>Ga0210049_1000178_pt1 | contig 46655 bp, 39 predicted proteins | sample CryGeyCG2014_300_2_FD_183964 | JGI IMG/M metagenome (GOLD analysis project Ga0210049, IMG submission 183964) | Groundwater microbial communities from aquifer - Crystal Geyser CG06_land_8/20/14_3.00 (SPAdes) (version 2) | ecosystem: Environmental > Aquatic > Deep subsurface > Groundwater | place... | reverse complement strand
ACAACGACATCACCATAGTTATAGGTATGAGCACCTACGGTAGGATCAACGGTTCCACTACCGGCACCAGCTACTGATACGGTTAAAGTGACTTGCTCTTTGTTAAAGGTCGCAGTAACTGCCTTATCCCCATTCATGGTAATACTGCTCAATTCATTCGAGTCAGTTATATCACCACTCCAACCGCCAAAGGTAGAGCCTGTACCTGGGGTAGCGGTTAAGACAACGACATCACCATAGTTATAGGTATGAGCACCTACGGTAGGATCAACGGTTCCACTACCGGCACCAGCTACTGATACGGTTAAAGTGACTTGCTCTTTGTTAAAGGTCGCAGTAACTGCCTTATTACTATCCATTGTTATATTAGTAGGATTAGTATTTCCTCCTAGGTCACCACTCCATCCAGTAAAGGTCCAACCTGTAGTTGGAGAAGCGGTAACGGGTACCACTGTGCCAGAAGTATAAGTTCCTGCACCAGAAACTGTACCACCTTCTGGAGGATTAGCAACGGTAGTTAAGGTATAGTTCACCACTGTTGGGGTATAACCACCTCCAGTAAATCCTGGTGTACATCCCAGATCAAGGTCAGGAAGGACTTTTCGTCCTATCTCTTGTGCTGCCCGACATAAATAATCCGGAACCTTTTCATCTTCGAACAGATTTACACATCCTGGGGAAATTTCACAAATTCTCAGAACAAGTTTCTTAAACTCTAGAAAACCATAGAAATTAGGTATACCAGCTATAACCCCATCCAGCACAATTTCCTCTGGACCTAATACCGTAGTATTTTCTACCAGATAATCTACCACTAATCCAAGAGCAGTAGATACACAATCGGTAATCTTGGCATCATAGGTTTTTCCTTCCACTACTTTAAGAGCTACATCCTTGACCAGAGGTCGGTCATCAGGATAATCCGGACAATAAGCGGTAATGACATAATTCTTAGCGGGGGGTACATTGGTAAAGGTGTATTCGCCATCTTCATTGGTAGTAGTGGTGGCAACTTCAGTTACTCCATAAGTAAGAACTACTTCAACGCCATCCTGAAGACTCCAAGTATCTTCACAATAACAACACCAATACTCTGGATAGACACAGCTGGGTTCAGTTACCGGGTCAGCAGAAGTAGAGCAACAAGGTGCGGCTATTGTACCAGTAATAGTTCCTGGGGTATATCCTGGTTGTTCATCTGAAGGAGTAATAAAACAACCCGTAAGTAAGATAAGTAGAGTAAAAATTAACAAAATAGGTAAAATGGTTTTAAAACTTAATTTCATTTAAATCGCCTCCTGCGAAAAAATTTTAATTTTTTGTGGCAGTCTGGCGATCATGGCACTTTTATAAGTGCTTTAAACCCATGACTTTGCGTCCTACCCTTTCGGATAGTTTGCCTTTTTCATTTACTTAAAAAATACTCTAAATTAGGTATTCTCTCAATTTAAACGAAAAAAGCTGGCAGTCGAGCGTCTTAGCACTAATTAATTATTTTAGTACCTTAGACCCATGACTTTGCGTCCTACCCTTTCGGATAGTTTACCTTTCTCAACTTTTCTGAAATGTTATTTTAATATCTCACCTGCTTTCTTTAAAAACTCATCTTACATTTATTATTACCATTATTTTGTCCAAGAAATCTACTCTTTGAACCTTATCTATATATTGTATTCCCCAAAATAGGAAATTTTAGACCTTAATATTTCTAAAAATCCTTCTTTTTTTTGAGTTTTTAAAAATAATTATTTAATTTTCTATTATTAACCTTTAGTCTATTAATTATTAAAAACATATTAACATATCTTGAAAAGGAATGCAACATTTTTTTTCATCTTTTTAAATAAATATTTTTTATAAAACTTTTCTTCTCTTTTCCCTTAAATTTTTGAATAGCTATTATTTCTCGATAAAGATTTAACATTCTTTCAGATATCATATTTATACTATATTTAGCAGAAGTTTTTAATGCGCCTTTAGAAAGTCTTTCCCTTAATTCTGGATCTCTGATAATTTTTTCTAGTGCCTTGGCAAAATGTTCAATATTATCATCAGTTAATAATCCATCAAATCCATCAGTCAGAATGTCCATTGCCCCTGAAGCTTTAACCGCTAACACCGGAAGCCCTGAGGCTAAAGCTTCTATAGTTACTATGCCAAAAGATTCTGAGGTGGAAGTCATAGTAAATACATCAGCTATTTTATAATAATATCGAATTTCTTCATAATTTACCTCACCACAAAATATTACTTCTTCTTCTACTCCTAAAGCTTGAACCAGATGGGTTAATTCTTCCCTGGCTGGACCATTGCCCACTATTAATAATTTAGTCTTGCTAATGCCCTGTTTTTTAATTATTCCCAATGCTTTTATAATCTTATCTATGCTTTTCTCACTAGCTACTCTACCTACAAAAAGAATTATTTTTTCATCTTCTTTAAGATTATACCTCTTCTTAATTTCCGAACATTTTCGCTCATTTTTTTCTTGAAAAGAATTTAACTCTATTGCATTAGGAATAACTTCAATTCTATTTTTTATTCCATAATTTTTGATTAAAGTTTTCATTGATTCAGAAGGAGTAGTTATACAATCAGTTTTATCAGCTAAATTAGAAACTATTTTTTTAATTACTTCCTGGGTCAATTTTTGAGGTAGAGGAGCAGCATAATAAGCATACTGATCATATTGAGTGTGTAGAGTTAATATTTTGGGAATACCAAATTTTTCACCATACATAATCGCCTGAGAACTTAGTATAAAAGGATGATGAACATGAACAATATCAGGATTAAATTCAGTTATAACTTTTTTCACTCTAAAAGATAAAGGTATAGCAATAGGATATTTCACTTTATTAGTTAAGTTTATCGATCTGTATCTAAATATATTCTTTTCCTGATCAATATAACCCTCTACTCTGGGGGCAAAAATATAAACCTCCTGCCCTTTTCTTTCGTAGGCTTCTTTTAAAGATATTATACTGGTAACCACTCCGTTAATTAGTGGTTTATAACAGTTAGTAAAAAAAGCAATTCTCATTAATTTCCCCCTCACCCTAACCCTCTCCCACCGAGGGGAGAGGGAATAAAGAACGACTATTTTAACTGTTTTTCCGCTTGTTTTAACCAGTAATTTGCTTTTTTATTTTCTGGTTCTAAACGTAAAACTTCCTTCCAATTACTGGCAGCTTCCTGGTAATTACCCCGCTCATAGTAAACTCTACCTAACCAATAATAAGCTGAAGAAAAATTAGGGTTGGACCTGATTGCTTGGCGATATTCATAGATAGCTTGTTCAAATAATTTTTGTTCATAAAGATTATATCCTGCTTCATAATGAGAATAAGCTTTTTCCCCGTATTTTATTGAATTCTCTACTTTATCAAAAAAATATTGAGCTCGAGGGTATTCAGGATTAATTTCTAATACTTTTTGCCAGGAAGAAAGAGAATCAACTAATCTATCTTTTTCATAAAATACTCTTCCCAACCAATAATAAGCTTCCGCCATTCCCGGATTAATTTCAACTGCGTTTTGTAAATATAAAATACATTCATCATAATCTTCTCTTTGGTAAGCAGCATATCCTAAACGATAATAGGCAAAAGCCAGTTTTTGTTCAACCTGTGGATAAATTATTTTCTTTTCTTGAATAAGTTCTATATATTTACCCCATTCTTTTGCCTCTCTATAATACCAATTAGTATATTGATAAATCTGGGCAAGATAATAATGAGCTTCTATAAAGCCCGGGTCAGCCTGGATAGCTCTTTCACCATAATCGATCGCCTCGGCCCACAATTCTTTGCTAGGATAATTAGCTCCCTGGTAATTCTTAATCGCCTCCTCCATTTTGTTTACAGCCATCTTGAGATATTCAGACGCTTCTTGGGAAACAGTCTCCCAGGCGGTTTCCTCCTGGCCCGTAGCAAAACAGAAATTAAATTCTAATAATAATCCACAAATAATTAGAGCCAAAAATAAAAATATTCTTTGATCTTTCCTCTTCATTTTTTATCTCTCCTTTACCTATAGTGTAATTTTATATTTTATTATATCATAATCCTAAATTTAGATCCAATTCTTCCCTATTTTCTAAGGCACCAAGAAGCTTATTTTTTACTTCATTAAATTGAGTAATATATTGAGAATTGATTGAAGAAGCGGCAGGAAGTTTGAGCTTTAAAAAATCTACCTTTTTTCCATTTTCGCTAATAGAAAAATCTAAATGCGGACCAGTAGCTAATCCGGTAGCTCCTACATAACCTATTATCTCTCCCTGTTTTACCTTCTGACCATTTTTTAACCCACTAGCAAAACGGGAAAGATGACCATATCCAGTCTCATAATTGTTAGGATGACGAATCTTAATATAGTTTCCATATCCATCATTCCAGCCCTTATAAATAACTGTTCCATCCCCAATAGTGGAAATCGGGGTCCCCGAAGGGGCAGCGTAGTCAATAGCTAAATGAGGCCTCCAAATTCTTAAGATAGGATGAAGTCGATTATTAGAAAAATAAGAGCTAATATATTTATAATTTAAAGGGGCTTTCAAAAAGGCTTTTCTTAGTGATTTCCCCTCTTTGGTATAATAATCTATATTTCCAGAAGGATCTTCAAATAGGACTGCGTCATGTTTACTAAGAAGTTCTCCTTCATATTGAGCGGCCAGTATATTACCCCAACGGTAGAAATCTCCTTTATATTGTTTTTCTACTAAAATTTTAAAAGCATCACCTTCTCGACATTCAGTAAGAAAATCAATTTCCCAGGCAAAAATTTCAGCCATCTGAATAGCTAATTGAGGTGCATCAGCACACTCTATCATTGATTCATAGAGAGAGCTTTTAATGGTACCTTCTATCTGCACTATTTCCTTAGGAATATCTTCCTTTACTACTTTTAAATCTTTTAAATCTGAATTAGGTAGAGGTAAAGAAATATGAAAAACATCGAAAGGAGTAGGCTCATAAGTAAATTCTTTAAGTGTGCCTGTTGGATCATATTTTAAAGAATATTTACTACCGGCAGGAATATAATTAAAATCTACCACCGACTTAATTTTGTCTTGTAAATCAAGTATTTCAGCTGCAGAGATTCCTTCTCTTATTAAAGATTCATAAAGAGTATCTCCAGCTTTTAAAATTCCATCAATGGTAATTCCTTCTAGTGGTGGTAAAGATATTTCTTCTAAGAGTGTCGGGGCACCCTTCTCTTCCCCATCTAGCGGTAAATCTGACACTACTTCTAAGGCCAGAGAAGTAGAAATAATTTCCTTGGTTTGTTTTACAGGAAACAAAGGAAGGATCTTAAAATAAATTATTCCTATAATTAATAAGAGAGCAAAAATTCCTCCAATAACTATGAATTTTCTTCGGTTTTTTCTTCTCTTCTTATAAAAAAAATAATTATGGTAAGAATAAAAATAGGAGTTTTTTCTTGGTAAAATCTTTAATATCCCCTTACATATTTATAAATTTTAAAATATTTATAACTTTATTCGGGTAGCTTAGGTATATTAGTCGCTGAAATTTTTTTAATTATGGCAGTATAACCATCATATACTTCTTTAGTAAAACATACAAATAAAATTTTTTCTACCAAATTATTTTTCTTTAAAAAATTTATAGTTTCAGTAACAGCAATTTCTATAGCATGTTTTAGAGGAAATCTGTAAGCTCCAGTACTAATGGAGGGAAAGGCAACTGTCTTAAGTTGATACTTTTTTACTAAAGTAAAACAATTTCGGTAACAATGAGCTAAATATTCATTTTCTTTATTGTTTCCACCTCTCCAGACTGGACCAACTGTATGAATTACCCATTTAGCAGGTAAATTATATCCGCAGGTTATCTTGGCTTCTCCGGTAGGACATCCATTTAATTTCCGACATTCTTCTAAAAGTTCAGGGCCAGCTGCTCGATGAATTGCTCCATCCACACCCCCACCACCAAGAAGGGAATTATTGGCTGCATTAACTAGGGCATCTACTTTTTGTTTAGTGATGTCGCCTTGAACGACCTCAATTCTATTTGGCATATTGCTCTACTCCCTATTTGCTGCAAAACAAATGAAATGTAAAGTTATTTTTTATATTTTATATAAGTATTATAAAAATATCTATCGGTCATAGAGGCAATATAATCTATTACTATTTGTTCTGATAAATTACTATTTACATAATTTGCTCCCTTATTTTTACCTCTATTAAAAATCCATTCTTTAAAAATTAGAGAATCTTCATTATCTTTTTTAAGATCCTCAGCAAATTTATTAAAAAGATATCTAAAGGCGTTTTTTAATTTGGTCTTTTTGGCTTTTAATTTTGAATTTTGATATATTCTTTCCACATTAAACTGTTTTAATTCAAAAACTCTTTCGGCAATATTAGAGGAATAGATTATTTCATCGTGATGATAGGAATTTATGATAAGATCAGTTACCAGGGAATTTATAATAGCTGTATTACTTTCTCCTAATTCTTTCTTAATTTTCTCTGGTAATTCATCTTTTTTTAAAATACCTATCCGTATTGCATCTTCTAAATCTTGTCCTACAAAAGAAATAGCATCCGACATCCTAACTACACATCCTTCCAAAGTTGCTGGCAGTATAGATGCTTTTTCACCTTGAGATTTTTTTCTATAATAGTCTATTAAATCAGCTTCGGTTTTAGATCTATTCGGTTTCAAATATTTCTCGTTTATCTCACCATCATGAGAAAGAATTCCATCTCTTACTTGAAAGGTTAAATTCATTCCTCTGCAGGAATCAGCAAGTTTATCAACTATTCTAAGGCTATGGAGGTTATGAAAAAATAAACCAATCTTTCTTTCTCGACAAATTTCCTGAAGAATTTCCTCTCCATCATGTCCAAAAGGAGCGTGCCCCAAATCATGTCCCAGGGCAATCGCTTCAATAAGGTCAAGGTTTAGTTTTATAGCCTTCCCTATTGACCTCGCGATTTGAGAAACCTGTAAAGTATGAATACTCCGATTAGATAGTTGTTCGTCAAAACTAGTAGAAAAATATATAACTTGAGTTTTCCCCACATATCTACGAAATGATCCGCTATATAATATATGATCCCGATCTCTGGAATAAGGACCTCTAAATGGATGAGCTGTTTCCCTTTCTCTTCTAGCTTGACCATTTTTTGCAGCATAAGGAGAAAGATAATTATCTTCAAAATCAAGGATTTCTTTTTTAAAGATCTCTCCCTCCATAGTTCTTCCTTCCGATTAAGAAAATTCAGTATCAAGAAATATTTTCATTTTACTTTTAATCATAGACTTATATTTTTTATTTTACAAAATTGTAATAAATTCCGCAAGTATTTTTTTCGTATCGTGTATCGAGTATTGCGTATTGCGTGAAAAGAAAGAACGGAAAGTGCTTAGGAAATAAACTTGTATTTAAAACTAACAACTAATTTAGTTGGTAAATTGGCAAATCGGGGAATCGGTGAATTGACTAATTGGCGAATTAATTCCTATCCTTTCACTGACCCGGCTAAAATACCTCTTACAAAGTAACGCTGTAATCCTAAAAATAGAACTAAAGGAAGAACCATAGAAACAAAGGCTGCAGCAGTAAGAAGCTCCCAATCCTGACCATAAGAACCGACTAAAGCGCTTATTCGTACCGTAAGAGGAGCAACCGCTGGGGTTCCTCCTAGATAGACTAAGGCTACTAAAAGATCATTCCAAACCCATAAAAATTGAAATATAGTAACAGAAGCAAGTGCTGGAACAGAAAGAGGTATTACTACTTTAAAAAATATTTGAAAAGAAGTAGCACCATCTATAGAGGACGAATCAAATAACTCACTGGGCAGCCCAGAAATAAAATTATATAATAAATATATTATCAGAGGGAGACCATAACCAGTATGGGCTAACCAGATTCCCGGAAAAGTACCAGCCATCCCTAACTTATTAAAAATTCGAAGGACAGGGATCATAGTCATCTGTAGAGGAACTACTAATAAACCAACTAAAATTATAAATAACAATCTCCGTCCAGGAAACTCCATCCAGGCAAAGGCATAAGCAGCAAAAGAAGCAATTAAGATAGGAATAATTGTAGCGGGTATAGTAATTAATAATGAGTTTAAAAAGGCTTTACCTATACCAATTTTAACAATAACTTCTTGATAATTTTCTAAAGTATGCCAGGTAAAGTTAAATGGGTGCTCAAAGATAGTCCACCAACCCGATGCGGCAACATCAGCCGAAGGTCGAAAAGAAGTTACTAATAAACCAACGCTGGGTAGTATCCATATCAAAGCTATAATAATTATCACTAAATTAAGTGGTACCTTTGAAAATGTTGAAATTAACTTCTTCATCATCTTATAGCCTCCTGCTCCCTAAACCGTTGGATATTAATTATTATCATAGGAATTATGAGTACTAATAAGATAACTGCGATCGCACTTGCTCGACCATAATTCCTAAAAATAAACATTTCTTTATACATTCGGTTAGCAATAACCTCAGTATTAAAATTTCCATTAGTCATTACATAAACAATATCAAATACTTTAAGAACATTAATTATCATAGTAGTAGCTACCACAGCAAGAGTAGGTTTCATTAGAGGTAAAATAATTTTCCAGAATATTTTAAATTCGTTAGCACCATCCACTCGTGCTGCTTCTAAAAGTTCTCGAGGGATACTTTTATAACTTGCTGATAATATTACCATGCAAAACCCGGTCCATATCCATACTCCCACCATAATTAAACAAAGATTATTTAACCAGGGTTTTTGGATTAACCAGGGTAAAGGTTCTAAATTTAACGCTGCACGAATTGCATTAAGAATCCCGGTTTGAGCAGCCGAAGCAGGTCTATAGTCATAGACAAACTTCCAAATTACTCCCGCACCTACAAAGGAAATAGCCATAGGCATAAATATTAAAGATTTTATAATTGACTCATATTTAACTCGATCTACTAATACGGCTATAATTAATCCTAAAAATACCGTTAAGGGAACAAATACTATTACCCATAGGGCATTATTTCGAAAGGAAGTAAGCATAATTTCATTAGTAAAACAATAAAGATAATTCTTTATACCCACAAATTTTTCTGAATTATAGTTAAACAGGGAAATATAAGTAGTGTAAATTGAAGGATAAATTAAAAAAAAGGTTAATAAAAAGACTGCCGGTGTAATATATAACCAGGGGGTAATTTTTCTCGTACGCATTACAAAAGACTTTCCCTTCTGTTAATTGACTTATTAAAATATTTTAATTGTATATAATTTCCTTTTTTAACCCCTACCCAGACCCTCCCCCTTCAAGGGGGAGGGTAGGGAGGGAGTGTTAACTCGTTGTATTTGCTAGTTTACTTTTACTATTTCCGATAAGCATCTAAGGCAGTGGTTTCGATAGTCATCAATACTTTTTTCAATGATACGCCATTTATATAATCTAATATACCGGTCCAGAAAGAACCAGCACCGACTGCCGATGGCATTAAATCAGAACCATCAAAACGGAAAGTTGAAGCTTCGCTTAAGATTTTAGCAGCTTTACGGGTTAAGTCATCGGGATAGACAGCAGGATTTACCCGTTTATTGGCAGAAAGTTTCCCTAGTTCACCAATCCATATCTCTTGCGCTGCAGGTGAAACAATATACTCCATAAAGGCTCTTGCTTCCGGAGTATCTTTAAACATAGCAAACATATCTGCTGCTCCTAAAGCAGGTGTCCCATACTGAGGATCAATAGGTGGGAAGGGGAAGAAATCAAAATCTTCACCAGGGACTAATCTTGGAAAATGGTCAAGTATAAAGCTTTTGATAAAAGTGGCTTGTCTATGCAAATAAGCATTCGGTGGAGTAGTAAATAAAGCATCTGGCGAATCTCCAAAGTTGATAGTTAGTTCCGCATTTGTTCCACCATAGACATACTTCTTGTTCAAGGCAATTTGGCCAAATAAATCAAAAGCCCTTTGTACACTATCATCAAGCCAGGAAATTCCATGTTTGACCCACAAATCATAAACTTCTGGTTTTACAGTTCGAAGCATAATGTCTTCAATCCAGTCTGTACCAGCCCACCCACTAGCTGCCCCAGATTCAAGACCTATAGCCCAAGGAGTTTTACCATCAGCTACTATTTTATCGGAAAGAGCAATCATTTCATCCCAGGTTGTTGGCACTTTATAACCAGCAGCAGCAAATGCTTTAGGATTATACCAAACTAAACTTTTAAGGTCGGCAGAAATAAATACTCCACAGAATTTTCCCTGATAAGTACCAAGATCTATCCAGGTTGAGGAGTAATCACTTCGTAGTACATCCATATCCATAAAAGTGCTTAAATCCACTAATTTATTTTCTTTGGCAAATTCTATCATCTGCCCCGGATTCGGTATAGCTGACACATCAGGTGGATTGCCAGCTTCTACTTGAGTAGTTAAAACTGCAGGAAGATCTCTCGTCCCGGTGAATTCAACTTTAATACCAGTTTCAGCTTCAAATGGGGCTACCATTTTATTAAAAGCCTCTGCTTCATTACCGGTCCAAACACCAAGAACGGATACAGTTTTTGAAGCTGCAAATACGCTTGAAGTAAGCATTCCGATTAATAACACTACTAATAATGTAAAGGTAATTTTCTTAAACATTTTTATTTCTCCTTTATTTTTTTAAAATATATGCTTCTCAATTTCTGATTTCTACTCTATAACACATAGCACCTCCTTTCCCTTTGGTTAATTAGTTACTTAGTTAGCTGGTTAATCAGTATATAGTCGTTAGTCGTTGGTATTTAGTTTTAAATACAAGTTTTTAGTTAACAGTTATCCGTTTTCGAATTCTAAGTTATTATTTATTAATTTATTATATACTCTGTCATGGCGAGAGGAGCACTCAATCTTATTCACGAGATACGAGATATAAATTTGATTCCTGAATTTTTATTATTTTACCAATGGAAAGCAGATTTAATTACCACTTTTCCTTTAGATTTAAAAATAGGATTTCTGAAAACTTCACTTAATACTAACTCAGCTGCCCCAATAAGCCATCCATCTTCACCAAGTTGAATAGGGCTAATCTTAATCTCTTTCTTTAGAGGAAAATTATTTTTTATTACTTCTCGCATTGGTTGAAAGATTAACTCACCAGCTTTAGCTCCTTCCCCGCCTACTGCAATTAATTCGGGATCAAAAAGAGAAATAAGGTTAACCACTCCAATACCTAAATTTGTCCCTGCTTCTTGAAAAATATTTCTGGCTGTTTCGTCTCCTTTTCGCGCAGCTTCAAGGGTCATATCTATGGTAATAGAATCTAATCCTCCTCTTTCTTTTATAAACTCTCTCACCAAAGTTTTTTGATTATTAAGTATAGCCTCTTTAGTCTTATTAATAATAAATTTATCTGCTGAAAAAGTTTCCAAACATCCTCTTTTTCCACAATAACACAGTGGGCCATCCTTATCTATAACTATATGACCAAAATCCCCTGCTCCTCCATAACTTCCATGATATATGTCCCCATTAATTACGATACCTGCTCCAATTCCTTTACCAACGGCAATACAAACAAAATTTTTTATATTTTTTCCGACCCCAAAACGTTTTTCTGCTAAAGTTAGAGTATTTACATCTTTATCCACAAAAACAGGAAAATTGTATTCCTTTTCCAGAAATTCTCTGAATCTAATTCCTCTCCAACCTAATATTTCAGAGGACAGTAAAATCCCTTTTTTCTGATTAACTAGACCAGAAACTCCAATTCCAGAACCAATTATTTTGTCTGCTTTAACTCCATTTCGATTAATTAAATCCTGAATTACTTCTATTAAAACTTTTAATATGGTATTTTCATTTTGACCAACCGGACTGGGGGTGAAAATTTTATCTAAAATGAGTGATTTCATATTAATTAAACTAATAACTATACCATCTAGCCCAATTTTTGCTCCCAATATAAATCTATCATTACAATTAAATTCAATTAAAATTGGTCTTCTTCCTCCACTGGACTCTTCTTCTCCTGTTTCATAGATAAAGTCTTTTTTAATTAAATCTGCCACAATATTAGAAACAGTGGACAACCCCAGGCTGGTAATATCTGAAATTTTGGTTCTAGAAATTGGCCCAAAATTCAAAATTGTATTAACCACTAAGGATCTATTTATTTCTTTGATTAATTGTTTATTGCCTCGACGAATATTATCCATAATTCTAAAAATCTTTTTGTTTGTTATACTCCCTTCTATTTATTAAACCTTTGGTAAAGATACTTTATTCACTGAAGCAAGTATCTTATATCACTATTCTACATCACTGGTAAAAAATCCTTCTTTTTTAAAAATTTTTTTTCAACTTTTTTTAATGAGAAAAAATGAAGGGAAAATCTGGAAGATATTATTTCTATTTTAAACTATTAAATAAACTCAGATAATCCTTTAAAAGACGAGTAATTAAGAAATTCTTTCTAACATATTCTTTCCCTGAAATACCCATCTTATCTGCAATCTCTGAATTCCTTAGAAGATATATAACCCTTTCAGCACATTCAGAAATGCCACCAACTAAATATCCGGTACGACGATTATCTACTTGTAAGGGGATTCCACCTACATTACCTGCTACTACCGGTTTTCCTTTCCATAATGCCTCAGTAATCACCAATCCAAATCCTTCTCTTAAAGATTTCTGAATGATCACATTAGAAGCCCTCTGAAAGGCATTGACTTCCAAGTTTTCTACTCCATTTAAATTGGATAGAAGATGTATATCATAATCTTCACCCGCATGGCGAGAAGTTTTTTCGTAATATTCCCATCCCTCCGGATCATCATGAGCCATAGAAGCAATGAGTATTAATTGAACATTCTTAATTTCTTTCTTTACTATTCTGTACATATCGATAACCCCTAGAGGATCTTTCCAGGGATCGAATCTGGAAACCTGGGTTATAATAGGTCTATCTGGGTCTACCTTAAACTTTCTCACTATATCTTCAATCATTTTTTGATCCATTTCAATATTCTTAGGACTTAAAGGGTCAATGGCCGGAGGGATTATGGCAACATTTTTCATTTTAAGATCTTCTTTTACATACTCTTTTAAGGTAAAGACAGCAGCATCATATTTTTCTACAAAGGGTTTAATAAATTGCCATATATTTTCTTGAGCCTGGGTGGGGTCAATATGAAGCCTCCAAACCCATTTCCCTATTTTTTCTCGGCGATAATTTAATATTGCTACTGGCTGCGGATCGTGGATTACTACAAAGTCATATTCATCTTCGAATAATTTTTCATTAAGTTGATTATTTTTTAAAAATATTTTTTTCATCTCTTCAGTAAAAGAAACATCCATACCTTGTAAGCCATTATGGATGGCCTTAGTTACACTAAAAAAATCATCTGAACCCTTTATCACCTGCCATTCAGCTTCTAGCCCAACATCTTTCATTAAGGGAACTAAAGTTGATAAAATCTCTGCTACTCCTCCACCATATGAAGTAGCATTTATATGAATTACCTTTTTCTCCATTAAAGGTAAAGCTAATCTTTTAATTTCTTCAATTTCTTTTTTCCCTACAATATTTATATAATCATCAAGTAATTTTTTTTCAGTTTCAACAACTTCTAACATAATCTTTTGACTCCTTTACCTCGGAATTTATTCTAATTTTTTCAAGTATACAATTGGACATTTAGGACAATCAGGATTCTTGCTGGTACATTTAGTTTTTCCGAGCATCACCATTTGAGCGTGGAATTCATTAAATAACTTGACCTCTTTCGGAAGATTTTGGTAAAAGAATTCCTGAATATGATGGTAAGCAGCCTCTTCCGAAATTAACTTATGACGAGAAAATATTCTTTTGGTATAAGTATCAATAACGAAAAATGGTTTTTCTCCCGCATATAATAATATACTATCTGCAGTTTCAGGTCCAATCCCTTTTATGTTTAATAACTTTTTTCTCAACTCCTCGCTGTCGCCTGAAAACATTTTTTCAGTAGAACCTTCAAACTCCTCAAAAAAGAAAGTTACGAAATTTTTTAATCTTTGTGCTTTAATATTATAATAACCCGAAGGTTTTATCAATTTACTTAATTCTTCTTGGCTTAGATAATAAAATGCATCAGGGTTCAATAAATTTCTTTTTTTTAAATTTTTAATCGCTTTTTCAACATTATTCCAAGAAGTATTTTGAGTAAGAATAGCACCTACCATTACCTCAAAAGGGGAACCTCCCGGCCACCAGTGTAATGGTCCAAAATAATTATATAAACTGTTATAAATCTTTAATAGAATATCCCTTTTTTGCATCTTTGCCTAATTATTCTTAAATAATTGTTCTATTTATAATTAATTCTCCAATGCACCAATTAACCAATTGACTAATTGACCAATTGACTTAGTCGTTAGCTGTAGGGGTCGGATTTATCCGACCCGAAACGGGTTTGATGAATCAAACCCCTACAACAAATTACTTATTTCGGGCAGACACAAGGTCTGCCCCTACTTGTACCTTACAACCTTATTTTTCTTTTTCTTTTTCCTCTTCTTTTTTCCCCAACTCTACGCTCCACGCTGTACGCTAGTTTTGCTAACCGCTCTACGCTATTCTTCACTATATACTCGATACTCGATACTATATACTGTTCTTAAAACTCTCCCTGGTGGGCGTTTTCTAAAAATTTACAGATTAATTTAATCGAACTCTCAATATCTTCCTTGTGACACATCTCTACTACTGAATGAACATATCTGGTAGGAATAGAAATAGTACAAGCGGGTACTCCGGATTTACTCCTTTGTATGGCTCCTGCATCAGTTCCTCCTCCTAATAATATATCAGTCTGGTATTTAATTTTATTTTCTTCCGCTATCTTCCTTAAAAAATCAACTAACTTTTTATTAGAAATAGTATGAGAATCCATTAAAGATATAGCTGTTCCTCCTCCTAAATTAGTAACCATTTCTTCTTCCTTAGTTCCCGGAAGGTCTGAAGCAATGGTAACATCAAGGGCAATGCCTAGATCAGGTTCCACAGAAAACGAAGAAACGGTCGCTCCTCTAAGTCCAACTTCCTCCTGCACAGTTGCCACGGCATATATATCTACATAACAACTTTTGATTCTTTTTAGTGCCTCAATCATAACATAAACTCCAACCCTATCATCAAGGGCTTTAGCAGTTATTATTTTGTTATTAAGTTCTTTAAAATCTCTATCTAAAGTAACAAAATCTCCTGGTTTCACTATCTTTGAAACTTCCTCTTTTTTCAGACCTACATCTATAAAAAGATCTTTAATCTTTGTCGCTTTTTTCTTTTCTTCTTCTTCTAAAATATGAATAGGTTTGGAACCAATCACTCCTCCAATATCTTTTACTCCATGAACTACTACTCTTTGGGCAATTAAAGTCCTGGGGTCAAATCCACCCACTGGAGCAAATCTCAAAAAACCATCTTTATCAATAAAACTTATCATAAAACCAATTTCGTCCATATGTGCAGCGAGCATTACTTTTTTAGGAAGAGAATTGCTCATTGCCTTTTTAGTTTTTTTAATCCCAATGATATTCCCTAATTTATCTATCTTCACCTCATCAGTTACTTTCCCCAGTTCTTCCTTAATAACTTTCTGAATCCTTTCCTCATAACCAGAAATTCCTGGTGTCTCACACAGTTTTTTTAATAATTCCATCCTGTTCTCCTTTCTTTATTTACTAAATAGGTAAAATTTAGTGCCTGGCACCTTTTTTTACATTCCATAAAATATTCTCTGCTGCTCCTACTCCTGCCCCCATTTTAAAATTATAATTAAAGTCGGATAAAGTCTTTTCAATAATGCTCAGGGTCATTATCACTTCATTTTCAGTTATGTTTCCCATATGTCCTAAACGAAATACTTTGCCGGCCAATACTCCTTTTCCCTCTGATACTAAGACACCGTTCTGATATAATTTTTCTCTAAAAGGTAAATCTTCAATTCCAGAAGGATATACTACTGTTGATACAGTATTGGCTCTAATTTCCTGGGAAGGAAGTATACTAAATCCCAATTCTTCCAATCCTGTTTGAAAGGCTAAAGCAAACTTCTGATGTCTTCTAAATCTTTCTTCCAAACCTTCTTCTAATATTATTTTCAGACCTTGATGCAGGGCATTGACCATATTTACGGCATGAGTAGCAAAATATCTTTCTCCCGGTTCACGCATAATAGGTAACCAGCGATTAATATCCATATAATAAGCAAAAATTTTTCCTAAACTATTCCTCCTCTCTAAAGCCCTTTGGCTAAATAATAAATTAGCTAATCCTGGAGGAACGCCAATTGCTTTCTGGTTACCGGCAAAAAGAATATCAATTCCCCAATCATCCATCCGTTCCTCAATGCCTCCCATAGCGCAAACTCCATCTACAATAAACAGTGTTTCAGAATATTTTTTTAAAATTTCTCCTACTTCAATTACCGGAGCACAAACACCGGTAGAAGTATCCACATGAGTTAAAGTTAACGCAGAAAATTTTTTCTCTTTTAGTTTCTGGGTAATTTTTTCTACTTCAACAATCTTACCCCACTGGGAAGCTAAAACTTCTACTTCAAAATCATAAGCTCGGGCGATTTCTACAAACCGATCTCCAAAAAAACCATGTGAGATTACTAATAAACGATCACCCTTTTTCAAAGCATTAACCAAGGCGGTCTCCATGGCTAAAGTCCCAGTGCCAGGAATAATAAAAGGTTGACCTTGTTCGGTCATAACTATAGTTTTTAAATCTTGAAGAGTTTCTTTTAAAGTCTTTACCAATTCAGGGTCTAAGTGCGAAACAGTTTCTTTACTTAAAGCATCTAATATAGACTGCTCAACTGGAGTAGGTCCGGGAATCATCATTAATTTCTTTTTCAAAATTATTTCTTCCTTTCTTTTTATTTTTTTATAAATTTTATAAAAATTATAAATTCTCATCCCTTTTCTCTTTTTAATTTTATCTTACCGATTTTAAAAATCAAACACCTCCCTCATTAAGAGATATTAGGCCATCTCTAAAGATGGGAACAATATTAAAAATATCTAACTGAGCACAAAACTCCAAATCTTTTCTTAAACCAATACTTTCCAAATAACGACCATGCTGAGATTTTCGCAACATCTCTAAAATATTATTTCCAAACTTTTTATAAAGTACTTGAGCAGTTAAATTAGCATCTGCTTCCTGGCAGGTACCGGTAGTAGTAGTAGAGTAAATATCTCTTAAAGAATTAATCAACCTTCCGGCACAAACTGTATCTTCTAAAGAAAAGTGACCTTCTTTTCCTGCGCAAGCCAATAAAATATCTCCTTGAAATTTAGAACAATAATTAAAAGTTGCCTGTAAATTTAAAAAACTGGCTATAATTATCCTAAAAGCACCCCTAACTATTTCCAAGGTCTTTACCCCATTGGTGGTGGAAAAAATAATTATTTTATCTTCCACTATTTCTTTCTGGTATTCTCGCGGTGAATTACCTAAATCAAAACCTTTTATCTTTCTTCCTTCTCTTTCTCCTCCTAATAAAACTTCTTCTTTTTTAAACTGCTGAGTCTTTTCTTTAGCCTGCTCAGGAGACAAAATCGGAACTATACCACGACATCCATAAGCTAAAGCAGTTACTATGGTGCTGGATGCCCTTAAAACATCTATAACTACGATTAATTTACCTGATAATCTTCTATTCTTTATCTCTTCTGGAGTAAAGACGACTTCTAAATTATTCATCTGGTTAGGTATAAATCCTCCTAAATTAAGCTCCAAATTTATTTAATTTTAAGGCATTAGCCATCATTAAAGGAAGGGCATCTACTGCGGCAAATCTTCCCAACTCTCCCTGGGCACAAGCCCTTTCATTGAATCTATCCACATCATCAATTCTAATATAGGGAGAAAATAAGATAAACGGATTCGGATGCCAACTATGTCCCTTCATTATAGCGGGGGTAGAATGATCTCCGGTAACTACCAGAACATCTGGTTTTAATTTTAGCACTTCCGGAATAAATTTATCCACTTCTTCAATTATTTTAACCTTTCCTTCAAAATTACCATCCTCTCCGTAACTATCCGTCTTTTTTATATGAAGGTAAAAGAAATCATATTTTTCAAAATTTTCTCTCAAGGTTTCAAACTCTTCTTTTATTGATTCTCCGGTCTTTAATATTTCCATACCCACCAATTTAGCTAATCCCTTATACATAGGATAAGTAGCTATAGCGGCCGGGGTTAGCTTAAATAATTCATTCATAGTGGGTAAATCGGGATGCTTGGCAAATCCTCTCAATAAAACGGTATTGGCGGGGTAATGTTCTTTTAATACTTCAGTAGCTATCTTAATAAACTCATTTACTACTTCAGCAGTCTTTTTTGCACTGGCCTTTAAAGGTTGGGCAAATTTCATTTTTTCTCCAACTATCTGAGGGTCAGCATCAGAAAGGTCTTCTTCTAAATTTTTTCCTCGAAATACCACTACAAATCGGTGTTCCTTACCTGGGGCAATTATTACCTTAACTTCCCCTATCTGTTTAATCTTATCTTGCATAATTTCACAAATTTTTTCATTTATAGCCGTAGAAATTCTACCTGCTCTACGGTTTACTATTATCCCCTTCTCGCTTAAGGTCGCAAAATTACCTCTACAGGCTAAATCGTAAGGAGTGAGTTCCATTCCCACTCCCAGAGCTTCTAAAACCCCTCTTCCTATCTGATACTTAATAGGGTCGTAGCCAAATAGAGAAAGATGAGCTGGACCACTCCCTGGGGTGATACCACAAGATATGGGATCGGTTAAACCACAAGAAGATTTAGAAGCTAATCTATCTAAATTAGGGATTAAAGCCGTCTGCAGCGCTGTCTTATTATTCTTGTAGGGAAGATCGCCAATCCCATCAGCAACTAAAAGAACAATCTTTGATTCATTTTGAATAGCTAATGATTTTATAATTTCTTCGTTTACCATAATCTTTATCTCTCCTTAATTTTTATTTTTCTGGCTAACTTCTATCAATCTTTCCTTTAATGAAGTGTTTCGATGAAAGGTTTTATTATTTTTAATAGCAATCCATAAAGCTTTTTTAGTACCAATTAATATTACCATCTCTTTCGCTCGGGTAATTCCAGTATATAATAAATTCCTTTGCAGAAGCAAATAGTGCTGGGTCATTACCGGAATAACCACTATTCGATATTCGCTGCCTTGACTTTTATGGACCGTAATAGCATAGGCCAACACTAATTCATTTAATTCAGAAAATTCGTAACCAACCTTTCTCCCATAAAAATTTACTTCTAAAATATGCTCCTCCTCCTCTATATTTTCAATCCTACCTATGTCTCCATTAAAAACCTCTTTATCGTAATTATTTTTAATTTGCATCACTTTATCATTTACTCTAAAAGAATGGTTTCCATATTTAATCTCTTTCCCCTTAAGATTTAAGGCCTCCCTTAGGCAATAATTTAAATTATCTGCCCCTACTTCCCCTTTATACATAGGAGAGAGAACTTGAATATCATCTACCGGATCTATTTTATATTTGGCGGGAAGACGAACAGTACAAAGGTTGATTATCTTTTGAACAGCAAGCTGAGGGTCCTCTTCTTCTATAAAATAAAAATCTCTTTCTCTTTCTCCTTTAATAACCGGATATTTTCCCTCATTAACTCGGTGAGCATTTACAATAATTAGGCTTCTCCGATCTTGTCTAAATATTTTAGTTAATCTCACCACTGGAATAGTTTCAGAATCGATAATATCTTTTAAAAGATTGCCTGGTCCTACCGAAGGTAGCTGATCTACATCACCAATCAAAATTAATATGCTACCGGAAAGAACTGCTTTTAAAAGATTATTCATTAATAAAATATCTATCATAGAGACTTCATCCAAAATTATTACCTCGGCCTGAATAGGGTTTTCTGAATTTTTGGTAAAGATTCCCCTCTTAGGACTATATTCTAATAATCTATGAATAGTCTTTGCTTTCCGACCGGTAGTTTCAGTCAATTTTTTTGCCGCTCTACCGGTAGGTGCGGCTAAAATTATTTTTAATTTTAATTCCTCAAAAAGTTCAATAAGTCCTAAAACAGTAGTAGTTTTTCCCGTTCCAGGACCACCAGTTAACACCAATACCCGATTTAAGAGGACTTTTTCAATCGCCTCTTTTTGCTCTTCTGCAAAAGAAATATCATATTTTTTTTCTAAATATTTTATTTTTTTTGGTACATCTAAATTAATCAGTTGTTGAGGAAATTTAACTAATTCAATTAATTTCTTACTTACTCCTAATTCTGCAAAATAATAAAAGGGCAACCATACCCTATCTTCTTGTAAAATAATCTCCTGGTTATTTTTTAAAACATCTAAGTTTTTTTCAACTAATAATTTCTCAACTTCTAATAATTCACTACTCTGATCAATTATTTCATTAATAATCCCATAACAATGACCTTGATTGGTCAATTCATTTAAAAGGTATTTAATCCCAGCCTTTATTCTCGCCGGAGAAGCAGGTTCGATGCCTAAATTCTGAGCGATACGATCAGCAATTTTAAATCCGATGCCGAAAACATCATCAACTAATTGGTACGGATTTTCTTTTAGTTTTTCAATGGCAGTATTCCCATAAGTCTTATAAATTTTAACTGCGTATCCAGTGGTAATTTGGTAGGATTGTAAAAATATCATCACTCTTTTAATTTCTTTTTGTTGTTCCCAGGATTTGCTGATCACTTTTATTCGTTTTTCGGCAATGCCTTCTACTTCAGTTAGTCTTTGAATATCGTTCTCCAGAACCTCTAAAGTTTTATCACCAAAATACTTTACTATCCTATCTGCAGTTGCAGGGCCAACTCCCTTAATTAACCCGGAGCTTAAATATCTTTTTAAACCAAATAAAGAAGTAGGTAAAATTAATTGATAATCTTTAAAATTAAATTGCCAACCATACTTGGAATTATTGACCCATTCTCCCTTTAACTCATAATCCTCGCCAATGTTTACCGAGGCCATATTTCCAACGATGGTAGTTAATTTATCTTCCTTCCCCGTTTTCACGAGGACAGACTTTTCCAAGCTTATCTTCGCTATGATATAACCATTTTCATTGTTTCTATATACAATTTTTTCTATAATTCCTTTTAAATTTTCCATGGTTCACCTTCGGAGAAATTTGCCAATTCAACAATTTGCCAATTCACCAATCTACCAATCGACCAATTAAGTAGGGGGCGGATTTATCCGCCCTGAGTTTTGCGGGCTCGATTCATCGAGCCCCTACAACTACGCTAAACGCTCTACGCTCTATCCTAATGTACGAGATACGATTCACGAGATACGTACCTAATCTTATACTATTTTCACATATACATTTCTTGGTCGAGGACCATCAAACTCACAAAAACAAATTCCCTGCCAGGTTCCCAGGAGGAGATTATTATTTTCCACCGGTATATTTACCGAAGAACCAATGATACTCGCTTTGATATGCGCAGCAGAATTCCCTTCTAAATGATGGTAATGATCATTTAAAGGGATCACTTTATTTAATTCCATAATTATATCATGTTTAACACTGGGATCAGCATTTTCATTTATAGTAACTCCGGCAGTAGTATGAGGGATAAAAACGCAACATAATCCTTCCGATATTCCACTCTCTCTAACTACCTTCTGAATCTGAGCGGTAATATCTATCATCTGGGTTTGGGTATTAGTCTGGACGGCTATTTCTTTTAGCATAACAACCTCCTCTTTTAGTTAGTTAGTTAGTTATTCAATATTAATTCACCAAGGGAAAATATAAATATAAGATTAATCTTGAGTTTCGCTAATAATTTTTTTGCTCTTTTCTAGATCTCTATTGGATACTAGAATGATTACTTCTCCCAAACCATCTATCGTAAAAGGATAAACTGAATGGGTTATATCTGATTGCAAAATACATTCAATGCCATAACTGCCTAATAAACTCTTAATAGTAAGAGCTTCGTCTTCGCGAGGAACCCGAACGAGTTCAACTATTTTTAAATCTTTGTCTTTATTTTCTGTATTTTCAGGCAAAATATCTCCTCCAATTAGTCAATCCACCAATTACCCTATTCCTCGATTGACCGATTAAATTAATCGTTTGCGAATATTTGTAGAGGTCGGATTTACCGACCCGGGCTTTTCGGTAATTTATCTGACGGGTTCGATGAATCGAACCCTCCTCTTGGAAGGGCGTATGCAATACGCCCCTACTTCTCTCTGTACACTTGTAACTCGCAACCCGTAACTTATTACTGTATCTTACTATATGGTTGTAACCCAAAAAGCCAAAAATATTTTTAATAGATTATATATCTGATGCGTTTTGGAAGGGCGTATGCAATACGCCCCTACTTCTTCTTTACTTCTGATTACTAATTCCTGCAACTTTTATCTTTCACTATATACTACATACTATATACTCGATACTATCTTAATCCTAATTTGTCATAAGCAACTTTTTTAGCTTCTTCATATATCTCTTTAAGAGGGACTTGATACTGCTGGGCTATCTTCTGACAATCCTGGTATTCGGGGGCAATAGTTTTAATATCTTCTTTAAAAACACCGACTTTAACCTTAATTTTACCATACTTGGTCTCAGCTATAAAATTCGCTTGAGTCAATTTCAACCTTTTTACTTCTTTTATTCTTACTCCCAAAGTAGTAGATTCGGAAAATAATACTTCCAGTATTTCTTTAAGATTTTGTTCGTAAACTATAATACTCAACATCTGGGCGGGTCGATTCTTTTTCATCTGGATAGGGGTTAAAAATACATCTAATGCCCCTTGAGAAAATAATTCATCCATAATATAATTATAGAATTCTGGGTTCATATCATCAATATTAGTTTCTATTAATAGAGCTTCATCGTGAACATAACCATCCATTAAGTCCCTATCCCTTAATATTTTCTCACCTATGCTCACTCTCAAAAGATTAGGAATAGAAAATTCTCTTTCTCCTGCTCCATATCCTATCTTTTCTATTTTCATTAAAGGTCTTTCCCCAAAGTCCTTAGTTAAAGTACTAATAATTGCGGCACCAGTGGGAGTAACCATTTCACTTTCCATTCCTCCGCTATAAGTAGGTATATTCTTTAATAATTCCAAAGTAGCTGGAGCGGGGAGCGGTAAAATTCCATGAGCACATTGGTCCAAACCTTGGCCTAAAGGTAGAGGAGAAGAATAAATTTCTTTTATTTCTAAAGCTTTTATTCCTATAACTGCAGAAGATATATCCATAATGCTATCTAAACCTCCTATTTCATGGAAGTGAATTTTTTCTATATCTTCCTGGTGTATTTTTGACTCAGCTTCCGCTATTTTAAAAAATATTTTTTTTACTTCGTTTTTAATTTCTTCATCTAATTTACTCTCTTCCAGAATATTTAGAATATCTTTAAATCTTCTCTCCACCCCTTTTTCCTGAATTTTTACTTTAAACTGACTGGCAGAAATTCCTTTTTTTAATACTTTATTTACTTCTAACTGATAACCGGAAAGGTTTAATTTATTTAATTCTTTTTCCAGGATTTCAATTTTCAAACCGGCATCCAGTAAAGCACCAACGAACATATCTCCACTAATTCCAGAAAAACAATCAAAATAGGCAATTCTCATTCCTTCACCTCATTTAACTGATTAATTAAACTGGCCATATAGCCTGCTCCAAACCCATTATCAATATTTACTACTGCTAATCCGGGGGCACAACTATTCAGCATAGTTAATAAAGGAGCTAACCCTTTAAAGCTTGCCCCATAACCTATACTGGTAGGAACCGCAATGATAGGCTTATCTACTAACCCACCTATTACGCTGGGTAAGGCCCCTTCCATTCCTGCCACCACAATCAGTACATTAGCAGCTAACAATTTTTTTGAGTTATCTAAAAGTCTATGCAGGCCGGCTACTCCTACATCATAAAGACGTTCTACTTTATTGCCCATCAACTCAGCAATAACTGCGGCCTCTTCAGCTACTGGAATATCAGCAGTACCGCCACTAACCACTAAAATATATTTTGAGCTGACCTTCTTCTCTTCCTCTTTAACTGCCACAATTTTGGCTTCTTTAAAATAGGTTACCTCTGGAATAATTTCTTTAATGGTTTGATATATTTCAGCAGTAGCCCGAGTAGCAATGATTTTTCCTTTAATCTCTTTTATTCTTTTGGTTATTTTGCTTATCTGCTCTAAAGTCTTACCTGGGCAGAAAATAACTTCCGGGAAGCCTTTCCTTAAATGCCTCTGACTATCTATTTTAGCAAAACCCATTTCCTCATAAGGAAAATGTTTGAGTCTTTCTAAGGCCTCTTTTAGATCTATTTGACTGGATTTAAATTGCTGTAATATATTTTCAATTTCTTCTCTTTTCACTATTTAATCCTCACTTTTCTCACCGATACTTTCCTCCATACTCCCGCTTCGGTATCCTTGTAAATCAAGGGTAATATAGATAAATCCCCATTTTTTTAATTTAGTAATTATCTTTTTCCTTAAATCTTCTTCCCTTAATAAAAGAAGATCTTTTGGTCTTACTTCGATTCGAGCTAGGTTATGATGACATCTTACTCTTACCTGTTCAATCCCTAAATGATGAATAAATTCCTCCGCCTGTCCTATCCTTCCCAATTTTTCTAAAGTTATCTTATCTCCATAGGGAATCCTGGTAGCTAAACAGGAATTAGAAGGTTTATTCCAGGTGGGTAAATCCATTTCTTTAGAAAGAAGGCGAATATCATCTTTAGTAAGAAGTACTTCTTGTAAAGGACTTCTTATTTTAAGTTCCTTAATAGCCTTCCTTCCGGGACGATAATCACCAAGGTCATCATAGTTAGAACCATCTACTACAAAATTCAAATTATGTTCTTTAGCTATTTCCTTTATTTGGCTGAATAGTTCTTTTTTGCAAAGATAACATCTCTCTGGTGGATTTTTTACAAATTCTTTTCTAGATAATATGTTAGTTTTAATAATCAGATGTTTTACTCCAATTTTTTGTGCCATCTTCTGAGCAACAATCATTTCACTAAGGGGATGAATTTCTGACCTCATTGTAACCGCCAGCACCTTATCTCCCAATTCTTCCTCGGCAATTTTTAATAAAAAAGTACTATCCACTCCTCCCGAATAAGCCACTAAAACACTCTTCATTTCAGATAATATTTTACCTAAATTTTTTAATTTTTCTTCTCTCAAAATTCAATTCCTTTTCTTGCTTCCACTCCTTTTTGATAAGGGTGTTTAACCTCTCTCATTTCAGTAACCAGATCAGCAATTTCAATTATCTCTTGAGGTGCTTTTCTTCCAGTGATAACTACTTCTACCTTCTCAGGCTTTTCCTTTATTTTTTTAATAACTTCTTTTAAATCCAATAATTCGTAATATAAGGCCAGATTAAGTTCATCGAAGATGACCAGATCATAATTACCACTTTGTAGCCCTTCTACACCAAAAGAAAAAGCCTTTTCGGCTTCCTCATAATCTATTTTTTTTGCTTTTCCTTTATAGATGAATTCTTTAGTGCCAAAGGTTTCTAAAGTAATGTGGGGTATTAATTTAAGAGAATGAAGCTCTCCATAGTCCCATTTTTTCATAAATTGGATTATTAAAACCTTCATTCCACTGCCTGCCGCCCTTAGAGCTAGACCCAAAGCTGCAGTGGTTTTTCCTTTCCCATCACCGGTATAGACTTGTATCAATCCTACCATCAACAAAATACCTCCGTTACTGTCCAAGCTTGCACCTTTTAAATTATTATACCAAAATAATTAACAAAAAACACCTTATTTTAATCATTTATATAATGCTTATCTAATTATATGGTTATTTCCCAAAAAGCTAAAAATATTTTCAATAGATTATATATCTGATGCGTTGCAGATAATTTTATAGTAAATTATGATTTTTTGGTTATAATTATGTTGTAGGGGTTCGATTTATCGAACCCGTAAATAAGCGGGTCGGATAAATCCGACCCCTACATTACCATTCCCCGATCAGGTCGAGGACAGGTTTGTTTACTTTTTGGGTCACAACCATTATATTGTAATTTTTCTTGGAATAAGTTATAATTTTTATGGTCAAAATTAAATATTTAAAGATAAGCAGGTTAAGGGAAGAGTGGTGAAAATCCACCGCAGACCCGCTACTGTAAAGGGTTACGAAAGCTGTACTAAGCCACTGTTAAACACTTTTTATAGAGTGATAGATGGGAAGGCACAGCAATTAGGCTGACCCCTTAAGCCAGGAGACCTGCCTGCTTAGACGAATTAATCACTTCTTCGTGGAAAAGGGGGTGTTATTTTCATTTATAAAATATTGAAAAATTATAAAACACAAAAAAGTTTCTAATTATTCTAACTAACTAATATAATTAAAAAGGAGATTAACCATGAGAATTTTTAAAAAATCAATTTTAGTTTTTGCTTTACTTTTTGTATTAAGCTTTTCCCCACTATTTAGTTTAGCTGATAGTGTTAACTATCCACTATCTATAATCGATAATACCGGAACTATAGTAAATATTCTCCAGGAACCTCAGCGGATTATTTCCACTTCCCCCGAAAACACTGAAATATTATTTGCCCTGGGGCTTAAGGATAAAATTGTAGGAATTACTAACTATTGTAATTTTCCGGAAGAAACTAAAAATATAGAAAAAATCGGAGAAATGTCCCCCTTAAATCTAGAAAAAATCGTATCCTTAAAACCAGACTTCATCCTTGCTTATGCCGGGTTTCAACTACAAGAAATCCCCCGCCTCCGAAAATTAGGTTTTAATGTATTAGTTATTGAACCTTTAACCATCAAGGAAACTCTCAAAAGTATAAAAATGGTGGCTACTGTTTGTGGAATACCTGAAAAAGGCAATATTTTGCTGGAAGATTTATCACAAAGAGTGGATAAAATTAAAACTGAAGTTTCCAAACTTGCTATTTCTAACCGTCCCAAGGTATTTATCGGAGGAACTTATGAAACTATCTACACTCCGGGAGAAGGAACTTTATTTAATGAATTAATTACTTTGTCTGGGGGGGAAAATATCGCTGCCAGCCTACCTGGTTGGGTAAAAATAAGCCCAGAATTTGTAGCGGAAGCAGAGCCAGAAATAATTATAATTCCTATTGGAGCGATGAACCCCGGAGAAGAATCAAAGGTTAAAGAAAATATATCTAATCGGCCGGGTTGGTCTAATATTCCGGCAATCAAAACACAAAGTATCTTTATAGTAAATGAAGATCTCTTTTACCGTGCGGGACCTCGATTAGTAGATGGGCTTGAATTGTTATATGAAATTTTCCATAAATAAATCACCAAAAGAAATTGCCGGTTACACCAACTGGCAAAAAAAATTAATCTTGATGATTCTGGGAGGAAGTTTAGGAATCCTGGGAGTAAGTCTTATTTGTCTTAACTTTGGGGTGGTCTCCATCCACCCCAAAGAAATTTTTTCCCTTATATGGAATAGTTCATTAGATAAAACTAATAGTTTAATTGTCTGGCAATTACGAGCTCCTCGAATCATAATGGCTACTCTTACTGGAATAGCTTTAGCCACAGTAGGAGGAGCTTTCCAGGGAATCTTAAGAAACCCTTTAGCTGATCCTTATATTTTAGGAGTATCTGCTGGGGCTGCCCTGGGAGCTTGTATTGGTATTGCTTTGCAATATGCTACTGGGTACTATTTAGCTTCTTATCTTCCCTTATTTGCTTTTTTGGGAGCTATGCTTTCTCTTTATCTGGTATACTTATCTTCCAAAATCAGCTATTCTGTAAATTCAACCGGTTTACTTCTGGCTGGTGTGGCTATTAACTTTCTCTTCTCTGCATTAATAACTGTACTTTTAGCTCTTTCTAAAAGAGAATTACATTCTATGATCTTCTGGCTGATGGGTGATTTATCCACTGCCGACTGGAAAAAAATAAGCCTAATTACTCTACCGGTAATAATCGGCTGTTTATTATTATTCTTTTCTTCTTTAGACTTAAATGCCTTATCTTTGGGAGAAGAAGAAGCCCTGCATTTAGGAGTTAATACTGGTAAATTAAGAATGCGTATCTTTTTTATTGGCTCGATAATTATAGCTACGGTAGTCTCTTTTACTGGCCTCATAGGATTTGTGGGGCTTATCATACCTCATATTGCCCGACTTTTAATCGGTCCAGACCATCGAGTTATGCTTCCTGCTTCAGCACTTTTAGGGGCAATTTTCCTTATTCTATGTGATACTTTGGCTCGAATGGTAATCTCCCCTTCGGAAATACCTATTGGAGCAATAACTGCTCTGGTGGGTGCTCCTATGTTTATTTATCTTCTAAGGAGGAAATAATAGCTAAAATGTCTTTCCATAGCCCTATTTTAACTATAAAAGGAGTTAGCTTTTCTTATAATCATCATCGAGAAATCTTATCAGATATAAATTTTTCTTTATCCAGGGGAGAGTTATTAGGAATTATCGGACCAAATGGTAGTGGAAAAACTACCCTTTTAAAAGTTATTTCAGGAATCTTAAAACCAAGTAAGGGAAGTATATTGCTCCTGAATCAAGACCTAAATAATTTTTCTATAGAAAAAATCGCCAAATTTATCTCAGTAGTTCCTCAAGATACCTGGGTTGCTTTTAATTTCAAAGCCAAAGAAGTAGTATTTATGGGAAGGTTGCCTTATATCTCTCGATTAAAAGGAGAGACCCTGGAAGATTATCGAATATCTCGAGAAGCAATGAAAAAAACCCATTCTTTATCTCTTTCTGAAAACAATATTCAGGAAATAAGCGGAGGCGAAAGACAAAGAATTTTTATGGCCAAAGCCTTAGCCCAAACTCCTCAACTTTTACTTTTAGATGAATTTACTTCCCACTTAGATTTAAAATATAAATATGAAATGTTAAATCTTTTAAAAAAAGCTCTTCAAGAAGAGGGATTAACTATTATTTCCATTTTTCATGACTTAAATTTAGCCAGCATAGCTTCTGACCGTCTTATACTTTTAAATGAAGGAAGAATAGAACAAATAGGAACACCTCAAGAAGTACTTAATTCAGAAAATTTGCAAAAGGTATATGGAGTAAAACCAATATTAATAAACCACCCTGACCTTAATGTTCCCCAAGTAATAATGTAATCTTTTTACAATAATAGAATTGCCAAACCACTTAAAAACATTAACATTGAAACTGTATAAGACAACCGAATAGCTTTTAAAATATCTTTTGGACTTTTCTTTTTTAGTTTCTCCCCTAAAATTGGTCGATATTCCCTTTCTCCCTGGTAAAAGTTAACTCCTCCTAATTGAATACCTAAAGCACCGGCAAAACCTGCCTCCGGTATTCCGGCATTAGGACTGGGTGATTTCTTTCCATCTCGAAAAATTATTCGTAATGCCATCACACCTCTTTGTCTAACTATTAAACTTGCCACCGGAATCAAAAGAACACTAATACGAGCAGGAAGATAATTAACCAGGTCATCCACCTTGGCGGAAAACCAACCAAAGTGAAGATACTTCTCATTTTTATATCCTACCATAGAATCCAGAGTATTAACTGCTTTATAAGCCATAGCCAGAGGAGCTCCACCTAAAACAGTATAAAAGAGAGGAGAAATAATTCCATCTACTGTGCTTTCCGCTATTGTTTCTATAGCAGCTCGCACAATCTCTTCTTCATCTAAATCCTTGGTATCTCTTCCTACTATCCGAGACACCCTCTCTCGAGCTAATTCTAAATTATCTCCCTTTAAAGCTCGATAGACTGAGAATGCCTCTTCTCCTAAATTTTTAGTAGAAAGAGTAGTAAAAATAAAAAAAGAAGAAAAGGCAAACTTTAGCCCCGGACTTATAATTCCAGCTATATAGATGAGAAAATAAATAACAAAATAACTTAAACCAACAGTTATAGCAGTCAGGATAATTCCCTTAATCTTTTCTGTTTGTTGGTTTTGATTGTCTTTTCGTAATACTCTTTCTAAATATTTAATAACCTTCCCAATTATTCGCACAGGATGGGGAAGCCAATCCGGGTCACCAATAATTAGATCTAAAAAATAGGCAGTAATAATTTCTTTCATTGTTTATCTTTTCTCTGTTCCCAAAATATGATAAATCTTATCCATATCTAAATTATCCCTAATCAAGCAAGCTAATCTATCATACTCTCTATCTTTTTGTTCTTGATAAGATATTCTATCTTGATTAACACCATTGGAAATCATTAATCCTTTTTTACTTTTTAAAAAATTTATAAAAGATCTCCGAAAACTACTATTATCAAATATTCCATGAATATAAGTTCCCCAAACCATTCCTTTTTTACTAACTACTCCATCATTAATATCAGTTTGAATAGAACCTCTTTGGGTAATTTTAAATAATGGCTTCTCATCCCCCGATAAAATAGTTTCTCCTGTGTGTATCTCATAACCTACTAATTCGTCTTGAATATTGAAAAAGGGGTTAGGCAAAAGGTGGGCTCTTACCTGAAACGTAATTTTTTTAGATTTGAGAGTAGTTACTCCATTAATCAAACCCAATCCTCCAATCTTCTCTCGGGATGACTCAGTGTGTTCAGGATCATAAAGCTCTCTACCTAACATCTGCCAACCCCCACAAATCCCTACAATTACTGTGCCTTTCTTTAATCTATTTGAAATTTCTTTCTGATAACCTGATTTTTTTAAATAATAAAGGTCATCGAGAGTATTTTTACTCCCTGGTATAATTAATAAATCAGGAGCACTTGATCTCTCCCCTATTTTTACATAGCGCAGAGATATACCTTCCTCCCTCTCCAGAGGATCAAAATCAGTAAAATTAGAGATATGAGGAAGATATAGAACTTCAATATTAATCTTGCCCAGTTCTGGCTGTGTATAGTATCTATTTTTTTCTGAATTCACTGAATCCTCTTCTTCTATCTGAATATCCCTAAAATAGGGGATTATGCCTAATACCGGTTTCTTGGTCTTTCTCTCTAAATAATTTAACCCTGGTTGTAATATCTCTTTATCCCCTCGAAATTTATTAATTATAATACCTCTTATCCTGTTCCTTTCTTTTATGGTTAGAAGTTCCAAAGTCCCCACAACCCAGGCAAAGGCACCGCCTTTATCAATATCAGCAACCAAAAGAACGGGACAATCTGCAATTTGAGCCATCCTCATATTAACGATATCATCTTCTTTCAAATTTATCTCTGCTGGACTACCTGCTCCCTCTATAACAATCAATTCGTAATGGTGAGCCAATTTTAAGAAAGAGTCCTTTACAACTGAAATAAGCTTTGACTTGTAATTTCTATATTCTTGAGCCTGCATATTACCTATAGGCTTTCCACATACAATTATCTGAGACCCTACTTCGCTGGTGGGTTTCATTAAAATAGGATTCATGTCTACAGTTGCCTCTATTCCACAAGCTTCCGCCTGCACCACTTGAGCCCTCCCCATCTCTTTACCATCTTTAGTAATAAAAGAATTAAGAGCCATATTTTGAGCCTTAAAAGGGGCAACCCTAAAACCATCTTGATAAAATATTCTACATAAAGCAGTAACTATTATACTCTTACCTACCGAAGAACCAGTCCCTTGTATCATAATTGCCTTAACCATCATATTTTCCTCTCATTGTAGTCAATATTCTAATCCTTACATTAAGATTATTTTAAGTTGTTCAAGTAACTTTAAATTTTCTTTACGAGTGCGAACCGCTATTCGAATAAACTTTTCTTTCTCTAATCCCCTAAAATTACTGCAATCCCGAATCAATATCCCTTTTTTAGCCAACTGTTCCTTAAGCTTCTCAGAAGAAATATTCCCTAATAATTTTAAAAATACAAAATTAGCTGAAGGTTTATAAGCTTTCAACCCTTTTATATTAGATAATTCCCGATATAAAAATTCCTTTTCCTTAAGTAAAAAAAATCTACTCTTGCTGATAAACTTTTCATCTCTCAACACTTCTCGAACCGCAATTTGGGCCAAATAATTAACTCCCCAGGGTATCTTTTGTACTTCTAATTTCTTAATCAACTCTGAACTGCTTACCCCAAAACCAATACGCAATCCGGGAAGACCAAAAAATTTTGTTAAAGAACGAAGAATAATAAGATGATCATAATTTTTAACCTCTTTAACAAAACTTTCCTCCTCGTGCAAATCGATAAAAGCCTCATCTAAAACCAAAAATATTTTTCTCCTCTGAATCTCTTTAACCAAAGTTAACATTTCTTTCCTGGGAAGAAAAGTACCAGTAGGGTTATTGGGGTTACACAAAAAAACCAAATCTATCCCGACTAATTGAGAAATGATTTCATTTATTGAGATCAAAAATTCTTGTTTTTCTTTTAATTTATAAAAATTAATAGAAACATTGTTATTATTTAAAGCTCTCTCATATTCGCAAAAAGTAGGGATAGGGATTAATACTTTTTTAGCCTTCAAGGTTTGAACAATTAAATAAATTAATTCAGTAGAACCATTACCTAAAATAATATTCTCATAATCTATCTTGAAATAACGTGAAATCTCTTTTTTTGCTTCTTTACACTCTGGGTCCGGGTAACAAGACAGTTGATCAATATTTTTAACGAGAACCTCTTTAATCTTGGGAGAAATACCTAAAGGATTAATATTAGCACTAAAATCAATAATTTCATCTAAAGATATGTCATATCTCTCCATTGCTCTTTCGAAATTACCGCCATGTAAGTAATTAAACAATTCTTCCTCCCCCACCAATTAATTTAGTTTCATAAAAATTTAGCTCTTTATTACATTTATAAATCCTTATGATTTCATTTTTCAAATTTTCAATTTCATAATAATTCGGAGGAAGTAAAACTCCTAACACCACTCCACTATGAGCTGCATTTACTCCTACTGCCCCCATCTTATATGAAGTTGAAATAATCTTTTCTAACTCTTTCTTAAAAAGAATCTTCTGATTACATAAAGCACTTAAAGTTGCTCCCTCTCCGATTAACTTAATATTATTCTCTACTATCCCCTTTTTCACTAATTCTAAAGCTTGAGTAATATCTTTCTGATTTTCCAAACGGAGTTTTATCAAATCTTCTCTTCGATTAAATTCTAAAGTATCAACACAACCACCAGGATCAATTACTAAAACATTTATTAAAGGAGGCTGACCTATTTTTTCTAAAAGTCCCTTCTTTAAATGGTCAAAACAGACAATATCTTCATACATTATTCCATCGGTCGGCTCAATAGTAAGAGCTAATTTTGCTACTTCGTCTGCACTTATCTTCTGGTTTAATAAAATGCTAACACCCAGGATAATACCGATAATATCTGCACTACTACTGCCCATACCTTTTTCTGAGGGAATTTCTGAAAATATCTCTATTTTTAAATTAACATCTTTTTCACTAAGACCAAAATAATTCAAAGTACTGATAAGTGCTTGTCGTGATTTTTCCTGCAAAGAAAAGTTTTGTAAATCTTTATTGCTATCAGCCAATTCAAGATGAATGTAAGAAAAGAGCTCTATAGGACAAGTTACATGAAAATTATTTCCCTTACAAATTCCCTGAACTAATTCCCCACAAGTTCCGGGTACTTTTATGGCTATCTTTTTCATAATTATAATTTTTAAATTAAACCTACTCACTTTCCATTAAAAATAATCCTGTATTTATTTAACCCCTAAAATACAGAGGGTTAAAAGGATAAAAACTTCCACAATTTCATTTATCGCTCCCAATATATCTTCACTTAAGAGTGTGTCAGGGAAGCGTCAGACCGTGTGAAAAGTCACCTTCTAGTTGCATATAACGACCTAACATGATATAATATAACCATATAAAATAATAGAAAAAGAAAGAAGAAGGTGAATATCATGGCCTATATCCAAGGTGAAGACAGAAACCAGAACATCCTCTTTCCCGAAAGTATCGAGGAGTATATCGATAAAGACAATCCGGTACGCATCATCAATGAATACATCAATCAACTGGACTTAGAAGCACTACACTTTAACCGTGCTACTGATCCAAGACGGGGAAGACCGCCCTATCATCCTGCGGACATGCTCAAACTCTACCTCTACGGTTACTTAAATCACATCCGTTCCTCCAGGCGACTGGAGACCGAAACCGGGCGCAACCTGGAGCTCTTCTGGCTACTAAAAAAGTTAAGGCCGGATTTCAAGACCATTGCCGATTTCCGTAGGGATAACAAAAAGGCCCTGGTGAAAGTCTTCCGGGATTTCACCCGTCTATGTAATTCCTGGCAACTATTCGGCAAGGAACTAATCGCCATCGACGGTTCCAAGTTCCGGGCCTGTAATAGCAAGCGCAACAACTACAGCCAGAAAAAGTTAGCCAGACATCTTGACTACATCAATGAGAAGATCGCCGGCTACTTACAGGAACTGGATGAGTGTGACGAACAGGAATCTCTTGACCGAAAGCCTGATGCCCGGGAGGTCCGAGAAAGGATCGCCCAGCTAAAGGAAAGAAAAGAAAAATATCAAACATATCAGAGAAAACTAGAGCAGACCAACCAGAATGAAATCTCCACCACCGACCCGGATGCCCGGCTGATGGCCAACCACAATAACCACGTGGAAGTCAGTTACAATGTCCAGACTACCGTAGATGCCAAACACAAACTGATTGCCGATTTTAAAGTCATCGATAAACCCAATGACTTAGGTCAGTTAGCCCCTATGGCCTTACGAGCCAGAAAGATACTGGGCAATCAACAATTTACCGTGCTTGCCGATAAGGGTTACTACCAGGTTCGGGATTTAGAATACTGTACCCGAAAGGGAATGACCGTCTATGTTACCAAGCAAGTCTATTCCAATAAAACCGGAGATAAGGATTTTTACCCCGATCGCTTTATCTATGATCGGGATAACGATTGCTATTTGTGTCCTGACGGTCATAAGCTTTCTTATTACCGAACCAGAAAGAAACATGATAAGATTCTCGGTGATGATTATCGTAATCCTAAGGCCTGCCAGGGCTGTCCTGTAAAGTCCAGATGCACCAGGGCAAAAATAGGAAGGACCGTATTCCGGCATAGAAGCCAGGACTTCTTGGACCACATTGATGAGCAAACCCGAGAGAATCTCGCAACCTATAAGCTCAGACAGATGATTGTGGAACATCCCTTCGGTACCATCAAAAGGGCATGGGGTGCCTCCTATTTCCTGACCAGGCGCAAGGTCTCAGTCAGTGCAGAAATTGCATTATCCTTTCTGGCCTATAATCTCAAGCGGGTGATCAATATCCTGGGAACAGAAGAGATCTTGAGAAGATTAAGAGAAAACAAGAAGGCAGTACCGGTATAGTAGACCGGCATTTCCTTTTTTCTTTCCTATTATTTTATCAAAGAGCGAAAAAGAGAAGATGGGTTCAAAGTTTGCCTTATTTTCAAAGAATTGATTATTGTTTCTCACACGGTCTGACGTCCCCTGTCACATGTATTAACTTAAGAAATTCAACATATATTATCGGAGCTAAGGATAAAGTAACAACTATCCACCACTGATTTAAATCTAACCAAACCGTTTTGAAAATAACTTGCAAGGAAGGAATTACCATTACTAGAAATTGCAAGAGACCAGAAATAAAAATAGCCATAATTAAATATAGATTAGTAAATAAACCTATTCTAAAAATAGAAAATTTTTGCGAGCGAGCGTTTAACGATTGTGCTAACTGAGAAAAGCTAAGAGTGGCAAAGGCCATAGTCCTGGCAATCTCCAGAGAATAAAAGGAAATACCAATATAAAAAGCACTTAAAGAAAGTAATCCGATAAAAATACCTTGCGAAAAGATATTAAAACCCATTTTACCGGAAAATATTCCCTTATTCGGATCACGAGGTGGCATTTGCATAATATCTTTTTCCGCAGGATCTAGACCCAGGGCCAGGGCAGGCAAACCATCGGTAACCAAATTCACCCAGAGTATCTGGATAGGAATTAATGGATAAGGCAATCCAATAAAAATAGCACCAGCAATAGTAATTATTTCCCCTAAATTGCAGGAGATTAAATAATGGATAAATTTTTTAATATTTTGATAAATCTTTCTTCCTTCTTCTACAGCTCCTACGATAGAAGCAAAATTATCATCAGTCAGGATCATATCAGAAGCTTCTTTAGTTACATCTGTCCCGGTAATACCCATAGCTATCCCGATATCCGATTCTTTTAAAGCCGGCGCATCGTTTACCCCATCTCCAGTCATCGCTACCACTTGTTTATTCTTCTGTAAAGCGCTAACGATACGACGTTTATGACGTGGAGATACCCGGGCAAAGATAGTAGTATTTCCTACCGCCTCTTCTAATTCAGATGGCGACATTTTTTCTAATTCTTCTCCGGTAATAATCCTATCTCCCGAATGATATATACCCAGTTCAGAAGCGATTGCTTTAGCGGTAAGAGAATAATCTCCGGTAATCATAATCGGATGTATGCCAGCTCTAAGACAGGTTTTTACTGATTCAATAGCCTCCTTACGCGGCGGATCAATCATAGCTATTAATCCTAGAAAGATTAGTTCTTTTTCGGCATCTTTTATTTCTTTAATTTCGTCAAGATTTTCTTTATCCACCAACCTATAAGCTATCGCTAAAACTCGTAAGGCTTCCACTGCCAATTCTCTATTCTGAGCTAAAACCTTATTTTTTATGGATTCTCCCATCTCTTCTTTCGTACCATTTTTCTGATAATAAGTGCAAAAACTTATCACCTGATCAGGAGCTCCTTTGACAAAAATAATCTGACTTCCATCGGGTGTCTGATGAAGAGTAGACATCTGTTTACGATCTGAATCAAAAGGAAATTCTTTCACTCGAGGATAATCCTGTTCCAGTTTTTTCTTATCATAACCAGCTTTAGCGGCGGTTACTACCAGAGCACCTTCAGTAGGATCACCAATAATTTCCCATTGATTATTTTCATTATTCTTTTGCAGTTCGGCATTATTGCAAAGGACTGCTCCTCTTAACAATAAGGATAAATCTGGATCTGTTTGGGGTTGAATCTCTTGCTCGGATTGATAAAATTTCCCCACCGGCCGATAACCTTCTCCTTCTACTTCAATATTTTTCTCTGGAAGAACTAATTTTCTTACGGTCATCTGGTTCTGAGTTAAAGTTCCGGTTTTATCCGAGCAAATAACTGTCGTAGCACCTAAAGTTTCTACTGCTGGCAAACGCCGGACAATAACATTCTTTTTTATCATTCTCTGTACTCCGAGAGCTAAAACAACCGTTACCACTGCTGGTAAACCTTCCGGAACCGCGGCTACAGCCAGAGAAATTCCGATCAGAAACATCTCAAAAAACTTAATCCCACGTAAAGACCCTATTAGTACCACCAATCCCACCACCACTAAGATAATCAAACCCAGTTTCTTACCAACCTGGTTTAATTTCTTCTGTAAGGGAGTATCCTCTTGTTTCTGTTCTTCTAACATCCCCGCAATCTGACCCATCTCTGTTTTCATCCCCGTAGCCACTACAATCCCTCTACCTCTTCCGGAGATAACTGCAGTCCCCATAAAAGCCATATTGTCCTGATCTCCGGTATCCTGATCTCCGGTAGAAATATTATCTTTATCTATTATTTCAGCTGTCTTTTCTACCGGCAACGACTCACCGGTTAGGACAGCCTCCTGTATTTTAAGACTAGTAACCATAGAGAGACGAAGGTCAGCGGGTATATGGTCACCGGATTCTAAAAGGACAATATCACCTGGTACCAATTGAGTGGCTTCGATCCTGGCCTGTTTTCCATCTCTTATTACCAAAGCATTGGGTGTGGTCATTTTCTTTAAGGCAGCCAGTGACTTCTCTGCTTTATACTCCTGGACTACTCCTAAAGTAGCATTTAAAATTAAGATTATAGCAATAACCATAGCATCACTTACTTCCCCTAAAATAAATGATACCAGGGCAGAAATCAGTAAAATAAGAACCAGAACATCTTTAAACTGCCCCAAAAACATATCCCAGGGAGTGCGGCCTTTCTTTTCCTCCAGTTGATTGGGTCCCACCTCATCCAATCGTTTTTTCACTTCCGGAGAGGATAATCCTATTTTTAGATCAGTTTTACTGTACTGAACCACCTCGTCAATAGATTGCTGATAACATTTTTTCATTTAGTTTGTCCTCTCATTATTAATTATTCTCTCTTTTTCCAAAAAACATTTCCTTCCGAAAAAAACATCTCTAATTCACCTTTTTCACCAAGAAAAGAAAGATATGATTTTATGGTGCTAGAAACAAGTACATATTGATTAGCATTCAAATTTATTTCATATTTTTTACACACCCGAGAAAGTATTTGGTTAAATGCTACCGCTCTCTCACAAAATGATAAAATGGTGGAGATAATCTCAGTAACCTTACTCTCATTTATATCAATAAGCTTCTTTATAGAGGAAGTGGGAATACTATGACTCGGAATGAAGGTATCCGCAGCTATGGTTTTTAGTTTCTGTAATGTTTCCAGATGCGCTTTGATATCATAGAGGAAAAAAAGATGGTATTTATTAATGATCTCCTCTGAAAAGAGACTATCGGCAATAAATATAATATTATCCGGTGTTTTTAGGCCAATCATATCCAAAAAATGTCCGGGCAAAGAAATAGCCTCTAAATTGGTGTCCAATATTTTTCCAGAGGAGGGAATGATATCAGTTACTTTCGAGGGTTTGGCCATCAAGAATTTATTGGTAAATCTGGAATAAGGAAATCCCCCCCAAAGAAAAGAAGGTTCCAGAACCGGATCTTGAATGAAGGCGGCTTCAATTCGAGTAGCAGCAATCCGACAATTAGTATTAGTTTGAATAAAAGCGTTCCCCCCGATATGATCGGCATTGGAATGAGTATTAATAATTAGCTTTACTTTCCAATTTTTTTCCTTCAATAGTTTAAGAATTTGTCTACCCGCTTCCTTATCATTTCCACTATCAATTAGAATAGCTTGCTCATTCTGGATATATACACCAATATTGGTGGGGGAAGGAATAAGATAGGTATTAACTGCGATTCTTTGTAAATTTAACAAAGCCATATTTTTAAACCTCAAATCACTTTAAATTTTAAAGGTCTGCGTCTTTCTAAAAATTTTTATCTAAAAAGAATGGGTAACCAAGAGGTTAAACCCAGCGCCTGATTTCACCTTTTCACAAATTTCCTTAACCCCTGGAAAAAGAGGTTCTTCAAGGGGTGCTCCTTTAATAATTAAAAAGTAATTTACCACTATAGAATAATCTGAAAGATTAGGATAGTCAAGTAACTTTCTTTGGATAAAAATAAAATAATATTAAGTAGATCTTATCTCCTTCCTCATAAAGATTATATAGGAAATTGTAAAGCAGATAAGCGTTAAAGCTATTAATTCTACAAATTGAGGTCAGATTACTAGAAGACTTTGACTTAAAGAAAGAGGAGTAGGAAATAAGCTTTGAGTTTTTATTAAAGAGGTAATATAAATGCTTTGGTTGAAGGATTAAGAATAGCAGTAGTTATTTCTTGAAAAAGTACTGCTGATACAGAGAACCGTTCCCTGTATTTTTACTGTATTTTTATTTATTGTTTGGATAAATAAGCTAATATTTCTTTTTGAAACCTTCGTATATCTTCAAGGTAATGAGAAATAATCTCATATAATTCTTCATCGGATATCTGGAAATAAAGATGAACCATCCGATTTCGATATCCTGCCATTTTAATTAGTTGCCCTTCTAAGTCTATAGATATGATTCCTTTTTGTTCTAATCCTTGAGCTATACTTTTATATTCCTGAGCCAAATTAGTACCACCACTTTTAGCTAATATGTGGCGACCTACATCAAAAATGGCTTCTAAGGAACGCCTAAGGAAACTTTCTGCGGAAGCAGCAGTACGTTTCTTGACAAACTCCTCTTTGGGTAAATTAGAAAGCGCTTCTAATTCAATTAAATACTCGCTTATTAAAACTAATCTCTGTTTTACCAAAATTTTATCTATGGCCATATCATTTAACCTCCTCAAGGATTTCATCAAGATACATCTTTAAAAAAGGCTTAAAATCAGCAGCACGGCGAAGTATATCTTCTTCATATTTCTCTTTAATACTTTGGGAAACAGAATAAATACATTCTCCACAGATAGCTTGTGCTTGAAAAACAGAATGTGTCTCCTGGAGAAAAACAAGATCGAGGGGAAAAGGATTAAACAATTCTTGAAGCTCATTATAAATAAAGCTATAAAATTGAAAAATTTCCTTTGGTCCAGGCAATTTTTTCTGTAATACCAACCCTACATCAATATCAGCCATACTGTCTTCAGGTATTTTGGTTATACCTTTTAATATATTAATAGCTGTTTCTACCTGTGAGCCAAAAACATATATTAAGGTTATGTTATATTTTTTAGCGATGGTAGCTAATATATTTTTTTCTTTGAAATTTGTATTAATTGATATCATCTTTATTCACCCTAAATTAAAACCTCATTGTAGCTTTTATGTACTTTACTATAATTTGTAACGGGGAACAAGTGGCTAATTATCTCTCCCTATCAAAAGACCATAACTTGACATACAAAAATCTTCTCTTATCTCTATCTATTTAATATAATCTTATGTCAAATGTTAAGACCAGACCCCGATATTTGCCTTATTATTTGCTTATTTTTTATATTTTGTACCCCAAAGTGAGCATTTCGCTTAACGATTAAGATTGATTCCAATTAAAATAATCGAACTACTTCGTTTATGCTCCCAAATTGACATATTTTGCGAAGTACTTCGTTTATGCACGACTCTACCTGTCTGCGTGCGTGCACGCACAGGCAGAGGTGAATTTTCTAAAAGTAACCACTATTCTCCCTTACGGTATATCTTTATAGATTCTTATGTTTATCATAAACTTATTTTATTAATACCGCAAATAATAATTATGCGTTCTCCAGGAAATACTATACAATTTTTAAATTATGGATATTCTCACCTCTACTGTTATGGCTAAAGTTTATGATTTTAGCTAATTTATAGGAAGAGAAAAGCCTTATAATATAAGGATTTCAATGGCAGAATGCGAAAAAACGTTCTTTTTTGCATTATTTTAAGTCTTAGCTATGGTTTTACTCCTCGAAAATGGTTTTTTTTGACTAATTTTTCACCCCTTCAAAATAAGGCACTCTACGTGCTTTTAAAGGGCATTCCTGAAGGGGTAATTTTAATATGGGGACAGTCTTCTTTTGTTTTCTCACATTTAGTGCAAGACAAAAAGTAAAGCCTGTCCCCATATTTTTTATAAAACCCTTATAAATAAAAGTTTTTATGTCATTCCCTACATCTTATCTGTCATTCCTGCCCCCGCTTTCGCGAGGGTAAACTCCAGCAGGAATCCAGTTTCTCTTTTGGAATTCTTAGAATTCTTACGGATACAAAAAACCGTCCCCTGTATTTTTATGTCAAATTTAGAATAAAATGGGATATGTCCCTATTTATTTTATATTTTTTCTCTTTTCTTTGCCAAATATCAGGAAGAATAGTGTTCCCACAATGCCAAAAGCAAATGCAGTCATAAAATTCACCTTTGGGCTGATGTCCCATAAAAATCCTGCAGAGAATGCTGCCATTGACACAATAACATCGCGGATTAGATAATAAGTACCGAATGTTGAAGCCTTTTTATCGGTCGGGGCAAGGTCGAGAATCAACGATTTTCTTGTTGGTTCTCCAAACTCCTTAAACCCTCTTATGATAAAAGCAAAAATAAGCATTTCAAAAGTCCTTGAATAATATATAAACAAGGGAAATATTGTGAAAAACCCGAAGGTTATTGCTATAAATGGTTTTTTGTTGTATTTATCCGCAAGGAATGCTATTGGTATATATACAGCCATTGCTGTTGCCATTTCAATACCTGTAAGTAGACCAAATTGAAAGGCGCTGAAGTGGAGGTTATCAACTACCCAGAGTACCACGAAGGCATAAGGAATCTGTTCTGCAAATCTGATGAGAATGTCCGAAACAAGCAGCATCCTGAGATCGGTGTTTATACCAGAAAAAGATTCTTTAATGCTCATCCCTTTTCCCTTAATTTCTGTGTCCTCTGCCATAAAGCGCCTTATAAAAATTATGGATAGTATGGCGAGAATAAGTGCACAAGCAAAAGCGATTTTCACGCCGAGAACTTTTCCGTAAATACCTATTAAAACTCCCCCAATAATAGGACCCAGTCCCATAGGTATTCTTCTTACGAGAGAATGAAGCGAAACTCCCATTGTCTGTTTTTCTTTTTTAACAGCTTTTGAGACGAGGCTCATTATAGCAGGCAGAGAAATTGCACTCCAGGAAATGAAAAATATAGCACCAACAAGCACTGCCTGCCACCCTGGAAATGCGATCACGATAAGGTATCCTATTATTGCCATAACTATGAAGACAATCAGTGATTTTTTGTATCCGATCCTGTCGCTCAGGTATCCTCCGGGGAATGAGTAAAGAGCACTTAAAAGATTATCCATTCCGTTCAAGAATGCAACAAATATTGATGAACCGCCAAGGGCAACTATATATAGAGGGAGGAATCTTTCTGCCATCTTTTCTCCTAGACCGAGAAATATCACCATAATAAGCATTGTAAGGATTGTCTTATTCAAGCCGAGAAAGCTTACTATACCCTTTAATAGGTTTCTTTTCATAGAGTTCATGTTAATATTATTTACTCTTTTCTTTTGCCAATTGCAATTTCAAAAATCAGAACCTTCATATCTTCACCTTTTTTTTATCACTTTCTTTGAAATTTATCAAATTTTTAGATAAATGCGCTTGACCCGAATCTTGATGTGTCCTTCTGTAATTATAATAATCCATAAAGTTATCCAGGCCAATTTGAAGTTCTTCTATAAAATATTATAGACCCCTATATTTGCACGTTATTTGCCCCAACTACTTCCATTCTTATTGGATTCATCTTTTATTAATTCAATCTCAAATAGTTTTGGCCAAAACTTTCCAGTTACCAAGAAGCGATCATTCTTTGCATCATAGGCAATGCCATTAAGAACATCGACCTTCTCACTACAGTCTTCCGGACTTAAAATTCCTTTCAGATCTATCCAGCCAGTTACCTGACCGGTCAGAGGATTAATTCTGGCGATACGTTCGGTTAGCCATATATTAGCAAAGATTTCCCCTTGCACATATTCTAATTCATTGATTTTGGTCACCGGAACATCGTTTTCGTATACTTCAATCTGTCTAATTTCCTCAAAGGTTTCAGGATCTAAAAAATGTAAGGTGGAAGTACCGTCACTCATAAGCAAATACTTTCCGTCATAAGTAATGCCCCAACCCTCAGTGGGATAATTAAACTCCTGTAGTAATTCAAAATTAGATTTATCATAGACCAGACCGAGATTGGATTTCCAGGTCAATTGAATAATATTATTTTTGTAAATAGTTATACCTTCCCCAAAATATTGGTTCGGTAGCTCTTTGGTCTGTAAAACTTTTCCAGTTTCTAATTCTACTCTACGCAGGTTAGAATGCCCATAAAGACCAGTGCCTTCATATAAAACATCATCTTCAAACACCAATCCTTCGGTAAAAGCAGTCTGATCATGAGGATAAGTATGGAGAACCTGATAAGTATAAACCGGAATAACCTTGAAAGTGGTGGGAAATTCTAAATTGTAGCAATAACCAACAGGCAATACTTCTAATAATGCAAAGAGCCCTATAAAGAATATTCTGAAAAATCGATTCATCATAATTTCCTTAATCATTTTCATGGTACATCGGTAACCGTTCATCTGTCCATAGCATCCGGTTGATAAACCAGCGATGCCAGCTCCAAATCGTCACCTATTTTGTCTAACGTATCGCAGCTAGGCAAAGTTCCGAAACCATGGTTTCCTCCGCTTAGGATGATCTTTTCTTAGAATAGTAACCCATTAGACGCGCTTGGTGGTGTATCTAGATCCACTAAGGTAAGAACAAAAACTCTTGGTGCCTTTTGGAGGATTATTCCACCTTGTGCCCCTGCTCTTTTGGCGTGAACCACTCTTTCCGGAATATGTTCCATGTCAATAAGTTAAATGCTCAATTAATATTTTTATTCCAATACCAATTAAAACTAAACCACCAATTATTTCAAATTTTTTTTCAAAATAGTGTCCAAATCTATTTCCAAAATAAACCCCAAAAATCGATAGTAAAAAGGTTATCATCCCAATTATTATAGCAGGTAAGGCAATGAAAACCTTTAAGAATGAAAGGCTTAAACCAACCGCTAAAGCATCAATACTTGTTGCAAAAGACAAAATCAACAGAACGTAAATATTCAACGGATCTATTTTCTTGTTATTCAACTCTATTTTAGTTGACTCATAAATCATCTTACCACCTATAATAATTAGAAGCCCAAAAGCAATCCAATGATCAAAACCTGAAATAATATTTCGAAAGCTAAGCCCTGCTAACCATCCAATTATTGGCATAATTGCCTGAAATAATCCAAAAAATGTGGCGATCTTCAAAGCATTATTGATTTTTAAAAATTTAATGGCTATTCCACTGGTAATAGATACAGCGAAAGCATCCATTGCTAATCCAAACGCAATAAATATAATTGAAATAATATCCATTTATGCCTCTTTCATGCAGCTTCTAAAATCCAAAGGGCTTTTAATCCATACGATATCCCGCTGAATTAAAAATACTTCTTTTATCTTAAAAAATAAATATCTTTATAAAAAAGCAATGGTTATTTATCAATTAATGGGACCCCGATGACCGGGAAAAAATTAAGGCTTAAATTTTTACACTAAATCATTTTATTTACAGCAAATTTCATATTTAGCAATATCCCAGAACCAGTATCCATTATTCAATATCTTTTCTACCTCAAGTAGTTTGATACGCTTCTTGAACAATGGGCCATCAGTAACAAAAGTATGATATTCGCCTGCTTCTCCACACAGGTCAACATTGGGGTTATTGATCAACTCTTTTATGAATTCCCTATCTATCCGATGCCCCAACAATTTTTCACTAAGTAGGTTCGCTTTGAGGGTGACTACAAAAGCCTCAAACCCGGCCTTAATAAAATCCTCAAGAAGTTTTGTATAGTTTTGTTCCCATAAGGGTAATAACGGTTCGACTCCTAATTCATTAGAAACTCTTTCATCCCAATCTCTATGCTCATTTAAGTTGATATCTCCAAATATTACCCCCTTAATTCCAAATTGTTTTAGCTTTAGCACCTCTTCTTTGAAATCCTTCTCATAATCCTTCCAGGAGGTTTTTCTCTGGATAATGGGTATTCCCATCGCTTCTGATTGAGCAAGTAATAATTCAGATTTAATACCATGCGTCATAGATCTTTTTGCACCGACCGTTACCATATTTAGAAGATAGGACACCTCAAGACCTACGGAAATCGCCTTATAACATGCAAATGAGCTTTCTTTACCGCCACTCCATGTTGCAACCACTTTTAACATAGCTATTTCTCTATTTCCTTTTCGTTAGTATTCATATACTCTTAGTCCACGATTTCAATTAACTTAAAAAAAACAAACTGCTTCGTTTATGCTCCCATTTGCCCCCACTTTTAAATCACTTAATAATCCCTAACTTTTTAGCAGCAAGAAATGCCATCAAAAAGCATATATTTGATTCAGCCCCCTGATTTAAATTTACACCTTCTGGATTTAATGCATCATAACATGCAAAGTTTTCATCTATAAGAGGAATATTGTTTATATTATTACCACAAAACCATTTATACCATTTTTCAGCCCAATTTAGATAGAAATTATCTTCTGTTGCATAATAAGCTTTTTCAAGACAACAAACCATATAGCTTGAATCAATCGGTTGTTGGTCAAATAAGGCTTTATTTTTACCTTTAAGATACCAGCCTTTATTTCCGATGGGCGAAGGAATATTATTTACCTGGCAATTTCTTATTAAGAAGTCTGTTGTTTTTTGGGCAATTTCAAAACTGATTTTACATTTCCTTTTTAAATAAATCTCCCAAAGTGCCCAGGGGATAAGAGCATTGGCATATACCAGATAATTTTCAAACCATATCCAATCATCAGAATATGTCTCAAAATAAAAATTATGCAGCTTTGCTTTTAATTCATTTTCCAAGCCGTGCTGGTAACCAAGATTTAGTAAACCCAATAAAGCTGCTGATATTGCTCTGATTGAAGTCCAATTATGGGCATCTTTAATTAAATTTTTAATAATTTTTTTAATATAGCCATTTTGATTACTCTTGGTCACCAAAAGAGACCATAATGTTAGGCCATAAGCTTCTTTTGTATTAGGATTTGAATCATATTCTTCATTTTTAAATAAACCCTTACCATTATTTTCATAATAAAAATGATATAGTAAGCCATCTTCTCTTTGTGCTTTTAAAACGAAATTTAAATAAATATCCTTTAAGTTTTTATCTTTAAACTCATCAGCAACAATGAGAGCTCGTGCTTGATCTTCCAGAGCATATCCAAATTCAGGATCAGGTTTGGTTAGTTTCCCATGCTGATAAATTCCAATATTTGAAGTCATTGATCTTATTTTTTTAAGCG
>Ga0210049_1000172_pt1 | contig 47280 bp, 43 predicted proteins | sample CryGeyCG2014_300_2_FD_183964 | JGI IMG/M metagenome (GOLD analysis project Ga0210049, IMG submission 183964) | Groundwater microbial communities from aquifer - Crystal Geyser CG06_land_8/20/14_3.00 (SPAdes) (version 2) | ecosystem: Environmental > Aquatic > Deep subsurface > Groundwater | place... | reverse complement strand
ATCAGTTATTGTAGGCCCATTATGGGCCGTAAATTAACAGGCATAAATGGCTCCAAATGCTATGCATAATTTTCATTACTATCTGATTTTATTAATATCAGTAACCCACACGAAATAGCGAGGAGCCGTATATTTTGTCTCAGTGGTTTGAGGAGACCGCCGCCGGTAGAAGGAAAAGAGCGGGCATTCCTCAAGATGTTCGATTCAAGACGAAGATTGAGCTGGCCATGGAGATGCTGGACAGGGCCCATGAAAGAGGCCTTATGCTTTTTCAGTGGGTCAGCGGGGACTGCGCTTACGGGGATGCGCATGAGTTTCGGAAACACGTTGCGGAACTGGGCAAATGGTATTGTTTCGAAGTCTATTACGACACCCATGTCTGGACGGACGACCCTGCCTGGAAAGTACCACCGGTTATGGAGAACAGACGGGGAAGAAAACCGAAGCATCCGAAACCGACGGAGGGATCTCCGCCTGCCGTGACTGCATCGTCTCTCGTCTCTTCTATTCCTGACCATCAATGGCAGCGCATCTGTCTGCGTGAAGGGGACAAGGGACCGAGGGAGTTTGAATTCGCTCGCCTGCGGGTCTTTGAGAAACGGAACGGGGAACCGGGACCGGCTTCCTGGCTGATGATCCGGAGATCTCTGCAAACAGGAGATAGGGAGATCAAGTTTTACCTGTCCAACGCCCCGGAGACCGTCTCCATCTCCGAAATGGCTTGGGCAGGATGTCAGCGCTGGAGCATCGAGGTGGATTTCAAGCTGGCCAAGGGTGAAGTCGGAATCGACCATTACGAACTGACGAAATATCGGGGCTGGTATCACCATATCACCCTCTCCATGCTTGCCCTTGCATTCCTGAAAGCCGTACAGCGGCAATGGGGGGAAAAAATGTGTGTCGGCTACAGTTCCTGAGATCCGAAGGCTCCTGGAGGTAGTTCTCCCGAGAATCACCTGGAACCCTCAAGACGTGATCGCCTGGTTTATGAAGCAGCAGCGTAACAAAGAAAAATCCAGAAACTCTCATAAGAAAAAATGGCTGAAGGATCACCCTTCATGAACAATAATTACCGGCGTTGTAATGTTAAGTATCCTTCTTAAATAGTATCAATGGGATATGAGTGGGGTAGACTGCGGGTACAAAGATAACTAATAAATGATCGTTGTCTATAGCCCAAAAAGAACTTCTTGAGTTGTGGAGTTATTCGGAAACTATAGAATAACTTGTTGGCTGGCGAAATGATGACATATAAATCATTAATTTATTGCTTACAGGCTCAGAAACAGGCATAATATAAACATGACCAAAAAAACTAAAACATCTGCTCGACTCTACCCGCTATCTGACGATGAATCGGTATATTCTCTAAGGCAGGCAGGGTTACTACGCGATGCCGGCCCCAGTTATAGACTGGTAGACCTGTTCTGCGGCGCAGGCGGTCTTACACTTGGTTTTTCACAGTTCTTCGGACAGGTATTTGTACCTGTCTGGGCAAACGACTTTAACGCTTATGCCGCAAAAACGTATGCGGCCAATTTCGGATGTCACTGCACAACCGACGACATATTGGAAATAGTTGAGAACCGCATTAGTGAGATACCGAAAGCCGATGTGGTTATTGGAGGACCGCCCTGCCAAGGTTTCAGCCTTCTAAATAAACAACGGAAGGACGACTATAGAAAACAGCTTTGGCGTCCTTATCTCCAAATTGTGGAACATACCGGCGCACAGGTTTTTGTAATGGAAAATGTTCCTCAATTGCTCGGGTCTGAGGAACATGACGAGATAGTTGTTGCTGCCCGATCTCTCGGTTTCAAGTTGTCCTGGGCGAAACTTTGTGCTGCCGATTACGGAGTTCCTCAAACCCGCTGGCGGGCATTTATTGTCGGTTGCAAGTTTACCGACCCATCAAAGTTTTTCCCGCCCAAGAAAACACATCGAAGGCCTGAAGGGCTGGAAACGGGCCTTCTTTTTACCGACGAATTTAATAAGCATATTTCTCAGGTACAGCCTTGGCGAACGGTTCGGACCGCGATCGGCGATCTTCCCGAACCGGTCGGCACGGAAATCCGGCAGGTACAGCCGCCTTTGGATTTGCACTTCGGAAGAACGCCGACATCCTTGAGTTTGGAGAGATACAAGACGATTCCCAAAGAAGGAATGAATCGTTTTGATCTTCAAAGACGTGCACCCGAAATCACGCCCCCCTGCTGGATTCGCAAAACACAAGGCGGTACCGACCTTTTCGGCAGGCTCTGGTGGGACAGACCTGCCTTCACCATACGTACCGAGTTCTTTAAGCCGGAAAAAGGGCGCTATTTGCATCCAAGTCAACACCGCCCTATTACTCACCGCGAGGCAGCGCGACTCCAATCATTCCCCGACTCGTTCAGGTTTGTAGGCACCAAAATTGAAATCGCAAAACAGATAGGCAACGCCGTCCCGCCGATGCTCGCCGCCAGAGTTGCGGACTGCGTCCTTTCCCTGTTTACGAGCAGGAAAGCGACAGCTGATGGACAGGTTTACGGAGCAAAAACGGAAACAGATTATGGCGAGTATCAAAGGGTGTCACACTCTACCCGAGAAGTTGGTACGACGCTGTCTTAGAAATCTCGGAATACGATTTCGGGGAAACGTAAGGAGATTATCAGGCACACCTGACATGGTGATTCGAGGCCAAAAGAAAGCGGTCTTTGTCCACGGTTGCTTTTGGCATGGGCACAAAGGTTGTCCGAGAGCGGCAAGGCCGGAAACTAACAGGGTTTTCTGGGATAAAAAGATCGATGGGAATATGGCAAGAGACCGCCGGAACCTCCGCGAATTGAAGAAAGAAGGTTGGTCTGTGCTCGTTATTTGGCAATGTCAAACAAAAGATGAAACCGCTCTTATGAGACGCCTTCAGCGGTTTGCTGAAAAGGAGTAGCTGTGGGTGCACGAGACAAGCTGAGAGAGCACTTTCTATCCAATGTCGGAAAGGTTTTGACGACCCAGCAACTCCGCAAGGTTGCCGGTGTCAGCGAGTACGGTCGCCGAATACGAGAGCTACGCGATGAGGAAGGGTTTCAGATCAAAACTCACATAGACAGAGCAGACTTGAAACCCGGCGAATACATATTAGAGGCCCTTGACCAAATGCTGGTCATTGCACGAACCATCAGCCCTCAACTACGAAACGAGATACTTGAACGTAACGGGTTCACCTGCCAGCTTTGCGGCGCCGGTCCGGGCGACACCGATCCCTTTAATCCGCACCGTAAGGTAAGGCTACACATTGATCATATAATTCCCATAAGCCAAGGTGGCACCGATGATAAGGACAATCTCCGGGTCTCCTGTTCTGCCTGCAATCAAGGCAAAGCAAACCTACAGCCACCCAGTGAGACCGCTCTAAACATCGTAGCGAAAATCAGAAAGCTCTCGAAATCTGAACAAAGAGAAATCTACGAAATATTGAAGCGTAAATTTGAGACAAAACCTTGAAGAATCAGCCAACAAGTCGATGCAGCCAATCGCCTGGAAACCCGGTTCTGGCTGATCTTTACGTTAGATCCATCATTTCAAACGCAAATCCTCAAAATTTTTCATCCACCACGCTTGTTGCTTTGTAGGTGAAGACAGCATTTGTTTGCTTACTCCTAACCCGGCGAAGCCGGAACCAAATAAGTTTTGGAGAATTTTCTTAAAGTTAGATTTGAAAAAAATCTCCGCAAACGATTTACTGTAAAGGGATCCCGGAGACAGCAAAAAATATTCTGCCAAAATAATCTCTAACCTTACGACTTTATATGAAAATAAATCCAACTACTTGATAATTTTCATGCTTTGTTGTGCCCGCGCCGGGCATGGGGGTTAGTAACTAATATTCAAATGTCATTTTGTGAAAGAGCGAGTCAGCCTGATGGTATTTAATAACTTTTAAATTTATTTCTGTCGTTTGCTATAACAGCGAGGGATGAAATACCATGAACAGAAACAGCGTTAACTTGCTCATCGGGGGAGAGGCAGGCCAGGGTCTGGTGACAATAGGACAGATACTCGCCAAAAGTCTGGTGCGCAGCGGCTATTCAATTGTCGTGACCCAGAGCTACCACTCCAGGATTCGCGGCGGTCACAACACATACACTATCCATGCAGGCGCCGATAGGGTAATTGCCCCACTGGAAACGATAGATATTCTTGTGGCTCTCAATGAGGAGACAATGACGTTGCACCGCCATGAAATCTCCCCTGATGGGATTATTATTGCCGATGAGGCGTTTGGCATCTCCGATGACGTCTCCCTCAGGGTGCCTTTCAAGGAATTGGCCAAACAGGGGTTCTTGAATATCGCCGCCCTTGGTGTTGTTGGTTCCATCATTGGTCTTACCGAAGAATCAATCGCCGGGACAATGGATAAGTTCTTCGGCAAGATGGACCAGAAGACCGCTGAGGAAAATCGCTTGGCGCTGAGTAACGCCTTTCGCTGGACAACGGGCCGGTCCGTATCCTTTTCGAAACTCCCACCTGTCTCCGATCCCCCGAAACGCCTGATCATGAACGGAAACGAGGCGATTGCCCTGGGGGCGCTTTCCGCCGGATTGAAATTTTACTCTTTCTATCCGATGACCCCGTCAACCTCTATAGGAATCGCCCTGGCAGGCTGGGCCGAAAGGATGGGTTCGATCGTGGAACAGGCGGAGGATGAAATTGCCGCCATCAATATGGCCCTTGGGGCGTCTTTTGCCGGTGCGCCGAGTATGGTGAGCACTTCCGGAGGCGGCTTCGCCTTAATGGTCGAGGGGGTGAGCCTGGCGGCGATGACCGAAACCCCTGTTGTTATCGTGGTAGCCCAACGCCCGGCGCCGGCCACCGGACTTCCTACACGCACCGAACAGGCGGACCTGAATTTTGTTCTCTACGCCGGTCATGGAGAATTCCCTCGCGCCATTCTTGCCCCCGGCACGGTGGAAGAATGCTTCCACCTGACATACAGGGCATTCGAGCTGGCGGAACGATACCAGGGACCGATCTTTATCTTGACCGACCAGTTTCTCGCCGACTCCTATCGAGCCGTGGCGCCCTTTGACGTTGAAAACCTGTCCCCTGTAAGCCCCGGTTCCGATCCGGCCTCGTCATCTTCCCCCTATCAACGCTATGCCCTGACGGATAACGGCATATCTCCGCGGTTGCTGCCGGGGATATCTATGCAGCTTGTTGTTGCCGATAGCGATGAGCATACCGAGGACGGCCATCTTACCGAGGACCTGACGGTGCGCCAACGGATGGTGGAAAAGCGTCTCAAAAAGGGAAAAGGAATAAGGGCGGAGGCGATCCCCCCGCAGATGGAAGGGGATAAAAGACCAGACCTCCTTATGGTATCATGGGGATCAACGAAGGGTGCAGTTTTAAAAGCAGCCTCTCAGATGAGGCATACTGGGAAAAATGTGTCTACTCTCCACTTTTCGCAGATTTGGCCCCTGGTGTCTGAACAGTTTATGGATTATCTGCAGGGTGCCCGGGAGGTGGTTTCTTTAGAAGGAAATGCTACCGGGCAACTGGCGGGATTGATCAGACGAGAGAGTGGCTTTCTGATTGAGAAGCAAATTCTAAGGTACGATGGCCTACCCATTACGCCAGAATACATCCTTCGGGAACTTACGAAATAGATTTAACCCATAGTGAGGATAACAATGGTAACAATCGCCGATTATGGAACGTATGAGACAGCATGGTGTCCAGGTTGTGGAAACTTCTCCATTTTGAAGGCAGTGAAAGAGGCCCTAACAGCCAGCCAGTTAGAGCCTCATCAGGCGCTCTTTGTCTCCGGTATCGGACAGGCAGCCAAAGCGCCTCACTACCTGAATGCTAATGTCTTCAATGGTCTGCATGGCCGATCTCTGCCTGTGGCAACGGGCGCTAAACTCGCCAACCCCCGACTCACTGTCATCGTTGAGAGTGGAGATGGGTGCAATTATGGAGAAGGGGGAAACCATTTTCTGGCAGCCATACGTCGCAATATTGACCTGACGCTGCTGGTTCACAATAACCAGGTGTATGGCCTGACCAAGGGACAGTCCAGCCCCACTTCGGAGGAAGGATTTGTTACCAAGGCTCAACCTGGCGGTGTAGCCTCGACCCCGTTTAACCCCGTTGCTGTAGCCGTTGCTATGCACGCCGGCTTTGTCGCACGGGCTTTTACCGGACTGCCTGATCACCTTTCGGATTTAATTCAGCAGGCGATAGCGCATCGCGGCTTTTCTCTTATTGATGTGCTACAGCCCTGTATTTCTTTCAATAAGGTTAATACCTTTGCCTGGTACAAGAAGCGGTGTTATCAGTTACCCTCGGATTACAACCCGGCAGACTGGGGAGCAGCAATTAAGGCGGCCGATCAGTGGGGGGAGCAAATCCCCCTCGGCGTCATATACCGGAATGACAGGCCACCGTTTGAAGAACACTTCCCCGTTTTGAACCAGGGTCCGCTGGTGGGGCGGGATGTGGACCGGATGATGCTGAAAGAGATCATGGAAGGATATGCATGAGGAATCAGGCGGTCTGATTGGGAGGCTTCCTATGAAGTCTGAGATTAACGCTTTTTAAACCCCTACACCGTACCTCTTTATCCGCCAGATAGTCCTTTGTGCGCATTCTTCCGGTTTCAGAGAGGTATCTATTACGAGGTGATTCCTTTCCGGAGTCTCTGTAATCTCCTCAAAATCACCCTTTTGGAGCTGGAAAAGCTCCCACCGGCCGTCCGACACCTCCTCCGGATCAGACGTCCGCAAATGGAGACGCTCGGCAATAACCTCTTCCGGGCAGATACACTCAATGACAAAGAAGTCGGCCAGTGCCCTCTGTGCGGCTCTAACTGCCTTCATTCGTTCCTCCCTTCTTTTGTAGGAAGCATCAATAATGACTGATCTGCCCTCCTGAAGCTTTTCACATGCCATGGCAAGTGCCTCTTCATAAGTTCTCCGGGAGATATCATCAGAATATATACCCTTGCCGAAATCTTCGTAGTGGCGTTCCGTAGGCATGAGGTGGAAAATTTCCTTACGCAGAACATCGGTGCGAATGACCTCGGCGCCAAGGTAGGGGGCGATATTCCTGGCCAGGACGCTTTTTCCCGTTCCCATCAGTCCTGCCATCAGGATCAGGGTCGGCTTTTCCAGGCGGGAGGAATATGCGTAAGCCAGATCAAAATAGCGGGAGGCGGCCTCCACCGCTTCCCGACGTTTTTCCTCTTGTATGCTCTTTTCATCTATCAGGAAGCTCGTAACCTTACCCCGCACATAGGCGTAGTAGCACTTGTAAAAATTGAGAAGGGTAAGGATATCTGTGTCAGCAGAATATCCGACATAGGTTCTCACAAAGGCATCGGCGTGCTCCGGATAGCCGTTGTAGTCTAAATCCATCGCGAGAAAGGCCACTTCGGCAGCTACATCCTCAAATCTGAACCGTTCGTTAAACTCGATACAGTCAAAGATGATAATGCCGTCGGTGATGCAGATATGTTCAATGTGCAGGTCTCCATGACAATCCCTGATTCTATGGTTTGCCACCCTTTTTCTGAAAAGGGACTCCTTCTTGCCCATAAAGTCGTAGACGTAGAATTCGATAAACCTGTACTTATATTCAGGGATGGTTATCTCGAGATAGGGTTTTGTCTGGGCAAAATTTTCCTCGTGGTTGCGGCGGATCGTCTCTGGCCCTCCTGTTAGATTGATCCTGTCCCCCGTCGCTGCCCTCCTGTGGAAGTCTGCCAGTTTCCTGGCGATGGCCTCCATGATGGAAACATCCACCTCCCCCGCGGCAAGTAGTTTTTTCAACATCCTCTCCTGCGGGAGTTTTCTCATCTTGACGGCATATTCAACAATACGCTCCCCCTTCCCCAGAACGATGTTGCCACCAGCATCCTCACCTATTTCGACAACCTCAAGATACGTATCCGGGGCCAGCCTCTGGTTGAGCCTCAGTTCTTCATGACAGAAATACCCCCTCTTATCGAGATCGGTAAAATCAAGAAAACCAAAATCAACGGCCTTTTTGACCTTGTATACATAATCCCCCGCGATAAATATGTATGAGGCATGGGTCTGGATTAATTCAACCCTCTCCGGCATGTGGGGGTAGAACTCTGGTTTACTCATCGTCTCGACCAGTTTGGGTTGTGTCATCTTATTACTCCATTACCTCCCACGGAAAAACTTATCCCCACCACATCTACATCTTCCGGACGCCGAGGCGATAAGGGAGGGGGTCGCAGGCTATCTTCCTTTAAACGCCGGTTCCCTTTTTTCAATAAACGACTTCATACCCTCAACCCTATCTTCACTATTCCAGCACACACCAAGGGTCATCACTTCGTAATCCACTGCCTGAGCCAGGTCCATCTTATAAAAATTCTGAAGCCCTCTCTTTGCCAGGGCTATCGGTATCGGGGCGTTCCTGGCCATTTTCCGGGCCAGTTCTTTTGTGACCTCTCTAAGATTATCGTGGGGCACCACCTTATTGACAATACCAATCCGCAGTGCTTCTTCAGCATCTATCAGGTCTCCAGTGAAAATCAGTTCCGCTGCCTTGGCATAGCCAACCAGCCTGGGCAAAAACCATATGCCTCCCCAATCAGGATGTACCCCTCGTTTGACAAAGACCTCGGAAAATCGAGCGCGGTCACTTGCGATCCGGATATCACAGGAGAGCGCAAGGTTGCACCCACCGCCCGCCGCCACCCCATTTACAGCGGCAATAACCGGTTTTTCGACGGAGTTGATCAAAAGAACGATCTTGTTCATGACAGGCCGTTCGCTGGTAGCGGTATTTGAAAGGGCTTTTGTACTGCCGGAGACAAATTCATCCACATCTCCTCCAGCGCAGAAAGCCTTTCCCGCCCCTGTAATCACTATCACACGCACATCGCCATCAGAGGAGGCAAGTTCAAGGGCTGCCAATATCTCCTGCCGCATATTGCCGCCTAAGGCGTTGTATTTTTCCGGGCGATTTAACGTGATCGTGCCAATGCCATCCTCTTTTTCAAATAATACGAATTCCCATTCCATCATCTCTTCCTCCTTATGCTATGCTCTCCATGATGTTTATGACTCAAATGTTCCAGCCAGCTCAGAAGACAGCCTTTTTGCCCCTTCGACCATCTCTCGCGTAAGTTCTTCAATGCTGATAACTTCCCTTATCAATCCCGCTACCTGTCCTGCTACCATAATCTTGTTGTCGGGGTCATCTCCGCCGGTATGGAACAACCTATCCGCAAAGGCATTAATCTCCTTTAAACCGGCCCCCGTTTCCTCCATTTCACGAATAGCCATAACCGCATTATTTCTCAATGCACTGAGAGGAAACCCCTTTCTGGCCGCAATCATTGTGCTGTTGTCTCTGGCATCTATAATCGCCTGTTTATATACTTTAGAAACAGGACACTCTTCTGTGGCAAGAAAACGGGTGCCCATCTGGATGCCCTCGGCGCCAAGCGCATGTACCGCTATCCAACCACGCGCATCACCTATGCCTCCTGCTGCAACCACCGGTATCCTGACCGCATCTACTGCCTGGGGGATGAGCGTCAAGGTGCTCACGTCATCACGTCCCACGTGTCCCCCCGCCTCTGTTCCCACGGCAATAACAGCATCTACCCCCGCATCCTCCGCCTTTTTTGCCAACTCTACTGTAGGGGCCAGGTGCAACACCTTAATCCCTGCCTCTTTAATCCTCTTTATGAGTTTACCGGCATCACCAGCCGAGGTGGTGATCGTCTTTATCCCTTCTTCAATCGCTATCTCCAGGGCCTCAAATGCATTGGGCCTGTAGACAGGGATGTTTATACCGATGGCTTTATCCGTCAATTCACGGGCTTTTCTGATCTCTTTTCTCAAAGGCTCTGCTTCCATTCCTGAGGCAGCTATTATGCCGAAGCCTCCACTGTTTGAAACAGCAGCCGCCATTTTCCCAAGTGTAATAAACCGCATTGCCCCCAAGATAATCGGGTATTTTGAGCCCAATATCTCAGTAACCCTGTTTTTCATAGAGACTCCTTTTCATCCGCTCTCAATAACCCCGTAGAAAGGTATGTATCTTTTCCGCTGTGTGCTTACCGATTCCGTCAACCTGTTGCAGCGCCTCTACCGAGGCCTCTTTGATCTTTTTTATGTCACCAAAAAAGGTGAGTAACACCTTTTTTCTATCCCCGCCGATACCGGGAATCTCATCAAGGACAGATTGAAAATCACCTTTTTCTTTCAAATTACGGTGGTAGGAGATAGCAAAGCGATGGGCCTCATCCCTTACCCTCTGGAGTAAAAAGAGGCAGGCAGGCCACCTTGAAAGGTAAAGGGGGTCTTTTCTGCCGGGGAGATAAACTCTGTCTCCCTTTTCCCCCTTGGCCAGGCTGATTATATCAATCCCCTCTATACCCAAATCCCGCAACACAGAAACCGCTACCCCGAGATGACCTTTCCCCCCATCAACCATTATCAGATCAGGAAGATTTTCTCTGTTCCTGTACCGCCGTCTCAAGACTTCATACATCATGCCGTAATCATCGGCGCCGGTAACTGTTTTGATCTTGAAGCGTTTGTATCCCCCCTTCCAGGGACTACCCGCTGCAAAGGTCACCATGGAACCAACGGCATACTGACCGCCAATATCAGAGATATCAAAGCATTCTATCCGCTCCGGCGGTTTCCTCAGATGAAGAATTTCGGCAAGTGTCCTGATTGTCTCCTCCGATTTATCGGTGGACAAGTATTCCGTCTTGAATATATTTTCGGCATTGCGCCGGGCGATACGGAGAATGTCCATCCCCTGCCCTCTTTTAGGCGTTACAACTGATGCTGTTTTCCCCCTTTTTTCCGCAAGCCATTCCTCTATAACTGCCCTGTCTTCCATATCATCAGGAACAATAATCTCCCCGGGGATAAAAGCCTCTCCATCATAGTACTGTTTTAGAAGCGATGAGAGTATCTCTGAGGTCTCAATGCCGGCCCTTATCTTAAAAAGGGGGAATGCCTTTTTCCCGATAAGCTTACCCTTTCGGATGTAAAGGACGCATATCTGGGTCAGGTTCCCTTCCCGGTAGAGACCGAAGACATCCTGATCTTTAAATGACATGGAGACAATCCGCTGCTTTTCAAGGGTCCTCTTGATGGCCGCTATCCTGTCTCTCAGGATGGCGGCTTCCTCAAAGTTTAAGCGCTCCGCAGCGGCATTCATCCTAAAATGGAGGTCGGCGATCAATTTATTTTCCCGACCTTCAAGAAAGGCCGCTCCATCTTTTGCCAGTTGCCGGTACGCCTCGCTCATAATGCCGGCGAGACCGAGGCAGGGGGCAAGACACCTTTTCATCTGATACTCCAGGCAGGCTCTCTTTCGACTCTTCAATTCCCGGTCCCGGCAGGTACGGATGGGAAATATCTGCTGGAGAAAATGGAGCGTTTCTTTTGCCGAGGCGCTGGAAGGATAGGGGCCGAAATATCTGGCCCCGTCTTTTTGTGGCCGCCTGACAAGTTGAAAACGGGGGAAGGGATCATTCAGATTGATCCTGATATTGAAATAAGCCTTATCATCTCTAAAATTGATATTGTATCTGGGCCGGTGTTCTTTGATGAGATTGTTCTCGAGGATCAGGGCCTCCTTTTCCGTCTCCGTAGTGATAAACTCCACATCATGAATCCTGGAGACAAGAAAAGGTATCATGAATCTCGAATCTGTTCCCCCAAAGTATGCATGTACACGGCTTTTCAAATCCCTTGCTTTACCGACATAGATAACTTCCCCCTCTTTGTCCCTCATGATATAGACACCTGGCGCCCGGGGGATATTCCTGATTTTGCTTTCGAGGATATTTCTCATGATGAACCCAAATCCTCAGAATTAAGTATCAGTTCTTGCTCATCATCCGTTTCACCGCTTTCTCAAGCCCATCCAGAGTCAGCTCAAACATGGGAAATATTTCACGAATGATGGGAATGGTGCCGGTATAGGGCCATTCTATTTCGAGCTTTGGGTTAAGCCAGACGGAATGGCGAAAAGTCTTGCTGATAAAGCGGAGTCTCTCGATGCTTGGCCTTCTTGATATCTCTTCAAAATGAATGGAACCGCCGGTTTTCGTAAGCTCATAGGGGGCCATGCTCGCATCCCCTACTACAACAAGCCTTGCATCAGGGTCAAGTCGCGCAAGTTCATCAACGGGAAAGGGCTTGCTGCATCTTGGCGGATCTTCCCAGAGTTTGTCGTAGATAGTGTTATGAAAGAAAAAAATTTTAAGGTCTTTGAACTGGGCCCTGGCATAGTTAAAGAGCGTCTGAACTATCTCGATATAAGGTTCCATGGACCATCCGCCGTTATCAATTGCCAGAATCACCTTCAGGCGGTCTTTAAGACGCCGATCAAAAACGACTTCGATTTCTCCGGCGTTTTTCATCGTCTGATAGATGGTTTTGTCAACATTAACCCGGTCTTTGGGGCCAACCGGAACCATGTTCCTGAGCCTTTTTAATGCTTCGCCCATCTGCGACTGTGTAAGGGGGCCGTCCTGGGAATAGTCACGGTATCTTCGATCCATTGCCACCTTAACGGCGGATTTATTGTGCGAGACTCCTCCAACCCTCATCCCTCCGGGGTGGTATCCGGAATGCCCGACAGGCGAAGTGCCTCCTGTGCCTATCCACCTGCTGCCGCCATGATGGGCCTCGGTCTGCTCCTTCAAGCGATCGAGGAAGTACTTGATCAATTCCTCCGGAGTCATCCTGGACAGCTCTTTTTCATCAACCCCGAGAGCTTCGGCAAGCTCAAGAGGATTCTTGAGCCATTGATCGAGCATTGCCCTGGCAATTTCAGAAAGCTCAAATTCGGTTGGGTCTTTCAGCTCCTCGCCCTCAAATTGATGGGCGAAAACCTGATCATAGAGATCAAAGTATCTTTCGCTCTTAACCAGTATTGAGCGGGCAGCGCTGTAAAAATCATCAATGGAGACGATAATCCCCATACTCAGGGCTTTCTGAAGCCTCAGAAAGGATGTGGGAGATACCGGGATTCCTGCTTCCCTTAAGGTATAGAAGAACTCTGTAAACATAGTCTATATTTTAAACAGAGCCACAGCGTTCTGGGCCACTGCATAATCCTGACTTTTCTTAAAAAGGACTCCCGGAAAAGGGACATCGCCTCTTACAAGGTCTTTGATATTGAAATCAGGGTCAGATCGGAGAGCCCTTATCCAATTGATAAGCTCGCGGGTAGCAGGCTTCTTTTCCACCCCCCGGATATCCCTCACACGATAGAAGGCATTTACGGCGCTATCAAGCAAACTCTTGCTGATATCAGGGAAATGAACGGTCACGATTTTTCTCATCATTTCTTGATCGGGGAAGGCGATGTGGTGGAAATTGCATCGGCCAAGGAAGGGGTCCGAGAGGTCTTTTTTGGCATTTGAGGTGATGATGATCACAGGTCTGTTTTTCGCTCTTATGGTTTTGTCAATTTCAATGATGTCAAACTCCATCTGATCAAGCACATCCAGCATATCGTCCTGGAAATCAGTGTCGGCCTTGTCTATCTCATCAATCAGCAGCACCACCCTTTCTTCTGAAACAAAGGATTGCCCTATTTTCCCCATTTTGATGTACTCTTCAATGTCGCTTACATCCCGCTTTGAGTCCCCGAACCGGCTGTCGTTCAGTCTGGTTAATGTGTCATACTGATAGAGGGCTTCGATAAGTTTCATGCTTGATTTCACATTCAGCGCAATGAGCCTCATTTTCAGCGCCTCAGCAATTGCATGGGCCAACATGGTTTTTCCTGTTCCCGGCTCACCCTTCAGAAGAAGAGGCATTTCAAGAGCCATGGAGATGTTTACAATTTTTGCAAGTTCTTCATCCAGCACATATTTTGATGCGCCGGTAAAGCATAACTGTGAATATTCTGTGTGCATTTTCTGACTCCTCGAAGTAACGTGATTTTCATTCCTGCTCAAGGGAATGTCGTTTATGATTTACCGTATCATGGGGAGATCGCCCATGATAATCACTCCATTTTATGATTTAATACGTGTTAATTGGGCGTTAATTGGGACGAATTCATTTTTCTGCTTTTCTCCGAACAAGGGAAAAACGGGACGGAGAAAATTTAACCCGGTCGCAGTATGCCCGTTCCATGTGGATTGAGTAGTGGCATAACGCATAATTTCACTTGTTTCATCCAGCAATTTACGTTTTTCTGATGTTGACATCTGTTCCTATTCCCTGTTAAAATAACTGCGCTTTATTGATAACAGGCATGGGGCAAATTTGCCAGAAAATTCATTCAATCTAATAAGCGGTTTATCAAGGCATATCGGCCTGATAAGCAACGGTTAGGAGTTTTCCCAGATGGTATTCTTAGGATAAGCATTTTTAAAATTTTCTACGTACAAACCAAGGGATAAGATATGCAAATTGGAATACCAGAGGATAGATCCCGTAAAATCGCTACCAAAGAGTATAACACATATGTGGCGAATGGGATCGATAAACACAAACCCACGGCTATAGCACCATCTTCTCTTCTGTGTCCATTTCCAATCGATTTAAAACAAAAGCTCGATGAAAAACATTTGGTAGTTGAAAAATCACTTCACCGCGCAATTGGTAAGCCATTTTATTCAGATAATGGTTTTATTTTATATCAAGGGGATTCAACAGAATTCCTTGAAAAAATGGCTGATAATGAAATTCAGGTAGATTTAACTTTAACCTCTCCTCCTTACAATATTGGAAAGGAGTACGAAAGCCCATTGGATGTCGAGGATTACATAAAATGGTGCGAGAAATGGATGGACAAGATTTATGAAATAACCAAAGAATACGGGTCATTTTGGCTAAATGTCGGCTATTTGGAGGTGCCTCAAAAGGGTTTGTGCGTGCCTATTCCTTACTTATTGTGGAATAAATCAAAATTCTATCTTTTGCAGGAAGTTGTCTGGCATTATGGAGCTGGAGTCTCCACAAAACGACACTTAAGCCCTCGTAATGAGAAGTGGCTGTTTTATGTTAAAAATCCAAAAAACTACACGTTCAACCTCGATGAAATCCGTGATCCGAACGTAAAATACCCTAATCAAAAAAAGGACGGTAAATATAGATGTAATCCGCTTGGGAAGAATCCATCAGACGTATGGGAGTTTCCAAAAGTCACTACTGGAATCAAACGCAGTTCGAAGGAACGCACAGGGCACCCAGCCCAATTCCCACTTGGGGTAGTAGAAAGAATAATTAAAACATCTTCTATGCAAGCGGATATGATAATTGATCCTTTTGCTGGTTCAGTTTCTGCAGGGATAGCTGCGTATGGGTTGGGGCGGCTCTTTATTGGAATTGAATTAAAAACAGAATATTGCCAACTAGCAGTTGATAGATTTGAATCGTTTAAAAAGAAGAGACGAATCGCACAGAGTCAAATGAAGCTTTTTTAAGGTTTCCGATAGAGTTCCAGAAGCTTATTGTTCTCTACTTCGGTTGGTAATCGAGATTGTTGGCCTGTAGGAGCTTTTTGCCCCATCCAATCTTCGGAATCGAGCCACCCGAAACGTATGAGCCTAATGTGGGGGTATTTAATTGTCTTTGAAAATTTCTCAAAATTTACCGCCAAATAATATCCAGATTTTGCTTTCTTTCCTTTCGATGGAGTTGCCTGGGCGTAACTTCGATTACCGTAAATATGGTTTGGGTCCGAAGATGTCTTGACTTCAATGGAGTATCTATCGTCAGGTATATAAACAATGTCCTTGTCAGATGTATTTTTTTCTCCTCGCCATTTATTAGGATATCGCGCTGCTAGTTCGAGGGGAATGAGCTCATGCAAAAAGAAACCCATTATTTGTGGCTTCGGAAATATGTCTTTGCCAATACGGAATCCCTTTGTACCCATTTTGGAGTCAAATATCGATTTCCACACCGAGAGAACTACATCAACTATTTCATCTTGGGCGAGAGGGTGGTTGTCCAATAACTTTTTTGTTATTTCGAGCCATCGATTGGGTTTCAGCCCTCTATATGGTGACGGCATCACGAAATTCCCTCCACAAGATCGGAAGCAGTCACCCCTAACGCACGAGCGATCTCCACAATATTCTGAAGGCTCACATTTCGCTCACCACGTTCAATTGCACCGATATAGGTTCGGTGAAGACCGCAAGCTTCAGCAAGTTCTTCTTGTGACCAGCCGGCATTTTTTCGGAGACGCCAGATGTTCTCACCAAGGGTTGTTTTGGGATCTCTATTCATGGCAAGAATATCGACAAAAGATGTCTAAAAGTCTACAGACTATGAGTAGCATTTGTACTCATGATACATCTGGTTCGTAAAATGGCCCCTAACCACCGCATCAACTCAGACTGGCAGTTCCGCTGCGCTCCATTGCCAGCCGGTTAAGCTGAGCGTTGGGCTTTCTTCTATAGAAGTGTGGATACTTCTGAAATAGTTCAGATGTACCTCAAAACGGCAGAATGTGCGAACTGGTTCGAATATGTTATGGGGGAACCATTGATTTTGAAATTGCAATCTTCTACTGTTCCTACTTCACTCAATTCAAAACCAATTCGAATCCTGCTTGGTAGGTCGCTTAAGAGCGGTACTTATGCTATTTTATTGGTTGGGGGAAAGGTAGCTTAGCGAGATGGATAGTAATATCTACACGATAGGCCACAGCAATCACTCACCTGACACATTTGTACGGTTGCTGACTCAGACCGAAATTAAGGTTCTCGTGGATGTACGAAGTAATCCTGGTAGTCCCTGGGCCTTATACAAATCCGCATGATTTGGAGCAGATTCTGAAAGTAGTAGGAATTCAATATCTCTATCTAGGCGATGTGTTGGGAGGTCGTCCTGGTGACCCAGATTGCTACAATCCGCAAACAGGTAAACCGGACTATCAGTCAATGCAAAGTAAAGAGTCGTTTCAACATGGAATCAGTCGGCTTTTGGAAGGTTTGAAGAAGTATCGTATCTGTGTGATGTGTGCTGAAGAGGATCCTTCCTCTTGCCACCGCAACTTGTTGGTTGGCGAGAGTTTGCGGCGAGAAGGTGTTCAAATCTTGCATATTCGTGGCAGTGGTCAAATTCAAACTTATGAAGAGCTTTGGAAGGAGAGAGCAGGGGTGGGAATCAATCAACTTTCACTCCCACTGTGAGGCTCCCAGTGACCATATACACCATTGGTTTTACTAAGAAAACGGCCAGAGAATTCTTTGAGGCTTTACGAGGCAGCGGAGCAAGACACCTTATTTAAAGATGGGTTTGTTCTCCTTTGCAGCGAAGTTAAACCAGATCACTGCTACCGCCACATATAGAAGACTTGGGTTTTGATCCAAAGTCGGTCGTCTATGAGGGTTCATGCACTGATGCTGAGTGGGGAAAAGTGCTGCAAGCCAGCTCATTCAGCACAGTTGATGATATCTACGATGGCCTCCTCCAGGAGCATCGCTGGGTAGAGCCAGGAGCCAATACAAGATCAATAGGTACGTTGTCACAGGCATGTGTTACTGCTGTCCGATTACCAGAGTGGTCGAGGAAGCAGGGTTGCTGGATGCAGGTTACTGGAATCTATGCCTTCCCTGACTACCTGGAAGGCAAATCATTTGCTGACTTTTAGCTTCTTGAAAATCGCTGATATTGCATTCCGCTGCGCTATGTTTGTCCTTGGCAGAATCGGCGGAATTGGGAAATTCATGAGGGGTAATTGCGATTTGATTTCAATCTCTTTTTTTAAGGCTTAGCCCTTTGAACAAGGGCTTTAACTCCGGCAACCGTTCATGAGCGACTTTCCAGACGGTCTTCAAATCAACGCCCATATAATCGTGGATAAGCACGTCCCGCATGCCGGCCATTTTGTTCCAGGGGATGTCGGGATACCTTTTGCGAAAAGATGCGGGGATGTGCTTGGCGGCTTCGCCAAGAACTTCAAGGCTCCTGATCACGGCATTGACGGTCTTTTTGTCTGCCGCAAATGTCTCGTAGGTCATGTCACGGGTGAATTCCTCTACTTCGGATACGGCGGTCAAGATGTCATCGAGGTAATCGGCTATCTCCCGCCTTTTAGACATATTCGACCTCGGCCAGGATACGCTTGCCAATGGTTGGTTTGAGAGCTGATTCCATGACCAGATCAACCTTGGTATGTAGTCTTTTTTCCAAGAATTCCCGCAGGTCAACAAAGTCGAAAAGATCGATGTCACGGCTGAAGGTTACGAGGATATCAATATCGCTCTTTTTTCGCTGTTGATCTTTGACGCAGGAGCCGAACAGTCCGACCCGCCGTACTCCGTAACGGGATTCCAGTTCCGGTTTGCTGCTTCTGATGATGTCGAAAATTTCTTGCTTTCCCAATTTGATAAGAATTGTCTTTTAATTTTTCCGTAGCGTAGTATAGAAGTACCTGCCTTATATGTCAAAGAAATTCAGAATAACGAGAGGTTTTACGTCACTATCAAGTTGTCCTTACCGATAACATGATCCCCACTACGTGAAAATATCCATAAATCCAAATTTTTCCCCATCGAATAATCCCCTGTCTGTTAGCTTTATCCGGGGAATAACTGGCAGCGCCATGAATGACAGGGTCATGAAGGGGGCATGCAATGTTGAACCGAAGGCCCGGACTGTACTGTCCATGAGGGTGTATTTTTCTGCCACCGCGGAATAATCCTCGTTGCTCATGAGCCCGGCGATGGGAAGGGGCAGGAACATTTCTGTATCTTTCGCCACCGCACTGAGGCCGCCTTTATTCTCAATGATCAGGTTGACAGCCCGGCAGATATCTTCGTCAGTAACCCCCGTGGCGATGATGTTATGCGAATCGTGAGCGACGCTCGCGGCCATGGCGCCCTTTTTCAGCCCGAAATTTTTGACAAAACCGGTCGCTGCCTGCGCTTCCCGGTAGCGGTTGACGACGACAATCTTCAAAATGTCTCTCTCCAGATCAGATACCACATTCCCCTCTACTATTTTCGGAGGGATAACCAGTTTGTTTGTCATCAACTGACCGGCGATGGCCTCAATCACGTTTATCTTGCCTTTCTTGCCGGGAAGGGTGAAGTCTTTGACCTTGCTTTTCCCCACATTAAAATTATTCACTATTTTTGCCGGTTTTTTCGTGAGGAGTGATCTGCCCTCGGCGGCGACAATCTCCCCGCCGATATATGTTTTTAATACCTGCAAGTTATCGAGACTATCTACCACGAGAAAATCGGCATCATCTCCCCGGCGCAGCAGCCCGACATCTAATCCGTAGTGCAAAACAGGATTGAGGCAGGCAACCTTGAGAACCTTCATCAGATCAAGACCCTGCTCTAATGACCTCTTCACAAGATCGTTGATATGGCCTTTTATCAGTTCATGGGGATGGATATCATCACTACAGAACATGCAGCTCCCACCTGAAAATCCCCCCAGCCCCCCTTTTCCAAAGGGGGGTGAGGGGGGATTTTCATCATGATCTTTCAGGAGAGGCATTAGTTCATCGAAGTTTCTCGCTGCCGAACCCTCCCTGATCATAACTTTCATCCCCAGCCTGATCTTTTCCCGCGCCTCTTCTATGGTAAAACACTCGTGGTCCGTGGAGATACCTGCGCTTGCATATTTTTCGAGGTTTTCCCCCATAAGCCCTGGTGCATGACCATCTATCGGTTTCCCGTATTTTTTAGCCGTGCCGATCTTTCTATGGATATCAGGGTCGCCGTTGATCACTGCCGGGAAGTTCATGACCTCGGCCAGGTATTTTATCTCGTCCATTTTCAGAAGTTCTTCCACCTGTTCGGGACCTATGGATGCCCCGCTCGTCTCGAAAGGAGATGCCGGCACACAGGAAGGGGCCCCGAAGAAAAACTTCACTGGTACTGTTTTCGCGTTTTCTATCATGTAACGGATACCCTCCATGCCCAGGACATTGGCTATCTCATGGGGATCGGAGACGACGGCCACCGTTCCATGGACAGCCGCCACCCTGGCGAATTCTGAGGGAGGCAGCATCGAACTCTCGATATGTACATGGGAGTCAACAAAACCGGGGATAATGTATGTTTCCTGCTTTCTGCTTTCCCTCCGGATATCCGCTATTTTACCGTCGGCAATCTCCAGTTTTCCCGGATATATTTCAGAATTTAAGACGTCAACAATGTTGGCGTGGACTGTTTTTACTTCCCCCATTTTTCGCTTCCTCATGCAAGGGTCCCCTTCAGCCTTCAGCCTTCAGCCTCTCACGGATTTTCATTGCCGCCATGATCCCGTCCCCTACGGCAATTGCTGTCTGTCTGAAGGCGCCGTTTTTCACATCTCCGACAAAGTAGAGGCCTCCCCTGTCTTCCATTTTTCGGGCATTAACCTTTAACCCTTCCGAGAGGAAATCCAATTGTGGTTCCCTGCCGACGGCAAATATCAGGTAATGGGCATCTAATTTTGAGATTCCTCCGGGGCGGGAACATTCAAGGAGCATGTTGGAGGGACAGATACTTGTAATCCTGAGAATTTTAGTATCTTCACAGTAAGAGACCGAAGGCGCTGACTCTACCCTTTCCCTCAAGAGGGGAAGACATTTTGTCGTCCTTGACCGGTTGAGGATGACGACTTCGTTTTTTTTGGCGAGATTCAGGGCATAATCGAAGGCGGCATCACCCGCCCCCACAATGACAATTTTTTTTCTCCTCACCTTAAGAAGAGGGTAAACCTCGTAAAAAATCCTGTCTTTTACCTCTTCGACTGTTTCAGGAACATCGGGTTTCTTTGGTTTTGTTCCTGAGGCAACGACTATAACCAGTGAATAATGGACTCCACGAGAGGTTGCCACTCTGAACAGGTTGTCTTTGAGGTCGAGCCCTGTCGTTTCTGCGAAACGAACATTAATCGAGTTCTCTGCTAACTGTTTTTCAAAGAGATTCACGAGAGCCGTACCTGATATGCCGCCGGGGAAACCGGGGTAGTTCTCCACCAGGTTAGCGTTTCTTAAGAGACCACCCGTTTCATTTTTTTCCAGGAGGAGGGGAACGATGCCGTAGCGTTTCAGTTGTATCGCTGTTGCAACTCCCGCAGGGCCTGCTCCAATGATAATGACATTCTCAGTTTGCATCTCTCCCCCGGCAGGCGGTAAGTAATTCTTCCACGAGCGCCGGTACGGCAAATCCGTGGGAGAGATTCAAAAGCGTCGCCAGATGAAACCTTTCATTATAGGAAGCGGTGCCGTCAACGGTGAAAAAAACCTCAAATCCCCTGACAAAAGCGGAACGTGCGGTGGTTTCACAACAGAGATGCGTCATTACTCCGCATATCACTACCTGGGTTACCCCTTTTCCCCTCAGAATATCTGTCAGGGGGGTTTCAAAAAAGGCGTCATACTGGCTCTTTTTAAGAACCATACCGCTTGAAATATCTAATTCATCAATGATCTCACTTAGTGGGTTTTCTTCCCCGATCAGGTCTTGCCACCATTTTGCCATCATTCCTGCGTTTTGGGGAGAATTGAGATGCCGTGTAAAGATTAGGGGCAGACCTTTTGCTACATAAGCCTCTTTCAGTTTCGCAATGAGAGGAATTATCGCCTGGGCGCTGGGAATAAAGGCATGGGAAGAAGCGCTCAAAAAGTATTTCTGCATATCCAGGATCAGTAGCGCCGAACACTCCGGTACGAAGACAAGATCACGCCTTTTTATGCTCTGAAGCATGGTTCTTGCCTTCTGGTGGATAGATGCTTGGGAAAAATACCGCTCTTTCATCATAAGCAAGGCAAGGCTTTCCTTACCCTTTTCCGGATGGCATCGGTCTCGCGCGGAGAGAACCACTCGACATCCTTATCCGCTTTAAACCAGGTCAACTGGCGTTTGGCGTAGCGCCTCGTGTCGCGCTTTATCGTCCTGACCGCCTCCCCAAGAGAGTATTCCCCCCGCAGATAACCCACGATATGTTTATAACCGAGAGACTGCATCGGCTTGATGGTTTCATCATAACCCATGGCTAATAGATTACGGACTTCATCGGTAAAGCCGTCCTCTATCATCTTCTCTGTTCTCTGCTCGATCCTGGCATATAACTGTTCTCTCTCCGTCATCAGACCGATCTTGAGGCATTCATAGAGATTATCCCTGAAATGGTGTGCCTTTTGCTGTTCCACAATGGACTTGCCGGTCAGCTCCAGGACCTCGAGGGCTCTTATAATCCTGCTGATATCGTTGCCGTCAATCAGGGCGGCAGCCTTTTCATCCTTGACCCTCAGCTTCTCATAGAGGTATCTTTTACCGTGGCGGGCCGCTTCCTGACGGTAAAACTCCCGCAGGTCGGGATCGGCGCCGGGACCTTCAAAAAGCCCGCCCAGCAGCGCCCTGATATAGAGACCCGTACCGCCAACCACAAAGACGGGCTTTTGCAGGCAATTTAACTTCCCGATGATCGCCCCCGCCTCCTTTACAAACATGGCGGCATTAAACTCTTCGTTCGGATTAACCACGTCAATCAGATGATGTCTCACCCGTGTCCGCTCTGCCAATGTAGGTTTTGCTGTGCCGATATCCATATACCGGTAAACCTGCATCGAATCGGTGCTGATGATCTCGCCCCCCAGCTCGTCTGCCAGCCTGATAGCCGCATCTGTCTTCCCGATACCTGTGGGGCCAACGATGATGATCAAACGGGGTTTAGGTTCTTCCCGGCTCATATCCATATCGCCTCCCTCACCTTCGTTTGAACATCCTTTCCATCTCTTTAAAACTGAAGGAGATATAAACAGGCCTTCCGTGGGGACAGGTGGAGGAAAACGGTGTGGCATCCAGATCTCTACATAGCTTAGCTACTTCCGGCGCCGAAAGCCTCTGGTTTGCCTTTACGGCCCCCCTGCAGGCCAGAAAGGCAAAGACTTTATCCTTCTTATCTTGCATACTCAGCGGGTGTCCGGTCTCTGAAAATTCCTCAAGGAGATCCATGATCACCGCCTTCGGCTCGACATCGGGCAGCATGGCAGGAACGGTCTTTACGACAACCGTATCCTTGCCGAACGGCTCCACCTCTATCCCCGCCTCGTCGAGGATTTGCCTGGCTTCCATGAGAAAGGAAAAATCCTTCAGGGGGAGGCTGATAACCTCCGGGATCAGCAACCGCTGGCCGACCGCCCTTTCACCTGCTGCAGGTGCCTTCTCCCTGAATTTCTCAAAGAGGATCCGCTCATGTGCCGCATGCTGATCTACGAGGATCAACCCCTCGGTAGAGGAAAAAACGAGGTACGTGCCGGCAACCTGCCCCACATATTCCAGCTCGGCAAATGATATTCCCGTGAGGAAAGCAAAATCCTCCTCGGCGGTCTCCTCCGGTACGGCCGCTCCTGCCTGTTCTTCCTTTTTGTCGGCAAAGGCTCTCTCAAAGAAGAGTTTTCCCCTTCCCGAAGAAACCGTGTACCGCCTCAGCCCCTCTTCAAGCCCGCTCCGATACCCCTCAGGACTTGCCCTCCCCCCTGATAAAACGGGTCCAGCCAATGTTTCTGTTGCAGGAGAGATACCGGCCAGGGCCCCCGCCAGAACTCCCAGGACAACTTCATAGACATCGCGGGGGGTTCTGAAGCGGACTTCCATCTTAGCGGGATGGACATTGACATCTACCTCGCCGGGGGGAAGATCAACAAAGAGAACAACGGCGGGATACCTTCTGACATCGAGCAAACGCCTGTAAGCCGTCATCACGGCATGGTTCAAAAGATAATCCCTGACGAACCTCTTATTCACATAGCAATAGATGTGCCTGGCGCTGGACCTTGTAAACTCAGGCCTGCAGACAAATCCACTAACGCTTATATCGCTCCTGACTCCCCTTACCGGCAGGATATGATCCATGAAATCGGCGCCGATAACGAGGGAGACCCGCAGCGAGACATCCTGGGTGGCAGGAATGTTCAAAATTTCCTTCCCCCTGGCTACAACCTTCATCCTCACTTCAGGATGGGACAGGGCCGCCCTTGTGATCACATCAAGGCAGTGTCCCTGTTCCGTCACCTCTGCCTTGAGAAACTTCTTGCGGACGGGAACAGGATCAAAAATGCGGTTGACAAGAACGGATGTACCGACAGGACAGCCCGCAGCGGCAATTTCCTTGACCTGCCCGGCCTCAACGATCACCCTCGTACCTGATACAGATTCCCTCTTCCTGGTAACCATCTCGACCCTTGAGATAGAGGCAATGCTGGGGAGGGCCTCTCCCCGGAAACCAAAGGATTTTACCCTGTAGATATCGTCAAACTGGTATATCTTGCTGGTGGCATACCGTGAAAAGGCCAGCGGCACATCCTCATCCTCTATACCCTCGCCGTTATCGGTAATCCTTATGGAGCCACACCCGCCCTTCTCAAGCTCAATAGTCACATCTGTCGCCCCGGCATCAAGGGCGTTTTCGAGGAGTTCCTTGACAATGGATGCCGGCCTCTCGACGACCTCTCCCGCCGCTATCTTGTTGGTTAGTTCCTCAGGCAGAACAACAATTCTTCCTGGCAACGTCAATTCCTCTTTAAAAAATGCGAAGTACCGCAGCCTCTCTCTACTACGGCTGCGATCAAATGATTTAAGGATATCGCTATCCTTATATATGCTATGCGAAGCCGCACCATGTCGTGGTGTTTTCTACGGGTTCCCGGGTGCTTTCCAGTTTGTTTACCGGAAAATCCCCGTCGGGATAGCCGACGGCGATGGCGATGATTATCCGCTTGGACTCGGGTATGCCGGCAAATTCTCTCAATACGCCGGGATACATGATCCCCTGATCCTCGATACAGGTGCCAAGGCCGTAGTCCAGGGCAGCGATACAGATGGTCTGCATCACCGCGCCAATATCGAGCAATGGTCCTGCCTCGCTTAACGCTTTATCCACGGAAATAATGATCGCCGCCGGTGCATCGAAGTAACGGAATCCCCGCTCCATCCATCGCGCCCTCTTCTCCTTATCCTCCCGCTGTATCCCCATGAGCTGGAAGATCCGCTTGGCAAGCTCCACCTGGCGATTCCGATAGATGCTATCATCAGGCCATTTCGCCGCAACATGATCCGGATGAGGCTTCTCCCCGGAATTGAGCTTCTCCACATTGGCCCGCCTTACATTTTCCAGAACATTCCCGGTAATCACGGTAAACTCCCAGGGCTGGGTATTCATCGCCGAAGGGGCACATCCCGCAATTTTTAGGATCTCCCTGAGAATCTCTTTTGGAACAGGGTCAGGCTTGAATCCCCTGATACTCTTTCGTGTTCTTATGGCATCAATAATATCCATATCTCCTCCTTGTATACGATAAGCAAAATTCTTCCTCTCCTTTTCTATTTTTTTCTCTCCGTTTGTCAACACATTTTGTAACTACTCAGGTGTATAGACTGAAGACTGAAGGCCAATAATCATCATTCATGACACAACAACCTGTCAAGGTATCCAAACGATTTTGGCTTTGTGTGGTCGCACATGTTTTTCCCTTCAGTCTATCCACCTTCAGCCTTTATGCCTGAGTAGTTACGATAATTATTGTCCTGGACATGTCTCCCGTTGCATATTATTTTAATAGTACAGGAATTTCCATTTTAAATAACTTTAGGCACTTTAAACTTTAGATCACTTTAGGCACTTAACTGGAGGTTGCCATGTTGGAGATTGATATTCCCGGTTTTGGTCCTGTTGTCCTGGAGCACCTGGTTTCAGATTTTACAGGCACCCTGTCTGTTGGCGGGAGACTTTTACCGGCGGTAAAGGAACACTTGAACGGGATAGCAGAATTTCTAAAGGTACACATACTGACTGCTGATACATTTGGTATGGCTTACGCAGAGCTAAAAGATGTAAATTGCATCATCCAGATTCTTTCCGGCGATGACCATGACATTCAAAAAGAGGAATATATCAGGGGGCTTGGTGCAGAACATGTTGTTGCCTTTGGCAACGGGAAAAATGACAGGCGGATGCTGAAAGCGGCAAGGATTGGCATAGCTGTTTCAGAGGGCGAAGGCTGTGCGGTGGATGCACTGACGGCATCAGATATTCATGTGAGAAGCGCCCTCGATGGGCTCAACCTTCTGCTTAACCCCAAAAGATGTAAAGCAACGCTGAGATTTTAATGTGACAGATAAGGAACAATTATGAAGGTCGAGAGAAAAAGGTGAGAAAATTTTTCGGCTTCGGGAAGGACGGTAAAAATATATTCATTGCCGGCCTGGTGAGCTTTTTTATGGATATAAGCTCTGAAATGATATATCCCCTCGTGCCGCTTTTTCTTGCCAATGTGCTGGGAATAAATAAAACGACCATCGGCCTTATTGAAGGTATCGCGGAATCAACTGCCAGCCTGCTCAAGGTTTTTTCAGGGTGGTTTTCTGATAGACTGGGAAACAGAAAATGGTTCATGGCTGCCGGATACTCCATATCTACCTTGAGCAGACCGATCGTTGCCCTTGCCACAGGGTGGCAACATGTAATGGCTTTCCGTTTTATGGACAGGTTTGGTAAGGGAATCCGCACCGCACCCCGCGATGCCATCATCGCTGAGTCTGCAGATATCACGCATCTCGGAAGGGCATTCGGTTTTCACCGCTCAATGGACACGATGGGCGCAGTCATCGGGCCGGCGATTGCTTTTTTCCTGCTGGTGATACTTTCAAATAACTATCGCAGCATTTTCTGGCTTTCCATGATACCGGGGGTAATTGCCGTACTTCTGATCATCTTTTTTATCAGGGAGAAGAAAAAATTTTCTACCGATCATCCATCAGAAAAGCCAAAACTTACCTGGAAACATTTCGACTGGCGATTCAAGTTTTTCGTCATCATCGCCGGCATCTTCGCCATAGGCAACTCAAGCGATGTATTCCTGATATTGAGGGCCCAACAGACAGGGGTTCCTACTGCCATGATTCCCGTGATCTATCTCCTGTTTAATCTCATCTACTCAATATCATCTATCCCGGCCGGTATGATGGCGGACCGATTCGGGAAAAAGAGAGTTATCTTCTGGGGTTTTGTGTTGTTTGCCCTTCTCTACTACGGTTTTGGAGTTACATCAGATCAAAGGATTATATGGCTCCTCTTCGGCCTTTACGGACTCTTTATGGGGCTCACAGAGGGTATACAGAAAGCGTTTCTTGCCACCATTATCCCCTCCGATTTTAAGGCAACCGCCTTTGGGGTCTATAACACCGCCATCGGACTGGCAATGTTTCCTGCCAGCCTTTTCGGAGGATGGCTCTGGGATAACATCTCTCCCGCGGCAACTTTCTATTTCGGAGCAACAACGGCCATCCTTTCGGCAATGTTATTTATTGTATTTATAATCACTATAAAACCAACACCAAAAGGTATGTAAGAAGATGCGAAAAATACTTGACAGGGTGGGAAAAACCAATATAGGATAAAAAAAATCTTATTTATCCTGTTTGGCTTAAGAAGAGTCACCATGCGAATAACAAGGGCTACTGAATATGCTGTGCGCTGTATCCTTTTTCTTGCCGTCAACGGAAAGGGAGAGGTCGTGGGTCGTAAAGAGATTGCGAAGGACATGGAGATTCCCGGGCAGTTTTTGGGGAAGATAGCCCAACAATTAGCGAAAGCAGGGCTTATCGAGATTGTCCAGGGCGCAAAAGGTGGGTACCGGCTTTTAGTTTCACCAGAGAAAATCTCTCTTTTAAACGCAGTCGAAGCCATCAGCGGCGAAATATTCTTGAATGATTGCATCATGAGGCCAGCTTCATGCCGCAGAAGTGCAACCTGCTCAGTTCATTGCCTCTGGGAGAGGGCGAGGACGCAGCTAAGAAATACCCTCGGGGAGGTCAACTTCGCCAAGCTCATGGAGGGAGAATCTTGCTTTGGCCCTTTGGAAGGGTCATCCAGACAGGGAAGATAGGTTTTTTAAGTAAACGCCGCCGTTTAAATCTCAAAAACATGCCTTAGAGGCAGGAAAGGAGGATAGTTTATGGATGTTTTGTTACTTTCAAGATTACAGTTTGCCGTGGCCACGTTCTTTCATTTTCTTTTTGTACCGCTTACACTGGGCCTGTCCGTTTTGGTGGCCATCATGGAAACAAGGTATGTAAAGACGGGGGATGAGACATACCTGAAAATGACCAGGTTCTGGGGTAAGCTTTTCCTTATCAATTTTGTCATTGGAATCGTGACCGGCATAACCCTTGAGTTTCAGTTCGGAACTAACTGGTCCCGCTATTCAGCCTTCATGGGGGATATCTTTGGCTCCCTTCTCGCAATTGAGGCATTGGGATTCTTTTTCCTGGAGTCCACTTTAATCGGAGTCTGGCTTTTCGGCTGGAGGAAGATCTCTAAAGGGGCGCATGCTATTGTGATGTGGCTTGTTGCCTTTGCCTCAACTGGTTCCGCAGTATGGATTCTTACTGCCAATGCCTGGATGCAACACCCTGTGGGCTATGTTATTAGAAATGGCCGGGCTGAGCTGGAAAGCTTTGCCGCCGTGGCCCTTAATAAGACCGGTATTCTGATGATCCTTCATACAATCAGTGCCGCCTACATCTTGAGCGCATTTTTCGTCATGGGGATCAGTGCCTATCATCTGTTGAAGAAACAGCATGTAGCGTTTTTTACAAAGTCCTTTCGCCTCGCCCTGGTCTTTGGTCTCATCTTTTCCTTATTTGAGATCTGGGAGGGTCATCTGCATGGGAGGGACCTCGCGGAAAATCAACCCACCAAATTGGCGGCCATGGAATCTCACTGGGAAACATCCAGGAATGCTCCCATCTATTTTTTTGCCTTTCCCGATGAGGCTAAGGAGAAAAACAGCACTGCCATAGGCCCCCTTCCCGGAATGCTAAGTTTGCTGGCCTTTCACAGGAGCGATGCCGAGGTAAAAGGGCTGAAGGACTATCCGCGCGACGAACGGCCTCCTGTACTCATCAGTTTTGGTGCTTTCCGGCTCATGGTAGTTCTGGGGTTCTATTTTGCCTTAGTTACCCTTTGGGGCTGGTTCAAGAAAAATCGCTTGGTGGAAAGCCCCCGGTATTTGAAGTTGATGCTCTTTTCCCTTCCTCTGCCGTACATCGCCGCTGAGTTAGGGTGGATCCTGGCCGAGATGGGTCGCCAGCCCTGGATTGTTTATGGTCTCATGAAGACAAGAGATGCAGTTTCTCCCCTTGCCACCTCTCAGGTAACAGTTACTCTTGTAGCCTTCATACTTCTATATGGCTTTTTGGGTGCAGTAGGGTACTTTCTCATTATCAAAAATGCTAAGAAGGGGCCCGTTGCTGATTGACGATTAACAATTTGCAAGGGATTTCCATCGTCAATTTTTAGTGTTCAATCCGTAATCATTTCAGGAGGTGAAAAATGGATTTACAAGCAATATGGTTTTTCCTTTGGGTACTGTTGTGGGCCGTCTATTTTGTTACCGACGGATTTGATTTAGGCATTGGGAGCCTACTTCTGATCTTAGGGAAAAATAACGAAGAGAAAAGGATCATGTACAATGCCATGGGTCCCCTCTGGGATGGCAACGAGGTTTGGCTGCTTACCGCCGGTGGCGTCACCTTTGCGGCGTTTCCGCTGGTCTATGCAGTAATGTTCAGTTCTCTTTATTCAGCCCTGATGCTTATCCTCTTTGCCCTGATCATCAGGGGTGTCTCATTAGAATTTCGCAATAAAGTTGCGAATCCACGCTGGCAGAAGTTGTGGGATACATGCCTGTTTGTGGGCAGCCTCGTTCCCGCCCTACTCTTTGGCGTTGCCTTTGCCAATATCTTTCGGGGTATCCCCATTGACGCCAAGGGGGTCTACCACGGGACACTTTTTACCTTGCTCAATCCCTATGGACTCTTGGGGGGAGTTCTCTTCCTCCTCCTCTTCCTCGTGCATGGCTCAATTTGGCTCGCTGTAAAAAGCGAGGGGGCTCTTCATGAAAGGGGAAGCGAGATGGCCCAAAAATTGTGGCCGGCACTATTGACTGTCGCGGTTGTTTTCCTGATTGCCTCTGGGTTTTCCACTCAGATTTATGACAATTATTTAGCCCATCCCCTCCTCTTTGTTTTCATCTTGATCACTGTCCTGGCTCTCTTTTGTATCAAGGTCTTTCTGGTTAAGGGAAGTTACTGGAAGGCATGGTTTTCTTCAGCGATTACCATTGTGGGAGCAACGTTTTACGGGTTTATCGGCCTGTTCCCCACGATGTTCCCTTCGAGCCTGAACCCTGATTACAACCTGACGGCTTACAATGCCTCTTCCAGTTCCTTGACCCTGACCATCATGCTTGTGTTGGCCCTTATCTTCGTACCTATCGTATTAGCGTACCAGTTCTGGGCCTATAAATTGTTTAAGGGAAAAATTACCAGAGAGGATCTGGCGTATGAGGAGGCGTATTAGGGGAATCTTTCTTTCAGAAAGGTCTTGACTAATAGCATTAAGTCATCTATAATTTAAAGTACTGAAATTACTGGAAAAATGGAGAAACACCAGGGATGGAATTACCTGTAGTTGTCAGTTCCCTTGAATTATATATATCAGAGATCAACCGCTTTCCCATCCTGAGAGAAGATGAGGAATTTCAACTGGCTGTCAGGTTCAGGAAACATAATGATATGGAGGCCGCCGAAAAACTGGTTGTCTCAAACTTAAGATTTGTGGTCAAGATTGCCCATAAATATAGAAGCTACGGAATCGCCCTCACCGATCTGATCCAGGAGGGAAATATTGGTTTGTTGCACGCGGTGAAGAAATTTGATCCCTATAAGGGACACAAACTCCTTTCCTATGCGGTTTGGTGGATAAAGGCATATATCCGGAATTTCATCATCAGGTCCTGGAGTCTCGTTAAGATCGGCACTACGCAAACTCAGAGGAAGTTATTCTTCAAACTGAATGAGGAGAGGAAGAGACTCGAAACTATTTCCCAGAAATTGCCTGAATTCAGGGAAATTGCGGAATCTCTGGGAGTTAGAGAAGACGAGGTTGAGGAAATGGGCCTTCGCCTTTCTCAACGCGATCTTTCCCTGGATGCGTCCCTGGACGGTGAAGATGATTCAAGGACGATGATTGGTTATCTCCCATATCAAGGTGAAGATCAGGAAATGATGCTGATCAAAAAGGAACAGGGGGATCTGGTCAAGAGAGACATCGCCGTAGTACTGGCGAAACTCAATGAGAGAGAGAGTTATATCATCAGGCATCGAGTTATGGCGGACAACCCGGAGACCCTCCAGGAAATCGGTAATCATTACAATATTACGAGGGAACGGGCAAGGCAGCTTGAAAAACAGGCCCTTAAAAAATTACGTCTCGCCCTCCCCCATCTGGGAGGGGAACCGGAACTTCTGGAAGCTTAGATTGTCTCCTCGAGATGGGCAAGATTTTCAAAACGGGTGTATTTTTCGAGAAAGGTCAGTTTTACGATACCTGTCGGACCGTTTCTCTGTTTCCCGATGATAATCTCGGCGATACCCTTTTCAGGATTATCCTCTGATCTATTGTAGACCTCATCCCTGTAAATGAAGGCAATCAGGTCTGCATCCTGTTCAATAGCCCCTGATTCCCTCAAGTCGGCCATCTGCGGTCGTCTGTTAGTTCTATCCTCCACTCTCCTGTTAAGCTGCGAAAGGGCTACCACCGGGACCCTCAATTCCTTCGCCAGGGACTTCAGGGAACGGCTGATCTCCGATATTTCCTGTTCTCTCGAGTCTTTATTCGCTCCACTTCTCATCAACTGGAGGTAATCGAGGATAATCAAACCAAGGCCGGCTTCGGCCATCAGCCTTCTTGCCTTTGCCTTCATTTCAAGCGCCATAATGGCCGGTGTATCATCAATAAATATGGGAGCTTCGGAGAGCCTCCCTGCTGCCGTCGTCAATTTGGGCCAATCTGTCTCTCCGAGGAATCCTCTTCTGATCCGCTGAGAATCCACCTTGGCCTCCGAAGACAACAGGCGGATGGCCAACTGTTCTTTTGCCATTTCGAGGGAAAACAAGGCTACGGGAATACCGACTTCCAGCGCCGCATGTCTGGCAATATCAAGGGCAAGAGCGGTTTTCCCCATACTGGGCCGGCCGGCGATGATAATCAGCTCAGAATTCTGCAGCCCCGAGGTCATATCGTCTATCTTTTCAAAACCGGTAGGAACACCGGTGACAAACTCTTTTCTCTCGTAGAGGCTCTCAATAGTTTTGAAGCTATCCTTGATAAGGTCTTTGATGGAGAAGAAGGCAGGCCTGATCTTCTTCTCAGATATTTCGAAGATGGCATGTTCTGACTCATCCAGAACACTATTGATATCTGCCCCGGTATCGTAACTCTTTTTCAGGATATCGGTAGCCGTCCCGATGAGCCGGCGCAGAATTGCCTTTTCCTTTACTATTTTTGCATAATAGGCAATGTTGGCTGCCGAAGGAACATTGTCAACAAGGGAAGTCAGATAGGCCAGCCCCCCTACATGATCCAGTTGGTTCTTTTCCTTTAAAGCATTACTGAGGGTAATCAGATCACTTGGTTCACCCTTATTGTCAAGCTCAAGGATGGCGGCGAATATCCTGCGATGGGATTCACTGTAGAAATCACCGCCTTCCAGCACTTCCAGGACAGCGTTTAAATACTGGTTGTCCAGGAGTATTCCCCCGATAATGGACTGTTCCGCCTCGATATTCTGAGGGGGCACCCGGTGTAAAGAGGTGTCAATATCTTTCATCTATCCCCCAGTTTCACCCACAACCAAGATCTTAACTTCCGCTGTAATACCGGAATGTAATCTAATCCTCACAGGAAATTCGCCGAGAGACCTGATCGGTTCCGTAAGAATGATGTTTTTTCTGTCAATCTCTATACCCTCTTCAAGGAGTAATTCCTCAACATCTTTTGTTGTGACTGAACCAAACAACTTCCCCTGTTCTCCAATGCGCCGCGAGATGGTGCAGGTCTTAAGTCCCGAAAGTTTTTCCGTCAGCGCCTCGGCTTTCTTCTTTCTCGTTTGGGCCCTTTGCAGGATAATTTTTTTCTCATGTTCTAAGGCCCTAAGATTCTTACTGCTCGCCTCTATGGCAAGCCCCCTCGGAATCAGGAAATTCCTTGCATAGCCATCAGCTACATTCAATGTAGCTCCCACTTTTCCAAGAGATTCTACATCTTCCTTCAAAATAACCCTCATACAAGTCCCCCTCCCCCCTCTAACTCTCAGGTTCAACCCTCAGAGACAACAAAAGGCAACAGCGCTATCATCCTCGCCCTTTTTATGGCCATAGTAAGAACCCTTTGATGTTTAGCGCAAGTTCCGGTAATTCTCCTCGGCATGATCTTACCTCTCTCGGTGATAAAATCTTTCAAGATGGTGTGATTTTTGTAATCTATTTTCAGGTTTGAGTCTGTACAAAATCTACAGTACTTCCTTCTCTGAAAGAACCTCTTCTGAGGCCTTGAAGTTTTTCTACCTTTTGATGGTAAAGCCATTTTTTATTCGCCCCCCCTTGTATTTTCTTCTTTCTCTGTAACCCCTGATGGGGCGGACTCTTCACCTCTTACGTTCGCTTCAAGTTCTGTAACCGCAAGAACCACATCCTCTATCTTATCAGTTCCGCCTGCCGCGGTCTTTACCTCAGAGGGAAGAGAGGTTTCTTCTCCCTTTACCTCCCTGCCGGCAGCGGCTATCTCATTTTCAATCTCTTTAAGATCAACCTTGTCGGCCCTCTTCACCGTGATAAACTTCAAAATCCTGTCATCAATCTTGAACTTTCTTTCCAGCTCAGTAACGACAGCGCTAACAGCCGTGAAATCAATTAAAATATAAAACCCCTTTGTTTGTTTTTTGATCTCATAGGCAAGTTTTCTCTGCCCCCACTTCTCGATTTTAACCACGGTACCTTTCATGTCTGTGATGATCGTCTTGTACCGCTCAATCAACTCCATAAGTTCATCGTTCCCCAGATCAACCGGTACAATAAATATGGTTTCGTATCTCCTCAAGTTCTTACCTCCTTCTGGCTCTGAAGTCCGAATTCTCTACGATTCGAACAAGGAGTCCTGTAGTATAAATTTTCCTTTTCCACCGCAAGTTTCCCTGACCCCTGACCCCTGACCCCTATTTAGCCTTGGGCTGTTCAGCCGGCGCCGGGTTGATATAACCGGTAAGGAGGGTCTTGGGCACAAACTCCTCTAATTCTTCAACCCTGAACATGCCATTCTCGACAGACTTATAGATGGCCAGCGTTTCTACCGGCTCACAGTAAATGGCAATTCTCCCTTTTTCCACGTGGAACACCCGCCCGTTGATATTGGCCGCTGCTTCGCTGACTAAGTAAACCACCATGGGGGGAACATATTCCGGCCCCGGCATGGCCATGAAGGAATCATAAAAAGCCCTGGTAATCAGGCCACTTTCCAATCTCTTTGTCATACCGGCCTTTACCTGCTCAGTCATGGTCATTCTCGTGGCGGCGATAGGGGCGATACAGTTGGCAGTAACACCATAGCGGCCCATCTCCCGGGCAATTGCCCTGGTCAGGCTGACGATGCCGCCCTTAGCTGCCCCGTAGTTACATTGTCCTACGGTACCCCGCCAGGCGTCGGATGTCAAGTTTACTATTCTGCCGAAGCCCTGTTCCCTCATTTTTACACAGGCGTGACGACAGAGATTGAAGGTGCCTTTCAAGTGCACGGCAATTACCAGATCCCAGTCTTCCTCGGTCATGTTCCAGATCATCCGTTCCCTCAAGACACCGGCGCAATTAACGACGATATCCACCCGGCCAAAGTTCTCTACGCAACTCTTGATTATCTCTTCGGCAACCTTAAAATCGGTTACAGAACTGTAATTCGCCACGGCTTTGCCACCCTTAGCCTTGATCTCGGAAACCACATGATCAGCAGGAGCAAGATCAGTGCCACTCCCGTCTCTGGCTACCCCCGGATCAACAATCACCACGCCGGCGCCTTCTGCCGCCAAAGCCAGCGATATTTCCCGGCCGATTCCCCCACCGGCGCCGGTAACCACAGCTGCCCTACCTTTTAGTCTTTCACCCATTTTACAACCTCCTTTGTTCAAGTCTTATGTCTTAGGCCACGACGGAGCGTGGCCCTCCTCTTATGACGTACGACGTATGTTTCATGTTAGTCCCGGCAACCCAGGATAGTTATAATCGGCAGAAGCATCCCGGGATGTCCGCCCTGTGCCATGGCCAAACCCAGAGAGGGGTTTTTCACCTGCCGGGGGCCGGCCTTGCCTCTTAACTGTAGGTAAAGTTCATTACACATCCTGAGGCCGGTCGCACCCAGGGGGTGGCCAAAGGCTTTCAGGCCGCCATCGGTATTTACAGGGAGTTCTCCCTCTAAGGTAAACGTGCCTGCCTCTACTTCCTGCACCGCTCTGCCCCGCTCGCAAAAACCGAGCGCATCGTATTCGGTCAGTTCGGCAATGCTAAAACAATCATGAACCTGGGCCACGCTGATCTCTTTACGGGGATTCTTTATCCCCACTGCTTCATAAGCCTGTCTGGCGGCGGCCTCCGTCTCCGGCAGGTGATCGTATTTATAATCTATGTCTTCCTTGCCCAGACAGGGCCCCATAGCTACACCAAAACCCTTCACCAGGACATAATCATCCTTAAAGGACTTGGCGATGTCCGCCGAACAGACGATGGCTGCCGCTGCGCCATCGGTTGTCGGACAGCAATCGAAGAGGCCCAGCGGCCAGGCAATAATCGGCGCATTAATAGCCTGCTCCAGGGTAATCTCTTTCTGGAAATGCGCCTTTGGCGAAAAGGTCCCGTTATGATGGTTTTTTACGGCTATCTTGGCCAGCGCCCTCTTGCCTTCTTCCGGCTTTATACCATGAGTTTGAAAGTACCTGATGGCAATCATCGCCCACCTGCCCGGGGCAGTAAAACCCTGACCATAGACAGGGTGGAAAAAAAACTCCGGCAGGCCACCGTAACCGCTGTCTTTCAGTTTTTCCACACCGGCTACCAGGACTATATCATAAAGACCACAGGCCACGCCAAAACAGGCGTTTCTCAGGGCATCCATACCGGTGCCACAGGCATTTTCTATCCTCGTTATCGGCTTGTATTTTAGCTTGAGCGGTCTGCCCAATGTCTCCCCTGTAAAGGCGGAACCTACGCTGCCTAACCAGGCCGCCTCAATATCCTTTGTTTCCACTCCCGCATCAGCATAAGCCTCATAAACGGCTTCAATGAGCATATCCTCCACGCTCATATTCCAGTTTTCACCAAATTTTGTGCAACCCATGCCGATGATGGCCACTTTGTCTTTTATCGCATCTACTCTCATTTTTATCCTCCTTCCTTTAGTCTATCTGACTGGCCGACATTTCCAGAAGTAGTTATAGTATCCTTCAGCTTCGCCTATTTTCCTGAAGGTTAAATCCAGAGGCATATCGAGTTCGATCTTGTCGGGATCACGATCAGTCATCTGGCCGTAGAACCTTAAATTTCCTTCCAGATCAACGATACTTACAATCACCGGTGGATCGAGGGATTGGGCCAGTTCATCTTTAGAAAAGGTAAACAGCTTACCCTTACGCTCCGTAAGTGATATCTCCCTGAATTGATCCTTAGCCTGGCAGTAGAGACAGATCCTCTGCGGCGGAAAGAAGGGCCGGCCACAATTAGTGCACTCAGAACCATTTAAGCTATAGATCATTCTCCGGTCTCTATGAATAACCACCGCCGAAGAGACATAGGGGGGGCGGCGCCGGCCGCTTTCTACCTTCATAAGTTCACGGAAACGGATATACTTCTCGTAGTTCGGGAGATAGTTCTTCGTCTTGAGATATCCCTGGACACCACGGCGTTCTTTATCCATTGCCGGTTTTTCCTTTACATGGAAGGTAAAGATGTCGCAGCCGTCACCGTAACTCACTAAAAGTAATTTATCATCCGTGTTTGCCTCTTCCACAGCCGCCACCAGGATCAACAGGGCAAAAGCAGCGCCGGTGTTGCCGATGGTGTCAAACATGGGAGCCTGCACCTGGGTTTTGCTGTCTAATTTCAACATCCGGCAGGCCTCCTGATGCCCGCGGGCATCAGGGGCATAAAGAGCTACCTTATTAAAATCCTTGAGACTTGTGTTTTGCTGTTTCAGAAAAATGCCGACGGCCTCACTTACATTGGCCAGGTAGCCCTGGGTGACAACAAAACGATCCTCCCACTTTTTTGTAAAGTTCTGGCTATCCAGGCGCCACTGGTCAATTATCTCACTCGTGTGGGTATAGCCGGACATAAGATCAATACTCCCCTCCTTGCCGATCACCAGGGCGGCGGCTCCATCGCCAAAGACCTGCTCAAATTCCGAGCCAGGCGCCCCCAGGCGGCAATCGGCGGCAGCAACCAGAACATTAGTTGCGGAACCGGCCTTTACTGCATCCATAGCTGCACGTAAGGCATTTGTCCCCGCCCTTAAACTATCGGTAAAATCTACGGTAAATGCACCTTTCTTTAGATTCAAAGCCGAGGCGATAACAGCCGCCCCCTGCTTCTCCTTGTAAGGCGCCGTGGTCGTAGCGAAGTAGAGACCGTCAATGGTCTGACGATCTATGCCATGTAGCGCGTCCCTGCCTGCTTCCACCGCCATGGTTATAGCGTCTTCATCGAAGTTGGCCACCGCTTTTTCACCTTTTTGAGCGCCACCCCATGCTCTGACTATTTCTTCACGTTTTAACCTGTAATAAGGTATATACGCGCCAGTTGATATAATTGCGGACATTTTTTACCTCCTTTCTGCTACCGCTCTGTTTTCTGCGGCTTTCTGATCAAGTCTCTTATTCTTCATAAATACCCGGGAACATCTCCTTTTTCCGGTACTTCAAGGGATCGGTTTTCTTCTTTTCCCAGAAGGATTGCTTGTAGTATTTAGCCTCCTCCGTGGCATAGTATCTCCACAGACCATCAAACGACAGGATCTCCAAGCCCCGTATCTCCGCGCTCATGAGGTTGAAGGCCGCCTTAAGACCTTTGATGGCGCCGGGACTTTTCGCGAGTATCTCGTCACACCACTTGTCCACCTCCTCCTCTAACTTGTCGGGAGGCACTACCGCATTCACCAGCCCCATCTCTAAGGCTTCCCTGGCGGTGTATCGCCGGCAGAGGTACCAGATTTCCCTCGCCTTCTTTTCTCCTACCACCCTGGTCAGGTAGGCGGCGCCAAAGGCGGCGTCATAGCTCCCCACCATGGGGCCGGCCTGGCCGAGTTGGGCGGTTTCTGAAGCTATGGAGAGATCACAAATCTGCTGGAGCACTTGCCCCCCGCCAATGGCAAAACCATTTACCGCGGCGATTACCGGCTTAGGCATTTCCCTTATCAGGGCGTGGACTTTGGGAGTATGCTTGAGCATCTCAGAACTGTAGCCAGCCTCCGCCTCCTTGGCATCTCCCCCCGTACAGAATGCCTTCTTACCTGCTCCGGTAATAACAACAACACCGACGTGATCATCGCCCCCGGCATCTTCAAACGCCTCTGCGAGTTCCTTACCGGTATGAGAGGTAAAGGCATTAAATGCCTCCGGTCTGTTTATTGTTATCTTCGCCACTCCCGGCCTCTTTTCATAGAGAAGATCTGTAAAATTAAAGCCGGGTACCTTTTCCCACGTGTAAGCCATCTTAAATTTTCCTCCTTATGTAAATTTTGGTTGAATTTTAATTTTGCCCGTTTTTCATATGCTCTGGGGTAATTCATTGCCGTCGAATATCCACCCCTCTAAAAATCTTGTCAAGCTTCATCCTTCCCAGGCCTTAGCCAATCTTTCTTAAGAGACCTGTTCCGCCTGCGATTGTCGTTCCCATCCCTCCTTCCGGCGCTTTTACCTCTGAAAAGCATATAAAATCCAGTATCTCCGCGAGATACTGTTCAAGAACCCTCCTGATTTCCTTTAAGATTAATTTCTTTCCACTTTTTAAATGTTTTCCCTGTCTGGTTATAGACATGATGAGTTTCATCATTGATAACCAGCGTTCTTTCGCCTTTTCCGGCAAGACTTTCACGAATCGAAGATTTGACATGTTCGTAAAGTGCATGGCAGTTTTCCACGCAGATCGTTCCTGTGGTAATGCTTTCGGTGGCGTTGATAATGTGGGGATTTTTAATGACGGCATTGTCGGGTAGAAGATTTCGGAGTGCATCGTCGCCCGAAAGCAGTTTAAATTTTTCCATGATTCCGTCTCGGCTAACATGATTCTGGCGATACCGTAAATGACATAACTTTTTCCCGTGCCTGTCGCCAGGTCGAGCGAGCAGGATAATTTATTGTGAATCTGCAAATGGTTCTTAAACTGATCAAATGTGCCATATAACGTTTGCAAACTATCATGGGAGTGATAATTCTCTTCTGCCAGTTCTTTGATGCTTTTGTATTCCCCGCCCAAAAAGTAGCGCACCGTTTCCCTGATCGCCTCTTTCTGATACTCCCTGTCCCCACAAAGGGCGTCCAGGAAAGCCTCGTATTTATTCGGATCAAACCTATTGGGATCGTAGTTGGGGGATACCTTGAGGACTAAATCCTTATTCTGAAAGGTCTGACGCTCAAGCATGGCTATTTACTCTTTTCTTTCTTCCTTTATGATTTTCATTTCGATAAGTCTCTGTTTTTCACGTTCTATCTCTGCTTTCAAGACCTCAGGGTCAGGCAGTTGCAATTTATATTTTGAGGCAAATATCCTGTTACTCATTCCGCCCAGTGCGTACTCAACGACGGTCTTCTTTTTGTCAGCACAGAGTATCAAGCCTACCGGGTCATTTTCTTCGGGAAGCTTCTCCCTGTCTTTCAAATAATTCACATAAAGGTTCATCTGTCCAGCATCAGCATGCGTAAATTCACCAATTTTCAAATCTATGGCAACAAGACATCTAAGGATTCGATGATAGAGAAGCAGGTCAAGGCGGTAATGGCTTCCCTCAAGTGTTATTCTCTTTTGCCTTGCAACAAAGGTGAAGCCGATTCCCAATTCAAGAAGAAAATATTCAAGATGCTTAATTAGCGCCTCTTCGAGTTGAGATTCTGAATATTCATCCTTCAATCCAAGGAATTCAAGAACATAAGGATCTTTAATTTCATCTTCCGGTTTAAGGGTGATGGGTTTTTCGTGGGCCCTGGCAATAACCGCCATCTTGCGTTTTGACAAAGCGGTTCTTTCATAAAGCATGGACTGAATCTGTCTATTGAGTTGCCTTACTGACCAGTTTCCCCTTATGCACTCAACCTCGTAGAACTCACGCTTAAAAGGCTCGTCAAGGCGCATAAAAAGACAATAGTGTGACCATGAGAGGGGGAATTGTGCATACAACGCGTGCGAAATCTCAGATTGGATGGACAGCGAATGATTTTTTTGTTTAGAGTCTAATTCGCTACACAGTGTGTAGCCTTTTTTAGATTTCCTAGATAACGTCTGGGATTTTGATGACGCGTGAGATTCTTCGGACAGTGTCTGAAATATTTCTGATAATTCGGCAGATGGCGTCTGACCTTTCTTATCCTTTGAAGATTCTTCAGACACTGTCTGAAGAATCTTTTGTGGAGGGTAAGTAAGATAAAACTGGCGCATTAGATTCAAATTTACATAGCCAAAGCCTTTACCAAATCTTTTGGTTAAATCAACAGATAATTTTTTAAGGAGCGTTTCTCCATACTCCGCCCGTTTTTTCCCTTTCTGCTCATACTCTACAATCCGCCTTCCAATCAGCCAGTAAGTAGCAACCAGAGCGGTATTCACATACCGCACCGCCGCCTTCCGCCCCTGCTCAATGAGAGAGGCAAGGTCGGTGATGAGGGTTGAATAGTTTTGTGTCTTGCTGATTTTTTTCACTTTATCCAATCCTTGTTTTGGAAAGCCTGACGGTCAAGCATGATTCATTTCTCCTCTGACTTAAAATCAGCCGAGTGTACACCTGTTTGTATTCTTTTTCTTGCTTCTTCAAATGCTTCTTTCTCTGTTGAAGGAGAATATTGAACGAGCATATTGTATTTCTCCCTCAAGTGCTTAACATTATGATAAAACTCTTCTTCTGTCATAAAATCTTTAAATGCTTCATTCAATGACCGTGCTTCATGCTTTAAGACAGTAAAATTCTTTGCCGCGAATAAATGGTCTTTTGACTCTTTCTCGGGTTCCAAGAGAATATTCAGTATTGAAATTATTCCAGAAAATATAGTGATCCATGAAATCCAATTAGGCATTCCTAAAATCAGAGCAATAGCACTTAAAACTGTAATTGCTGGCGGCACAAATTTATACCAAAAAGCCCTCTTGGATAACCTTTTTTCTATAATATGGTGAGTTTCGGCAGTGTAAGTAGAATCTTCCTGAATCTGTTTACATTCTGCTATCAAGTTTTCAATTTTTATATTATTCATGACTACTTCTCAATATGTACCATTTCATATAACTCGTTAATTGTACCGAGGTGCGGATATTTCACATCTAACCGAAGATCAAAACGGCCCTCAACATTCAAATTTTGTCGATGTCACTTCCTTTCAAAGTGAGATTGTCCAATGGACTCCGTATTTTCCATAGGCTCTTTGTACTTACATGGGTATATATTCAGTTGTTTTGCTGCTGGCATGGCCTAACAACTCTTAGATGTATCTCAGATCTACGCCGGATTCCAAAAGATGGGTGCGAAGCTACGCCCGAGGCTATGTTATTGTTACATTTTCCTGCTCAAATATCAGCGGAACCAGTTCAGGGAACCTTTCTGCTCCGGCAGGCGGCGGTCCTCGGCTCTAAATCTCCCCCGTTTCAACTCCGCCACCAGATCTTCTTCACTCCTGATGAGACCATCAAATACTGTCACGCAACACCCTACCTGAGCCGGGATATGGGCATCACTTCCTCCGGTGCCGTTCAGGCTCAGTTCTTCGCTCACTTTTCGGCAATGAATGACTTCCGCCTCCGACGACCAGCCGTTAATCACCTCCATTGCATCAACCAGCCGGAGGAGTTGATATTTATGATTAAGAGCAATATCTGAAGCGGCAGGGGGAGAAGACGACCGGTTAAAATTACTCCTGAAGGGATGCGCAGCAACCAGCACCCCGCCCGCCTTTTCCACAAATTCCTTCAGTTCCCTCGCCCGGGAAATAGTCCGAGGGAAACTGTCTATCCCGAAAACAAGGATATCGCCTAATTCTGTGCTTGCTTCCATGCCGGCAAAGAAGGGGAATCCATATTCACGGGATAAATCCGCCGCTATCCGCGACTTTTCGAAGCCATGTTCCGTAATGCAAACCCCGTCCAGACCGGCCTTTTTAGCTCCCATGAAAAGGACCTCCGGGGTGATAAGACTATCGCCCGAGATCGTGGTATGGATGTGTAAATCTAAAACCGACACCTTGGTTATCTCAATTCAAACTCGGGAGGCCAATGGGAGTCCCTGGTAACTGTCGCTCCCTTCACTCCTTTGTCTCTCCTTTCCTTGAGTAAATTGAATTCTCCCGGCCTGTATTGGATGGCAGTCTGCATGGCGTGTCCCATATAGCCTAAATATTCTCCCGCAGCTACGCCTGCGGCATCTATAATCCCCTGCAGGAAAGTCTTTCCCATCACGATGCCATCGAGGGGCATGGACGCCGCCGCCAGGGCCATTTTATTTACCTCTTCCTCAAGTCTATCGTAGGGAACCACCTTGTTCACCAATCCGCACTCTAAGGCCTCCTCGGCGGTAAATGCCTTCCCCGTTAAGACCATCTCCTTCAATTTCCTTATGCCCATGAGCTGCAGCCAGTAGGCCAGGTCGAGCGTGGGGCCGATATACCTGAAACCGGGGTGGGTAAAGCGGGCATCCGGGGTACAAACCACCAGATCACAGGCCATGGCTACCTGAAAGTGGTAACCGTAACAGTAGCTGTGCACCTGGGCAATGGTGGTCTTGAGGCACCTGTGCAACGGCTCGAAGATCAATTCCTTCAGCCCCATATCCACCAGCAGTCTCTCCGTTTGTCCCGGGCGGCGGGCCTTTCCCGTTGTGTCATGACCGTGCATCGTCCCCAGTTCAACGACATCGTGACCGGTACCGAAACATCGCCCCGCCCCTTTAAAGATAATCACCTTAACCTCGTTATCCCAATTTAATTCCCGCATTATCTTTGCCAGGTAAATGTAGTGGCTGCGCAGGGTAGAGTTCAACTTTTCCGGACGGTTAAAAGTAATTGTGGCGATCTTTTTCTCCAAATCCTTCTCCAGGAGAATCTCGTTTTTTACCCAGTCCATATCCCTTTCCAACTGTTTCCCCGGCTCCATAGCCGGCGCGTAGGTCTTTTCTGCCATCTTAAATTACCTCCTCCTTTATGAGTTGTTCTATTTCCTGTTCAGTGTATCCGTAGATTTTCAGAACCTCCTCTGTGTTTTCTCCCAGCAGGGGAGCGGCTTTTCTTGTCTCCGCCCGGGCGCCGCTGAAATGGACAGGAAAACCTGGAATCTTGACTCTGCCAAGTGTGGGATGATCAAGGTCAGCCAGATAATTTTCCCTTATCTGGGGATCATGCTCCAGTTCAATGGTACGATTCACGGGGCTGACGATGAAGTAATTTTCTTTTAAAATTTCCAGCCAATCATCCCTTTCCCGGGTTAAAAAAATCTCCTGTAGCAGAGAAATAAGGTCTCGTGAATAATCCTCCGCCCTCTTTTGGGGGGTATCGAATCTCTCATCACTTTCCAGCTCCTGGTGGTTTATGACCCGGCAGAAACGGCTCCAATCCTCACCCGGCTGGAGGGTGAGGGCAATCCACCTCCCGTCCTGACAACAATAATAGTTGCGGCTGGGATCGGTATCCATGCGACGGTGCCGGGGCACATCCTGATTAAGCCAGAGGGCGTTCAGAAAATTGAAATAGCCCAGGTTCAGGGCAGTCCCCAATAGGGACGTCTTAACCTCCTGGCCCTTGCCGGTGCGCTCCCGCATAAAAAGGGCGGCCAATATCCCCTGGCTGAGCATAATGGCCGTTGCCTGATCAACAAGACCGAAATGGAGAAGGAGAGGGGGCATATCCGGTTCTCCCATGCTGAACATGATCCCTGATCTTGCCTGGCCCTGAAAGTCAAAACCGCCGATATCTTTGTAGGGACCATTGTCTCCGTAAGCCGATACGGAGGCATAGATCAAGCGGTGATTAAACCCGGAGAGAATGGGATAGGTCATCTCCATTTTTACGATGGTTTTTCGCCGGAGATTGGTGACAAAAACATCAAACTGAGGGATCAAGCGGTAAACAATTTCTCTTCCTTTTTCCTTGGTAAAATCAATGGTAATTGATTTCTTGTTTCTATTGGAGGCCTCAAAGAAAAGATTTTTGCCGTCCGGCAGGTTGAATGATGTTCGTCCAAAGCGGCTGCGGTGCCGTATGGGGTCCCCTTTACCACGTTGCTCTATTTTAACTACATCTGCTCCCAGATCGCCAAGAATAGCCACGCCTCCTGGACCCGCATGGAAGATACCCCACTCTAAGACACGGATCCCCTCCAGAGGATACTCCATATTTTCCATTTATCGCCTCATAAATTTAACAACAGGGCTTTGCCGGGGCAACCTTGATCACCTTTGCGGCGACAAGTTCCCCTATCTGTTCGTCCGTATAGCCGATCTCCCGGAGTATTTCCTCAGAGTGCTCGCCCAGCAGGGGGGGAGGCAATTGCGGCCTGCCGGGGGTCTTCTTCAACTTCACGGGAACCCCCAGCATCTTTATCATGCCCCGCACGGGATGGTTTAAGTTCACCACCATTTCGTTTGCCTCCACCTGCGGGTGGTTGAAGAGTTCCTCGTAATCAAGGCAGGGGTCACATCTCATGCCTGCTTCCCGGAAAAGCCTCTGCCATTCACCCTTGGTCTTCTTTCTAAATGCCCTGTCAAGGAGGGGGTAAAGATCCTTACGATTTTCGTACCTTGACTTATCATTGTTGAACCGCGGATCATCGGCCAACTCCTCTGCCCCCAACACCCCACAAAATCTTGGCCACAGTGGATCGCTGCCGAAAAGAGTGATAATGTCTCCATCTGCCGCCGGGTAGGCGCCATACGGAGGCGGCGACACCGGAGACGCCCTCCCTGCCCGCTGACATTTAATCCCATCTATCAGATAAAGGTGGGCCTCGGACATCTGAAGGTACATAGCGACATCTATCTGGTTTATCACCACTTCCTGGCCTTCCCCTGTCCTGGCGCGGTGGAACATGGCAACCATGATCCCATAGGCGCCCATCCAGGCGCCGGCATGGTCAACGATGGCCGCAGAAACCATGGTTGGAGGATCCCCCGGGCAACCCTGAAGACTGACCATCCCTGTAAAAGCCTGGGAATACATGTCCCCGCCAATCCGATGTGCCAGGGGACCGGTTTCACCAAATCCATAAAAAGAGCAATAAATAATGTGAGGATTGATTCTACTCAAGGTTTGATAACTCAATCCCATTTTCTCCATAGTTCCGGGGCGAAAGCTATGTAGAACAACATCAGCGCCTTTTACTAACCTTTCGATTACCCCTTGCCCCCTCTCGTCACTGAGATCAATAGCGAGGCTCCTCTTGTTACGGTTATGGGCAAGCCACATGGGATCATCAATTTCCGCCTCCTCTAACCCAAAGAATTCTTCCATCCCTGCTGCCTTACCCCTCCTTATTGCCTCTCCGGTAAGTCTCTCTATCTTGACCACTTCCGCTCCCATATCCCCTAACATCATGCCGCAGAGGGGACCCATCAAGGCCAGAGAAAAATCCAACACCTTTATCCCTTCTAAAGGTAATCCCATATAACCTGTTCCGGTGAATTTTAAAAATATGTAGTAATGACAATTACATTTTCTGGGTCTGGAATAAGGCACCCCTACGAGAAATTTCCTATCTTACACCCCGGAAAAAGTCAAGGAGTTTGTCATCCCAAATCTGTGGTTTTTCCTTGGACTCCCTCCTGTTTTTATAGTATCAAGTTAAGTGCCTAAAGTGATCTAAAGTTTAAAGTGCCTAAAGTTATTTAAATAAGGAGGGAAGAAAATGGCTATTTGTTTTGACTTAACTTCGGAACAGGAAGAAATCAGACGGCAGGCAGGAGAATTCGGTGAGAAGGAGGTGGCACCCATCGCGGCACAGATTGATGAAAAAGATGAGATGCCCTGGGACTTATGGAAGAAGATGTCTCTGCCTCCCCACAGGTATACGGCAATGTATATACCCAAGGAGTATGATGGAACGGAATGGCCTATACTGGATATATGCATCGCCGCGGAGGAGATCACCTTCGCCTCTCAAGCAGCTATGGCGGGAATGCTCATGGAGGTGCCCGGTCTTGCCCCCACGACGATCCTGGCCGGCGGAAGTGATGAACAGAAGAAAAAATATGTGGCTCCCGTAGCACGTGGGGAGGCCTTTGGGGCCTTCGGACTTACCGAACCCAATGTCGGTTCCGATGCCAGCGCCCTGGAGACTGTTGCCGAATTCAAGAACGGTAAGTACATCCTCAACGGAAGAAAGAGATATATGAGTTTTGCCCATGCGGCGGATTGGGGAGTGGTTATGGCCAAGACCGATCCCGCCAGGGGGGCAAGGGGTATCAGCGCCTTTGTGATAGAGAAGGGCACCCCCGGCTATTCGGTAATTGACAGGGTGCCGACTATGGGCTGCCGTGGTCACCAGGATGAAGAGGTGCTCTTTAAGGACTGTGTGATACCAAAAGATCAACTAATTGGTGAAGCGGGGAAAGGATTGAAATATGCTTTATCTACCCTCGATGAGACGAGAATCACCCTCTCCTCCGGTTTTCTCGGTCTAACAAGGGCGGCTCTTGCGGAGGCCGTAGCATACGCAAAGACCAGATTCGCCTTTGGTCATCCCATAGGCGAGTATCAATTGGTCAGTTTCTCTCTCGGTGATATTGCCACTGAAATTGAAGCGGCCCGCCTCCTTATCTACCGAGCGGCGCTATTGGCTGACAGAAAGGTAAAACATAGCGCCGAAACTGCGTCTGCCAAGGCTTTTGCCTCACAGTTACTGCTGAAGGCTACCAATTTAGCCGTAGAGGTTCATGGGGGGTTCGGTTGTACAAAACGCCATCCCGTGGAGCGCATGTTCCGGGATGCGAGGACCTGGGTCTTCGCCCAGGGAGCCCCCTATGTGCAAAGATTGGTGAATGCAAGAAATCTTTTACCAGAATTGACTATAAGATAGCAATGACACCGGTAATCTGAAATTCGAAGAAGAGAATAAGAACGCAGAGTTCAGCCAGAGCCCGCTTTATGGGCGATTGGCTGGAACGACTTGTTCGCTGGGTTCTGTTTAGGGTTCGATTCCGACAATGACCAATGGGACCGCCGGAATGCCCCTGCCTTGTCTGA
>Ga0210049_1000167_pt1 | contig 47595 bp, 41 predicted proteins | sample CryGeyCG2014_300_2_FD_183964 | JGI IMG/M metagenome (GOLD analysis project Ga0210049, IMG submission 183964) | Groundwater microbial communities from aquifer - Crystal Geyser CG06_land_8/20/14_3.00 (SPAdes) (version 2) | ecosystem: Environmental > Aquatic > Deep subsurface > Groundwater | place... | reverse complement strand
GATGAATGCTACACTTTTTAAAAGTGTAGGTTTTATCAACTTACTCGGTAATGCGATGAATGCTATACTTTTTAGAAATTCAAGAGAAAAATCTATTAAGAATGTTTGTTGACCAACACTTTAAAACAAATTTAGGGCTAATCTTTAAATTTTTCTGTAAATTTTGGAAGTTTTCCAAATATCCCCCACTTATAAAGACGATATAAAGACTTATATCTGTCAGAAACATCTGGATCGCTCCCAATTTTCTCTAACCAAGCGGTAAATTGTTCGCCTTTATATCCCTTAAGTTTTCCATAGAAAAAGGGGATAACTATATCTTTTAATTGATCAAATTCTCTAACTACCAAAACAGTCACATTGCCTCTTTTGTAGCCATCTTTTATCGATGGTTTTCTTGTATAAAGAGAATTTCTAAGGCCAAGCGCATCCCTAACCATTTCTATCAAATTTTTATCTCGCTCATTCATAGCCAAAACAAAAGCTGGCAACTTTGATTTTCTGCCATTTTTATTTTTATAACCGGGATAAAAAGTAAAGCAACCTTCGCCATCAACCAAACCACGAATATATTCGTTGCTTAGGTCAGATTTTAGTATGGAGTGTTTATCAACCAACACATCATCTGTTGTATCTCCGTCATACATATATTAAAATTATATCAATATGAATCAAAAATCTCAAACTGGCCAATTAGGCGAAGATATCGCTTGTGAATATCTTGTGGATAAAAAATATAAGATAATTGAGCGAAATTATCGCCAAAAATGGGGCGAGTTGGACATTATCGCCAAAGCGCCGGATAAAATCCTTGTATTTGTGGAAGTTAAAACTTTGGTCCAAAACCCGAATATCCGGCCCGAAGAAAACCTTACAAATTCAAAACTTAAAAAGTTAAAAAGAACGGCCAGCTTGTACGCCGGCCATTTCCAAGACTTAGTTGACAACAAAAGGGGATGGAGGATTGACTTAATCGCTATCACCCTCAATGACTTGACAAATTCGCATAAAAATTGCGTAGTCGCCCATTACGAAAATTTATAGTCCTTTTGTTTTCTTTTTCTCCGTGTTTAAAATTTATCCAAATGGAATTTTTGGGCAAAACTTTTTTTATCACTTCAGGCCATTCAATTAAAACAATGTTCCGCGGGTCGGCTAAAACATCTTTAAAGCCCAAATTAAAAAGTTCCGCTGGCTTTCGTATTCTATAACAATCAAAATGCCATGCATGTTTATAATTTTGGGTTTTAAGTTTCAAGTTCCAAGTTTTAAGCTTATAATTTTTTGCAATTACAAATGTCGGACTGGTGATTTTATTTTTAATTCCCAGCCCGCGCAAAAATCCTTGGGTAAAGGTCGTTTTCCCGCTACCTAAATCGCCAGACAAGGCCAGCGCCAAAGAATTTTTTCTTTTTGATTTGTCAGCTAAAATTTCTTCCGCCAGCAACCCGGCGATTTTTTTTGTTTGAGCTGAATAAATTGTCTTAAATTCCATTAAAAAATTAAAACATTCAATACTAAATTAAACAGAAGAGTAAAAATAAATAATCAACTAAAATCATTAAGTACTATAATATGTCATATTAATGAATGAGTTATCTGAAGGTCGGACATTCTGGTTGAATCTCTGGCTAATTTCATATGTTCGGCCGGGTTGATGACCAGAACTACGACGGCGGCAAGAATAGCCAAGATGGCAATTACTATGACAAGCTCTATTAAAATGAAAGAATTGGATTTGGTAACCATTATAGGAGAATTATAGCATAAAGAGTATTAGAATTTAATAATTTTGATAAAATACTTGTTTTTAAACTTTTGATAATCTTATACGCTATAGCGTATAAGGTTGGTAAAAGTTTTTATTTATTATTCAAAACCAACTCCAATTTCTTTGAAACAAAAATAAACAGCGCCGCCAATACTAACGCGATAAAAATGCCTATTGAAAAATTTAAACCGGGATTGTAATTATTGATAATTACGCCGATATTTGCGCTTTCACTATTTAAAGATGCCGAGCTCGAAACAGAATTTATTTCTTGCGCGTCTACCTGCTTTCCAATTGAAATAAATTTCCCGTTTTCGGCGCGGATATAAACCTTGCCGTCGGCAGCCATGCCAGTATATTCCGCTTTATCAATTAAGTTTCCAGCTTTGTCATAAAGAAAAATTGTTTCGCCGTTATTATTTAAAGATATTTTTGTAGTTTTATAGTCGAGTGTTAAAATTTTACCTCCGGCAATTATGTTTTTATTCGCGGCGGAAAAAACAAACGTTTTGCCCGAAGCGTCTTTTATTTGCCAGCCGCTCACATCAACCGCGGCATCGCCATTATTAAACAATTTTATCCATTCACCTTCGATGTCTTTGCCGACAGGATTAGGAAGGAATTCGTTTATGATTATCATAATCCCAAATGTTTATATGCTTCCTGTGTCGCGATTCTGCCCTGCGGCGTTCTCTGGAGAAAACCTATTTTCATTAAATAAGGCTCGTATATTTCTTCAATTGTGCCTCTTTCTTCGCCTAAAAAAGAGGTTAAAACGTTAATGCCAACAGGCCTGTTATGGAATTTAACTATAATCGCTTTCAAAAAATTACGCTCGCAGATTTCAAGCCCAAGCTCATCAACTTCAAAAAATTTAAGGGTTTTTTTGATAACTTCGGCGTCTATGATTTCCAAATTATTAACTTCGGAAAAATCGCGGGCGCGTTTTAAAAGTCGGTTCGCCGTCCGGGGAGTAAATCTTGAAGCTTCCGCCAGCGCTAAAATCGCCCCCGAATCCATATTAAGCCCCATAAGATTCGCCGAGCGCTTTATTATTGTTTCTATTTCGCCAGAATCATAATAATCAAAATGGAAAATTCCGCCAAACCTTGAACGCAATGGATTTGAAAGCAAGCTTGGCCGAGTCGTGGCGGCTATTAAGGTGAATGCCGGCAAGTCTATTGAAACAATTCTACTTGCCAAGCCCTTTCCAATCATCAAGCATAATTTTCTTGCCTCCATCGCCGGATATAAAATTTCTTCTATCGCCCGCGGAATTCTGTGAGCTTCGTCTATAAATAGAACATCGCCGTTTTCCAAATTTGAAAGTACAGCCGCCAAATCGCCGAGCTTTTGAAGCGCCGTGCCGGTGGCAGTTTTTAAATTCGCTCCCATTTCTTTCGCCGCCAAATTCGCCAGAGTTGTCTTGCCGAGTCCCGCCGGACCATAAAAAAGCAAATGGTCCACGGATTCTTTCCTTTTTCTCGCCGCGGCCAAAATCAGGGCAAGGACTTTCTTTATTTTCTCTTGTCCTATATAATCATTCCACGATGTTGGTCTAAGCGCGGAATCAATGAATTCCTCGTCGTTTTGTCTTTTTTTAACAGTTTTAATTTTAGGCATATTGATTTTAGACATGGTAATTAGGTGTGGGGGTTGACCCCACACTTAATTTGAGTTAAGTGTGGGGTTGACTTTTATCATAAGCTATGCTATACTGCAAAAAATAAATAATATCAGACCGCCTAATTCTGTGGGCTCTAGAGAATTTTTTTTAGATCACGGAATGTCCGGCTCCGGCTGGATATCTCCTCGAAAGAATTCTTAATCTCTTTTTTTATATTAGAGTTTCAATTCTCGTCCGAGAATCGCCCACAGAATTAGGCGGTTTTATGTCATTAAAAAATCACTAATCAATCTCTAATATAATCTCTAATCACCACAAATACAATTCTCGCAGTTATCATCCCCACTCAATCGCGCCCGTGGATTTTTCCACCTCATCAAAGGTAGTTATCCCGGAAATCGATTTCAAAATCCCGTCTTGCTGCATCATCACTATTCCTTTTTTAATCGCCAATCCTTTAATGCCGATTTCGGTCGGGTCTTTGCCTATTAATAATTCCATATCGCCGTCAACCAAAAGAAGTTCAAAAACTCCCACTCTGCCCTTATAACCCAAATTATTACATTTATCGCATCCCTTAGGCTCAAAGATTTTAATGTTTGATTTATAAAAATTCTTGTCCACTCTGTCCGGCAATTTTTCGATAAAATTTTTTATCTTGTTTTCCAACTCAGCGTCAGCTTTTTTTTCAACCTTGCATTTTTCGCAGAGTTTTCTCACCAAACGCTGAGCGATAATTAAATTCATCGCTGGCGCGAGCACGGAAGTCTTAACACCCAAATCTATCATTCTCGGGACCGCGCCCGATGCGTCATTTGTGTGAAGCGTTGAAAAAACCAAGTGGCCGGTGAGCGAGGCGTGAATCGCTATCTCGGCGGTTTCCAAGTCCCTGATTTCACCAATCAAAATCATGTCCGGGTCTTGCCTTAAAAGGGAGCGTAAACCGCTTGAAAAAGTGTAGCCGGAGCCGGGCTCAACCTGCGTCTGCTCTATTCCTTCAAGGTGGTATTCTATCGGATCTTCAATAGTAATTGTTTTTGATTCCGGCTTTTGAGTGCGCTGTAAAAATGCGTAAAGGGTAGTTGTTTTTCCGGAACCGGTGGGACCGGTGTTTAAAATCATTCCATTTGGTTTGCCTAATTCTTTTTCAATTATTTCTAAATCGTCTTTCCGAAATCCAAGCTGGGGCAATCCGACATGAATAGAGTCGGGGTCCAAAATTCTCAAAACAGCGGTCTCGCCGAATTCCGAAGGATTTATTGAAGTTCTTATCTCTATTTCTTTATTGGACAAAGCGATGGTAAACCGGCCATCTTGGGGCTGGTCATTAATGTTTATTTTCAGCCTTGAAAGAAGTTTTATGCGCGAAATAATATTGCCATGGGTTTTTGGCTTTAATTTATTAAAAATATCATAAAGCAACCCATCTATCCTCAAGCGGATTTTTGCCGAATGCTCGGATGGTTCAAAATGAATGTCTGAAGCTCTCATTGAAAGCGCTCCCGCTAATATAACTTCCAAAATTTCTCCCGTATAACCCGCCTTCTCATTTAATTCGGCAATCGCATCGTTTATGCTCTTCAAAGATATAAGCGCGTCTTTTAATTCCAGTAATTTTTTTTCTTCTATTTTTACTCTACCGGTAATGTTCTCGGGTTTTTTAAAAACGAATTTGTAAAAATTCCAAATATGGTTAAGTCCGCCTAAAGAAACCGTGAAAATAGAAAGCGTGTAGCCTTCGGTTTTTAATTTTTCAATGATTTTTTTCGCTTCGGGATTTTCCGAATCGAAAACCGCCAAAGCGACTTTTTTTTCTTTTGACTTAATTGCCGCGAGTTTGGCTTTTTTCGCGTCTTCTTCGGAAATTAAAGATAGGGCTTCTATATTTATAGAAGTCGTTGATAAATCGGCGTAAGGAAATTTTGTTTTTTCCGCCCGCCGTTTGGCGTCTCTTTCTTCGGCCTCACGCCGCATTTGCGCCAATTTGTCTTTTATTTTTGAAAAAGGGTTTTGGGGAACACTCATATTTTGAGATAAATATACCAATAATTAAACGTATAGGCAATCAAGCGATTAGGCTACTATCATAAAATTGTCCTAATTTGACAAATTAGTGAAAAAGTGTATAATATATAGCATAAAACAGCTCATCTAAAACTACATATAGGAAGGAGGAAAAGATGAAGAAGATATTCATGATTTTCGCAGTATTATCGGCGATGGCAATCGTAGGTTGCGGACCCAGGCTAGCTCCAATAATCGTGACGGGGCCGACAGGAATCACGGCGAATAATAACACCTATAAAACGGTCCGTATCAAAAACGCCGGACCGGCTTACTGGCGTTTCTGGCTCGGACCAAACAACCAGCAGGTAGTGTTGTATCCCGGCGCCGCGATTTTCGTAAAATCGTCGAGCAACTTTTGGAACAAGTGTCAGGGGTTTTGGGTACACGCCTATCTGGAGGTCGACCGCACCGGTCGTGTCGTAGAATCAAGTTTTATTGGGGAACAATGGGTCCAAAGTTGTGTCACGGGCTACACCTGGGTCTGTGATACAGGACAGGTAATCGGAGGAGACATCGTCATGAGCGGGGTTCCGCAATCTCAATATCCATTTCCGACGCGCTTCAGCTATTCTGTTCCACTTCTACCGGTCGGCATGCAGGGTTCAATCCAATAGAGCCCCATTAGTCCCTTGCGGTTCGTTTTGACTTCCGCCGAAGTCAAAAAACGAATTGCAAGGGCATTTTTTTATTGGCTTTTTGTAAATTTTTAAGCCGAAGCGAAAAAAATTTACATAGAAAACAATAACCCCACACATAATAAATTATGTGTGGGGTGCTCACTATTTTAAATAAACTTCTTGATTATAAACCAATAAGTTTATAAAATAGTGGCATGTCAGGACATTCTCATTGGGCGGGAATAAAATATAAAAAAGGCGCGGCGGACCAAAAACGGGGTTTGGTTTTTTTAAAACTTCTTAACGCGATTTCTATTGCCGCTAAAATCGAAACTAACCCGCAATTTAATCCGCGGCTAAGAACGGCAATTGAAAAAGCCCAACAAAACAACGTCCCAAAAGACAATATCGAAAGAGCGGTTAAGCGCGCCGCAGAACAAAAAGACTTGGAAGAACTTTTAATTGAGGCTTATGGCCCGGAAGGTTCGGCTATTTTAATAGAGGCCATAACAGACAGCCGCAACCGGACGATTTCGGAAATCAAAAAGATTTTAAGCGACCATAACGCCAAATTCGGCGAGCAGGGAAGCGTTAAATGGGCTTTTGAAAGTTTAAATAGCGACGACGGAATTATTTGGCAGGTAAAATTTAAACAGGAAATATCCAAAGAAGCCAAACAAAAACTCCAAGAGTTGATAGAAGAACTTGAAGAACGCGACGACATTCAAAAAATTTACACAAACACCTAATTATGAAAATACTTGGCATTGACCCGGGTAGCGCAAGAATCGGCTACGGGCTAATAGAAAAATCCGGCAGCGAATTAAAGTTTTTGAAAGACGGCTTATTAAAAATAAACTCAAAAGACAAATGTGAACGGCTAGTTGATTTGGAAAAATCATTTTTGGCGCTTTTAAAAAAAGAAAAGCCCGACTGGGCGGTAATGGAAAAACTTTATTTTGTTAAAAACCAAAAAACCGGCATGGAGGTGGCGCAATCGCGGGGTATCTTAATATTACTGATAACAAAAAGCAAAATACCCTTATTGGAATTTACACCGCTTGAGATAAAACAGGGTGTAACGGGATATGGAATGGCGGATAAAAAATCCGTCGCCAAGATGGTTGCAAAAATTTTAAAAATGGATAAAATCAACAAATACGATGATGCTACCGATGCGTTGGCGGCGGCGATCACCGGAAGTTTAAATATAAATTTTCAACACATAACCAAAAAGGTCGTTTGATTATAGAAACAACATTTGATTATGGCTATTGGGTTAGAAACTTTAACAATTTTAAAATCTCAATACGATGAAGATTTAAAACCCGCCAAGGAAGACGAAGAAGATTTGGATGGATTTTCTATTGACGAGGAAGACGAAGATGAAGAAGATGATGAAGAAGATGATTCTAAAGATGAAGAAGAATATCTTGAATAAAAAATCTTAGTTGATTAATTACGTGAAAAATAAAAAGCGTTTTTTGTTAAAACTTGCAGGCCTGTTTATACTGGCCTGTTTGTTGCTGGGGGTATGGGGATTAATCAGTGTGGCGAGAATGGCTCAGGAATTACCCAACCCCGAGGAATTTATAGACGGTCAAATCACCCAATCAACCAAAATTTACGACCGCGCGGGCGAGGTTTTACTTTATGAAATCCACGGCGACCAAAAAAGAACAGTTATCCCATTTAGCGACATTCCCCAATATTCAAAAGAAGCAACCCTTGCCATAGAAGACCAAAATTTTTATCATCATGCGGCGATGGACTGGAAAGGCACACTTAGGGCATTAATTACCAACCTGACAACCGGCGAAATGTCGCAGGGCGGTTCAACTATTACCCAACAACTGGCAAGAAATACTTTTTTAACAGCGGAAAAAACCATCCAAAGAAAAATCAAAGAGTTGATTTTAGCTAATTGGATAGAGGAAAAATATACCAAAGATAAAATTCTGGAATTGTATCTTAATCAAATTCCTTACGGCACAAATGCTTATGGAATAGAATCCGCCAGCCAAACGTATTTTAACAAATCGGCGAAGGACCTTTCACTCGCCGAGTCGGCGACTTTGGCAGCGATGATTCAGGCGCCGTCTTATTATTCTCCATGGGGAACGCATATGGAGGAATTGATAAATAGAAAAAATTATGTTTTAGAGCAAATGAATAAACTCGGATTTATAGATAAACAAGAGGAAGAAAGCGCCCAAAAAATAAAATTGGTTTTCGCCAGCCAGAATATAGGAATAATTAAGGCGCCGCATTTTGTAATGATGGTTGAGGATTATCTTATCCAAAAATATGGTGAAGATATTGTGGAAAAAGGCGGACTAAGGGTAATCACCACTCTTGATTGGAAACTTCAACAAATAGCCGAAACCGCCGTGGAAAATGGCGCCAATAGAAACACGGAACTATATCAGGGCAAGAACGCCGCGCTTGTCGCCCAAGACCCCAAAACGGGCCAGATTTTAGCATTAGTGGGCTCAAAGGATTATTTTGATAAGAGTGTTGATGGAAACTTCAATGTCGCTGTACGGGGCTTAAGGCAGCCGGGTTCTTCTTTTAAGCCATTCGCCTATGTGACGGCTTTTGAAAAGGGGTATTCTCCTAATACTGTTATTTTTGATTTACCGACTGAGTTTTCTTCGTACACCGATGTTTGCCGGCTTGTTAATATAAATTATAACGACGAAAATCCGCTATGTTTTCATCCGCAAAATTTCGACGGCGATTTCCGCGGACCTATTAATTTAAGAAATAGTCTGGCGCAATCTATAAATGTGGCATCTGTTAAGGTTCTTTATTTGGCGGGATTAAACGACACGATAAAAACCGCGCAAAATTTCGGCTTAACCACAATAAACGACCCGGGGCGCTATGGCCTCTCGCTTGTTTTGGGCGGCGGCGAAGTTAAATTAATAGATATGGTTGAAGCTTATTCGGTTTTTTCCCAAGAAGGAATAAAACACAACCAAGCGATAATTTTAGAAGTGGACAGCGCCAAGGGAGATATTTTAGAAAAATATTTAGACCAAGCCACAAGAGTTATAGACCAACAATATCCAAAACTCGTTAATAATATTCTTTCAGACATCGATGCCCGCGCCGGACTATTCCAGAGTAGTTTAAACTTAACCGTTTTTCCAGGCAGAGATGTCGCGCTTAAAACGGGAACCACGAATGATTATAAAGACGCGTGGACGCTTGGATATACCCCATCTTTAACTATTGGAGTTTGGGCTGGAAATAGCGATAATACCCCAATGCAGAAACACGCTGGCAGTATTTTGGCGGCGGTTCCAATGTGGAGCGAATTTATGAACGCCGCGTTGCAAAATTATCCAATGGAATTTTTCAATAAACCCGACGGTGTTCAAGAAAATAAACCCATGATGAATGGGGAATATATCATAAATGGCCAAGTCCACGAAATTCTCTATTATGTGGATAAAACTAATCCAATGGGGCCGCAGCCGCTAAACCCCGAGTATGATTCACAATTTTGGAATTGGGAGTTACCCCTAAAAAATTGGCGGAAAAATTTGCCTGGATAAAAATCCTAACTTGGATTTATCGGCATTAAGATGTAAAAACAAGAGATATCTCCTTGAGATTTTATTAAAACCGGCCGGTTTCCGCCGTTAAAACCCAAAAATATATTTTCGGAATTGACTGATTTTATCCCATCCATAAGAAACCGCCAGTTGAATATAATTTCCATTCCGGCGCCTTTTATTTTCGCCGGTATTAAATAATTACTTTCTCCCACTATTTGGTTTGAAGAAAAAACCTCGATGTTTTTCGAACCTTCTTTTATTAAAATTTTAATTTCGTTTAATTTATCAGTAAAAGAACTTGTAAGTTTTAACGCGGAAATTAATTGTTCTTTTTCCAAGATCGCCTCGGTTTCAAAGGCTTGAGGAATAATCGCTTGATAATCGGGAAATTCACCGCTTATTAATCTTGAAATTATTTCGCAGTTTTCACTCTTAAAAAGTACCTGGTTTGGATCAAAGTATATTTTTATCCCATTATTTTCATCTTTAAAATTTCTTATTATTTCGTGGATTGTTTTTAGAGGAATTATAACCCTGAAATTATCCTCTATTTCTGTTTTAAACTGGGTGTTTATTATTATTTTTTCGGCAAGCCTAAAACTGTCGGTGGCGGCTATTTTAAAATAATTATTTTGGAAATCAAAAAGCGCGCCGCTTAATTCAGGTTTAATATCAGAAACCTGACCGGCCCCGACAATAGACATAAACGCGCTTTTAATTAAAGTTGAAGAAATTTCCATAAATAATTCGTTTTTTATTTGGGGAATTATGGGAAAGTCGTCTTTTTTGCCTATGTGAATTTTTGCCTGGTAGTTATCGGTTTTTATGAATAATTGGTTGCCTTCAATTTCAAGATTTATCCTTTCGCTTTGGATATTATTTATAACCGAATTAAAAATATTAAACGGAATTGTAAAAATTCCGCCCTCAATAACCTTTCCCGGAACAAATGCCGTAACTGCCATTTCAAGATTTGTCGCTAATAATTTTATTTTATTATCAACGGTTTCCATTAAAAAGTTCTTTAAAACAGGCAAAGCGGAGTAATTATTATCCGTTTCAACTTTTCCGATTATATCCAATCCCGATTTCAAGTGATTTTTTAAAATTATTATTTTCATACGTCTTCTATTATAACTTCTATTATTAATTAATAAAATAAGTAGTAGTAGTTAGTGTCCTTAATTATGTTAATTAGTTTAAAATATGGCGCGTTGCTTAATTTATTTCCAATTTTATTTTTTATAACAACTTAATTAAATCTTAATTAATAGTGGAAAACTAAAAAGCCCATTTTTTCTAACCTTTATAGATATTATCTTTAATTAAAATAATTTTTTGTCCAAGATTTTGATTTTTGTTTATTTCTTGGGATATTTTCTCATACGCGTATATGACGGTTGTATGGTCCCTTTTCCCCAACTTATCCCCAATATCATTATAGGACATATCCATTAATTCTCTTAATAAGAATGCGGCAACCTGTCTTGGTTCAACAACACTTTTTTTCCTTGAGCGGTTTATTAAATCAGCTATCGTCATTTCATAAAAATCAGCCACAGCTTTAACAATTTGGTTTCCGGTGATATTTTTTGCAGATTGCTGGATTATATTATTTATAATTTCTTCAACCGCTTTCGCGTCCAAATCAACATTCTTCACTTCTTGATAAAATAATATTTTATTAAGAATACCCTCTAATTCTCTTATATTCCTTTGAATTTTAGTTGAAATTAAAGAGCAAACTTCATCTTTAAGCGAGACATTTTTTTCTTGAAGTTTATTTTTAATAATAGCTAAGCGCATTTCATAATCGGGATAGGTAATATCGACTATCATTCCGCCCTCAAAGCGTGAGCGAAGGCGCGCTTCAAGTGTTGGAATCGCCGCGGGCGGCCTATCTGAAGAAAGAATAATTTGTTTATTATTTTCATAAAGAACATTGAATGTGTGGAAAAATTCCTCTTCACTCCTTTCTTTCCCGCCGATAAATTGGATATCGTCTATTATTAAAACATCAATATTGCGGTATTTTTCTTTAATATCATCCATCCGTTTATTTCTTATCGCCCAAACAACATCATTAACGAATTTTTCCGAAGGAACGTATTTTACTTTAATTTTATTTTTATAAATATTTTTTATTTCATTTCCCATTGCTTGAATGAGGTGGGTTTTTCCCAAACCGGTTCCGCCATAAACGAAAAACGGATTGTATTTTTTACCAATATTTTTAATTATCGCAGTTGTGGCGGCGTAAGCGAGCTCATTTGAAGAGCCGACAACAAAAGAACTCATTGTGTAGCGGGGATGGAGATTTGTTTCGGGGTCGACTTTAAATTCCGGCAAAATATCTTGTTGGTGGGAAGAATATTTTTTTCCCTCACTGGTTTTTATTGCCGGAGGATTTTTATTTTCAGCGATAACTATGTATTCAACTTTTTTAATCGTGTCGTCAAATTCTCTAAGAGATTCCAAAATCAATTTATTGTATTTATTTTCAACCCATTCTTTCGCGAAATTATTCATAAACCCGACAATTACTCTGCCGTCTTCCTCTTTTTTAACCAAGCGGCTATTTTTAAGCCAAGTAAGAAAATTTGGTCTGGAAATTTGAAGTTCCAGTCCCGCTAAAACAGATTGCCAAGTTTTATTGATGTCCATAAATTTTTTCCGCTAAATTATTTTTTAATCTTATTTAAATCCGGGAACAAGTCAAATGACGCAAATGTTCTTAAGGTGTTGATTACTTGTGGAAAACTATTACCGACAAATTTGATTTTTAAAGTTTTATGTTTTATATTTAAATCATGCCTAAAAGAACATATCAACCAAAAAAGAGAAAAAGGGCAAAAACCCATGGATTTTTGAAGAGGTCGAAAACTACTTCGGGAAGGAAGATTCTTAAAAGGAGAATTCAAAAGAAAAGAAAAAAAATAGCGCTATAATGCTACAAAAATTTTTTCGTCTTCCAATCCAAGAGTGGATGAAGGATAAAAAATCTAAAACGATTGCCATTAAGGGTAATTTTTTTATAGTGAGAAAAAGGGAAAACGGAAAAAACTTTTCCAGGTTTGGAGTTTTAGCGAGCGCGAAGGTTTTTAGGGGCGCGGTTAAGCGGAATAGGATAAAAAGAAAGATTTTTGAGGCAATCCGCGTTTCAGGACTCTGCCAAATTCCAGGAAAAGATATTTTAATTTCTGTTTTGCCGGTTGCCGCCGGTTTGCCCGAAGAAAAAATAATGGAATCGCTGCCGATAATTTTGGAAAAAATATGATAAATCTTTTCAATAAATTTCTTTATGAACCGCTTTTAAAATCATTGGTTTTTTTATACCAAAATTTTTCTTTCCATGATTTGGGAATCGCGATTATTATTTTAACAATTATTATCAGGTTTGTTTTATTTCCGTTGTTTTACAAGGGCGCCAAGGACCAAGCGATTATGCAGCGCCTTGCGCCCAAAATAAAAGAAATTCAAAAAAACCATAAAGACGATAAAGAAAAACAAACCCAAGCGCTTTTAAATTTATATAAAGAACATAAAGTAAATCCATTTTCCGGCTTTCTCTTACTTCTTATCCAGTTGCCGATTTTAATCGCGCTTTATAAAGTTTTTTTGAGCGGGCTTACTGAAATTTCACATCTCGGGCCGATTAGTAATTTATTTTTAGGGATTGTTGATTTAAGCCAGAAAAATGTTTTAATTGTCATTGTGGCGGCGATTGCGCAATATTATCAAGGAAAATTAGCTTTGCCCAAGATAAACAAGCCTTTAAATGAACTTGATATCGCCGAAAGAATGGGCAGGCAAATGGTTTTTATGGGACCGATTTTAACGTTTGTATTTTTGTATTTTTTTAATCTTCCCTCGGCTGTCGCGCTTTATTGGTTGACAACGTCTATATTTTCAGTTATTCAACAGATAATAATCAATAAAAGAATTAAGAAGATGAATATATAAAATGGATAAAGAAAAAGAATTGGAAATTTTAAAAAAGACGCTGGAGATGATGGGTTTTGGGGATTTTTCCGCGAACTATGATTCTGAAAACGGGCGGTTTTCAGTTTTTGTGAATGAGGGAGAATATTTTAAAAAAATGGTTCCAAATTTTGTTTCCGGATTAAACTGTGTTTTCAGACTTATCTCGGATAAGGACAGAAAAGAGGGTGAAGAATATAGCACGACCTTTATTGATATAAATAATTATCGCAAAGAGCGCGACAATATAATTTTGGAACTTGCGAGAGCGGCCGCCAGAAAAGCGGCAACCATAAACGAAGAAGTTTCTTTGCCGGCGATGAACGGCTATGAGCGCCGGTTGATTCACATTGAGCTTTCTTCAAGGCCCGATGTTTTAACGGAAAGCGTGGGAGAAGGAAAGGAAAGATATATTATTATTAAACCGGCGACGAGCGATAAAAAACAAACAATAGACGACAAACAACAAGTAGAAGATAGCGCTTAAAATCCTAAATTGCTGTTTTCAGAAATTCTTTTTATTAAACTTTTAAACCCGAATTTTTCAAAATAAAAAAGCGCGTTTTCTTTCAGTAAACCGCCGAATTTTATCTCTTCAATATTTTCAATTTCGAGCGGCGCTTCGTAATTTATAGTGGCCAGGCTTTTTGAAAGAATTGCCCAGTCTTTTTGTTCATAAACTTTCTGATAAACCCTTTCTTCCTGCCCTTTTTCCAGAAAATTTTCCAAACTGCCGTATTTTTGGATTAACGGAATAGCGGTTTTCGGGCCGATGCCTTGCACGCCTGGGATATTATCGGAGACGTCGCCGACGAGACCCTTAAAATCGGGAATTTGGCTTGGTTTTAGGCCCTCGTATTTTTCTTCAACCGCGGCGGAATCATAAATTTTCATCTCACTTATGCCCTTTTGGGGCGATTCCACTACTATTTTTTCACCTTCGACCAATTGAAGAATATCGGAATCACTGGTCAATATTTTTACTTTCATATCGTCAATAAGTTTCAACTGTTTCGCCCCGACGCCTATTAAATCATCGGCTTCATAGCCCGGCGATTCATATGTTTTTATTCCAAAAGCTTCAAATAAATTATGGGTTTCAATAATTTGGAAAATTAATTCGTCGGGAGCTTTGGGACGTTGGATTTTATAATCACCGAATATTTCTTTTCTAAAAGTTGGCTCCGGTCTGTCGAAAAAAGCGGCAATGTAATCCGGTTTTTGCTCGCGCAAAACTTTAAGCATTATATTTGAAACGCCGTAAAGCGCGCCCGTTGGAACTCCTCCCGATCCGGTAAGGGGCGGCAGGGCATGAAAGCACCGATGAATTAAAGAATTGGCGTCGATTAAAATTGCGAGTTTTTGCTGTCCGCCTTTCATAGGTGAATTATATAAAATAAATTATAAGTTGGCGAATTTTAAATTTGGATAAATTCAAGGCATTTTTAAATATTTATAGAATTTATGGGCGTTTAAACTTTTGACATTCTTACACGCTATAGCGTATAATATTAGTAAAAGTTTAAGGGGAAATTGACAAAACCGCGCAAAAAACATATCCTAAATTCAAATGGATAAATATTTTAATAATTCGGTTGGGGCAAAATTTAGCGTTTCCGAGGTGGCGAGGGCTGTTGTGAAATTTATGACGGAAGATGAAAATCGCCGGTATAAAATTTTTATCGGCAGCGATTCCGAGGGCCATGCCGGCGAAAACACGGATTTTGTGACCGCGGTCGTGGTTCATCGAGTTGGCAACGGCGGCCGGTTTTTTTGGAGAAGGGCGGAATTAAAAAGATTTCATAATTTGCACGACAGGATAATTCAGGAAGTTTTGTTGTCTATTGATACCGCGAAAGAAATTTTAGAAAGTTTGAAAAAAATCAAAGACGTACCGGATTTTGATTTTGAAATTCATGTTGATGTCGGTGAAAAAGGCGAAACAAAATCAATGACGCAAGAAGTTATTGGAATGGTGCGGGCATACAATTTTGAGCCCCGCATAAAGCCGGAAAGTTATGCCGCTACTAACGTAGCTGACCGCTACGTTTAGAATTATTCTAATTGATCTAATTGCTCTAATTGACCTAAATAATAACCAATGAATTAATACCCAAATCTGGTTGTTTAGTGATTGGGATTTTATTAGAATAATTAGGTTAATTAGAAATTAGAAATTAAACGGCTTCGCCGTTATGCTCCTATCGTCTAGTCTGGTCTAGGACGCCAGGTTTTCATCCTGGTAACTCGGGTTCGAATCCCGATGGGAGCGCAAGTTAGATAATTAGAAAATCTCCAGCTTTACGGCTGGGGATTTTTTGCGCGGTTTGTGGTAAAATAATATAAATTAAAATTCGCGGATTTTATTGTTCCCGGCCACGCAGGGAGGTACGGAGTGAGAAAATAAGGATTTTTATGTGTTTTTTACGCCGTTAAAGGGATTTATTGTTTTGTGTCGGCGAAAAATACTCTTTGGCAAAAAGCGCTTATCCCTATGCCGTTTGTGGCGTTAGTTTGTACCCTATAGGTAGGCACATTGTTTGTATAAATAACATATCCGACACTAGATCCTTTCATGGCCTCAATTTTGGAAATCGATTTTAATTTTTTATCACTAGGTTTATAAATAATTACACCTTTTGAATTAGCAATAACAACGTATAAGTCTTTATCTTTTGTGTCTAGTATAAAATTAAGAAAATCCAACTTTTTTTCTTTGGACAAAGAATTAAAAGCATTGAGGCATAATTAATTCAACTTGCTTTGATATTTTCTCCCGTTTTTTATGGCGAATTCCAAAAATCCTTTCTTTTTGAGAACCAGTTTTTTTAATTTACTATTTGGCAATTTAAATTCTTTTGTAAAAATTTTTAATTCTTGCCACATTATTTTGTAGCCAGAAGAAAAGTCTACATTCAAATATTCTTTTAAGCTTTTCATGCCAAGATTTTTTATTGTGCCTAGCCCGTTTTTAGATATTGATTTTATAGAAAATCTTGTAAATTTATGCGTTATATGTTCGGCGTCTACATCGGATGTGGTTTTTATGGTTAATTTTCGCCCTATCCAAATCACTTCAATTACTTTCCCCTTTTTAGAAATTTCATAAGACAATATCTTTTTCAACTTTGGAGCCAATTTCAAAAAATTTTCACTTTGTAATTTTAATCTATTAGCTCCATCTGGAACGGTCAGAATTTTATTTAATAGGGTTGCCAAGTCCTTGCTATAAGAAAACCTTATTTTATAAAGATGACATATGTGTTGCGCGACCAATAATTCAAAATAGTCGGCTTGAGCCCTATTTGCCTTAACTCGTCTATCTCCCATAGTTTTAATTTATCACATTTATATTGAAATTGGAAAAAGATTTTCCAGTTCTGTTTTTGAAATTTGAGTATTTCCAGTTATATTTTTAATCACTCCCAATTTTTCTTCAGAAGAAAGTTGTTTCACTATTCCCTCAAGTGGTAGTTTGATTTGTTTGGAATTATCGGCAAATCTAAAATTAAGTTGGCTTTCTTTTGAAGGAGGATAAATTACATTTACGTGATTTTCGGCTATAAATTTCATACCAATAGGGATAAATGCCGCTTTTAATCTCATCGAATTTATTGACCCGGTTATCCTATTAACGACTACCGCTGGACCCGTATCGTAATTTTCCGTTTTTACATATTGGGGTTTTCCTTCTTTGTGTAGGGGAAAATTTAATTTTCCCGATTCTATATTATGAGCCCATATGAGCGGAATTCCCTCGTCGTGGTTATTGGTGAGTAATTTTTTATTTTGATTCCATATTAACCTTCCGGTTTTTACGCCAAAATTTAAATCTTTTAGGGTTGTTCTATTTTTGAATATTTTTTTAAGATGTTTTACTCCCTCGCTGAAAATCAATATCTCATTTTTTTTGAATAAATAGTCACCCCTGCTCTTCCCCTTTTTAAGAATAATAAGCATTGTTGATTGAAGCGCCCCGTGAAATAGTTTCGGGTCTTTTAAAATTTGAATATATTCAATATTCGCATTTTTAACAATAAAATTTCTTAATTTTTGAAAATATGCCCCGTTGTTCATAGACGGAGGAACAACAAAGGCAAGGTAACCGCCATCTTTAAGCCATTTGATTCCTTGATAAATAAATAAACTAAAAATATTAGTACGGCCGTTAATTATTTCCCCAAATTTATCTTTTATTTTTTGAGATGGGCTAAATTCGAAATAGGGAGGATTTCCAATGACAAAATCAAACTTATTATAGTCATTGTTTTGCAGGGAATCTATATTCTCAATATTCGCCTTTGGATTTAACGTTTTGGATATTTTTATTAAATTTTTATCTATATCCCAACCATGGAGTTCTGGATTGTCAAAGTATTTTTGAGTTGAGACAAGAAATTCGCCAGTCCCGCAAGCCGGATCTAAAATTTTCGGATTTTTAATTTTCGTCGGGAGTCTGCTCAGTAGTTCCTCCCTTATTGATTTTGGGGTGAAATATTGGCCAAGAGATTTTCTGTAATCAATATCGGCAGTATTCATATATTTAATTGTTTCTTCTGAGAATTCTTCTTTGTTTATTTTTTCTTTTTCGAGATTTCTAATAACATTAACGACTTTTCCTTGGACGATCGCGTTTTTAACAAATATCGGTTTTAGATATGGGTTTGCCGGCTGCAATCTAAAACCATTTTTTTCTCGGTATATTTTTTTAAGCGTTGTTTCACTGTCGTTAATCAACGCCACTACAATTTCTCCGTTTTCGGCTGTTTGTTGTTTGCGGGCGATAACGGTGTCGCCGTCAAAAATTCCCTCACCTATCATGCTATCTCCATTAACTTTCAAGGCGAAGCAATTTCCGCCATTCGGAATTAAATCTTTAGATATTGTTATATTTTCTGGCACTTCATATGCTTCAACGGGTTCGCCGGCGGTAATAACTCCAAGAAGGGGAATATTTATTGTTCCGGGTGATTTTGTAGGTTTTTTAATTTCAATTCCGCGGGGTTGGTTTTCGGCTTTATTTAAATAGCCCTTATTTTTTAAGGCCTCAATGTGTTGGTGAATATTAGAAACAGAGGAGAGGTGAAAATGTTTTTTTATTTCTTCAAGAGAGGGAGAAATGCCGTGATGTTTGTTGTATTTTGTAATAAAATCCAATATTTGTTTTTGGCGTTTTGTTAGCATATTTTAATTGTAGTATGTTGATACCGAAAATGAACCGAAAGTTATCCCCTACTAAAGAGGGTATTAACTCGTGTGATTTTTCGCGCGGTTTGCGGTAAAACAAATTTATGGAGATGCTCGAGACATTAAAAGGGGCAGTTAGTTTTATAATTAAACAAAATAAAGAAATTGGATATATTCCACATAGATTTATTTCTATTACTCAAAATGGTAATGCAGGGAATCTAGAAGAGATTATAAGCAGGCTAGTTTTAAAAGCTGAATTATTAGAAGAGATAGAAGGACAAATTAAAGAACATTCCGACATGATTACAATAGAAGATTTAATAATGGGAGAAGAAAACAATTTCGGATTTTCCGAAAATGTTGTTGAAATAGCAAGGGCAAATTTAGAAAGATTTAATCAAATAAGGCAGGATGTTCAAAAATAATTTATGAAAACAATTAAATATCGCGAGTCTTATAGTTCCGCAATGTTCCATAAGCTTTTGCCTAGGGCTTGGAAAGTTTTAATTTTTTTAATGTTGGCTTTGATTATACTTACGTCGGCGATGTTCATTCCTGCTATGAAGCAGTATTTATGGGGAATAGCTATAACTGTTGTAATAGTTTTCGTTCTTGTTCGGAAACATTCAGATTCCCTTTTTGAAAATATCGGAAATTTTAAAAAAGGAAAACGAGGAGAAGATGAGGTTGCAGCGATGCTTAAGGAAAATTTGGACGATAATTATACATGCGTTGAGAATTATATGATTCCTAACGCAAGAATTGGCGATATTGATGGTTTATTAATTGGGCCAAAGGGAGTGGTTATTTTAGAGGTTAAAAATTATCAAGGAGTATTTAGAATATCAGGGCCAGATCTTTATAGAAGGAATAGGGGAGATAATTATACTTTGTATAAAAAAAGTCCTTTCATTCAAGCAACTAGGCAGAAAAATTATCTTTCTAAATATTTTAAAGATAAGGGCATTGGCGATGTACCTGTGAAAGCGATAGTAATTTTTCCCGAAGCAAAAATAAGTTCTATTAATGGCGAAACAGGAGTATTCGTTACAGAAAATAACAAACTCGTAAATCATATATTTCAACTTTCGTCGGTGCCAAATTGGGATTCTAGTCTAGAAAATCAGATTATAAATGCTCTCGACATTAAGAATGCCATAAATTAAATTTATGTTTAAAAAAAGTTTTAAAAAATTTGACTTCCGAGGATTTGTAGATTTTATCTATGAACTCGTTGATAAATATGGGATGTACGAAGTCCGCTTCTATCCAGAACATCGGGAGTTATTTAGTGAGCTTCAATTAGCCCACATTGCACCTTCTCGAAGTATAAATAATCAAAATGGTTTTGCTTGGGCATGGAAGCAAAAAAGAAATGAAGTTAAAAAGGTATCTTTTGATTTATTCGCAAAAGCAGGGAGTCCTAAAATTACTATGAGTATAGATCTGGATAAAAAATTTATTTCTCTCGATAAAATAGACGGATTATCTGTAGTTCAAATCGAAGAGGTAATAGAAAATACTCTTATAATTTCTGATGGTTGGTTTGGGAAATTACCGAGTTTAATAAAAAGATATTTAATTCAGATAACCGTTGGAATTATTATAACAGTAATCGGCGGAGTTATCTTAAGACTGGTATTACAAAGCTACAGCTATTAAAAATTAGTAAATTCTAAGTAGATAAAACAAAGGCCGAAAATAGATAATAAAAAATCTATGTTAAAACCTGTTAAATTTGCAAATGCGGTAATATTGGTTTCAATAGTTTTGCAGCTGATATATTATTTTGTGTATGTTGGAGTAGTCCAAGATTATGTGGGGTCGGTATTATTAAATATTCTGATTACGACAATTATTGTTTGGATTTTCGTGTTTGCCGTTATTTGGCTTTATAACCGCTGGGATAAATAAAACAAGAAAATAGAAGGCTGTATGATTTATCCCTACGGCTTTTTTATTTTTATGATATAATTATCTCAAATGAGCGAAGACGTTTTAAAAGTAAAACTTGAAAAACTGGAGAATTTGAAAAAAGCGGGAATGGACCCGTATCCCGAAAAAACCGGCAGAACGATTTCCAATGCCGAGGCGCTGGAAAAATTTGACGAGCTTCAAAAGTCGGGGAAATCGGTTGTTTTGGCGGGCCGGCTTAAATCATTCCGTCTGATGGGCGGGGCGGCCTTTGGCCATATTGAAGATGGTTCGGGGAAAATACAGATTTTTTTGAGGAAAGAAAATTTGCTCGATAAAAAATATAATCTTTTTACGGACAATGTTGAAATGGGCGATTTTGTGGAAGTTAAGGGAACTCTTTTTAAAACAAAAAAAGAAGAAAAAACTTTGGAAGTCCGCGACTGGAAAATTCTTTCAAAAAATATCCGTCCGATTCCGACTGAATATTTCGGCTTGAAAGACGAAGAAGAAGTTTTGCGGAAAAGATATTTGGATTTGGCGCTTAATCCCGGTGTCCGCGATTTGTTCAGAAAGAAAAACGTTTTTTGGCAGACAATAAGGGGCTTTTTGGCGGGAGCGGGATTTCTGGAAGTGCAAACTCCCGCGCTTGAGCATATTCCCGGCGGAGCGGACGCAGAGCCGTTTATCACCCATTACAACGCTTTGGACCAGGATTTTTATCTTCGCATTTCTTTGGAGCTTCCGCTTAAGCGGCTTTTGGTGGGGGGATTTGAAAAAGTTTTTGAAATTGGCAGGGTTTTTAGAAATGAAGGAATGGATAGGGAACATCTTCAGGAATTTGAGTACACGGAATTTTATTGGGCGTATTCAGATATGAAAAAGGGAATGGATTTTGTGGAAAAACTTTTCAAGGAAATTATTTTGAAGGTTACGGGCGGCCGCGAGACGGAATTTGAGGGCAATAAAATAAATTGGAACATTGATTTTCCGCGAGTGGATTATTTTGAGGAATTTAAAAAAGAAGCGGGAATTGATTTAAATAAAGAAATTAAAATTGCGGAATTGAAGAAAAAACTGGACGAGCTGAAAGTGAAATACGAAAAGGGCTGGGGCAAGGGCAGATTAATAGACGCGATTTATAAAAGAACGGCGCGGCAAAAACTTATTCAGCCGTGCTTTTTGACGGGCCACCCAATTGAGATTTCGCCACTGGCTAAGGCTGACCCGGAAAATCCGAAAAAAGCTTTGCGTTTTCAATTGGTTGCCGGAAAGTCGGAGCTGGGCAACGGGTTTTCTGAACTTAATGACCCGATAGAACAGAAAAACAGGTTTTTGGAACAAATGAAAGCGCGCAAAGTCGGAGATAAAGAAGCGCAAATGATGGACGATGATTTTGTGGAGGCGCTTGAGTATGGAATGCCGCCGGCGCTTGGATTTGGAATGAGTGAAAGATTTTTTGCTTTTATAATGAATAAGTCGGTGAGGGAGACGACGATTTTTCCGCCGTTAAGAGAAAAATAAAAAAATTTTGATATATAGTGTATTTATGAAACCCCGAAGCAATTTCGCGCGTATTTTATCTATTGAGACAAGCTGTGATGAGACTGCGATTGCTTTGGTTGAGGCGGATGGCGGGCTGAAAAATCCGCGTTTTAAAATTTTGGAAAATTTAGTCGCTTCACAAATTAAAATCCACCGGCCGTTTGGCGGAGTGGTGCCGAATTTGGCTAAGCGTGAACACCAAAAAAATCTTCCGATTTTATACAAAAAAATACTAAATACTAAATACAAAATACAAGATACTGACCTAATCGCCGTGACCGTTGGCCCTGGCCTAGAGCCTGCATTATGGACGGGAATAAACTTCGTTGAAGAATTAAGAATTAAGAATAAAGAATTAAGAATTGTAGGGGCGAATCATTTATCCGGTCATTTGTATTCATTTTTGCTAAATTCTAAATCCTCAATTCAAAATTCTAAAATATTTCCGGCAATTGCGTTAGTTATAAGCGGCGGGCATACAATTCTTTTACTAATGAAAGATTTGGCGCATTATAAAAAACTTGGCGAAACAAGAGACGACGCGGTGGGCGAGTGTTTTGATAAAGTGGCGAGATTGCTCGAACTTTCATATCCGGGCGGGCCGGAGATTGAAAAACTCGCCAAACTTGGCAATTCAAAGGCCATAGATTTTCCTCGGCCGATGCTTAATCAAAAAAATTACGATTTTAGTTTCTCGGGATTAAAAACTTCTGTTCTTTATCATTTGCGGGACTATCCCTTAAAAGCTAACAGCTATAAGCTAAAAGCTGATTTGGCGGCTTCTTTTCAGGCGGCGGCGTTTGACGTTTTAATTAAGAAAACACTTCGGGCAGTGGAAAAATTTGGCGCTAAATCTGTTATGATTTCAGGAGGTGTGGCGGCGAACAGAACCCTTCAAGAGGAATTTCGAAGCGTCTTAAAGCGTGAAGCTTGGAACTTGAAACTCTTTATAACGAAGTTTCCAACAGATAACGCGGCGATGATTGCCGCCGGAGCTTATGTTGATAATTTGAATAAAAAGAAATATAAAATGGTGGCGAACGGAAATTTGTCGTTATAAGTGTTTTCTTGTTAATTATGTTAAAATCTCAAATATGGCTAAAAGCGAAGCGAAGGAAAAAATCGAAAAACTTGTAGAAAAATACACATCTTTATTTGGAAGCAAAGCCATTTATCGACAAAGAAGTTTATAAGTTCTCCGGCTTAACGGAGGAGGAAATTAAAATTGTTGAGGGCGCGTATTAGTGGTGTAAAGTATTCTTACTTATCCACTTGACAAGACTTCTTTACATCTATAGAATAATTCTATGGTTAAAGAGTTGAGTAAAAAATTAAAGATTCTTCGCGAGCGGGACGGTTTTTCTCAGAAATATATTGCGGATAAGCTCGGCTTTTCTAGGCCTACTTATATGCAAATCGAAAAAGGCGAAAGAGAGCTTACTATATCTGAAGCAAAAAAACTTGCCAGTGTTTTTGGATTGAGCTTGGAAAATTTATTAGAAAACGCTGTTTCTCGCGAGCGTGAGGTTTCGCTTGGGAGAGAGAAAGGGGAAAAAGAAGAGGGCATTCGTATTGTTATGCCGCGCGCAAATGTTAAAAAGTTCAAAGAAGTTTTATTATATATTCTGGGAAAAGTTGGCGCAAAGCCGAATATCGGCGAAACAACTCTTTATAAGCTTTTATATTTTACAGATTTTGATTTTTACGAAAAATTTGAATCTCAGCTTACCGGAGCGCGATATGTAAAAAATCATTACGGGCCTACGCCGGTTGAATTTCAAAAAGTTGTTGAGGAGATGCTTGATAAAAACGAAATTGAAAGAGTTAAGAGCAAGTATTTCCAATATGAGCAAAAAAAATACTTACCAAGGAGAGAGCCCGATTTACGCGTTCTTTCCGCGCAAGAGATAAAACATATTGATGAGGTTTTAGCGCGGCTTTCGGATAAGAACGCAAATGAATTAAGTGATTATTCGCATAGCGATATACCTTGGAAGGTGCATGAGTCGGGAGAAATAATCAGTTATGAGAGTGTATTTTACCGCGATCCAGAACACTCGGTAAGGAACTACGATGATGAACTTTAATGAATCTGATGAGTTTATAAAAGCATTTAAGCGGCTATCGAAAAAATATCGGTCCCTACCCGACGATTTATTAGAGTTTAAAAAAGTTGTTTCTGAGTTTCCGCTTGGCAGCGGCAAACACTTTGTCGTTTTGCATAGCCAGGAGGAAATAAAAATATTAAAAGCGCGTTTATTTTGTAGATATTTACGTGGTACGTCTTTACGGATTGTATATGCATATCGTGGGACAATTAAAACAATTGATTTTATAGAGTTGTATTTTAAGGGGGAGCAAGTAAATGAAACTAAATCATTAATAAATGATTTTCTTAATCAATTTTAAAAATAATGAATATAATTAAAAAATTAGAGCAAGCGCAAAAAAAGTAAGTGGCAAAAACGATACAATTTATAAATTACAATGTTATCACTCGTTCGACAACTTGATTGGAAATTGAACTTCGCGGTTTTGTTTTTGATAGCGGCGGGGCTGGTTACTTTGGTTTCAAGCCGGCCGGATTTGTTTTGGAAACAAATCGCTTTCGCGATTGCGGGGATAATTATTGCCACGGCATTTGTCTTTTTTAATTGGCAGTCTTACGCCAATTATCGCGGAGCGATTTTCGGGCTTTACGCCGTTTCGATTTTGTTTTTGATTATTGCCGAATTTTTCGCGCCCTCAATAAGGGGCACAAGGGGTTGGTTGATTTTTGGCGATATTCATTTTCAAGTTTCGGAATTCGCCAAATTGGCTCTTATAGCAGTATTCGCTAAATTTTTCAGCCGGAAAAATATTGGTATCGCCAAGTTTTCAAATTTGTTCAGCTCGTTTATTTATTTTTTGATTCCCGCCGGGTTTGTTGCTCTTCAGCCGGATTTCGGTTCGGCGCTGGTGCTTTTTTGCGTTTGGTTCGGTTTTCTTTTGGTAAGTGGAATAAAATACCGGCATTTGATAGTTGCCGTGATAATTTTTTCCATTTTAGGAGGCGCAATTTGGAGTTCGGTTTTGGAAAATTATCAAAAAGATAGAATTATCGGATTTATTTTTTCAGAAATGGACCCGTTGGGAGTGAATTATAATGTTATCCAGGCGAAAATCGCCATTGGTTCCGCCGGGCTTTTCGGTAAAGGGTTCGGACAGGGAAGCCAGGCGCAGCTTGGATTTTTACCCGAAGCTTCAACAGACTTTATTTTTGCGGCTTTTGTCGAGGAATGGGGAATACTTGCCGGGCTGCTTTTGATTTTTGTTTTTGCATTTTTAATTTTAAGAATTATTAGAATAGGATTGGATGCGGATAATAACTTCGGGCGGTTTATTTGCTTGGGAGCGGTGATTTTGTTCGTGGTGCAATTTGTTTTTAATATTGGTTCGAATTTGGGATTGACGCCAGTTATCGGAGTAACCTTCCCATTTTTAAGCTACGGCGGTTCAAGCCTCTTGACGAATTTAATCTTTGTGAGTATAATCCAGTCAGTTTTTATGCGTCGTTCTATCTAGTTTAAATTTAAATGAATAAAAACAGATTAATACTCTCGGTTTTTTTTATTTTGGCGGTCTTGGCGCTCGGATGGGCGCTTTTTCAAGGGGAAGAATCGGTTAATTTATCGCAACCAAAGGAAGTGGAAATTAGCAAGGGAATGAGTTTTGATGAGGTTTCAAGCGAATTAAAAGCGAGAGACATAATTTCATCGAAAACGGTTTTTAAAATCTACGGCGCGTTGAGCGGAAGTTTTGATAAAATAAAACCGGGAAGGTATTTTCTATCAAAAGATATTGAGATTTCGCGGCTGATGAAAATTTTGGTTGATGGGCCGGAAGAAATTTCAATTATCATTCCTTCGGGGCTGACGCTCGCGGAGATAGATGACAAGCTTAGCGCGGCGGCGGTAATAAAACCGGGCGAGTTGATAAATTTTAATGTTGATAATTTAAGAAAAGATTATTCATGGCTTCCGGCGGAAACAAATGGCGCCGTTGGAGGACCGCTTGAAGGATTTCTTATGCCCGACACTTATAAATTTTTTTCGGGCGCGGATGTCGACTTAGTAGCAAGAATATTCCTTGATAATTTTTATAAAAACGTTATAAGCGCGGGGGGCTTGCTTTTTTTTGCGAAACAAGGTAATGTTTTGAAAATAATCAATTTGGCTTCAATCATTGAAAAAGAAGTGCCGGACAGTTCCGAGCGGTGTTTAGTTGCAGGGATTTTAAATAAGAGATTATCTGTTGGAATGCCTTTGCAAGTTGACGCCGTTTTGGTTTATGTAAATTGCAGGGGTCGGTTTTTAAACTGCCCGAAGCTCAATAAAGAAGATTATAAAAAAGATTCAGCCTATAATGTTTATACGCGACAGGGTTTACCGCCGGGACCGATTTCAAATCCTTCACTCGACGCGATTAGAGCCGCTTTAAGTCCGGTAAAATCTGATTACTGGTATTATCTTTCAGACCCGAAAACAAAAGAAACTATTTTCAGCGAAACATTGGATGAACATAATGAAAATAGGGCAAAATATCTAAATATGTAATTGGGCAAATTCCCGTTTTAATTTTAGCGCAAGCGGGAAATTTTATTTTATGAAGATGCCGACTAAAAATTTTTCGTCTTATCAGGCTCCGTTCATCGAGCAACAGTTCCTGGCAGAAATCCAAATCACTTCATGGAACTGGTTCGTAAAAAAAGGGCTAAAAGAACTTTTCGATGAAATTTCTCCCATCCGGGATTATTCCGGAAAAGAGCTGGAACTTTATTTTTATAATTATTTTTTCGACGAACCGAAATATGACGAAGAAACCACGCAATATAAGGGTCTTTCTTATGAGGCGGCCTTGAGGGCGAAGGTGAAGTTGGTTAATAAAAACGATAAATCGGATGTACGTGAACAGGAGGTTTATCTTGGCGATTTTCCGATTATGACCAAGCGCGGAACTTTTATAATAAACGGAGTGGAGAGAGTTGTAGTTTCGCAGCTTATTCGCTCTTCGGGAATTTTCTTTACGGCGGACATTTTCAAGAATCGCAAACTTTTTGGCGGAAAAATAATTCCGAATCGCGGAGCATGGCTTGAATTTAGCACGGAGTCCGACGGTTTCATTGGCGTAAAAATAGACAGGCATCGCAAAGCGCCGGTTACAACTCTTCTTAAAATTTTCGGTCTTACCGACAACGAAAAAATAATGAAAGAATTCGGCAATGTTCCCGATGAACTAAAATCAATAGAGGTAACCCTTAAAAAAGATTATTCAAAAACCTCTTTGGAGGCTCACAGCGAAATTTATAAACGGCTCCGTCCGGGCGGTTTGGCGACTCCGGAAAACGCCAAGAGTTTGGTAGGCGCGATGTTTGAAAGAATAGACCGCTACAGCCTTTCGCCGGTGGGCAGATTTAAAATCAATCAGCGTTTGGGATTGAAAAATAAAGATTCCCAATTACTCAATCTTGAAGATTTGATTTTGGCGGTTAAAGAAATAATTAAACTCAATAATACTCCGTCGGCGGAACCAGACGACATTGACCACTTGGGAAACCGCAGAATCCGCGCGGTGGGCGAACTCTTACAAAGCCGGCTTTACGTCGGTTTCGCCAGACTCCGCAGAATAATCCAAGACAGGATGTCTACTCTCGAAGTCGGAGATTTAACTCCCCTCCAATTAATAAACGCCAGGCCTTTGGTCGCAGTGGTAAAAGAATTTTTTTCTTCTTCGCAACTTTCCCAATTTATGGACCAAGTGAACCCGCTTTCCGAGCTTGAGCACAAGCGCAGGCTTTCGGCCATGGGTCCGGGCGGTTTAACAAGAGAACGCGCCGGCTTTGAAGTTCGCGACGTCCACAGCTCTTACTATGGAAGAATTTGCCCGATTGAAACTCCGGAAGGGCAAAACATCGGGCTCATCAGCCATTTGGCCAATTATTCCCGTTTGAATGAATATGGCTTTTTGGAAACTCCTTATTTTCCGGTTAAAAAGGGAAAAATTGGAACAGAAATTGTCTGGATGAATGCATTGGAAGAAGAAAAATATAAAATTGCTCAAGGAAGCGCAAAACTTGATAATAACGGAAGAATAGCGGATAACACGGTTGACGCGCGGTTCAAAAGCCAACCGATAGTCGCTAAAAAAGAAGAAATTGAATATATAGATGTTTCATACAATCAGATTATGGCGGTGGCGCCTTCGCTTATCCCTTTTTTAGAACATGATGACGCCAATAGAGCATTAATGGGTTCAAATATGCAGAGACAAGCGGTTCCGCCGATTCGGCCGCAAGCGCCTTTAGTTTCAACGGGCATAGAAGAAAAAGCGGTTTTTGATTCCGGCAGGCTTATTATCGCCGAAGCCGACGGCGTGGTTGTTGAAGTAGATGGACGGGGAATAGCGATTGAAGAAAACAACGGCAAGAAAAAAAATTACATCGTTCATAAATTTCAACGTTCAAACTATTACACTTCAATTTCGGAAAGGCCTTTAGTAAAAAAAGGCGCAAAGGTAAAAAAGGGAGACATTTTGGCAGACTGCGCTTCTTCGGAAAACGGAGTTTTGGCTTTGGGCCAAAATCTTTTAGTGGCTTTCACTCCATGGGAAGGCGCGAACTTTGAAGATGCCATTGTACTTTCCGAAAGAGTGCGCGAAAATGACATCTTCAGCTCCATATATATAGAGGATTTTTATTGCGACATCCGCGATACTAAACTTGGGCCGGAAATAACAACTCCCGATATTCCGAATGTGCTGGAAGACAGGCTTAAAAACTTAGATGAAGAAGGAATCATTAGAATTGGCGCCGAAGTCGGAGCCGGGGATATTTTAGTTGGGAAAATTTCGCCAAAGGGCGAAGTGGAAATGACTTCCGAAGAAAAACTTTTACGCGCGGTTTTCGGCGAAAAAGTCGCCGATGTCCGCGACACCTCTTTGGTTTTGCCGCACGGTAAATCGGGAAGAATCGTAGGAATAAAAATTTTTTCACGCGACCATGGAGATAAATTGGAGCCCGGAGTCATTAAAAAAATTCAAATAGATATCGCCCAATTAAGAAAAGTGCGCGCCGGAGACAAACTCGCCGGACGCCATGGGAACAAAGGTGTTATTTCGCAGGTCCGCCCAGTTGAAGATATGCCGTATCTTGAAGATGGGACGCCGATTGATATTATTTTGAACCCGCTCGGCATAGCTTCTCGTATGAACTTGGGGCAGGTTTTGGAAACGCACTTGGGTATGGCGGCCAAAAAACTCGGCTATCGCGCGGTTACTCCAGTTTTCGTAGGCGCCACGGAAGAACAAATTAAAGAAGAACTTAAAAAAGCCGGGTTGCCGGAAACCGGGAAAATGACAGTCTATGATGGTAGAACAGGAAAGCCTTTCCCGGGGCCGATTACCGTGGGATACATTTATATGCTGAAGCTTAATCATTTAGTTGAAGATAAGATTCATATGCGTTCAACCGGACCGTACTCGTTGATTACCCAACAGCCGCTTGGCGGAAAAGCTCAATTCGGAGGCCAGCGCTTTGGAGAAATGGAAGTGTGGGCGCTTGAAGGTTATGGCGCGGCGCACACGCTGCAGGAAATGCTGACGATAAAATCGGACGATATTTTCGGACGCGGCGCGGCATTCGAATCAATCATCAGAGGAGAAAAAATCAAAAATCTCAGCACGCCTTCGGCTTTCAACGTTTTGGTCAGTGAAATAAAAGCTTTGGGCTTGGGAGTGGAAATAGTTATGGGGGAAGGAACACCGCTGAGAAGCTCCAGAAAAGATGAAAATGAGGAAAAATAAAAATTATAAATATGGAAATTAATGCCCTAAAAATAAAAATAGCTTCGCCCGAAGAAATTCTTTCGTGGTCTTACGGAGAGGTTTTGAAAGCGGAAACTATCAATTACCGGAGCCAGCGCCCGGAAAAAAATGGATTATTTTCCGAGCGGATTTTCGGTCCGACAAAAGATTATGAATGCTATTGCGGAAAATATAAAAGAGTCCGCTACAAAGATATTGTTTGCGACCGTTGCGGAGTTGAAGTTACCCGCGCTTCGGTAAGGCGTGAGAGAATGGGCCATATCAAATTGGCGACTCCGGTGGCGCACATCTGGCTTTTAAGGACTATTCCTTCCAAAATAGGTTTGTTTTTGAACACGCCGCTCCAGAAATTGGAAAAAGTTATTTATTACGCGGCTTATATCGTCACCAATGTGAATGAGGAAAATAAAAAAGCGGCTTTTGGGGAGCTTGAGCGTGAATTGCGTTCAAAAAAGAAAGGTTCGTCAAAAGGCGGGAAAGACGACCTCGAAAGCGCGGCCTCGGATGTGCGAGATATTATCCTTTCACTTAAGCCCGGGAAAATTTTAAACGAAACGGAATACTTTAATTTAGCGAAAAGATTCGGCAGCGTTTTTGAAGCGGGTAGCGGAGCCGAAGCGGTGAAAAAAATTTTGGAAAGCATTGATTTAAAAAAAGAAGCGGTAAAAATAGAAAAAGAAATTGAAAATGCCAAAGACATAAGCCGCGAACGTTATTTGCTTTACCGCCTCAAATTGGTGAATTCTTTTATAAAAAATAAAACCCGTCCCGAGTGGATGATTATGACAATTCTCCCGGTTTTGCCGCCGGATTTGCGCCCGATGGTTGCCTTGGACGGCGGCCGTTACGCCACTTCGGACCTTAACGATTTGTATCGCCGCGTGATAAATCGCAATAACCGCTTGAAGAAATTGATGGAATTAAAAGCGCCGGAAATCATTATCACCAATGAAAAAAGAATGCTACAGGAATCAGTAGACGCGTTGATAGACAACACCGCGCGCTTTGGAAATCAGCCGCAACTTTCAAGTCAGCGCCGGCCTTTGCGTTCGCTCGCGGATATGCTTAAGGGAAAGCAAGGGAGATTTCGCCAGAACTTGCTCGGAAAGCGCGTTGATTATTCCGGCCGTTCGGTTATCGCCGTTGGCCCGGATTTGAGGCTTAACGAATGCGGTTTGCCGAAAAAAATGGCTTTGGAAATTTTTAAGCCGTTCGTCATAAATAAAATAATCGAAAGAGGTTTGGCGCACAATATCAGAAACGCCAACCATTTGATAGAAAACGCTTCGCCGGAAATTTGGGAAATTTTGGAAGAAGTTATCGCGGGCAAAAAAGTTCTTTTGAACCGCGCTCCCACGCTTCACAGGCTTGGCATTCAGGCCTTCAAGCCGATATTGATAGAAGATTTGTGTATAAGGATTCCTCCAATGGTTTGTTCCGCTTTTAACGCGGACTTCGACGGCGACCAAATGGCCGTTCATTTGCCATTGACCGAAGAAGCGCAAAAAGAAGCGAGCGAGCTTATGCTCGCGAGCGGAAACATTTTGAAGCCGGCCACAGGCGAGCCGGTAATTACCCCTTCGCAGGATATTGTTTTGGGATGCTATTATTTAACCAAAATTATTGAAGAAGACAACGTTAAAGAAGGCGAAGAAAAAATATTCATTGATATCGATGAAGCGATGATGGCTTATGAATTCGGCTATATTAAAATAAACGAATATATAAAAGTTAGCAGATTAAAATCGGATGGAAGCAAAAATGAAAAATTGACCAAAACCAGTGTCGGCAGGCTTATATTCAACGACGTTTTGCCAAAGGATTTTAAATTCGTCAATAAAGTAATGGTTAAGAAAGAGCTTCAGAAACTCATTACGGAATTAATAGAAAAATATAAGCTCGGCGATATCTGGGAAATTTTGGATGAAATTAAAAAACTCGGATTTTATTGGGCGACCATTTCCGGCATTAGCTGGGGGATGGACGATTTGAACATTCCGGCGGAAAAGCCGAAATTACTTGCCGAGGCCGAAAAAGAAATCGTTAAAATAAAGAGCCAATATGGAGACGGTCTTTTGACGGATTCGGAAACGAGAATAAAAACAATTGAAATTTGGGAAAAAACAATCGCCACTGTCGGGAAACAAGTCGCGATTTCATTTAATAAGCGCAGCCCGGTTTTTTCAATTATTGAGTCGGGCGCGAGGGGAAGTTGGTCTCAGCCTATTCAGATGGCGGGAATGAAAGGTTTGGTGCAAAGCCCAAAAGGAGAAATAATTGAATTGCCCGTTAAGGCGTCTTATAAAGAAGGCTTGAGCGTTTTGGAATTCTTCATCAATACTCACGGCGCCAGAAAAGGTTTGATAGATACCGCTTTGAAGACAGCCTCCGCGGGATATCTTACAAGGCGCTTAGTTGATGTTTCGCAAGATTTGGTTATCAGGGAAAAAGATTGCAAAACAAAAGAGAGCATAGAAGTTTTGAGAATCGATGGCGACGCTTTCGGTTATAACCTTGGACAAAGAATTGTCAGCCGCACCGCCGCGGAAGATATTAAAGATGGAAAGAAAGTGATAGCGAAAGCCGGAGAAATAATTGACCGTGAAACCGCGGAAACAATCAATAAGTCGGGAATCCAATCGGTGAAACTGCGCTCGCCGATAACCTGCAAAACGCTTTACGGCATTTGCTCAAAATGCTACGGTTCCGACCTTGGTAGAAATGAGTCGATTAAATTGGGAGAAGCCGTCGGTGTTATCGCCGCGCAGTCCATTGGCGAGCCGGGCACCCAGCTCACTTTAAGAACGTTTCATAAGGGAGGCGTCGCGGGCGTTGACATCACTCACGGTTTGCCGAGAGTTCAAGAACTTTTTGAAGCGAGAATTCCTAAAGGAAGAGCTTACTTGGCTGAATCAGAAGGAATAATTGAGGAAATAGAAGATGAGGGGAATTTGAAAGTGATTAAATTGAAAGTTTTGAAACCGGGCAAAACGACTAAGGGCGTGAAAAAGGCGAAAGAAAAATTAATTGAATATTCCATTCCGCGCGCCAACGCAATTTTTGTGAAAGTCGGCCAAACGGTTGAAAAAGGAGAACAGCTTTGCGAAGGCTCGGTGGAACTGAAAGAACTTTTTAATTTGAAAGGGCGCGAAGCGGTTGAAAGATATATAACAAACGAAGTTCAAAAGATTTATGTTTCAAAGGGAACCAACATCAACGATAAACACATTGAAATAGTTATAAAGAAGATGTTCTCAAGGGTTATGATTAAAGAACCGGGCGGCACCGATTTTGTTATCGGTGAAGTAGTGGAAAAATCCAAATTTCTTGAAACCAACCGCGACGCGAAACGCAAAAACAAAGAACCGGCGCGCGCCAAACAATTACTAATGGGGATTACGAAGACCGCTCTTTCAACGGAAAGTTTCCTTTCTTCGGCTTCGTTTCAGGAAACGGCAAGAGTTTTGGTGCTCGCGGCTTCGGAAGGAAGAATAGACCGTTTGAGAGGATTGAAAGAAAATGTCATCATTGGCCGGTTGATTCCGGCGGGCACGGGGTTGAGAAATGATTTGACTAACGGGCGCGAAAACGATTAATATTAGGTAAATATAAATTATGTCAGAAGAAATAAGAAATTATGAAATAGGTTTTTTGCTGAAATCCGAAGAGAACCGTAAGGTTATTTTTGGCGCCATTGAGCGCGCCGGATTCGGTTTATTGAACGAAGGCCAAATTTCAAACATAAAATTGGCGTATCCTATCAAAAAACAAAATTTCGCCCAATTCGGTTACGCTTATTTTTCGGCGGAGCCCGATAAGATAGAGGAGTTTAAGAAAGATTTGAGTATGACGCCCGGCATTTTGAGGCTTACGATTTTTGCCAATCCGGTTATTAAAACAAAAGAAGACGAAGCGCGCGCCGAAAGAGCCTATTTTGAAAATGAGAAGCCGGCGGAAACGCGGGAAGCGCAGCCGGTGAAAGAAAGAAGGTCGGCCACGAAGCCGCAAAAATCTGAAATTTTAAGCAATGAAGATTTAGAAAAGAGATTAGAGGAAATACTAAAATAAACATATGGATTTAAACAAAGTTTTCGTTCTTGGCAGGTTGACGGCCGACCCGCAATTAAGGTCTACGCCTACCGGCCAACAAGTTACAAATTTCGGAGTGGCAACGAACAGGGTCTGGAACGATAAAAGCGGAACCAAACAACAAGAAGTAGAATTTCACAATGTCGTACTTTGGGGCAGACAGGCGGAAATAGTAACCCAGTTTTTGACCAAAGGAAGCATGATATTGGTGGAAGGTAGATTAAAGACAAGAACTTGGCAAAATCAGCAGGGGCAAACTATGAGGACGACGGAAATTATTGGAGAAAGAATCCAACTGGGGCCGAAGCCAATGGGACAGGGACAATCAAAAGAAAACCCTTCTTCCCCGAAAAACGATTTGCCTGAAATAAATATTGATGAAGAAGAAATAACAGCGGAAGATTTACCATTTTAACGAATAACGAATATTGAAAGATTAAAGAATTGAAAAATTGAAAGATTTGAACATAAAAATTAATCATTTAATCTTTCAATCAGCAATTATTCAATTATAAATTTATGCAATGCTTTTTCTGTTCGCAAAATTCAAAAACGATAGATTATAAAGAAGTTGGCGCTCTTAAAAGGCTTGTTTCTTCGCAGGGCAAAATTATCGACCCGCGGTACACCGGCGCTTGCGCCAAGCATCAAAGGATGATAAGCAATGCTATAAAAAGAGCGAGGATAATGGGACTTTTACCGTTTGTTAAAAGATAGTTACTAAATACGTAGCCCACTTTATGAAAAAAGACATTGAAAAAAATAAAGCTCAAGATAAATCCGGTGATATGGACAAATTTGTGGAGTCCATAAATGAAAAATTTGGAGAAGGCGCCATGATGAGGCTTGGTGAAGTTAAAAAAGTTAACGTGGCATCCATTTCAACAGGCTCTTTTTCTTTGGATTTGGCATTGGGAGTCGGCGGTTTGCCAAAGGGCAGAATAGTGGAAATTTTCGGACCGGAATCAAGCGGTAAAAGCACTATGGCGCTTCATGTAATCGCCGAGGCGCAAAAAAAGGACGGTAGAGCCGCTTATATCGATGCCGAACACGCTCTGGACCCGGATTACGCCAAAAAGCTCGGCGTTAGACTGGGTGAACTTTTGATTTCCCAGCCTGACAGCGGAGAAGATGCTTTGAATATTCTAGAGGCGCTTGTGCGTTCAGGGCAAATAGACGTTGTTATTGTTGATTCTGTGGCGGCATTAACTCCGCGGGCGGAAATAGAAGGTGAAATGGGAGCGCAATTTATTGGTCTTCAAGCAAGAATGATGGGTCAAGCATTAAGAAAAATTACGGCGTTGGCGGCTAAGGCCGGCGTTTTGATTATTTTTATAAATCAGTTGCGTGATAAAATCGGGATGATGGGCTATGGCGAGCCGACAACAACTCCGGGTGGCAGAGCGTTAAAATTTTTCGCCTCGGTAAGGATTGATTTAAGGCGTATCGCTCAAATAAAAAAAGGCGAAGACGTTATTGGTAGTCGTACTCGCGCCAAAGTCGCTAAAAATAAAGCGGCGGCGCCGTTTAAAATCGCCGAATTCGACATAATATACGGCGAAGGAATTTCTTACGAAGGCGATGTGTTGGCGGTGGCGATTAAGAACGGCATAGTTAAAAAAGCCGGAAACACTTATTCTTTTAATGATGAAAAACTTGGCGTTGGTCTTGAAGCCAGTAAGGAAAAGCTAAAAGAAGATAAAAAACTTTTAAATGAAATAAAAAAGAAAACTCTAGAAGCGCTCGAGAATAAAGAATAAATAAAAAACAATAATAAATAAAAAACTTTTACCAACCGTACACGCTATAGCGTATACGGTTGTCAAAAGTTAAAAAACAAGCATTTTATCATTTCGTTGCGTCAGGAATTAATAAAAATATAACGACTTGCGATGTCGTTAGATCATTTTTGTTTGTTTTTACATGTTTTTCTATTTGCTTTTCACTCTTTACCATAACGACTTGATGTACTATCATATATGATAGTACCTTAGAAGGGAAAATATAAAGAGAATTTAATTATATTTTATAAAATTTAAACCAAATTTTGTGAATCTCGATTTAATAAGATATTTAAGGCGCTATCATATATGATAGTACCCTAAAATTGTTATGTTCGCGGAAATAACTTCTTTTGAAAATTTTTACAGCGCTTACGGACCCGAGAGAGAGATGGAAAAACTTAGATTAGGCTGCAAATAAAAAATCCCGCCTCACGCGGGATTTTTTACCCCACACATAACAAGTTATGTGTGGGGTTTATTTTATTTACCTTATCTTCCGAAAGACCTAGGTCCTCCGAATGATTGACGTTTTTCGCGGAAACAATTTCTGCACATAAGCTGGTCCATTCTTTCCGGGCTCGGTTCGAACGGAAGTTCTGTTATTTCGCCTCCGCATTTCGAGCATTTCCAGTTACCCTGAAACATTTGCCTCTGAAAACCGCCTTGTTGGTTATCGCTATAAGCCATTTTTGCCTTTTATTTTAATATTTCGCCCTTTTAATTTTCCGAATTTAAGGCAAAATAACTTGCTTAGAGCGTTTAATTTTGTCTTAAAGCTTTTTAGTTAATTTATTTTTTCAACGCTTCATCAATCGCTTGCGAGAAACTCGCGTACGGATAAGCGCCCTGTATCATTTTGTCTCCCACGAAAATCGTCGGCGCGGAAAACTGCTGAAACACCGTTTTGGCTTCTTCCATGTCTTTGCTTACCTCGGAAGCGTACTTTTTTGAATCATAACAAGAAAGAAAATCATCAACGTTCATTTTTAAATCGGTCGCTATTTTTTTAAACGTGTCGCGGTTTAAATTTCCGGTATTTTCACTATTCCCGGATTTTTTAAGCTCTTGAATTTCGATTTCAAAAATCGCGTCGTGATAATCCCAATATTTTCCTTGGTCTTTGGCGCAATTAGCCGCTTCCGAGGCATCGGTTGACTCCTGTCCGAGAAATGCCAGGTCTTTATAAACCATATTCACTTTTCCGGTTTTAACGTAATTTTCTCTGATTTGGTATTCCGCTTCTTGGTAGAATTTTCCGCAAAATGGGCACTGGTAATCGCTGAAAATAAAAACGGTGAGCGGAGCATTTGAATCTCCTAAAACAACATCGTCATCTATTTGGGGCTTGCCCGAAACGCTGGCGGCTCCATCGACCGCTTCTTCCATGTTCGCCGTTCGAGGATTTGAGTTTTTTATTCCGACTGCGTAAATAATAGAGCCTGAAATTAAAATAGCGGCCACCAGAATGCTCGCCGCCAAGAAATTATCATATTTTTTTGAAGAATTATCCATGGATAAATGTTATAATATATATTATAGGATTTTTTAAAGTTGTCAATATGCCCAGTAGTGAAAACTCGACTGCTTTTTTAGATTAAATTCTAAAAAGTTTTCCTCTAAGGTATAATTTAAGAAAATTAGTTTAGGTTTATTTATTAGTAAAGGTCATCAAAAAAAGAATTTAATTAAATCGAGTTTCTACTACTGGGTATGCCCCGTAGTGAAAACCTGCCTGCCGACAGGCAGGCTCGACACAAGCTCGCCTCGCAAAATTAGATTTTTTAATAAGTTAAGTTATAAGTATAATTATGAAAGAATTTTTAACGGAGGCATTAGTTTTAGGCGTTAAAGATTTCGCCGAATTCGATAAATTTATCAGTTTATACACGAAAGAATTGGGCAAAGTTTTCGCTAAAGCCAGAGGCGCCAGAAAAATCACTTCAAAACTAATGGGGCATCTTCAGCCGCTTGATTTTACGAGGGTGCGCCTGGTGGAAAAAAACGGTTTTCAGGTAACCGACGCTTTAACTTTTAAAAAAATGGGGCGAACGTTGGAATCTTTAGCGATGGTAAAATTTGTGGAGGAAATGACCTTCGAACTTCAACCCGACCATAATTTATGGAATTTTCTGAAAAAAAACAAAAAATTTTCCAATAAAGATTTGTTGAGCATTTTGGGTTTTGACCCGGCTTTCGCCGATTGCGGAGTTTGTAGCGCGAGAAGACCGGAATTTTTTTCAAAAACCGAGCAAATATTCTTATGCAAGTATTGCGCTTCCAAAGCGCCGAAAAATGAGATAATATTATACCAATAGAATGCCGTTAAACGATTTGAATAAAAACGAAATTAACTTGAAGGATTCCGAAGAAATCGGCTGGAAAGAAGGATTTACGGGGAGTACGGAATCCGGTTCAAAAATTTATTCCAAAATAGACAAAATAAGCAAACCTTTGTTCTGGGCGTTGTTTGTTATTTTTGTATTGGTGGCGGCGGGCATCGGTTTTTATTTTTATTCCTATTTTCTTAATCGAGACATCGCTTTTTCTTTAAGCGCGCCGCAAAGCGTTTTGGCCGGCGTTCCGTTTGATATCGAAACGGGAACGAAAAATAATTTCAATAATGCGCTTAACGATGTGAGAATATCCGTGATTTTACCCGAAGGAACTTTTTTTTCGGGAGAAAACAAGGAAAAGAGATTTTACGATAAAAGCTTCGGGACTCTTGAGAAAGACGCCAATTTTCAGGAAAAAATTTCGATAATCGCTCTTCCGGGCAGCCAGACGCTTAAAAAATTTAATGTTAAGATTTCTTATTATACTCCGGCTTTGGGAGCTGGCTCACGGTTTGAACAGACAAAAACGGTTGAAGTTTTCATAGGTGAATCCGCGTTGAGACTGGACGTTATCGCGCCGCAAAAAGTTTTGAATAATGAAGATTTTAAAATAGAGATTCATTATCGGAATATGGCAGATATTAATTTTTCAAATGTTGAGCTTGGGTTGAATTATCCCGATTCGTTTATTTTTAAAAGCTCGACAATAGTTCCGTCGGGGAAAAACAATACTTGGTTTCTTGGCGATTTACCGAAAAACGGGTCGGAAGGAAGTTTGGTAATAACGGGTAGAGTTGTCAGTTCGGATAAGTCATTTTTTGAGATAAAAGGCGATTTGCTCGCGGAAATATCAGGTCAGGAATATTTAATCAGTGAAAAAACGGCCCAACTGAACATCGCTTCGTCACCTTTGATTTTAAGCGTGAGCATCGGAGATAAGCGGGATTACATTGTTTCATTAAGAGAAAATTTAAGATACAAAATAAGCTATCGCAATTCTTCCGATGTCGGGCTGAATGACGTAATAATTACGGCAAAGCTTACAGGGGAAATGTTTGATTTCAAAACTTTTAGCAGTAACGGGTTTTTTGATTCAAAAAATAACGTGATAACTTGGAACGTGGCGAATACTTCAAATCTCCGCATGATTGGTCCGGGCGCCGACGGCTATGTCGAATTTCAAATTAGGACAAAAGAAGATTTCCCAATTAAAAGGGAAAGTGATAAAAATTTTGTTTTGAGCGTGGCAGCGGAGATATCTTCCCCGACCGTTCCTTACCAAGTTTCAAGCGATAAAACGATAAGCTTCGCCAATCTTAAAAATAATGTTTCTGGAGCGGTTTCAATTTCGGCAAGCGCTTTGTTCTATGACCCAAGTTCCGGAATAAATAATAAAGGCCAATTTCCGCCGAAAGTGAATCAGCCGACGAATTTTACGGTGCATTGGGAAATAACGAATTATTCAACCGATGTGAGTAACATTAAGGTGAACGCATTTTTGCAATCGGGTGTTCGCTGGACAGGGCAGGTTAAAAGTAATATAAATTCTTTGCCGTCATATGATGAGAGGACTCAGGAGGTTGTTTGGAATATAGATAAAATTTTGGCGACAAAGGGAATAATTTCCAGTCCGGTGGAAGCGATTTTTCAGGTGGAAGCTACGCCTAATGTCACTCAGACCGGCACAAATATGCCACTTTTGGGTCAGACAACAATTCGGGCGTCTGACGATTTTAATAAAATCAATTTAATGAATTTCATCGCACCGTTAAATATTGGAATAAGTGTCGCTCAATAAAAATAAAAAAACAAAATGGCAAACGATTTAATGGAAAAAATAGTTTCTTTGTGCAAACGGCGCGGATTTATTTTCCCGGGTTCGGAGATTTATGGCGGTTTGCAGGGCTTTTATGACTTCGGGCCTTTAGGCGTGGAAATGAAAAATAATTTAAAGCGGTTATGGTGGAATTGGATGATTAAAAAACATGAAAATATTGTCGGCATTGATGGCGCAATTATCACCAATCCCAGGGTTTGGGAAGCGAGCGGGCATGTTAAAAATTTCGCGGACTCGCTGGTTGAATGTAAAAAGTGCCACCATCGTTTTAAGGCGGACGATATCGGCGGCGATAAATGCCCTGATTGCGACGGCTCTTTGACCGAGCCTAAAGTTTTTAATATTCTGGTTCCAACCCAATTGGGCGTGATTGAAAATGAAAAAATAGACGCCTATTTAAGGGGCGAGGCGTGCCAGACGATATATTTAGATTACAAAAATGTTTTAAATACGGCGCGCCTAAAAATTCCTTTCGGCATTTGTCAAATCGGCAAGGCATTCCGCAACGAAGTTACGCCCGGAAACTTTTTATACAGGCAAAGAGAATTTGAGCAGTGGGACTTGCAATGGTTTTGCCATCCCGATGAAATGGAAAAATGGTTTGAGTATTGGAAAAATGAAAGAATGGCTTGGTACAAAAGTATTTTTACCCATCCGGAAAACCTTGGTTTTTATAAACATGAAAAATTGGCGCATTATGCCAAAAAAGCATATGACATTGAATATATTATTTCGCCTATAGGTAAAGAAATAGAAGGTATTCATTGGCGCGGAGATTGGGATTTATCCAGGCATGCGGAGTTTTCCGGGCAAGATTTGAATTGTACCGATTTAGAAACGGGTGAAAAATTTATTCCTAATATTGTTGAAACTTCGGGCGGCGTAGACCGCGCGTTCCTATTCTTATTGTTAGATGCTTATGCCGAAGAAGGAAATAGGATTATTTTAAAACTTGATTATAGGCTCGCGCCCTACAAAGCGGCGGTTTTCCCGCTTTTGGCAAATAAACCGAAATTGGTTGAAAAAGCTAAAGAAATTTACGATAGTTTACGGGAAAATTTTATGGTCGTTTGGGACGATCGGGGCAATATCGGCAAACGCTATTATTCGCAAGACGAAATTGGCACGCCATTTTGCATTACGGTTGATTTCGACAGTTTGGAAGATGACAGCGTTACTATTCGCGACCGCGACACGGCGAAACAAGAAAGAATAAAAATAAAAGATTTGGCTGGCAAGTTAAAATAATCTTCATGTATCGATTTTTTGAAATTCTTCCGGGAGCTCTTGCCTGGGTAACTATAATTTTAATGATTTCATTTTCATGGTTCGCGCCGGCGTGGGTGGCCGTTTTTATAATTCTTTTCGATATTTATTGGCTTCTTAAAACGGTTTATCTTTCAATTCACTTGCGGGCAAGCTTCAAGAAAATAAGAGAAAATTTAAAAGTAGATTGGCTGAATGAGCTAATTCAAAATTCAAAACTCAAAACTCAAAACTGGCAAGATGTTTATCATTTGATAATTCTCCCGATGTATAAAGAGCAGTATGAGGTTGTCAGGGAATCTTTTGACGCGTTGGCGAAAACGAATTACCCAAAAAAGAGAATAATTGTCGTTTTAGCTCCAGAGGAAAAAGCGGGCGAGGAAACGCGTGAAACCGCCAGAAAAATAGAAAGCGAGTTCGGCGATAAATTCTTTAAATTTTTAACCGTTTTTCACCCCGCCGGTCTCCCCGGCGAAATTCCGGGTAAAGGTTCAAACCAAGCTTGGGCCGCGAAAGAAGTTAAAAAATCAATAATAGACCCATTGGAAATTCCATATGAAAATATTTTACTTTCAGTTTTTGACGTCGACACCCAAGTGCCTTTTGATTATTTCGGCAGGCTCACTTATGTATTTTTAACCTGTGAAAATCCCCAGCGTTCAAGTTTCCAGCCGGTTCCATTATTTACAAATAATATTTTTCAGGCGCCGGCATTAGCGAGAGTAATTGCTTTCTCGTCTACTTTTTGGAATATGATTCAACAATCTCGGCCGGAACGTCAAACAACATTTTCTTCGCATTCGATGCCATTCAAAGCAATTGTGGAAATAGGATTTTGGCACAAAGACGTCGTTTCCGAAGATTCGCGTATTTTTTGGCAATGTTATCTTCATTATGGCGGCGATTGGCGAGTGGAAGCGCTTTTTTACCCTGTTTCAATGGACGCCAATGTAGCGTTGACTTTTTGGAAAACAATGATAAATCAATACAAACAGCAACGCCGTTGGGGTTGGGGATGTGAAAACATTCCTTATTTTTTGGAAGGATTCAGAAAAGATTCAGCGGGCGAAAAAAGAATTTCGCCGAGTAAAAAATTGTATCTGACATTCAACATACTTGAAAGTTTTCATTCGTGGGCGACAAATACACTTATGATATTTGCGCTCGGCTGGCTTCCGATTTATTTAGGCGGGGCGAATTTCAACTTTACCGTGCTTTCATATAATCTGCCTCAGACGACGAGATTTATTATGACCTTGGCGATGGTCGGAGTTGTGAGCGCGGCGATTTTAAGCATTATTCTTCTTCCGCCGAAACCGAATTGGTTTAAAAAACGGCATTATATTTTTTATATTCTCCAATGGTTTTTAATGCCCATTACTTTGGTTATTTTCGGCGCCATTCCGGCATTTGAAGCGCAAACCAGAATGATGCTCGGCGGCAAATTTCGGCTGGGTTTTTGGGTCACGCCCAAACATAGATAGGACATAACAAGGCGAACGGGGAAATTGAAAAAATTTTTGGAATAAAAAACTTTTACCAACCGTACACGCTATAGCGTATACGGTTATCAAAAGTTAAAAAACAAGTTCTTACGAAGTTGAACTTCGTAAGAACTATCTATTACTATATAACGACTTGATGCGCTATCATATATGATAGCGCCTTGGAAGGGAAAATATAAAGAGGATTTAATTATATTTTATAAAATTTAAACCAAATTTGTGAACTCCGATTTAATAAGATATTTAAGGCGCTATCATATATGATAGTACCCTAAAATTGTTATGTTCGCGGAAATAACTTCCTTCCAGAATCTCCGCAGCGCTTATCTCGGGACGCGAAAGTGTATAACGACTTGCGATGTCGTTAGGTTTATTTGTTGGAAAAAAATTTGCTTGCGTTGCGGCGGGAGCTTTTAAATAAAACATACCGGCGCGGCGGCTATCGCGAATTCATGGTTAGAGAGAACGGGAATTAAAAGGTTTTTGCGATTCGTGGCGGGGATACGTAAGGTTTGCCAAGTCCTACAAGCTGATGGAAAAGCTTGGGCTATTCTAATTTGAATTATTAGCTGATTAATATTATTATAGTATAAAGTAATCGTTTTTAATAATGACCGTTTTTATTTACATAATAAATAGATTTTTTTATCGCTTCATTGAGTTTTGGCGCCATTGGTATGTCGGCGGTTTTAAAATAGGGAGTAATATTTTTTTGTCTTTACTGGAAAAGTTGGATAGAAAAGTGGTGTTAAGAATAACTTTAAAAAATTTTTTCCAGCCGCTTTATCAGGATAGAAGTTTTATCGGATATTTTTTGGGAATTATTTTCAGGAGCATCCGCCTATTTTTCGGCGGAATTTTTTATTTACTCGTCGCTATTTTAGCGTTAGCGGTTTATCTATTTTGGCTTGCGATTCCGCTTTTGATTATTTTTGAAATAATAAAAGATTTCAGGTTATAGGTTATAGGTTTTAGATATAATGAACACATATTTTGACGAACCGCGCTTGAAAATGACAACACTTGAAAGAATAGCGGTCCGTTTTATTATTTATTGTTTTTACGCGGTTTTCGCTGCCGCGACCGTCGTCTTTCTGATGTCGAACGTAAAATTTTTGTTTTGGCTTGGAGTTTTTGACGTATTGTTTCTGCTCTACAGGATTTTTCATTTCAAACGGGCCGACGCCGAACTTTTTGACCTAAGAAATTTGTCTTCGGAGAAAAAAATAAACATCGGAAAATATTTTTCTCCGGCAAGCATTTCGGTTTTGGAACGGGCGCTTGAAAAGTCATCTGTTTCAAATGCGGATTTTTTCCTTAATCTGATTGATTTTTTGGCGAAAATCGGAGACGTGGAAATCGGACTTGAAAGAATGAACGTTCCTTTGGCGGAATTTCGTAAAAAAATCGGCGATTTGATAGAAAATTCAAAGGAAAACAAATTTTCTTCCAAGCCGGAAATAATTGCCAAGATTGAAAATTTGGCGAAAACCTCTTTCGAAATCGCATTGGCAAATAATGAAAAATTCGTTGAACCGAGGAATATTTTTTCGGCATTAAGTTCGGTTAATGAAGAAAAAGTATCGCAATTGTTCGGCGTTTTTTCGATAGCGCCGAAAGACGTGGAAAACGCGCTTATTTTTAGCCGTTTCAAAAATAAATTCAGATGGCTCAAGAGAATACCTGCTTCTTTAGGGGGGTTTGTAAGTAATCCTTATAAAATCCGCCACAGATTTATGAACCGCGCTTGGACTGCGCGGCCGACTCCGACTCTTGATAGATATGGCATTGATTTTACCGATTTGGCGCGCGCGGAAAGAGTTGGATTTTTAGTCGGACATCAAAACGAATACGATCGCCTTGCCGATGTTTTGTCGCGCCAAAGCAAACCTAACGCGCTTTTAGTGGGCGAGCCGAGCAGCGGAAAAGAAACATTAATTTACCATTTGGCATATGAGTTGATTAAAGATAAAACCCAGAAAAGTCTTTTTGATAAGCGATTAGTGTCTTTGTCTTTCGGGAATCTGGTTTCGGGCGCCGCCGATGCCGAAGTCGCTTTGCGCATCAGTAAAATAATTGAAGAAATAATTTTAGCGGGGAACATAATACTTTATATATCAGACATTCATAATCTTTATAAAACTTTCGGTCAGCAGTCCATGAGCGCGGCGGATATTTTGATTCCGGCGATTATCGCAGACGCTTTCCCAGTAGTAGCCGCCACTTCTCCAAGAGAATATAAAGAATTTATTGAACCGAAAAGTGATTTTGCCGGCGCATTTGAAACCATAAGAGTAAATGAAATTAGCGAAGACGAAGCCGTAAAACTTTTAACGTACGACGCCATTATTTTGGAAAATCAGACGGGCGTTGTCGTGCGCTTTGAAGCGATAAAGCAGGCGGTTTTTTTAGCGCGTAAATATTTCCGCCAAAAATTATTGCCTTCGAGCGCCGAGGATTTGCTGAAAGAGGCGCTTGCCGACGCCAGCCAAAAAGGGAATAAACTTTTGTCGGCTAATGATGTTATTGCCATCGCTGAAAGGAAAATAAATGTGCCTATTCATAAGGCGACAAAAGAAGAAGCGGAAAAACTTTTAAATTTGGAAAGTATTATTCATCAGAAATTAATAGACCAGGAGGAAGCGGTTAAATCGGTCAGCCGGGCTCTTCGGGAGTACCGTAGCGGGCTTTCACGCAAAGGCGGGCCCATTGCGGTGTTTCTTTTTGTTGGTCCGACAGGTGTTGGGAAAACCGAACTCTCGAAAATTTTAACTAAAATTCAATTCGGCTCGGAAAATATGATGATTAGATTTGATATGTCGGAATATCAGGACAAGCAAAGCATCGCCAGGTTTATCGGTTCGTCCGACGGCAAAATTGCCGGCTCTTTGACGGAGGCGGCGATTCAGAAACCGTATTCTCTGATTTTGCTTGATGAATTTGAAAAAGCGCATCCGGATATTTTGAATTTATTTTTACAATTGTTTGATGAGGGCAGGCTGACTGATAATTTGGCCAGAACGATTGATTTCACAAATACGATTATTATCGCCACTTCAAACGCGCATTCGGACTTTATAAAGTCGCGCCTTGAGGCGCGCGCTCCATTTGGAACAATCACGGAAGAGCTTAAGAAAAAACTTACCGATTATTTCAAGCCTGAATTGCTAAATCGTTTTTCAGAAATCATCGTTTTTAAAGCGCTTTTGATTTCCGACATTGAAGCGATTAGTAAACTTCAGCTTGCCGATGTGGCGAAAACAATTTCCGAAGCCCGGGGAATCAATTTATCTTTCGATGAGGCGGTTATAAAAAAAGTTGCCGAGCTTGGATTTAACCCGGTTTTCGGCGCAAGACCGCTAAGAGGCGTAATTTCTGAAAAAATTCGCAGCGTTTTAGCGGAAAAAATATTGTGCGGCGAAATAGAAAAAGGCGGCAATTTGCGAATTTCGCTTAGCGAACAGGGAGATTTTAATTTTGTGTCAAAATAATAATTATTTAAAAATGAAAATAAAAATAGATATAAATATTTAAGAGACCATACCCCGGCCGGGTTGGGCAAGTAAATATTTCTATGGCCAATCGAGAGCTCGCTAAAATTTTTAACGAAATCGCCCTTTATTTTGAAATGGACGGCGCGCCTTTTAAACCGCAGGCATATGAAAAGGCGGCCATAAATTTGGAAACGCTCTCGGAAGACGTTAAAGACATTTATAAAAAAGGCGGGAGGGAAGCGCTCGAAGAAATTCCCGGGGTCGGGAAAAACATCGCGGATAAAGTTATTGAATATATTAAAGTTGGGAGAATAAAAGAATACGAAAAATTAAAAAAGAAAACGCCGGTTAGCATTGACGAGCTGATTTCGGTTGAGGGAATCGGACCGAAAGGCGTCAGTTATTTATATAAAAAACTTAAAATAAAAAATCTTAAAGATTTGGAACGCGCCGCCAAGGCTGGGAAAATAAGAAACTTGCCGAACTTCGGTAAGAAAAAAGAGCAAAATATCTTGGAGGGCATCGAATTTGTGAAGCGAAGCAAGGGCAGATTTTTGCTCGGCGAAATTTTGCCGAAAGTCCAAGAAATCATTTCCGAACTTAAAAAATTAAAAGAAATTAAACAGATTTCAGAAGCCGGTTCCGTCCGCCGCAGAAAAGAGACAATAGGCGACGTTGATATTTTAATTACTTCGCCGAATCCCAAAAAAGTTATTGATTATTTTACCGTGATGCCTGGCGTGGTAAAAATTTGGGGCAAGGGGCCGACAAAAGCATCGGTTAGATTAAGTGTTGGTGTGGGGATTGATGTTGATTTGCGAGTTTTGCCGAATAGTCAATTCGGTTCGGCGCTGCAATATTTTACCGGCTCAAAAGAGCACAATATTATTTTAAGAAAAATCGCCATTGATAAAGGACTGAAATTAAACGAATATGGCCTCTTTCGGGGCCCGAAAATGATTGCTGGCAGAACTGAAAAAGAAGTTTATGCTGCCTTGAAAATGGACTACATTGAGCCAGAGCTTCGGGAGAATCAAGGAGAAATTGAAGCAGCTCTTCGACAAGCTCGGGGTAAACCCAATGGGTTGCCAAAAATTATCGGCTACAAAGATATTTTGGGCGACCTGCATTGCCATTCTAATTGGGACG
>Ga0210049_1000166_pt1 | contig 47676 bp, 40 predicted proteins | sample CryGeyCG2014_300_2_FD_183964 | JGI IMG/M metagenome (GOLD analysis project Ga0210049, IMG submission 183964) | Groundwater microbial communities from aquifer - Crystal Geyser CG06_land_8/20/14_3.00 (SPAdes) (version 2) | ecosystem: Environmental > Aquatic > Deep subsurface > Groundwater | place... | reverse complement strand
AAAATCGGCATCGGCGCCCGGGCCATGGGAATGGGAGGCGCCGCCTCGGCGCTTACGGATGTGAGCGCTCTCTACTGGAACCCGGCGGGTCTTGCCTCTCTTGAAAAGAGAGAAGTGTTTGCTCAGCACACGGACTGGTTTGAGGACACCTCAATAGAATTTATCGGAGCGGCTGTGCCTGTGAACGGTAAAGTGTTCGGCTTCAGCATGACTTATCTGTCCATAGATGATTTTGAGAGAAGAATAGCTGACAGCTCCGCGCCCATAGGCACATTCAATGCCAATGACAGCGCCGTGGGTATAAGCTATGCAAAAAAACTCGCGGGCCTGGACGCAGGTATGACAGTCAGGGCTCTGAAATCCAAGATAGGCAGTGATTCATCCAATGTCGCCATTGCCGCCGACGCCGGTGTCATAAAAAAAGGTTTGAGCTTTTCGGGTAAACCGCTCTCGCTGGCGCTTGTGCTCAAAGATTTCGGAACAAAGATGAAATTTGTCAGCAAGCAGGACAATCTGCCCTCTGTTATCAAGCTCGGCATGGGTGTGGAAGTCTCCCCCAGTATGCTCGTCGCCGCCGACCTCAATTTGCCCAGAGACAACGAAGTGAATATGAGCATAGGCTTTGAATATATGCTCCCCGTTGAAGCTGTTAAATTCCCCGTGAGAATGGGCTACAAGACACTCAACGATTTTGACACCATAGACGGTTTCTCAGCCGGCTTCGGACTGGGCATGGGCTCATATAATTTGGACTTTGCCTGGGTGCCATACGGCGATTTCGACGACACTTACAGACTTTCGCTGGCGGGTAAATTCTGAAATAGAATTTAAGCGGCAGAGTCGGTCGGAGGCAGCTTTGTCATTGTAGGTTTTGTCTTATATGCGCATACCGCTTTTACAGTAAAAATTCAGCCACGGAAAGTGTCGGGAAAGTCCGTTCTGAAATAAAGCCGCCGGCCGCTTTCGGGATGATTGAAACTTATTGAATACGAGTGCAGCATTATCCGTTTGTCCGGCGCGCCGCCGTATTTGACATCGCCGGACACGGGATAGCCGATGTGCGAGAGATGCACCCTTATCTGGTGGGTTCTTCCTGTAAAAATTTTTATGAGCAAAAGCGTTTTTTCTTTCATGCTCTTTACGGGGCGTATGTAAGTTTTGGCGTTTCTTCCGTCAGTCTCCACCGAAAAAGCCGTTCTGTTGAAGTCGTTTCTCTTTATCGCCGCGTCTATGAACTGGCTGGATATCACTTTACCGCAACAGACGGCGAGATAGTGTTTTGATACGGTTCTCGCGGCGAATTGCTTCATGATATTTGTCTGCGCGTCGGCGGTTTTCGCCACAATCATCAGTCCGGAAGTTTCTTTATCCAATCTGTGAACCAGACCGGGCTTACCCAGGCCCTTCCAGTCATTGAGCTGGGGATATTTGTAGAGCAGTCCCTGAAGCAGGGTGCCGGATGAGTTTCTTCCCGCGGGGTGGGTGATGATTCCCGAAGGCTTGGATATTATGAGAAAACTTTTCTCTTCGTGGAGGACCTTGAAATTCACTTTTTCAGCCGTCACATTGGACGCGGGGTCGGCGATAAGATTGACGGATATTTCCTCGTCGCCTTTGAGGATGTGATGTTTTTTTTCGCTTTTACCGTTCACTTTCACATTGCCCGTTTTTATCAGGAACTGTATGAAAGAGCGCGAGTGGCCCGCTATCCTTGATTGGAGAAATGTGTCCAGCCGCATCCCCTTCCGGGGGTTGATAAAACGCTTGAGGGTTATGGAATCATTGTTCATATCAGCCATTCTACCAATTATCCCCGCATATTTAAATCGTTCCAAAAATGGGACAGGCTATTATTTGGAAAAATGCAACTGCTTGACATAGTATACATATTAGTGTACACTCGTAGTGCAAGGAGGAATGCATGAACCGAACAATAACATTAAAGGAATTGCGCCCGGAGCTCCCAAAAGTTGCTATGGCAATTTCAGAGAAACTTGACCGCTATACCATAACTAAGCGCGGTCAACCTGTTATAATCATGATTAGTCCGGACGATTACGAAGGCCTTATTGAAACCATTGAGATTCTGCAAGACCGTTCGGCCCTTAAACGAATTAAAAATGCAAGAAAAGACGCCATGGCCGGCAAAACTGTATCTTTGGAAGCATTGCAAAAAAGATTAGAGAGTGTATAAAATTGAATTAGGCAAACTGGCTGAGAAAGAGATTGAAAAGATATACAGATTCGACAAAACCTTATACAAGCGTTTTATCGCCGCGTTTGAAGACATTTCCAAAGAACCGACGCTTGGCAAACTTCTTCATGGTAAGCTAAAAGGCCTTTCATCATATAGGTTAGGGAGCTATCGTATTATTTATGAAACATTCCACCGCAAATTATTGGTCATCATAATTGACTTAGGTCATCGAAAAGACATTTATAAATAAAATGTCCAACAACTCAACACAGCGGAAGCAGTCTGCGGCGGCGCTCTATCTTTTTCAGTCAGAATAGTGTATGCTTTCTGAATAGGATTTGGGCGGAAAAAGAGGGAAAAGATGACAGAAAAGATGACAGAAAAGACGGAAGAAAAGAAAACATTTGCGGATTTCGGCCTTTCAGAGAACTCTCTGAAGGCGATCAGTAAGAAAGGGTTTGAGGAACCGACCCCGATTCAGATATTGACCATACCCCTGATGATGAAGGACGACACGAACATCATAGCGCAGGCCCAGACCGGCACGGGAAAAACGGCGGCTTTCGGTCTGCCGCTTCTGGAAATGGTCAAGGAGGATATCAGAAAAGTGCAGGCGCTGATTCTGACTCCCACGAGGGAGCTTGCCATTCAGGTGGCGGAAGAGATAAATTCGCTCAAAGGGAGCAGGGACATCAGGGTGGTGCCGATATACGGCGGCCAGTCCATAGACCAGCAGCTACGGAGCCTCAAAAAAGGCGTGCACATAGTGGTCGGCACCCCGGGAAGGGTGATAGACCATCTCAAGAGAAAGACGCTGAATGTGGCAAAGATAGAACACCTGATTCTGGATGAGGCCGACGAGATGCTCAGCATGGGATTCATTGAGGACGTGGAAGAGATCATGAGGCACACAAACCCCGACAAGAGAACGCTTATGTTTTCGGCGACAATTCCGGCAAGAATAAGGGTGCTCGCCAACAAATATATGGACGGACACGAGCTCCTCACGGTCAAGAAAGAAAATCTCATAACCAATTTGACGGAGCAGATATATTTTGAGGTGAAATCCCATGAAAAATTTGAGGCGCTGTGCCGCATAATAGACATAGAAGATGATTTTTACGCGCTGGTCTTCTGCAGGACAAAGAGCGATGTGGACGGCGTGTCGGCGCATTTGACGGACAGGGGCTATGACGCGGCGGCTATCCACGGAGACATATCGCAGGCGCAGAGAGAAAGGACGCTCGGCCAGTTCAAGAACAAAAAGCTGAACATTCTTGTGGCCACGGATGTGGCGGCCAGAGGGATTGATGTCAGCGATCTCACTCATGTTATCAATTATTCTCTGCCGCAGGATCCCGAATCTTATGTCCACAGGATAGGACGCACGGGCAGGGCCGGCAAGCAGGGAACGGCCATCACTTTTATCACGCCCAGCGAGTACAAGAGGCTGATGTTCATCCAGCGCTTTGCCAAGACTGATATTAAAAAGGCGCGGGTACCTAATGTAAATGACATCATTCACGCCAAAAAGAAAAAGATAGATGGGGATATGGCGCTCGTTTCGGGCGGAGAAATAGGCGCCGCGTATTATGACTGGGCGGCAAAACTTATCGGAGAGAATGAGCCGGTGAAAATACTGGCCGCTGTCCTCAGTTACTGTTTTGAGGAAGAGCTCAGCCCTGACAGTTACGGCAAAATAAAAGATGCCCCCTCAAAGAGGAAGCAGCTTGACCAGCACGGGAAGGTGCGGCTTTTCGTCGCTCTCGGCAAGAAAGACAAGATAGACGCTCGTAAACTTGTTGAACTCGTCATGCGCAAAGTGAAGATCAAATCTCAGCATATCAGGGATATTCAAATACTGGAAAAATTTTCTTTCATGTCTGTTCCCTTTGAAAACGCTGAGGAAATAATTTCCGGTTTCAAGGAAAAAGGCCGGAAGCCGCTAATCGCTCATGTTAAAAACAAAAGATAAACAGGATCATTTGAGCGGTTTCGGCGGCTAATGTTGTGACGGCAGTAGCGGGCGAATTGCTATTCGCCTTTGTGCGCGGCATGGCAATGTTGCCGCTACATTGAGTCACCGCGATGCATGCCCTTGACAAATATTCGCGTATTTTCCATAAAGAGGAAAAATGATGAAGAATAATGCAAGGCAGTACATAAGTCCCAGAGAGAGAGGAGTCATAGCGAGGCTCGCTTATGAAAAAACCGCAATAATAACGCAGGAGCAGTTTGACAAATACTTTAAATTCCCGCGGAGTGTAAGGTCAAAGATATTTTTCAGACTCAGGAAAAAAGGCATATTTACCGCAATAAAAAAAGGTGTTTATTTTTATTCTCCGCTTGAAGCCGGCCCCGCCGGAAGCAGTATAAACGAGTTTCTTGTGCCGCAGGTTTTCTTTCCCAAAGGCAATTACTATGTAGGATACTCGACAATGTACAGTTATTATGGTTTTACGAACCAGATTTTTCAGACGATGTATATCCTTAATTCATCTCTGCAGAAGGAAAAGATAATAGGCAGTGTTCGGTTCAGGATGCTTAAAATACCCATAAAAAGAATGTTCGGGCTGGAAAATATTAAAATAAGAGACACCGAACTAATCGTAAGCGACAGGGAAAGGACTCTTGTGGATTTAATTTATTTTCCGGAACCTGTGGGCGGATTGAAAAGAGCGTTAGAAATATTGAAAGATCAGGTGCGGGAAAAAAAAACAAATATTAACAGACTGCTCAGGTATGCCGTAAAATTTCCCGGTATTTTAACCAAAAAAAGAATTGGCTTTACATTGGAACGCGCGGGTGTAAAAGACGGGATACTCAAACCTTTGCTCGGGCAATTGAGGAAAACATCTCTCGTTACTCTTTATCCTTCAAAATCAAGAAAGGGAAAAATAAACAGGAGGTGGATGATAATTGAAAATGCTGCATAGTGATAAAGATGAATTTCTCAAAGTGCTGGAGAGAACATCGGCTCAGACAGGATTCCCCTTAAGGCTTCTCGAAAAGGATTATTATATTACAGTCGTGCTTTCAGGCATAAGTCAATTAAGCGGGAGCTTGATATTCAAGGGGGGCACTTGTCTGAGCAAAATATATTATTCGTATTATCGCCTGAGCGAGGATTTGGATTTTACTCTTAAACTGCCCGGCAGCAATTCAACAAGGTCAATAAGAAGAAATGCCGTAAAACCGATAAAAGAGACAATCGGGGGCTTTCTTAAAAAATATGATATGAGCATAAAGAATTTGGATAAAGCGGGGCACAGGGAATCAACGCAGTATGTTTATTATCTTGCTTATGATTCCGTTGTGCTGAATAAAGAGGAATCAATTAAACTCGAAATTGGTTTGAGGTTTAATCCGCTTTTACCGGCGCAAGCAAAAAAAGTGAAACACAAGTTTCTTCATCCATTTACACGGGAGTGTCTTTTGGACGCCGGCACGGTAAACTGTCTTGCTCTGAAAGAATTGGTCGCCGAGAAACTCAGGGCGTCCGCCACAAGGAAGATTATTGCGGGAAGGGATTTTTATGATTTAGGCTATCTTTTGAAAAGTGAGTTTAATTTTAATGACAAAGAAGTGCTTGAGCTTTTCAAAAAAAAGCTCAAAGAAGACGGCTTTTCTTCGCAATTGAGCGGATATCGGGTCAATCTTGGCAGAACAGACAGGGAAATTGATGAAATGATGTCAAGGGTAAGTGATGAATTATTGCCGGTGCTGACGCTTAAAGAACAGAAATCTTTTAAGATGGGCAAAACGATTAATGAACTTAATAGGGTGTTTGCGGGAATCAAATAGTAGCGGGCGAATTGTTATTCGCCTTTGTGAGCGGCATAGCAATGCCGCCGCTACATTGAGTACGCGGCGGCTAATGGTGTGACGGCAGTAGCGGGCGAATTGTTATTCGCCTTTGTGAGCGGCATAACAATGCCGCCGCTGCATTAAGTTTTTTTGCGGATAAATTCTATATAGAAGAGGATGATTCCGCCGGCCACGACCATGCTGTCGGCGATATTGAAGATGGGCCAGGGGTTGAAGGGCGCAAACCCGAGATTGAATTCCAGAAAATCGCAGACGCTCCCGTAAAAGACGCGGTCGTAAATGTTGCCCGCGGCTCCGGATATGATAAGAGCCAGCGGCAGAAGTTCGTGTTCGTCGGCCTTTTGTACAAAAAAATAGAGCATCATCGCGAGGATGATAAGACTCAGGGCAAGGAAAAACAAATTATTTCCCCGCGCCATACCGAAAGCTATGCCGGTGTTGCTGATGCGGGTCAGGCGGAAAAAATTTCCGAGCACCGCGCGGTATTCGCCCAGCCAGAAGTTTTCCCTGATTACGAATTTTGACAGCCGGTCAAGAACAAAACCGGCGAGAGCTACGAAGATGAAAGTTTTTTTAGAGAGCGGCTTCAACATTTTCTTTTTCAATTTGAGCGCATCTTCCGCATAAACCGTCAGAATTGTCCGGAGTGATTCTCCAGCAGCGGCCGCATTTTGAGCCGTCCGCGCGGTATATTTTAACCGTCAAGCCGTTTTCCGCATGTTCGGCCAGTATTTCTTTTCCTTCCGACTCGCCGATCTGAGATATGAGGAATATTTCCTTGACTTCGTCTACGCTGAAAGCGCCGAGGGCCTTATCAAAATCACCGTTCCCCGTGGCGCCTGCTTCCAGGGCGTTTCCTATCCGGCCGCCGCCGCGGGCCTTTTCTATGGCCTTCAAAACGCTTTCCCTTATTTTGAGGAGCTCACGCCATTCCCCCTCTCTTTTTTCAGGTATGACGAATTTTTCTTCCGGTATTTCCATAAGGAAAACGCTGTCCGGCAAAGAGCCGTCTATTTCCTCTTTCGCCGTCTGGAGCACTTCTTCCGAAGTGTGGGAGATGACGGGCGCGAAAAGCAGCGTCAGGTTTTTGAGCAATTCCCAGAGAGCGCTCTGCGAACTGCGTCTCTCGGGCCAGTCCTCGCCCAGCGTGTAGAGCCTGTCCTTGATTATGTCCAGATAGAAAGATGAGAGTTCAAGGTTGATAAAATCAAAGAGGCGGTGGAAAGCGCCCGCAAGGTTGTAGTTATCATAATCTTCACGGGCTTCTTTTTTCACGGCTTCCATTCTGCTGAGTATGTAGAGGTCAATAGCGGTCATTTTGTCTTTCGGCGTCTGTATGTCAGGTGTCCAGCCGTGCAGGTTTCCCAGCATGAACCGGAAGGTGTTGCGTATTTTCCTGTAATAATCCGTGCAGGATTTCAGTATCTCGTCCGAAAGCCGCAGATCTCCGGCGTAATTCTGGGAAGCCGTCCAGATTCTGAGGATGTCAGCGCCGCTTTTGTCTATTATCTCCTGAGGCGTTATGACATTACCCTGTGATTTTGACATTTTGCGGCCTTCGCCGTCTGTCACAAAACCGTGCGTGACGATGTTTTTATACGGCGCGGAGCCTTTTGTCGCCGAGGAAAGTACAAGCGAGGACTGGAACCAGCCCCTGTGCTGGTCGCTGCCCTCAAGATAAAGATCGGCGGGCCAGTGGTGGCCGGCTCTTTCCTCAAGGATGTGATTGCTGACTCCGGAATCAAACCAGACATCTAATATGTCGTTTTCCAGCGAGAATTTTGTCCCGCCGCATTTGGCGCAGAGCATCTCAAGGGGCAGATTTTCTTTGAGCAGTATGTCGCTGCCTTCCGCGCGGACGAGCGCCGCCAGTTTTTTTATGACCTTGGCGTCAAGCAGGTGTTCGCCGCACTGGGCGCAGTAGAAAACGGGAATCGGCACGCCCCAGTAGCGCTGGCGTGATATGCACCAGTCAGGCCGGCCTTCCACCATCGCGGCTATTCTGTTCTCTCCCTCGGGGGGTGTCCATCTAACGCCTTTTATTTCTTCCAGGAGTTTTTCCCTGAGCTTATGTTTGTCAATTGATATGAACCATTGCGGCGTGGCTCTGAAAATCACCGGCTTCTTGCAGCGCCAGCAGTGCGGATAGGAGTGCGTTATCTCTTTGCTCTCCAGAAGAACGCCTTTCCCGCGCATGAGAGCTATTATTTTTTTGTTGGTGTCAAAGACAAACTGTCCGCGGAATTCGCCCGCTTCTTCTGTGAACAGCCCTCTCTCATCCACGGGCGAAATTACCGGCAGATTGTACTTAAGGCCGGCTCTGTAATCGTCCTCGCCGTGCCCGGGGGCTATGTGCACTATTCCCGTGCCCTCGCCGCCCTCTACGAAATCGGCGATTATGCCGACGGAGGGTCTGTCAAGGAAGGGATGGCGGAATTTCATACCGGCATATTTGACGCCTTCGGCCTGTGATATTATGCGCAGATCAGGGGAGTGTAATTGTTCGCGTATTTCTTCCTTTTTAGCATCCAGCGCCAGAATCCGTATTTTTTTGCCGTCCTTTTCCAACTCTATCACCGAATACAGGAAGTCCTTGTTAAAGGCAAGCGCGACATTAGCGGGGAGCGTCCATGGCGTTGTTGTCCAGACAGCCGCGTAGGTGTTTTCGAGCTCCTCACTCTTAAAAAGCGCTGTTATCGAGGGGCTGGGGATGTCGCGGTATTCCACCTCCGCTTCGGCCAGCGCCGTTTCGCAATCGCAGCACCAGTAAACGGGTTTGGCTCCGCGATAGACATAATCCCGCTCGACCAGACCGGCAAAAGTTTCAAGGATACCGGCCTCGTAAGTTTTATTTATCGTCAGATAAGGTTTTCCCCAGTCGGCAAAGATGCCGAGCCTCATGAACTCTTTCATCTGTATTTTGACGAAATTTTTCGCGAATTCCGCGGCTTTCTTTCTGAATTCTGTCTGGGAAATATCGGATTTGCTTATGTTGAGCTCCTTGAAAAGCTGGTATTCTATCGGGAGCCCGTGACAATCCCAGCCCGGCACAAAGGGCGCGGCGAAACCGCTGATGTTCTTGTATTTCACGATTATGTCTTTCAGTATCTTGTTGAGGGCGTGCCCTATGTGTATGTGCCCGTTGGCATAGGGCGGGCCGTCGTGCAGCACAAAAACTTTTTTACCGGCGTTGTTAAGGAGTATCTGTTCGTAGATATCCGCCTTCTTCCATTTCTGCTGTATAAGAGGTTCTTTTTCCCGCAGATTGGCTTTCATCGAGAAAGCCGTTTTGGGAAGCAGCACTTTGTATTTGCCCATTTCAGGAATAAAATTTCCTCATAGTTTTCAGTGAGGGTTTTTGTATCACGCCCTTCTCGGTGATGATGGCCGTTATGAGAGATGCCGGCGTCACATCAAAAGACGGGTTCAGCGCTCTTATGCCCGGCGCGCTTATGGCTTTTCCGCCGATAAAAAGCATTTCCTTTTCATCGCGATATTCTATCGCTATGTCTTTTTCGCTTTTGGCGCTGAAATCAATCGTGGAATACGGCGCGGCGATATAAAACGGCACATTGTGATATTTTGCGGATATGGCGAGGTCATATGTTCCTATTTTGTTCGCGCTGTCGCCGTTTGAGGCGATACGGTCGGCGCCCACAATAACAGCGTCAACTCCGGAAGTCTTCATTATGTGCGCAGCCATGCCGTCGCTTATGAGCAGGCAGGGAATTTTCCATTGTTTGAGCTCCCATGCGGTGAGCCGCGCGCCCTGAAGGCGCGGCCGCGTTTCTTTGATATAGACGGTGTCAATATTTTTTCTCGCGGCGAAGATTACGCCAAGCGCCGTGCCGATCCCGTCGGTGGCAAGGGGCCCGGCGTTACAGTGCGTCATCACGCGGGAAGATTTCTTTATGAGTTTCGCTCCGTTTTCGGAGATGCGCGCGCAGAGTTTTTTGTTTTCTTTATCCAGTTCTTCCGCTTTTGCCAGCATGGCCTTGCAGCTTCTGTCTTTGACTTTCAGCATTTGATCCACTGCCCATTTTAGATTCACGGCGGTGGGCCTGGCGGCAATAAGCATTTTCGCGGATCGTTCCGGGTTTTTTCTTCCCAGCACCATTCCGTAGGCCGCGGCGATGCCTATGGCGGGAGCGCCGCGCACGATCATGTCCTTGATGGCTTTAGCGGCGCCGGATGCGCTTTTGATCCGGATGTAAGTTTTTTTTTCCGGTATTTTTCTCTGGTCCAGAAGGACCAATTCGCCCTTTGCGAATCTGAGAGGATCCGGTGTGACGATTTTTGTCATCGAATAAGGAAGATACGGATTAGCAGGAAAAGCGCTAAGGCAATGCCTATTGTGACTTTCTGAAGCAGCTCTTTGTCCTCTATGTTTATGGCGGATTTGGCAGAGGCGACTATGGTCATGGCTGTGTCGCGCACAATATCCCCGGCGGGTATCGCGGCTATGCTTTTTCCGGATTTGGCGAGATAATCTCTCAGAATTATATCCAGAATCAGAATAAGCGCGATTAAAACGAGCACGCTGTTAATCACATGGCCGATTACATTTAATAAAGACTGCATAATAAACCTCCAGGTTTGTTCATTTTTTGTTTCCGAGCGCCCGGGCGCGCTCATAGGCCGCGCGGCAGGAGGCGGAAACAGTTTCCTTCAACTTGTTTTCCTCATAAACTTGTATTGCCGCTTCGGTGGTGCCGCCCGGGCTTGTCACCTTTTTACGAAGCTCGAGCGCGCTTTCTCCGGTTTCGCTCAGATACGCGAGCGTTCCCTCAACAGTTTTGAGCGATAATAACGCGGCATCATCCGCGCTGAAGCCGAGCCCGGCGGCCGCGTTTTCAAGAGCTTCCACAAAATACGCCGCATAAGCGGGCCCGGATCCTGATATGGCCGTAACACGGTTGAGAGCGTCTTCATTTTTTACGGTGATGACGGCGCCGCTTGCGGAAAATATTTTTTCCGCCTCTGCCATGAGTTCATTTTTGAGAGGGCTGTTATTCAGATTCTCATTCGCGAAAAGGCCGCTGACTGATTTTGAGACTTTTATGCACATATTGGGCATTACCCTGAGAACCGGAATTTTTCCCAGCCTGTCCGTGAAATACGAGCAGCTCACGCCGGCCATTATCGTTATAAGCATCTGAAAGTCCGTGTTCTTCAGAAGTGGGATTATGCTTTCCGCCTCCCGGGGTTTGATCGCGGCGATAACGGCGCCGACGCTGTTGTCCCCGCGCCCGGCTTCTTCAGGGCTCATTGCCCGCACGCCGTAGGCCAGGGCGATGTCAGCTCTTTTTTTTGAGTCAATCTCGGCGACAAGGATGTTTTCGGGTGAGTAAAGGCCGTTTTTCAGGCATGAGGAAAGTATGGCTTCGCCCATGGACCCGCAGCCGATAAACAGGATTTTTTTAGCATTGGTTTTCATCAAGGGAAAGGTTAGCAAAAAACTGAAATCTTGACAAGAAAACGCTGTTAAAATACAATATGCGGAGATTTGATGTGATGAATATGGGGACGGTGCACTGTTCCCTTCTTAGGAGGCCAAATGCTTAGTATTCTTGGTGGTTTGATTTCGGTTGTTATTTCTGTGTTGTGGATACTCCCCAACAATTTCGGTTATGTCGGCGACGATGTGCTGGTGGTCATTAAAGGCAGCGTGGCACTCGGTCTTATCTTCGGCGGTCTTATCGCGGTCGCGGCGGGCATCAGCGCCATAAAAGAAAGCGCAGCTGAAAAGAAAGAGCAGGCCGAGGCCAAAAAAGAAGAGCCTTCCGCGTAGTTTTCGGCTAAAAGATTAACATAGCTGGCGTGCCTGTTAAGGCGGTGCGCGCCTTTTTTTGATAATCGTTCCGTACTCATACAATTAGAAAACAAAAAGAGAGGATAAAAGGCGCTTTTAACAGAGAGGAGCGCCTGCTGAACAAGTTGTTCCTTTCTCTCGGGCGCTCCGGATTGGCCGGTGATATCGGAGATGACGCCGCTGTTATCAGGCCCTCTGGCCGCATGGCTGTTTCGATTGACTCTTATTCGGACGGCGTGCATTTTAACAGGCTGGTTCCGGATGATTCCATAGGATACCGGACGGTGACAGGCGCCGTTTCGGACATAAGCGCCATGGGAAGCGCGGCGGAGAGCGTTCTTATCTCAATGGGTCTTCCGCGGAAGGTGAGTGAGGAGAAATTCTTCGCCTTATACGGCGGCATCAAAAAGGCCTGTAAAAAATGGTCCCTAAAAGTGGAGGGGGGAGACCTCGTCGCCAGCAGGAATCTTTATATATCGGTTTGCGCCATGGGCCCGGCCGGACGGGCTCTCCGGCGATCCGGCGCGAAAAAAGGTGACATTCTCTTTATCACATCTTATCCCGGCCTTTCCGCCGCGGGGCTGGAGCTTTTGAAAGCCGGTGGGAGCGTAAAGGATTTTCTGGTCAAAAAATTCTTATATCCGGATATTTTTTCGGGAGACGGCAAAAAATTATTTCCTTTTGTCTCCTCGCTCATGGATTCCAGCGACGGGCTTCTGGATTCCTGCCGGAGCATGGCCTTTCAGAGCGGCGTGGCATTGAATATTGACAGCGCTCTCGTGCCGCTGAAAAAAGAGCTTGTGGCTTTCTGCGGCGGCAGAGAGAAAGCCCTGCGTATGGCGCTTGAGGGCGGCGAGGATTATTATCTTGTGGGCACGAGCCCGAGGGAAAAGTTTGCTAAAATAAAAGTGCCGGTTTTCACTCTGGGAACGGCGCTTGAGGGTGAGGGAGTTTTTCTTGATGGAAATAGAACGGATTATAAAGGATTCAGGCATTTCTCTTAATGAGATAGCCGTGTTTGAGAGCGCCTCTCCCGAAGAAACAAGGGCAATGGCTTCAGGTTTCGCCGAGCGTCTGCAGCTTGGCGATATTGTTCTGCTCACCGGCGAACTGGGCACCGGCAAGACCGAATTCGCAAGAGGGATTGTTTCCCGTTTCGGTTCCGAGTCCGATGTCAGCAGTCCGAGTTACAAGCTCATCAACAGATACAAGGGCGCCCCGCCGGTCTATCACATGGATTTTTACAGAATCAAACAAAGCGGCGAGATTTTTGACATTGGCGTTGAGGAAATCTTTGCTGAAAAAGCTGTTTTTATAGTGGAATGGCCTGAAATCGGCATTGAATTCTTCAGGGATTTTTATCTTGTCAGAATAAACGCGTCTTCCGGCGACGACAGAGAGATCAGGATATTTGAGAGCGTTCCCGGGGGAAGTGACGAATGAGCGAATTATATGTCAGCACCTCCATGGGCGAATATGCCCTGGCCGCCGTGATGGGAAGCCGGAGAAGTTTTCACCACACGGCTTTAGGCATGCGCGATCTGGACGGATTTTTTGAGTGTTTTGAAAAAGTGAAAGAGGATTTCCCGGTGCAGACATTGAGGAAAATATTCGTTGATATCGGACCGGGCTCCTTTACCGGCGTCAGGGTCGGAGTCACTTTCGCGCGTGTGCTGGCTCAGCAGCTCAGGATTCCGCTGGCGGCCATGAGGTCGCTTGATATCATCTCGGCCGGCTCTGCGGCCCGGGATAAAAGGGTGTGCGCCATGCTGGATACGGGTAACGGCTTTGTCTACGGCGCGGTTTATCCCCCCGGAGCCGCAGACGGCAAACCGGATATTTACGCCGTGGAAATGGAAGAATGGCTTGATTACGCGCTCTCAACCGGCGGCAAAATTTGTTTATGCGGCAGGCTGTCGCCGCGTGATGAGGCGATACTGAAAAAGAAGAACTTGAAATTTTTAAAACTCAAAGCGCCGGACATACTGGAAAATATGATTCTGCTGTCCGCTTCGGCGGATAATCATGCGTCAGCGTCAAACATCGCCGCGTCGCCGCCGCCCTCGGAAATAGTGCCGCTCTATATAAGCCGGAAAGAGGCGCTCGCGAAATGGCAGGAAAAATTGGAGGATGAAATGGTCAAAATATCCCAGCTTGTGGCAAAAAAAGAAGGGGTCAGGGACGATATCAAAAACCTTGAAAAGTTAAGAAGGGAGAAGGAAGCTGAGATAGAAGACATCGCGCAGTTGTCGGAAAAAGCTCTGGCTATACGCAGAGAATTGGCGTCGTCCATGGATGAGCTATCCATACTCAACGCGAAGAGAACGGCATATAACGAATCCATCGCGGCGAAAGAGAAAAAAATAGAAGAATACGATAAAAAATTGGATGACCTGAAAAACAGCCTGCGGGATTGTGAAAGGGAACTGTCGTCACGGCAGGCGAAATATGAGAAGATTAAAAAACTTCCTCCCGAGATACCGAGGGAGGTGGAGCTCTATATTCAGCAGCGTGACGAGCTCAAGCAGGAAGTGGAGAATCTGCAGAAAGAGAAAAATAATTACAGCCGCCAGATAGAGGAACTGGCCACTTCCCGCTTTGAAGAGGTGTTTGAGAGGATAAAGAAAGAAGAAGAGATGCTGGAAGAGCTTTCCGGCAAGCGCCGAAGCAAAGAGGAAGAAATCAGAGCCCTGGAAGAAGAAATAAAAGAAATGAGGCGGAAACATATTGCCGCGGAAGAGCAGAGGGATAAAGAAGCGGCCGAAGCATCGGTGCGTCCTGCCGCTCCGGAGGAGCCGGCTGAGATTGTGTCTGAAAGCGAAATTCCGTCCGAATCCATTCCGGAGACAGAATCAGAGCCCGAGCCGGAGCCGGCTCCCGAAGACGGCGCGCCCGAGGGCCTTGTATCAGCAGCTGAAATCCAGCCGCTTGCCCCGGAGGAAGCGCCAAAGGGGAATGAAGAGATTGAAGCGGAGACTGAGGACAAGGAAGAAGAATCTGCCCCTGCCGCGGGTGAAAGCGCCGCTAATGAAGCGTCAGGAGAGGATGAGTTCAGGGAGGTGCATAAGAAGCTGCCGGCGGAGCCTCTGAAAAAAATGAATGTTGAGAACCTTGAATATATGGTCAGGCCCTTCGGCATAAAAGACCTGCCCGAAGTCATGTCTATAGAGGAAGCTTCTTTTGAAAGGCCATGGCGCCGTCAGATGTTCAAGGAGGAGCTGTCCATACCCGTCTCAAAACTTTATACGATTTCCGGCCGCTGGGAGCGCCGTGACAAGATGGCCCTTATGGCATACGCGGTGTTCTGGATAGTGTCGGAGAAAGCGCACATAATAAATTTTGCCGTAGCGCCGGGCCAGCGGCGTAAAGGCATAGGAAGTTGTCTGCTTTACGAAATCTTAAAAAAAGCGGCGCTTCAGGGATGCAAGTCGGCCTATCTGGAAGTGCGCGTCTCGTCGCAGGCCGCGCACGGGATGCTTGAGAAAGCCGGTTTTGTCAAAACGGCAGAACGGAAGGATTATTTCGGTTATCCGAAAGAGGACGCTTTTATTTACGAGCGAAAACTGCAATAATTGAGAAATTTGGAGGTTAAAATGAAAAAATTGAAACTCGGGATACCTAAAGGTTCTCTGGAAAATTCAACGATAGAGCTCTTTGCCAAAGCCGGATTCAATATTTCCGCTAAAACCAGATCATACAGCCCCGCCTGCGATGACGATGAGATAGAGGTGCTGCTGATCCGGCCGCAGGAAATGGCAAAGTATATTACTGACGGCATAGTGGATTGCGGCCTCGCGGGCTACGACTGGATAGTGGAGTCGGGGCTCAAGGTCAAAGAGCTCTGTGAACTCAATTACTCCAAAAGTTCATTCGGCCCGGCGAAATGGGTCATAGCTGTCCGGAATGATTCAAAAATCAAGAAAGTGTCGCAGCTTGCCGGAAAACGGATTTCCACCGAGCTCATGAGCGTTCTTAAGAAATGGCTTGCCGGAAAAGGCGTGAAGGCGAAGATAGATTTTTCATGGGGCGCCACCGAGACAAAGGCGGGAACGCTGGCCGACGCCATATGTGAGCTCACTGAAACGGGCGAGTCCATCCGGAGAAACAACCTGCGTATCATAGACGAGGTTATGGTATCCACCACGAGATTCATCTCGTCGCCCGCCGCGTGCAGTGATACCTGGAAAAAATCCAAGATGGAAGATATAGCCATGCTTCTTAAAGGCGCCCTGAAGGCGGAAGGGCTGGTGGGCCTGAAAATGAATGTAGCCGCAGATCGTGTGAGTAAAATAGAGCAGATACTCAAGAAATACAGCAACCCCACAATATCATCTCTGGCTTTCGGAGGCATGGCCATGGAGGTTGTTTTAATGGAAATGACCGCCAGAAACATCATCCCGCTTCTCAAAAAAGCCGGCGCCGCGGATATCATAGAATACCCTCTGACAAAAGTTATACGATGAATGAAATCAGAGTGCGTTTTGCCCCGTCCCCGACGGGCTATTTTCACATAGGCAGCGCCCGCACGGCGCTGTATAACTGGCTATATGCCCGCGGCCGTGGCGGTCAATTTATTCTCAGGATAGAAGACACTGACGAGGCGCGATCCACAGTGCCGGCGGTCAGGTCAATAATCAACGGGCTGAAGTTCATGGGTATCAAATGGGATGAGGGACCGCTAATTATAAAAAATGAAAGGGGTGAAGACGAGATGACATCGGTCGGTTCATACGGCCCGTATTTTCAGGCGCAGAGAAGGAATTTTTATACTCAGGCCGCGGACAGTCTCCTGGACTCTAAAAGGGCGTACCGCTGTTTCTGTTCCCAGGAAGAATTAGCCGCGGAGAGGCAGGCGCAGCTGCGGTCAAAAACAAGGGTGGGATATTCAGGCAAATGCAGGGATCTCAGCCACGCTCAGATCAGCAGTCTGCTGGCCGCGGGCCGGGAGCCCGTGATAAGGTTCCGGGTGGACGAAGGCCGCACTGTGATTTTTCAGGACGGTATAAGAGGCGATATCAGCGTGCAGTCGGATGAGATAGCTGATTTTGTTATTATGCGTGCCAGCGGGTTACCGATATATAATTTTGCCTGTGTTGTTGACGACCATCTGATGAAGATAAGCGATGTCATAAGGGGGGAAGATCATATTTCAAACACGCCCAAACAGATTATGTTATATCAGGCTCTCGGCTGGGATGCGCCCCGGTTCGCTCATCTGACGATGATACTTGATGTTGACGGCTCAAGGCTCTCTAAAAGGACCGGCGCCCGGTCGCTGCTGGAATACGCGTCCGACGGTTTTATCAGGGAGGCGGTTGTGAATTATCTCGCGCTTCTGGGCTGGGCCACAAAGGACAGCCGGAATATTTTTTCACCGGATGAGCTTGAAAGGGAGTTTTCTCTCTCAAGATGCGGGCAGTCCGCCGCGGTGTTTGATAATGATAAACTTCTGTGGCTCAACGCGCAGCACATAAAAAATCTTTCGGGCGATGATATCAGGCGGCGCGCGGCTGAGCTTCTTAAAGAGGCGGGAATGGACAAATATCCCTCTGAGAGGCTCGTGGAAGCGATTGAAATGGAAAAAGAAAAGCTCAAGAAACTCAGCGAGATACCTGACAAGATCGGGTTTCTTTTTGAGAGTGATTTTGAAGATGACGCTGATGTGAAGATTAGCGCCGGCGAAAGCGCGGCTCTGGTAGAGCGTCTCGCCAAAGCTCTGGAGCGGGCTGAGCCTTTCAGCGCGGAAAAGATAGAAGAAGAGGTCAGAGCCTTTGCCAAGGCGGAAAACATCAAGACAAAAGAGATTTTTCATCCATTGAGATGGGCGCTTTCCGGAAGGTCAAAGGGGCCTTCTCTCTTTCATATGTGCGCTTTTCTCGGTAAAGAAGAATCGCTTAAAAGAATAAGCAAATATGCGCGCCGCTACGGCGGCGCCGGAGGTGAATAATGGATTCAGAATTTTTTGCGTTGGTTCTAATGTTTCAGCAGTCCGCAATGCTGCATCTGGGGAAAATGTCCAATCCTTCCACGGGTAAAACGGAAAGGAACCTGGTGCAGGCCAAAATGTCAGTGGATATACTGGAAATGCTCAGCAAGAAAACAAAGGGAAATCTGGACAAAGATGAGGAAAAATTTCTCGCCAATGTTCTTGCCGACGCTCAGCTCAATTACGCGTCTGAGGCGTTAAAGCCCGGCGACCCGCCCGAATCAAAAAAAGCACCGGATGTGAAGTCCGAAGCGGAGGAAGACGGCAAAGCGCCGGCGGAAGATACCGGCGGGGACGCTCCCGGACAAAAATAATCGGCGCCGGGCATTATTTTTTTTGCAATCTGAAAAAAACGCCGAGCCCTTCAATCATCATCCTGATATCGTCCAGCGAATGTATGCTCCTTAGTTTTCTCAGTAAATATTTGGGTCTGAGATAAAATTCTTTAAAAGCTCTTTTCTGCCAAGCTATGAGTTCATCCTGCGTTATGTTGTTTTGTACGAGTATGGGGTTGGATTTTGTCAGCGGCGCGAAATCTTCCCAGCTCAGATTACCTGCCAGGCATCCTGATTTCAGGGCTTCGGTGTAGAGATCTGTCCCGGGGAAAGGGGTGGTCAGAAAAAAAGTCGCGTTATCAAGATCCAGCTCTTTGGCGTAATCAATAGTCTGGCGAATGGTTTCATGCGTTTCGCCTATGTTGCCCAGCATAAAGCTCGCGTGCACGCTTAGTCCCGCGTCCGAGGCTGCTTTGACGGCCTTTCTGCCCATATCCACCGTGGTATTTTTCCGCATTATATCAAGTATTTTCTGCGATCCCGACTCCAGTCCGAAAGAAATCTTACGGCAGCCGGCCTTTTTCATTTCTTCAAGCATTTCTTTGTCAATGATGTTTATCCGGCCGAAACATATCCACGCGATATCAAGCTTGCGCTCCGTTATCGTCCGGCATATATCTATGACCCGTTTTTTATTCAGAGTAAAAGTGTCGTCGTAAAAATTGAATTCGCGTATCCCGTATTTTTTCACACATTCTTCAATTTCATCCACAACCGTTTTCACGCCGCGGTAGCGGACGCGCCGGCGCCATATCAGTTTTGAGATGCAGTGCATGCAGTCATAAGGACAGCCTCTTGAAGTCAGGATTGAGGTTGACTTGAAATTGCTCACCTTTTTCGTGGGAGCCTGGTAGTATGAGTCAAGATTAAACAAATCTCTTGCGGGGAAGGGTATGCTGTCTATGTCTTCAATTAATTCGCGTTCTCCTGTGAGAATTACTTTATCATTTTTTTTATAAGCAATACCTTTAATCCGTCCGTAATCGTCACAACCGCCGGCAATCATAGCCGCCAGCTCATAAAAAGTCAGTTCTCCCTCGCCGCGTACGGCAAAGTCAATAAAGCCGGTGTTAATCGCTTCTTCGGGGAAGGCGCTGGGGTGCGGCCCGCCGGCAATCACAAAAATGCCGGGGTTGATATTTTTTATAATTTTGGCTATAGCGGCGACATGATTGAAAACAGGGGTGGGTGTGCTGATCCCCACGATGTCAGGTTGATAATCAACTATGCCCCGTCTAATGTCGGAATAATCCATTTCGTGTGTTTCGGCATCCATGACCTTGATGCCGCAGTCCAGGTATTTCCGGAGATACCCCGCGAGATAGGCCAGATTAAGAGGAATGGCATGTCCGCCGGAATTTTTTATTCCGCTGAATTGAATGTAAGGCGGGTTTATCAGCAGTATCTTCATGCTTCCTTGGCGGCAACTGACTTTAAAACCACACTATCCTCCTAAGTGTACGCAACAAATAACCGGAGCGGCCGGGCTCGTTGGATTATGATATTATAAACAGGCGCATGTATCAAGGATAGTTAGCCGTTCCCGCGGAGATATGACCCGCCTATTTTCAAGCATTGGCGAATTTGTTATATTAATCCCGTTAATGAAAAAAAATAATTCTCACAGTCAATCAGCAGATATCCTGCGCGTTTCCGCAATTTTGTTTATGCCGTTATCACTGGCGTGGCTGGCCCTGGTGTCTTTTAAATTCTATCAGTATCATCCCGTCTCCCTTACCTTGAGCTATTTGTTCCGCCTGCAGGGTGAATTCAGTTTGCCCGTTTTTCTCAGTCTGATCCCCGGTTATATCGCGGCAATCGCGGCCGCGGCGGCTGTAACGCTCGCGGCTTTTTTCACAGGCACTTCTTTTTTCTCTCTGGTTAAAATGAAATTTAACGATAAATATGAGAATATGCTGTTCTCTTCGGCCGCGGGATTCGGGATAATAGCGTATATGACGCTTCTGATAGGTTATTTGGGCGCTTTGTACCGCGTGTTTTTCTACATTATCTTCACCGCTTTTTCGCTTGCCGCCATTGTCAAGATCAGGTCACTGAACCGGGCCTGGCCGCCGCCAGGCCGTTCTTCAAAAATTACGATGCTTGAAAAAATAATGATCGCCATGCTGTTTATGCTTGCCCTTTTCAATCTGATGATGAGTTTTACGCCGGAAATGTTTTACGACTCGCTCAATTATCATGTCGGCGCGCCCAATTATTTCATTCAGAATCACAAAGTTATGCCGTTGCCCTATAAAATACTTTCCAATTTTCCACTCACGGTTTCAATGATTTTTACGGCCGGCATGTTATTGAAAGACGTTATGGCGCCGAAACTGCTCAATTTCATGTTCGGCATTTTAATCGCGCTTGGGATAATTCATTTCTCGCTTCGCCGCTTCGGCAACCGTTTAACGGGCATTATCGGCGCTGTGGTTTTCTATTTTACGCCCACGGTTATGTTCCGTTCCTGGCTCGCCTCAAATGACATAGGATTGACCCTTTTTATCTTTTTCAGCCTCTACGCGCTTATTAATTACACGGAAGAGACAAAGAGGAATTTCCAATGGCTGTTAACCGCCGCGGTTCTTTCCGGCTTCGCGCTCGGGTCTAAATACACCGCGGTTTTCTTTATCGCGCCGCTGGCGCTTGTTTTAGTGATTCATGGATTTTTTATGAAACAGGCATTGAAAAAAATTTTCAAATCCGCGGCCATCTTCGGTTTTGCAACGCTTGCGGTGGCGTCTCCGTGGTTTATAAGGAACTATATTAATTCGGGAAATCCCGTGCACCCTCTCATGACTGATTTTTTTGACATTAAATATCCTTATGATGTAAGCGCCAGTACGGAATTTGATTATCACAATCCACTCACGCAGATATCAAAAATAACAAGCCTGTTCACACTGCCGTGGAATATGAGCATAAAAGGCGGCGGCCGCGGGACAAGATATTCTTCTCCTGATTATTATATGTCAGGGGTGATTTTTCTTGTTTTCCTTCCGCTGCTGTTCTTTTTCAGACTGAAAAACAATGCGCTTATTATTCACCTGCTGGTTTTTTTCCTGTGTTCATACGCGCTATGGGCAATCGCCCCGAACACGAAGTTTAAATATTTCAGTCCGGCGATTCCCGGTGCCGCCCTTCTGGCCGGTTATGTTGTGTGCGCGGTAACGCGTGAAAATCAACTGCTGAAAAATATATTCGGATTTTCAGTTATTATTCTGGCAATGAGTAATTTTCTTTTCATGGCCCCGCTGGCTGTCTACACCTATCAGCCCCTGTCGCTGCTTACCGGAGCCGTTTCGCGGGACCAGTATCTTTCCGAGTCCCGACCGGGCTATCCCTATCCGTCGTATAAGGTTTATCAGTATGCGAATCGAACTCTCCCAGAAGACGATGTGAAGATACTGATCTTCGGTGACGCGAAATGCCTGTACATCAAAAGGCCTTTTGTGGCCTTTTCCGTAGAAGGGTTGAACCCGCTTATAGAGTATCTCAGGAACGGCGCGGATGCGGATGATGTCTATAATAATCTTATTCTCGACGAATTTACCCATCTCATAGTGAATGTGCCGGAGGGCATCAGAACCGCCGGTTACGGCAATTTTTATTTCAACGGGGAGGATATCCTTAAGCTTCGCGCTTTCTGGAAAAAATACATTACCGAACTCTACCAATACAAAGGCGTTTATCTTTACAAAGTGGATGAAGTGAAGAAACGGGTTGCGGCGCCTTATAATTCCGTTGAGGGCGCGTTCAGGACTTACCGCCTGAATCAAATTATAGGAAGTCTCAAGAATAGCAAGTGGGAGGGCGCTCTTACGGGTCTTGCCGAACTTCTTGACAGGAATATAGCCGATCACTGGATTTTTTATCTCACAGCGGTGTGTCATCATAACCTGCAAAATTATCCTGAGGCGCTGAAGTACGCCAATATGGCCTATAAAGCCGAGCCGCAGGATGAGTACAGAGAACTGCTGAAAGCAATTAGAAAGGCGCAGGCCGGGTGAAGAGTGCTTGAAATGACGGAGCTATTCACAAAAGACAGCCCGGCGCCGGATGACGAAAAATACTGGGAACGCAAATCTTTGAACAGGAGGAGAAGTCCCGCGAATGCCGTGGTGCGGGAATATGTTGTTCCGAAAATTCAGGAAGTGGCAAAAGTCATAGCGTTTCATCAAAAACTTAAACTTCTGGATATAGGCGCGGGCAACGGTTTTTTTACTTTTTATTTTGACAAAATCTGCGATGCCTGCGGTATTGACAGCTCCAGAAAAATGCTTGAGATGAATCCTGTCAGTAAAACCTGTCAAATGGATGCCCGTCACCTTGAATTTGAAGATGACAGCTTTGATGTGGTTTTCTGTCACGCCGTGCTGCATCATATACGGGATATGGACAGCGTCATCAAAGAGATGAAGAGGGTGTCAAGAAAATATGTTGTCATTATGGAGCCCAACAGGAATAATTTGCTCATGTTCATATTTTCGGCCATAGTCAGGGAGGAAAGGCAGGCTCTGAAATTTTCGCTTCAGTTTTTGAGAAAGCTGGCGCGAAAAAACGGTTTGAAGATCATTGAGGCCTTTTCATACGGACAGATAGTGCCCAACAAAACGCCGGCTTTTTTACTGCCTCTCTGCAGGATGTTTAATTTCCGTCACGCATCCGGCATGACAAATATTATTATCGCAGATTCTTCATCTTGAACAGGCTGGACAAAGATGTCTCATTGTGTATGCAGTTAATCGCCTGAGCGAAAAGTTTTCCCACCGAAAGGCACTCTATTTTTTTTGACGGCGTTTTAATGGGAATGGAGTTGGTGACAATGATTTTTTCCAGCGGCGCTTTTTCAAGTCTCAGGATGGCGTTCCCGGAAAGCACGGCGTGACATCCGAGGAGATAGATTTTTCCGGCGCCCTTTTTTTTAAGCGCTTTCGCGACACCCGCGGCTGTGCCGGCCGTGTCAATTATGTCATCGTATATCAGACAAGTTTTGTCCTTGACATTGCCTATGATGTTGAGGATCTTGGCTTTGTTCGGCCCGGGCCTTCGCTTGTCCACTATGGCCAGATCCGCTCTTATGTGTTTCGCGAGCGACCGGGCCCTGTCAACGCCGCCGGCGTCGGGAGAGACGACAATACTGTTTTTCAACTTCATTTTCCGTATCCGTTCAACAAAGACGACCGAGGGGTACAGATTGTCCACGGGAATATCAAAGAAGCCCTGTATCTGTCCGGCGTGGAGTTCAAGACTGAGGACTCTGTCCGCTCCGGAGGCCGTTATAAGATTCGCCACAAGCTTTGCCGTTATGGGCACCCGCGGCTCCGCCTTTCTGTCCTGCCGGGCGTAACCGTAATAAGGCATCACGGCCGTTATTCTCTTGGCGGATGCTCTTCTCAGGGCGTCTATGATTGTCAGAAGTATCATCAGGTTATCGTTTACCGGAGGGCAGGTGCCCTGAATAACAAAGACATCTTTGCCGCGGACATTTACTCCTATTTTGACGGAGCATTCCCCGTCCTGAAAAGCATTGATGTCTATTTTGCCGGCCGCTATATGCAGATATTTGCAGATATGCGCCGCGAGGGCGGGATTGGAGCCGCCCGAAAAGACCGCGAGATTCTGATTTGTTTTCATCTATTTCTCCTTTAAGACGGGGTCAAGCCTGACACCATCTTTTCCGCCGTCGCCAGATCCGCTTTTGAATTTATCCCCATAAGGAAGGAATTGTTCACGGCATTAAGACTTTTAATTTTTAATCCGGCCCGGGATGCTATTTTGATCACATCGGTCAGATAGTATTCTTTTTTCAAAGGGTTGGCCTTTATTGCTTCCAACAGACGGAAGATTTCCGGAGCGGGAAAGATATAGATACCGCTGTTTACGATTTTTATGTTTTTTTCAGCCGCGCTGGCGTCAAGTTCCTCTCTTATATCCGTTACCCTTCCTCTTTGCCTGATGATGCGGCCGTAACCTTCCGGCTGTTCCGTGGAGGCCGTCAGAACGCTGATATCGTTGGCGTTTAGACTGTGAAAAGCAATCAGTCTTTTAAGTTCCCCCGATTTCAAGAGGGGCACATCTCCGGGCATGACAAGGAGCAGGCCGCGGACTTTTAATTTTTTTACTTTTGTCAGAGCATCGCCCGTCCCGAGTTTTTTTCTTTGCAGGACACATCGGCAATCAGGGTATGCGCTTATGTGTTTTCTGACTTTTTCGCTCCCTATCACAAAAACGATATCGTCGGTGATCTTCTTTGTTTCAGAGTAGATGTGGTCGAGCATCGCTTTCCCGCCCAGTTTGTGCAGCACTTTCGGGAGTGACGATTTCATCCTTGTGCCTTTCCCCGCGGCCAGTATTACAGCGGTCAAATCGTTTTTTTTCATATTTTAAGATCAGGGCTCGGCCTCAGAGGCAGTGATTTTTCCTGCCAGAAGCCCCTGCATGCTATCATCACCGCGTTGTCGGTGCAGAATCTGGCCTCGGGATAAAAAAGCTGTATGGAATTTCTCGCGCATTCTTCCTCAAGGTGTGAGATTATGCAGCTGTTGGCCATGACCCCGCCGGCGACCAATACGCGCTGGCATCCTTTTTGTTTGGCGGCCGCTATGATCTTAGCGGAGAAGATGTTGGCTACGCTGTTTTGGAAAGATGCCGCCAGGTCGGGAAGTCTTTCTTCATCTGTTTCCGGTATCAGGTTTTTTACAAAAGTTTTGATTCCGGAGAACGAAAAATCCTCTGAACCGTCTTTGAAACGCGGCACGGGAAATTTAAAGGCCCCTTCGTCTCCGCCCTTCGCCAGTTTTTCTATTTCCGCGCCGCCGGGATAAGTAAATCCGAGCATTTTCGCTGTTTTGTCAAAGGCCTCGCCCGGCGCGTCATCCCTTGTGCGGGCCAGCATCTCAAATTCATCATGACTCTTCGCGAACACGAGATCGCAGTGACCGCCCGAAGCGGTCAGCCCGATATAGGGCAGGCTTATGCTGGCTGTCAAAAAATTAACCGCGAGGTGCGAGAGTATGTGGTTTACCCCGAAAACCGCTTTGTTGTGAATCGCCCCCAGTGTGCGGGCCGCCGTTATCCCCACCAGCAGGCTCCCCGCCAGGCCCGGTCCGACAGTAACGGCCAATCTGTCAATATGCTCCATCTCAAAGCCGCTCTTGAACAGAGTTTCTTCCACAACGGTGTTGATCGCCTCAAGATGTTTTCTTGAGGCCAGTTCCGGAACGACCCCCCCGAATCTGCGGTGATAAGGAATCTGTGTGGCGACGACTTCCGAGCATATTTTTTTACCGTCCCTGACGATCGCGCAGGCCGTTTCGTCGCAGGAAGTTTCTATTCCGAGCACGAGCATTTCAGTTATTATCCATGAGACGGGAAAGAGGCGCTATTTCCACATCTTTCAGTTTGCGCGCTATTTCTCCGATTGCCTCCGCCGTGTGCTTGCGGGTGGCATGGCCTATGGCAATGGCTCTGCCGTTTTTGCGCGCCATGGCCGCGGCTTCAAGAAGGCGTTTCTTCACTTCTTTGGACGAATCCATGTTATCAAGAAAAATATTGTTGCGCAGGCACTTCACGCCGGAGCTGGCGGCCGTCTCCCGGCAGACGCTGTTCGGCGAGGTGGCTGAATCCAGAAAAAAAAGGCCCTCTTTTTTTAAGAGACTCATTACGATTCGCATTTTATCCCTGTTCTCCGTGAAGAGCGAGCCCATGTGATTATTCACGCCTTTCACGCCGGGCACGCGGTCGAGCGCGGCGGCGAGCCTTTTTATTATTTCGGCTTCGGACATTGCCACGGTCAACGCGCCTTTTCCAAGCGCTTTCATATCGGTCTCGCGGGGTTCCATAGGCATGTGGAGAAGTGTGTCCGCTCCGCTTCTTGACAGTGATTCGGCAATAACGCGGCTGTAACGCTGATAGGGAAGGATGGCGTATGTTAAAGGGATATTCAGCTGGGTAAAAGCGGTGATTTGTTTTTTACTGCCGCCGCAATCGTCTATTATTATGCACAACATCGGCCCTGTTTTATCGATCCGCAGGTTGATAAGACCGTAAACATTCCCGTCGCGTAGGATTTTAATCTCGCGGGCAAGTTTGTTCTCCGCGTCTTTGACCGACAGGCTGTATTCACCCTGATCCGGCAAATCTTTTAACAGGGCCTCAGCGCTGAAAAGACCCCATAGAGATTTTTGCAGGAGTATTTTTTTGTTTATTTTGAGCCATTGAATACGGTTTTTTGCCTTTTCCTCCCACCAGGATGTGACATTTTTTTCCTCCGCGCCCGCTTTTATAAGAGCGTTATTGATGTTTTGCTCTATTTTGAGGCAGTCTTCAAGGCGGCTCTCCGGCCGGAAAAGCAGCAGCCATGCGGCGACGATGACCGCGGCGCTTAAAAAAAACAGGGGCAGCAGGTTTTTTCTTTTTTTGCGTTTCGCCATTAATTTTTAGAAACTTCCGGCTGCGGCAGAGTGCCCGAGAATTTCATCTCAGCGAAGAGGATTTCCTTTGCGCGGTCGAGCTGCTTGTCGCTTATATGCTCCTTTTCCTTTTTTGCTTTCTCTTCTTCGGACATGCCGTAAATTTTCTCGGACTGCTGCATCAGTTTGATGCTCTCCTCCCGTGAAAGGGCGACATGGATATCGGGTTCTATGCCCTCCTCGTGTATGCATATGCCTTTAGGGGTGTAGTATTTGGCCGTTGTGAGGCGCAGCTCGGATCCGTCCGAGAGATTTATCAGGCTCTGCACCGAACCTTTGCCGAAACTTTTCTCGCCCAGCAGGATGCCCTTGCCCCAGTCTTTCACGGCGCCCGCGACTATCTCGGCGCCTGAGGCCGAACCGTGATTTATCAGCACAACAAGGGGTATTTTTTTGTGCAGTGTGCTTTCTGCGTAAAATTTCATATCGGAATTTTTTCGCCGGCCTTTTGTGTAAACGACCAGCTGGTCTTTATCCAGAAAATGTTTTGACACCTCAACCGCTGAGCTGAGCAGTCCCCCGGGATTGTTGCGGAGATCCAGTATCAGGGCCTTCATCCCCGCTTTTTCAAAATTATTATAGAACTCAGCGAAGTCCGCGGGCGTTTTTTCGTTGAATTCGGTTACCTGTATGTAGGCTATGCCGTTGTCGAGAATCCGTGACTTGGCTTTCGGCACGCTCTCTATTTTAATCTCTTCGCGCGTGATCGTCACATCCTGTGTTTCCTGATCCCGAGCTATTGTGATCGTCACTTTTGTGCCGGGCTTGCCCCGCAGTTTAGTCACCGCGCCCATCACATCTATGTCTTCCGTGCTCTCGCCGTCTATTTTTATTATTTTATCGCCGGGCAGTATCCCCTCCCTGAACGCGGGTGTACCGGGTATGGGTGTAATGACTGTCAGCCATTTATCCCGTATGGTAATCTTTATTCCCAGGCCCCCGAAAAAACCCTTGGTTTCGCTTTTCATGAGCTCGGCGGCTTCAGGTTTCATGAATTGCGAAAAAGGGTCAAGTTTTTTTATCATGCCGTTTATGGCGCCGTCAAGGAGTTCGGAAGTCGCTTTTTCCTCCACATAATTGTTTTCTATCAGAGACAGCACATCGTTAAAGAGATGCAGTTCCTCGTAGTCTGTTTTGGACGCGCCCCACGCCAGAGCTCCGATCATAATAGCGAGCACCAAAGCTGAAAAATTTCTCATAAATTCACTCCCTGCCTGCCGCTAGGCAGGCTTCAATCATTGTTTGAGCAGCCAGAGCAGCGGATCCTCGGGGACGCCGTTGCGTCGTATTTCAAAATACAGGGGGTCCCCGGGCAAAACGCTCCCCAGCTTAGAGGATGTCTCCACCTTCTCATCCGTTTTAACATCTATATCGCCAAAGCCCGACGTTACGGTATAAAAGCCGCCGCCGTGATCTATAATAACAGTTTTTCCGTAACCCTTGAAGTAGCCGGCAAAAGAAACGGTCCCGTTTTGGACACTGTTCACGCATTCTGTTGAGCCCTCTATTTTGATTCCCCTGTTTATTACATGGGTGTCAAGCACGGGATGTTTATGCCTGCCGAAAGGGCTCACTATGCTGCCGGCAAGCGGCCAGGGCAGCCGTCCGCGCAGCGCGTCCAGTTCCCGTTCTTTTTCCTTTTCTGTCAGAAGGTCTTTTTTCTTCTTCATAAAAGTTTCCAGCAGGCGGTCTATTTCCTTTTTGCTTTTTTCTTTTTCGACGAGTTCTTTCCGCAGTGTTTTCTGCTGTTCGTGAATCTTATCCAGGGATCTTTTGTGGCTCAACTGGATTTTTTTATTGGACGCCACTTTTGAGCTGAAGTCGCCGAGCGCGGCCTCAAGTTCTTCTATTTTTTTTTCCACGATCTTTCTTTCCGAAGCGAGGTTCTGCTGTTTGGCGGCGCAGCTTTCTGCGAAAGTGCTGACCTGCATAACAAGGTCGCCCAGGAGAAGTGACTTGATCCGCACCTTGCTGCCTTCCTCAAAATCATGCATCAGAAGCGCCGTGCCGTCACCTGAAGAGGCGCAGAGTTTTTTTATGACAGCGGAATTTTCCTCGGTGAAGATCCTGCTTTTGCGCGCCAGGTCTCCTGTCTGTTCAAGTTCCGCTATCAGAATATTCAGATTATCCCTGCGGTTTTTGTAATCATTATTCAGGTTATTTATTTTTGATGTCAGTTCCCGGATATTCGCGGCAATCATGTCTATTTTAACCGAGGCGGTCTCCTTTTTTGTGTTCAGCTGGTCTATCTCAAGCGATATTCTGTTGATTTCTTCGTTCAGGGCGGAGAATTCGGCGTTGCTCCGGATGATTTCATCTTCAACCTCCCGGATTTTTGAGTCTATCCCGCACCATGCCGCTGAGGCGTATAAACATATCATCGCCGTCACGAATTTCAGGCCCGTGGAAGGACTAAGCACTTTTTACAAGCCTTGACGCCGACGGAAGCGATGATAGAGCCAGCATGAGCAATATCTCACCGGGTGTCAGAAAAAACATTATTCCGCCGCGGTTTGTCTGATAGAAAGCCAGAAGAATCAGCATGGATATGATCAGAGAAGCGAGAGGAATGAGAAAGAGCTCAGAGGCGTATTTGAGGAGAATGTCACCCGTGGGCACTGCCCGCTCGCTCAGGAACCGGAATTTCTCCGAAAGGTATTTCATTGAGGATGATGCGCCGAGAGCCGCTCCAAAGGCGCTCAGTAAGAGCAGGGCTGTTATGAAGCGGCCGGCTTTTTGAAAATCCGAAGCGAAGACAAAGAGTTTTTTTACCGCGTTGCCGCCGCTGTCAACGGCCTTAATCCCGTGCATGTTTTCTATAAGGGAGGCAATTCTCCCGAAGTTTTCATAGTTGAGGCTGCCCGGATAAATTTTTATGAGCGAAGGAATTTCTACACTTTTTATGGATAACAATATATCTTTTTTAGCCAGAGCGCCTTCCATGGCCTCGAGAACCTCGTTTTCCGTGAGCACGGCGGCATTCTTTACGCCGCTAATTTCCTCTATTTTGTTTTTGAGAGCGGTCAGCTCCTCCGTTTTCCGCTCGTCGCTGTATGCGGTGAGGAATATGCTGTTTTTGAGTTTTTCAAAATAGTTTCCCGAGGAAGAGCGAAACAGCATAACAGCCCCTATGCATGTCAGAAACAGCGTGTGCGAGGCGAGCGCCGCTAATTTATTCTTCGTTGAGTTTTCCATCTTTCAGCAGCAGGTGCTTTGTCAGGGCCGGACAGGCGGCGGGGCAGGCCAGGGTGCTTGAGATTAATATGGCGACGCCCTGGTCCCGTTTTTTTTCAGCCGCCTGTATAAAAAGTACGCGCTGCTCATTATCAAGCGGCACGAGAGGGTCATCAAAGAAAATCATCTCGGCATCCAGCACAAGAAAAGTCGCCAGTATCAGCATCTGTCTCTGGCTGCCCGAGAGATTTTTAGCGGGGATATTCCTCGCGCTGAAAAGATTCATGTGTTTCAGGAGCTCGGCCATAACAAAAGCCGAGTCCTCTTTGCCGCGCAAAAGGGTCATTATATTGTCTTTGACACTTTCATTTTCAAGAAGAGCGGCCCCGGGTGTGCACAAGGGCGCGGAGGCGTATGAGAGAAGTTCGCCTTTGGCCGGCCGGAGCTTCCCCGCGAGAGTGCGCATGAGCAGGCTTTTGCCGGCAGCGGCTCGGCCCTCCAGCCATATAAAATCGCCTTTTTTGATTTCCAGCCGCACATTTTTAAAAACAATAGCGCGGCTGTTTTCCAGCCATATATTTTCAGCTTTCAATAGTAGTTTCATGGTTTCAGTTTATCTTTTAGTAAATTTACAAAGATTTGAAAAGCGCATTCTTCAGCGATACGCGGAAGTTCCGCGCGCTTATTCCGGACGGGGCCTGTTTCCTGTAAAAAATTCATGGTCTTGGCTGAATAGAACACAGCTTCGTAATCAGCGCCCGCAAGCTCCGCCAGCACCAGGGAATGGTAAGGCATCAGTATAAAAAAATCACAGCCGGCGAAAAAACATTCTGCCTGAGAGAGCGTTTCTATGAGCGCGGGATCTTTTCCACCGGCCAGATGACGGGCTTCCGGCATGTCTTTCGGGCTTAGAACGGCAAATTTAAATTCCGAGCCGGGCCACTTGCGCCGGCACGAGGCGATTGCGTCTCTCAGTCCGCGGCCTTTGCCGCGGGGGATAACGCCTATTGTCTTCGGGGGGACGAGTTTACGGCATCTGAAATTTTGGAGTGAAAAGGCGCAATCGGCGCTTTTAAAAGGCCGCAATCCCAATGAACGCAGGAGAGCGTAAGAAGCGCCGTCACGGACACTTATAAAGGAAGCGAGTTTAAGCACCTGTTTGAGAACAGCTTTATTGAAAGACCGCCGAATCTCAAATCCCGAATCAATAAGGAAGACCGGTTTGGACAAAAGCGCCGCGGCGCAGATCACGGTTGAGTAGAACAAAAGAGAAAGAGAAGATGTCTCGTCCTGGAAGACGCTGCCTCCCGGAAAGACGACAGCGTCGGCGTTGGCGATTGATGTAATGAGCGAAAGCGGCTTGGTTTTCATGCGCGGAATATGCCGCACGCGCCAGGCCTTCATGCGGCGGGTAAAAAGAGCAAGAATCAGTTCGTCGCCGAAATTGCCGTAGCCGAAATATCCGGCGGCGAATATTGTTTTTCTCACTTATAGTCTATGAATTTGAAAAAGCTGTTTAGTACGATCAGTCCGGCGCCCGCGAGCGCCCCCAGGGCCAGTCCGTTGAAAGTTCTGAATAAGCATATCCCTATGGGAGAGTGTATGTGGGCAAAGGTGTTGATGATGGATACCTGCCCGATCAGTCCGAGGATTATGAGAGGCCTGAAATGTATTTTCTTTGTTTTTGAAGCCTGCGAATAAAAATAGAAACCCATTATCATCAGAGGATGCCCCAGCGCGAATTCTTTAAAGCGGGGTCTCGCGAAGAAGAATTTTTCAAGGACTTCTCTCACCTCCATCTCAAAAGGCAGCACAAAGCTCATTTTATTGGAGCTGCGCAGGAGCATAAGGATAAGGGCGGCAGCGATGCCTATTCCGAAAAAAAGATGCTGCAGTTCAAGCCGTTTGTGCCACAACCTGTTCAAGCTTGTTGAGAAATAGCTTTTTTCCCGTCCGTAAAGGATGACAAAGGCGAACGCCGGAGGCAGCAGCAGAGACAGCTTTACGCCGCGGAACGAATTGATCTTCAGCATGAAATCGGTGGATGAGAGAATCGCCGAAACGAAAATACCTCCAAGGATAGAGATAAAGGAAACCTTCAGAAACAGCCATAATGCTCCCGCCAGCGGCGCGAGCGGGGGTTTCTGCCATGTCTTGGAAATGGCCAGCACCGGGAATATCACCGTGGCCAGAAAAGCGATAAAAAGCCGCCATGGTGTGTAAGCGGAAAAAAACACCGAACAGGCCATGGCTATGACGACATACGCGATTTCAAATTGTCTGCTTGTGTTGGCTACGACGGATAAGAGCCAGAGGGCGCCCGCGAGCACCGCGAGGCTTATAAAAAGGAAGGCGTAAAAACCCCCGTTCCATAAAGGCAATGCCGAAAATTTTCCGCTTCTGAAAGAATTGTCATCCAGTCCCCGTTTGATGGCTCCGGCATAAGAGAGAAACTCCGAATAGGTTTCTTCGGCGGGGTGTATGTATATCAGCTGTACATTTCTTTCCCTTACGCTTCTGAGTGAAGCGCTGATTTTTGTTGAGGCGTTTTTGCCTTGCGGCGAGAAGCAGAGAAATGTTTTGCCGAGAATCGAGGCTGTCTCATCCGCGCCGGCGATGGCGGCGAATTCCACTGTACCGAAAGGTATGTTCAGCTGTTCAGCTTTTTCGGCGAGTTTTTCGGCGGATCCGGGAATCCTGCCTCCCGAGGGCAAAATGCCGGTTAAGTGTTTGTCGCCGGCGAAAGCGTCGAACAGAGTGTCAATCCACGCGTCGCTCACAAGAGGATCATGTTTTGGCCGCAGAACATAATTGAAGCCCGCGCTTTTTACGGCCTTCACCTCTTCTTCCCAGAAACCCAGCCCCACATTTTCCACGGCAAGTTTATCGGCAAGAGCTATCACGAGATAATAACGCCCCGTGTAAGTGCCGATGACAGACACCCCTGGCAGCTTTAAGAGCAGGGCGTTTTTTATCATCACCCCCAATGAGGGATTTTCGGTGAAGATATAGGTGTAGCCCGACTTGTTTGCTATCTGCTGCGATTCAAGAAAAACAGGCGAACGGTTGAAGATGTATTTCCATTTGTTCACCTCCCGGCCGTCGGCGAGTATGACCTGGCCCCTGTCGTTCAGTTCTCTTACGGTGGATTCCTCAATTCCGACAGTTGTGATACCGACATCTTTAAGCTCGGGCAATATCTGAGCGGCGCTCTTGCCGGATATTTCAGCGAGATGGCGTATATCGGAGAAATCGACGGCCGTCTCAACCGCGCTGAGGGTTTTTTCCAGCTCTATCCTCTGAAAGAGAACGAAAACGGAAAAAGCGAAACCCAGCGACAGGAAAAAGAATATGGCGTTATTCTTTTTCATCTATTCCGGACAGGGACAGCTTCTGACGATTTGTCAGGATTTGCGTTTTTTTTCAAGAATCTTCACCGCCTCAATAGCCATCTGTATGGCTTCGTCAACACCCACTTTCTTTGCGATGGGCTGGTCATCGTAGGTGAGGCCTATGATAGCCAGGACTTCCCCCGCATAGACCCTCCTTATGGAAGAAACGACGAAAAGGGCCGCCGATTCCATGGAGGTGGCCAGGACATTGCCCTTGTACCAGGCGTTCCACATCGCTCTCGTGTTAGGGCCCAAAGGAAGCTCATCCATGTCAGCTCCCTCGGTGTAAAAGGCGTCTTTGCAGTGAGAGATACCGGTGTGATATTTTATTTTCAGCTTATTTCCGGCTTCAACAAGAGCCTGTGTCACGCCGAAATCCGCCACGGCCGGATAGCTGAGAGGTATGTATTGCCGTGTTGTTCCTTCCTCGCGGACCGCCGCGGTGGAAATGACGACATCTCCCAGCCCCACTTCTTTCTGCAGGGAGCCCGCCGTGCCTATGCGTATGAATGTGTCGGCGCCGCATTTTATAAGTTCCTCGACGCAGATGGCCGTTGAGGGGCATCCGATTCCGGTGGAAGTCGTGCTTATCTTGATTCCGCCAACAGTCCCCGTGAAGGTTCTGTATTCGCGGTTGTTAGCTATTTCTTTCGCGTTGTCAAAATATTTAGCTATTTTCTCCGTCCTGCCGGGATCCCCGGGAAGAAGAACATATCTTCCCACGTCGCCCTTGCCTAATGCCACATGATACTCTTTCTGACTCATAACCTTTGCCTCCCGCTTAATCATCAACCAAAATCATTTCCGGCGCTATGATAACAAATAAGAATGTGAAAAAAAAGGGGGACGGATGTGAAAAAAAAGGGGGACGGAGGAAAGCCGGACTTTCCTCCGTCCCCCTTTTTTCTTCAGGGCTGCAGGGGGCGATATTAAATTGACAAACCGGCGCGCTTTAATGTATAAATAGTCAATGTGTTTCCCGCCCTTGCGGGTTTCTATGGAGAAATATAAATGCAGTCAGAAAACGATAATTTAAAAGATTTGAAAATAGCGCTCGGAAGGCAGGTCACAGACCTGCATAAAAGACAGCAAGAGGAAACATCCCGTCTCAGGGAAAAAATAGAATCCCTCGAAAAAAGCAGGGCGTATCTTCAGGCCCGCGCGTCAATAGAAACGGCCAAGATCAACAAGGCGTACCGCGCTCGTCTGGGCGAACTGGACGCGCGTGAGAAAAATGTGGCTCAGCGGGAATACGCCCTCACCGAACGCGAAAAGAAGATTGACCGCGACCTGGCCGAAAAAGACAGCATCATACAGAAACTCAACCTGAGAACGGTTGAAATAGAGTCCGATCTCATGTCTGAATTCAATCAGAAATTCCGGGCTGAAAAACATGAACTGCAGAGAAAAGAAGACGAGGTAGAGATCCTGCAAAAGAATTTTGCCGCCGGGCGGGAAGATTTTGAGAAACAGATGGAAACCCTCAAGTTTGAGATCAGGGCGCTCAATGACAAAAGGAAAGAGGAACATCTGTCACTGACTTCGCAGTTTGCCGTGGAGCGCGGCGAATTTGAGCGCGAGAAGTTCACGATGCAGCAGAATATCAAAGCCCTTAAAAATACGGTGAACGCCCTGAAAGACGCGCACCGGCAGACGGTGTCCGAATACGAAGACAAGCTGAAAGCCGAACTTCTCAGAGCATCCGAGGGTAAATCATCTCTGACCAACGCGCTGGAGGAATTGAAACTTGAAAACGAATCCTTTCGCAGAAAACTTGATGAACTTCGTTTGTCTTCAAGGAACAGAGAAGAGGAGCAAGCTAAGAAATATGAGAATGTCCGTCATGAGCTGAATTCCGAGATTCAGTCGAAGGCCGCTGAGATAGCGATGCTCGGAAAGAGTGTTGCCGAACTCAAAAAAATAAACGAGGACATGAAGGATTCATACAACAACAAGATCGCCCAGCTGGAATCCGTTTCGCGCTCTATGGAAATAGAATTGAGGAATTCTCTGTCGGAGAGAGGCGCTGAAAACGAGGGCCTGCGCTCGGCGCTTCAGAAGTCAGCCGCCGTGTCCGCGGAGAAAGAAGACGCCCTTAAAACGGCGAATATTCTTCTGGAAAAAGAGCTTGCGCGCGAATGCGACAAGAGCAGAGAGATGGAGAATAAATATTCCGCCCAGTATCTCACGCTCTCCGATGAAAAAAGGCATATGCAGGAGATGCTGGAAAAAGAGATATCCTCGCTGAAGGAAAAACTGATCCATCGGCAGCAGGCCATGGCCGCGATTGAGACCGCCGCGGCCCGAAAGGAAACGGGGCTGCAGATCAGGATATCCTCACTTGAAGAGGCCAATCAAAATCTTCGCGGCGAGGTATCGCTGATCGCGGAGAGCTCACGGAAACTTGAAGAAGCGGGAAACAAAAAAATATTCGAGCTCAACACGCTCATTCAGGAAAGAGAAAAGGAGGCGGCGCTCCGTTTTGCCGAACTTTCAGAAAAGAAAGGCCTGCTGGAATTGACCCTGCGCAATGAGAAGCTGAAACACGCGGAAGACCTTGAAGGCAGGGATAACACCGTCGCGGAACTGAAGAAAGAGCTGGAGTCCCTACGGCTTGAAGCCGAAATACGGTTGAACTCCCTTCAGAAAGAAAAAGCCGATGCTGAGAGGAATTTTAATCTCCGCTCGGAATCTATGACGGCCGCCCTGGAGGAATCCGGAAACAAGCTCAGGGCGCAGGGCGAGGCTTTCGCTGAAAAGGCCAGAGAAAAGGAGGCCTATTTTCAGGCGAAGGAAAGGGATTGGCAGAAAGCTCTCTCCGATAAAGAAACGGCCTTATTCCAGATGCGCGATGAAATGCAGAGGAAAATCGCCGAGAAAGAAGATGCCCATGCCGCGGAAAGCGACCGGCTCCGCGCGGCCATAATGCAGAACGCCCGGAAATTCCAGGATGAAAAAGAGATTCTGGCAGAAAAGATCAGGGATCTTGAATCGGATGTCGCCTCGGCGGTCAATAACCACAGGAAAGAGCTGGAGGCCCTCAACGCCCTCAGGGCTTCGGAACGAGAGGCGCTGAACAACAGTATTGCGTCTCTTAACGAGAAGCTCGTTCTTCTTTCCTCTGATATGGAGAAGAGCCGCGCCGCGGCTTCGGAACTTTCCTCACTTAACGCGAAACTCAGCGCCAATCTTGACGCGGAAAAGGAAGACAAGAGGAATGTCTCGCAGTCTTTCAGTGAAAGACTGCTTGAAAAACAGGATGAGATTGTGGAGCGTGACCGTCAGATAGAGCGCTTCAAAACGGATTTCGCGGATATGATTAAGGCCAAGGACGGCGAGATCAGCCGCCTGGCCGAAAGGATCAATCAGCTCGCCGCTCAGAAGAGTGAGAGCGAGGAACAGCTCATCCATTCCCGCGAACAAGTTGTTACAGAGAACAAGGCGCTGAAAGAAGAGATTGACTCTTTGCGGTCCTCTTTAAGGGAAGAAATCGCGGAAACAAAAAAGAAGATGGATGTTATGACGATAGAAAAAGCCGCTGAAATCGACAGGCTGAAGCAGTCTGCCGCGTCCTTAAAGTCAGAACTTGTCAGGCAGAGGGCCGACTTCGCTTCCTCGCAGGACAACCTCAGGAAACATTATATGGATCTCACGACTGAAAAAGATAAGGCCGCCGCCTCAAGCGCGGAAACACACGAGAAGAAAATTGAGGAACAGGCCGCCGCCGCGCGTAAAAAAGATTTGGAAATGAAAAAAAGCGCTGAGTTTTTCCGCGCCAGGGAAGATGAATTCAAGAAAGAAAAGGCGGATGCCCTCGCATCGGCGCTGCGGGAAAAAGAGGAAATCAAGGTTCAGATGAACAGCAGGATAATCGAACTGGAACGGGAAGGGCATCTTCTGCGCGAGGAAATCAGGGGCAGGGAGGCCGAGATGAAATCCGGCACTAACGCCCTTGAGGGCAGGCTCGCGGAGCTGACCGAGAAAATCACTGTTTTGCGCATGGCCAGGGAAAATGACGCCGCCAAGGCGAAAGAGCAGGCGGTGCAGTTGGCGAATCAGTTGAAAATACGGGATATGAAGCTGAAGGAAGAAACAAAGAAGAAACAGGATGCTTTAGAGGCCGCGTCGGATGAAATCGCTGTTCTGAAAGCTGAACTGCGCAGGCAGGCCGCGGACCACGGCAAGGCCGCCTCAAAGAGAGAAGAAGAACACGGAAAGGAGATATCGCTGCTTCGCGCCGAGCTCAACGGAATCAGGGATGAGGTCAGGGAAGAGCGCAAAAAAGCGTCTCTGGAAAAACAGATACTATCGGATAATTTCGCCGAACGCCTGCGCCAGGCTGAAAATAATTTCAACGGGGATAAGATAAAATTGAATAACGAGATCCGGGAACTGGCGGATATCAACAGGGCTCTTGAAGAAGAGCTTTCTTCAATCCGCCTGCGCCTTGAATCTTTTAAATCGGGAATGCAGTAAATGAGGGATAACGATGGATAAAAACAAACACGAGCAGGCACGACCCGGCGCGTCTTCAGCATCGCTGGACAAACTCCGGGAAGGCATGCTATCCGAGATAGAATTTCTCAAAAACTCTCTGGACAAAACAAGAACTGCCCATCAGGAAAAACTGCTTGAGGCCACCACGGCCAATATCGCCCTGCGCACGGAATTCAAGGAAAGGGAGCGCGGTCTGCTGGAGCGTATAAATGACCTGCAAGCGCAGCTTGAAAAGGCAAGGGATGAATATAGCTCTGACAGGAAAACATGGGAAGAGCTCCTCAACAACAGGGAAATCGAGAAAAATTCTCTTTACGCGGAATTAGCGGTAAAAGAATCCGAGGCCGTCACGGGGCAGGAGCATGAACGCCGGAAATTCGTGGAGAGGGAAGAGAACCTGCTCAGACAGATAGAGGCCCTTGAAAAAAATATTTCTTTTATCCGCCAAAAACAGGAAGATAGCCTGAACGCTTCGCGCGCGGAAAAGGAAAACATTGCCCTGGCCTATGAGACCAAGATATCGGATTACCAGAAAAACATCAAACAGTTACAGGAGAGACTGGACAGCCTCAGCGCGGATTTGACATCCGCGGAAGAGGACACAAGCCTTGTCAGGGGAGAGAACATACTCCGTGAGAACGAACTCAATAACAAGCTCCTGGGGCTGAAGGATGAGATAATCAGGCTCAAAACCTCGCTCGAGGCGGAACGGGCCAATTATTCCGCGCAGCTGCAGCTGAAGGACAGGGATGTGAGCGATATCTCCAAAAAATACGCTTCAGCCGAGAAAGACTTCAACGAAAGGTTGTCCGAGAGCCGCGTCCGTATGGCAGAGCTGCAGAAGCAATATGAGAAGGAGCTCGATGAGCGTTCAAGGCGCATCCTGGAGCTTGAGGAGTCCGAAAATGTCATAAGGGCGGAATCAGTTCTGAGGGAGAATTCGCTCAGGGATGAATGGGCGGCGCGGCTTGAAAAAAAAGAAAGGCGCTTACAGGAATTAGAGGCGAAGGCCGCTGAGCTGGAGGCCGAGCTTGAAAACACCAGAAAGTCGGCTTCCGAAAATATCAGACAGAAAGACGACGAAATCTTTAATCTTCAGAAACAGATAGAGAAAGACAAGGCCGATTTCCGCATCGCCCTGGATTCCAGGACAAGAGAGCTTGAGGCGGCAGGCGACCAGTCCTCGCATCAGATAACTTTTCTGAAGGCGCGATTAGAAGAGGAAAAAAAGAATTTTGAAAAACGCATGGAGGACGAAGCGGAACGCTTCCGCCGTATCAGCGATGAAAAAGAGAGGCTCGGCCAGACACTGCTTCTGAAAGAACGGGAACTTGAGGAGCTGACAAGGGAGCTCAATTCACAGCGCGGCAATCTGACCGCCAAGATAGAAGATTTAAAGGTAGCCGCCGAGCGCTCCAGGGTTATGATGGCCGGGCGTGAAGAAGAATATAAAAAAGAAACAGCCGCCCGCGAGGAAGAAATCAGGTCCCTCGCGGAGAAGATCAATGAGATCAATTCCGACTGGTCGCGCCGTCTCAAATTCGCCGAAGAAGAGATATTCGCCAAGCAGAAAGAAAAATTCAATGAAATAGAAGATGTAAAAACCGCCAATCGCAGGGAAGAAAGCGCGCTGGTGGAAAAATTCAACGCCAGGATCAATGAGCTCACCGAATTCAAATCCCTTTTTGAAAGTCAGTCCAGGGAACTGTCCAAGAGCCTGGAAGATAAGGAAAATGACATAGAAGCGCTCAAAAAAGTGCTTTCCGAAAAAGAATCCGTGATACAGGCCGCATCCAGGATGAAAGAGACGGAGCTTGCCGAGATCCGCCACAAGTTTGAAGACGAGATCTTCGCCGCCCGCCGCCAGTTTGAGTCGGAGCGGGAAAGATTCCTGCAGGAATTGAGCAAGAAAGAAGACGAAAAGAACAAGCTTAGCGCGCGCGCCGAAAAGCAGATATCCGTCATAGACGCGGCGCTCAAAGCAAGAGAGACAGAACTCGGTTTCGCGGACACAAGGATGAGGGAGAGGGAAGCGGCGCTTTCCTCTGAGATCAAATCCCGTGAAATAGAAATATCCGGCCTGAAACTTGAGATTTCCAAATTGCAGGAAAAGCTTCGTTTGCAGCTTGAAAGTTTTTCAAGAGAAAATGAGCGCTCATCCCAGTCATATTCAGAACAGTTGAGAAGTAAAGATTCCGCTTTCGCCGAAGAAAGGTCCGGGCTGCTTAAAGAAATGGAGACGCTGGAAAAGAAACTCCAGGAGCTCCGCATTCACACGGAAGCGTCCGTGCGCGAGCTGAATGAGCTTGTCAGCGCGAAAGACAGAAAAATATCCCAGCTGAATTCATCATACGAGAATGATAAAGCGCTGCTGTCCAGGAAGAGCGAGGAAGAGATAAGGGAGCTCAACGCAAGACTCTCCGCGGTATTGAGCGAAAAGAATTCCCTGGAGATCAAGATCAGCAACAGGGAAGACGCTCTGGCGGGTTTCAGGGAGATGGCCGCTGAAAAAGAGCGCCAACTGAAAGAATTCTTTGAAACGGAAAGAAAGGATTTTATCGGCAAACTTGCGGGCAAAGAAGAGGAAATTTCCGCTTTGCAGGCGCGGGTTTCGGAAATTGAGCGCCGGCGGAAAAATGAGCTTGAGGCCAAGACTCTTGAGTTCCTGAGAGAGAGGGACAGGCTCAGAGAAGAAATCAGCAAGTATTATAATAAATTTACTGAAACCAGCGAGCAGCTGCAGAAAATAGACGCTGTCGCCAAAAAAGCCAATAACGACAAAGAGCTTATCGCCATTGAGTGGCAGAAACGACTCCTCGTGCGCGAGGGCGAATTGAGGGCCGCCTCTGAAAAGATCGCCGCGCTTGAAAGGCAGATAGCGGCGGAAAGCGTCAACGCGGAAAAACTGCAGGTGAAGGAAAGGGCTCTCAATGAGAGAGAAAACAGGATAGCCGCCGCCGAGCACTTCGCCAAGGACGAGCTTCTCCGGGCGAAAGAGTCTTTTGCCGCGGAGAGGGAAAATCTTAACAATGCTCTCGCGAATCTCAGGAATTCGCTCTCTGAGAAAGAGGAGCTCATCAGCAGATTTAAAAATGAAAAAAATCTCATGGCCGATGAGCTCATCTCAATGAAGGCGTCTTATGAGGTGTTCAGCGAAAAACTGAAACAGGCTCAGTTTGACGCGGAAAAACGCTCTATTGAAATAGATGGCCTGAAAAAGGACATCCGGAACCGCGCCGAGCTTTATGAGAAGGAGAAGGCGGCCTCGGAAGAGGAGTTTTCCGCCCGCGAAAACGCGGTCCGTGACGATTACAAATTGCGTATTTCGCAGGTCAGCATGGCGAAAGACTCGCTGGGCAACGAGCTGGCGACATTGCGCGCCCTTTTTGAGAGAGAGAAAAACAGCAGGGAGGACGAAAGAATAAGATACGAGGCCTCAATCAACAGAAAACTCTCTGAGTTTGACAGGAAGCGCGATGAATGGCACTCCGAGAGGAAAGATCTGCTGGATAAATTCTATCTCACCGATGCCACGCGGAAAGAGCTGGCTATGGAAATAGAGAATTTGGAAAAAGAACTCAAAGAATCAAAAAAGGGAATACTGAAAAAAATCTTCGGATAAAAGTCCGTTCTTTTTATTCCAGCCAAAGAACCATTATGAAATCGGTTTTCGCGTTCGCGGGGTTGCCGTCCCTGTAAAAAACTGAAAAGCCCTCGTCGTCGGGGGGATCGGTCGTATCTTTTGTCCCCTTCGCCCATGAAAAGGGCGTGCCGTCGCTCTTGAAATATCTTCTCCAGTCATCGCCGGCTCCGGCGCCTGTGTAGCCGCGCGGGCCCCAGCAGAGGATGCCTGATTTCTCCGAGTCAGTAAATGTTTTGTTGACATAAACAAAACTGCGACCCCAGGGGTCTGTAAGTATTGCCGGCTCGTCAATATATTTGCCGTGCCAGTTGTCTATCCTGTTGTCATTATTTGTGTCCTCATCATTAGCTGAAGCCCCCGGGCGGTCTCCGGTCATGAGGTAATTATTCCAGTCTGTCAGACCGTCATAACCTATTCCGTCTCCTGTTTTTGCCTTGATAGGGAAAAGGCCGACATCGGCATAGTACATTCTGAGGCCTATCTGAAGCACTTTCATCTGGGCTTTTGCCCTGTCTATCCGGATATTGTTCCGGAGATCCCTGAATTTCAGGCCTCCGCTTATGATGAGTATGCCGGCAATAGCGACGATCAGCATGACTTCCGGCAGGGTGAAGCCCCCGCGGCTCTTTTTCATTAGGACGGCTTTGTTCTTCATACACTTAATGCTATCACTTTTGCAAAGTATTTTCAACTTCAGGTTTTGAAAATGGAATCAAGGCGCGGAATATCAGAAGGAAGTTTGCCGAAGGACTGTTTCCACATTTCGGGGCTTTCCATACAGAGGTATATACTCATATTTTTTCCGTGTTTTTCAAGCATGGCGCGTATTTTGGAAAACATTTCCATGCGTATGTATTTCAGATAGCGCTGTTTTCCGTCGTTTCCGCGTATGAATTCGCCGCAGAGTATTTTAGAATCCGGAAAGCGCGAATAAATAACAGCTTTGATCGCGGGGTCATAACGCAGAGCCCCGAGGCTTATCCACGCGATATGTTCCGGCGATATTTTGGAAAAGAGGCGCTCTATGAGTTCTTCATAAGCTTTTTCCCAGTTCTCAAAATAAATCAGCGGGTCAAAATGAAAGGCGACGGGATAGCCGTTTTCCGCCGCTGCGGCCGCGGCGCTTATGCGTTTCAGGGGGCTCGCGGCGCCTGTCTCTTCCGTTTCAGCGAGCGCGGAGGGGTTAAGTGACCAGGCCATGACAGTGCGTTCCCGATGATTCAGTTTAAGAAGTCCTGCGACATCCGCCGATTTTGTTTTCAGCTCCAGCAGAGAATTTGTGCGGGAACATATTTCAATGAGATTTTTATTCACATCAAGGACACTGTCCATGAGCAGACTGTCCGAAAATTCCCCCGTGCCTATTCTGAGCGTCTGCCCGGAAGCGGCGTCCTCAAAGTCCCGCAGAAAGTCCGCTGTGTTAACAAAAACCGTTATGGCGCGTGTGTTCAGATAAGCCTGAAGATAGCAGTAAGAGCAGTCCGCGGGGCATCCGAGGATGTTTTTGGCCACAAAATAATTACAGCACAGATGCCCGGCTGTTCCGGGGCATTTTTCTATGAAATTGTTTTTTTTCACTGTCAGAAAAAGTGCCTTTTTCGCGCGTGTCACCTCTTCCGGGCTGTTTTGAGGCGCAAAGCACAGCTCTTTCGCCGATTCCAGCGCTATTTTCTCCGCGCTTTTAAACAAAGCGAAGATTTTTTCAGTCAGGGGAAGGCCTTCCGCATCTTCGGTGAAATATATTTCAGAGAATTTCAAGGAATTCATTTAGCCGGTCAGCTTTCTTTTTTATTTCATCAAGGCTCTGCTGAAGTTCCGCCATGTTTTCAAAACGGATGGTGAGCGACACTTTTTTGCCCTCCATGTTTTCGGGATAATGAAGTGACACATTAGCGGGGAGTGAGAGCGCGAGCGAGGCGGCCTTTAATTCTTTTTCTTTTTCGGTCAGTGACGGGAAGCGGCGCGCGCGCAGAGCCCGCCTGACTTTTTCTGTTTTTATTTTTCTTGATTGCCGCACTGTCATAATGTCTTTTAAGCCGGCTATTATTTCAGCGGCTGAGAGGCCCTCCCGTTTGGATATATCCAGTATGAGTTCGGCGAATTCTTTCATGAGGGAACTGCTCGGCCTGAGCTCCTCAAGGAAGGCGCATACGATTCTCCTGTCTTGTTCCATAAGGAAACGGAGAGACAGAGCCGCGCCGTAACTTATTGTCCGCGCCTCCACTTTTTCCGCAAGATCCCGCGGGAAATCAGCTGCCATAAAATTTTGATATCAGGCCGTATTTGGCCCAGAGCCAGGGCTTGAATCTTTTCAGCGCTCCGCTTCGGACAATCGCGCATTTTCTCCTGAGTTCGGCCTTCGCCAGCTTTTCGCGCTCCGGGCTCAGGCCTGATTTCAGGGCTTTGATTATGGAGTATATCCTGAAACGGTCCATTGCCGGCTCGCTCTCTGACAGTTGTCCGGGATGGCCGCCGCGTTTTATTATGAGCTCGCGGTCTATGTAAGCGATGTTGTGCTCAGATGAAATCCTAAGCCACATATCATAATCTTCGCACACCGGGAGTTTTTCGTCAAATTTCAGGCGCTCAAGCGTTTCTCTGCGTATCATGGCTGAGGAGGGGGATATGATGCACATTTCAAGGCACTTGACAAAGATATCGCCGCCTCTTTTTGAATGATGCTTCTTCTGATTTTTGTGCGAACCGCATTTCAGCCATTTTTCCCCCGTGTAGCACAGCGGCATCGAAGGGTTTTTCTCCATGAAATCTATCTGGACATCAAGCTTGTCTTTCATCCAGAGGTCGTCCGAATCCAGAAAGCAGATGTATTTTCCCGAGGACGCTGTGAATCCGGCGTTGCGCGCGGCGCTCACTCCGGAATTTTTCTGAAAAATGTATTTGTCAGCTTTCGGGCCGAGAATTTCTCTGCTTCCGTCAGTGGACCCGTCGTCCACGATTATCAGCTCATAATCGGAACAGGTCTGCTTCCTGACACTCTCAACGGCTTCCGCGGCAAAGTCTTTCCGGTTATAGGTCGTTATGATAACGCTGATATGAGGCATATTTTAGCGAGTTCCCCCATGTTGATTTTTATGAAGTTCATCCGTAAATCGCTTACGCAGTAAAAAAACCGCGTGTCCGTTCCCCGCGCGGCGAAGGCGGCGTGAGCGGTTTCCATGTCCACCATGTCAAAGCCCTCTTCGGCGAGTTTCTCAAAGATGTCTTTCTCCATGAAAAGAGAGGGCAGTGTGTAAATGCTCCCGCTTTTATCCGTTTTTGCCTGAGCGCTTTCGAAGGGCCTCTTTGCTTTCCGCGGCAGTTTTCCTTCGCCGAGACTCAGCGCAAATTCCTCGAACGATGCCCCGCCGGCCCATGAAGATGCGGCACAGAAGGCGCCGGGCGCTAACGCTTTGTTAACACTGCCGGCGAAGCCGAAAAAGGATATTTTTTTTACACCGGATTCTTTCAGAAACAATATGCAGTCAGCCGCTCTTTCACCCGCGCCGCAGTCTATTACGCATAACTTTTGATTAGCCATATCGCCTTTCCAGCCTTTCCACCAGCCTCCCGCGAAAAGACTGAAATGTGAAGGTTCTGTGAGCCTGTCCGCCATTTTTTTCGCGAGAGCGCCTATGGGTGTTATTAGAGCCTCGCGCCCGCGGCAGTTTTTCGCGAAATCAATCACAGTCAGAGCGGCCCTCCGGTTTTTTTCTGAGCTGCTTCTTCTCTGATTTCATTCTTTTCAGTTCCAGCACTTTTTCTTTTGCTTTTTTTGAACGCCTGTTTTTTTGTTTTCTGAGCTTGTGGATTTTTTTTGCTTTTTCGCCGGCCGCGCCCTTGATGTCGTCCTCTATTTTATCGGCGAGGATTCTTCTGGCGAAAAAGCGGTTGCTCTCTCTGAGCCTGTCCGCGGAGCATTTAACCAGAATGCCGCTGGGGATGTGTTTAAGGAATACGCAGGATGATGTTTTATTGAGCTTCTGTCCGCCATGTCCCGACGCGCGGGTGAATTTTTCCTCAATGTCGCTCTCTTTTATGCCGAGCGCGGCGAGGCGTTTCTCAAGAGCTTTGACTTTATTCGCGTTTATCATTGTTATGCCGAGGCTTCCATACCCGCATCTGAAGTTTTTTTTGTAATTTTCTGATATAAATTCAGATAATCCCTTTTTTCGGTTTCTGATTGCGCCACAGTTTGATATCCATAGGATAAAGCGTCCAGTGCTTCTTGTATATTGGTTTCGGAAAATATCGCAAAATATCCTCCGATAACCGGGTGCAAACATTCAGTCACATCTGTAAGACCCGGCTCTAAAAACAGAACATTTTTCAGAACACTCACATCATCAGTCGTTAAAATAAGGGCAAATCTTTTTTCTTCCATAATAATTAAGGCAATAAAAAATTGTAGTAGCCGCGGCCTGCCGGTAGGCAGAGATTGCTATCCCGCCATAAAAGGCCGCATAGCAATGCGGCAGCTACAATCAATCGGGACTGGAAAGTCCCTCCTGCAAATATATTGGGCAATGCAGGATTCGAACCTGCGGCCTTCCGCGTGTAAGGCGGATGCTCTCACCAGCTGAGCTAATTGCCCGAGCGAATCATCAGGAGATATTGTAGAAAAAAAAGGGGACGGAGGAAAGTCGAAAGTCGGACTTTCCTCCGTCCCCCTTTTTTTCCCCTTTTTTTTCGGCTGTTTTTTTGCTAAAAATATGGCATGCGAAGACAGGAAGTTAAGAACATTATACTCATCGAAGTGGATGCGGATGAAAAACGGGCCGCGTATCTGCGCGGCTCCGAGGTGCAGGAGCTCATTATAGAGAGGAAGGAAGAGCCTTCCCGGATAGGCGACATATATTACGGCCTCGCGTCGGGAATCAACAATGCCATTCACGCCGCTTTCGTTGACATAGGTATCGGCAGAAACTGCTTTCTCCCTTTTTCGGATTATCCCCATGCGATCAAGAAGGGAGAGAGGCTTTTTGTCCAGATCGCGAAAGACGAGATCAAGACAAAGCCAGCGCGGCTGACCGGTTATATATCCGTGCCGGGCCGCTTTCTCATATTCATGCCCAATTCCACCAGGGGCGGCGTTTCCAAAAACATTACAGACAGAAAAGAAAGATTCCGTCTGAAAAAAATAATGGAGGAGCTCAAGTCTGCCCACGGCGGCGCGTGGATAGCCAGGACCCAGGCCTCCGGCAGGACAGAAAAGGAAATAAAGAGCGACGGGGAATTTGCGGCTTCCGTCTGGATACAGATAGAAAAAGAAAAAAGCAGAGATACCAAAGCGGGTCAGATCTACTGCATGCAGGATTTTACGCCGAAGATTTTAAGAGAGATGCTCAATGATAAAACGGACGCCGTATATGTCGAGCCGGAAGAGGAGCTGGAAAAGGCGAAAAAATATCTGAAGCAGATCGCGCCGGATAAAAAAGCCGAGCTCAGCAATGACGCGAAAGACCCCCGCGGCTTATTTGAAAGGTACGGTGTTGAAAAGGTCATCAGGGACTTGACCAAACCCTCGGTGGCGCTCAGCTCCGGAGGCGAAATAGTGATCCAGTCCACCGAGGCTCTCACGGCCGTGGATGTCAACAGCAAGGGATTCAAGAAGAAGGGCTCTGTTGAAGACACATCTTTTCTGACCAACAAAGAGGCGGCGAAAGAGATAATGAGGCAGATAAGGCTCAGGAACATAGGCGGTATAATTGTTTGCGACCTCATTGACATGGAAAAGTCTTTACACAGACAGGAAATTTATGACATAATGAAAGAGATGGCCTCCTATGACAGGGCCAAGATTGATATTCTGCCGCTGAACAGGCTGGGCCTTGTTGAGATCACGAGACAGAGGCTGGAGGATAATATCCTTGAAAAGGTGAGCGTCAAGTGCTCCCATTGTGACGGGAGCGGGAGAGTGCTGTCACCCCTTACGATGCTAATAAGGATAAAGAGGCATTTGATGAAGAACAGAAAAAATCTGCATGCTGTGTCGGTGAACATTTTTGTGCATCCGACTGTCGCGGACATGTTTACGGAAGACGCCATAGACGCTCTCGCCGCCGAAACCGGCAAGAGGATAAGGATACGCGCGGATTACAAAATTTCGGAGCAGGAATATGAGGTCGAATAAAGCTTTTACGCTTGTTGAGCTGATGATAGTCATAAGCATTGTCGGGATGCTGTCAACCATAGCAATACCGAAATTTGTGGATATGATGAGAAAAGCCAACGAGGCCGTCACAAAAAGCAATCTCGGCGTGCTCAGGTCCGTCACATCTATTTATTATGCCGACCATGACGGCGTGTGGCCTTATCAGAACACGGCTGTCGCCGGG
>Ga0210049_1000165_pt1 | contig 47722 bp, 65 predicted proteins | sample CryGeyCG2014_300_2_FD_183964 | JGI IMG/M metagenome (GOLD analysis project Ga0210049, IMG submission 183964) | Groundwater microbial communities from aquifer - Crystal Geyser CG06_land_8/20/14_3.00 (SPAdes) (version 2) | ecosystem: Environmental > Aquatic > Deep subsurface > Groundwater | place... | reverse complement strand
AAAGATGATGCCTAAGAAGAACTGGTACAGAAAGGGGGATGTTCTTCTAGGGGTTAAAGAAATACTGGTCTTGGATCCAGACGGTTATCTGCTAAGGTTTTCTCAATCTGTTTCTAATAGAAAATAGGTACGTGTTTAGCTACTTTTCCAACGGAGGTCATTTTGACCTCCTTTTCCAAGATTTTCCAAATTTTTGCTAAAAAGAAGGCAAGATTGAGCTCATTTTTATCGAGCTAAACACATACACTTTCACGGGCGAACATTCATGATGAGAAATGTTGGATTCTTCTATCTCCCTGAAGATGAGAATACAGCAGACGACACCTTCATACCAAATTTCATACATACAAATTATGGTCCTGGAACGATAAGGATAAGGTTTGATGCAATTTCATATTATAAACCTTACCTCTCACTAAGAAAACATTTCAAGGCATACAGAAGGATATTCTGGGATCTTGATAACATGGACAAGAAGGAAGAATTTAGGGGATCAAGAGAAATGGAGAAAACCCATCTGGACTGGAATTACATATTTTCAAAAGGTCCTTTGATTGCCCTTGATTTCCTTGCATACGCAGCTATATCATTTGGCGAGAAGAGCCTTTATGATTTATTGCCAAAAAAAAGCATTGCAGAGGTTTGGCAATATGAAAAAAAGTGAGTGGAGATTAGATGAATAAAAATATTAGACTAGCATTTGTTGGTGTCGGGAATATAGCAGAGCAACATATGAGATACCTGAGAGATTTTTCAGATGTTGATATTGTTGGACTATATGATATAGACGACAAGATTCTACGGATACGCCAGCATCAATTCGGTGGAGAAATATATCGGTCAATTAACCGTATGCTTGAGGTTCAGGAGCCAGATGCGGTGTTTATATGTGTTCCTCCTTATGCGCATGGAGAAGCAGAGGTATCATGTATAGAGCGTTGCATACCATTTCTAGTTGAAAAACCGTTGTCCAATAATATAAACACAGCCAAGGAATTGGCTGATAAAGTTCATGAATCCGAAGTAATCACTTGCGCTGCTTACATGAATCGCTACCGTAGAGGTGTTCAAAAGGCTAAAATATTTTTAGAAAGATATCCCGCATCATTAGTTAGTGGTGGTTGGTTGATAGATACTCCGTCTGATCATCCATGGTTGACACAGAGAGAACTTTCTGGTGGTCAACTAGTTGAACAAACAACCCATCTTTTTGATTTGGTGCGTTATCTTTGTGGTGAAGCAGCGAGTATTCATTGTTATGGTTCTAAAGGTTTTGTTCATCCAAACGATACTTATGATGTGGATGATGCAACAACTGTCTCTATACAACTGAAATCCGGAGCCGTAGCTTGTATTCAAAGTTCCTGGTCTGCGGGCTTTGAACGTGATATTTACCTGAAACTTTTTGGTCCTAACATTAGTGTTGAATTCAAAAATTGGGATCTTGATACAAAAATAGTATGTCGAGATTATCTTGTTCCACTAGAAATACCTGGAGAAAAAGATATATTCGCTATTGAAGACCGTGCCTTCCTGAATGCAGTCAAGTATAATGATCCAACAAGAATACTTAGTAATTACGAAGATGGTTTTCGAAGTCTTCAACTCAGTCTTGCAGCAAATGAAAGTCTTGAAACAGGCGGACCTATCCAACTGACAGATCTCCAGAGATACTCAAAATAAAATTTCATCTAGGTAAATATGAAAGAATCTCCTCAACTGACTTATCTACTGATTTGCTGACATCTATGACTATTCCATAGTCAAATTTTGAGACCAATTTATAAACATCTCTTGCAGCATTTTTTCCATGTTTTTTCTCCCTTTTGCTATCCCTTTCTATACACACTTCTAGTGGTGCCTTAAGAGTAAAGATATAATATGGGAATTTTAATTTTTTGATAAGATGCTCAATTGGTTTTTTATGGTAGAAGCACGCATCAAAAATCACGACCCTACCTTTGCTTAACATCTCATTTGCATGGGGGATTATTGCTTCATTGGCTTTGATGAAATTGTCTTCTGATATACATCCAATTTTGGGATTGATCTCATCCAACCCATTTTTCGCAAGAATCTCATCAATAGAAATATATTCGGCATTAAGTATATCCACTAATTTTCTAGCGATTGTAGATTTCCCGCATCCTAAAGGTCCTCGGATAATTATAAAATAACTCATAATTAATATTTGAAAGTATTATTTAAATTTTTACGTTTAAGTCTTATCATGCAGTATTTAGCTAAGAACATGATTCCGAGACCCACCGAAATCGTTAGAGCAAGCGGAATCAAAGTTTATGACTCAGAAGGAAATGAGTACTTAGATTTAACCTCACAAACACTCGACCTTAATCTAGGGCATGGACATCCAGTTATTTTAGATGCTGTGAGAAGTTTATTAGATACAGAAGGCTTCACATATTATGTTTCACCTCGATTTAAAAATAGGTATGTTGCAGAGTTTGCGGAAAGACTAGTTGGTCTAGCGCCTGAAGGTTTGAACAAAGTGAATTTACATATGTGTAATGGCAGTGATGCAAATGAGGACGCCTTAAAAAGGGCGAGAAAATATCACAGGGACAACAACAGAAGGATGATAGTTTCTCTTAATGGAAGTTATTTAGGCGCTTCTTCGGAAACAATAAGCGCTTCTGGAGGCAATATTTGGAAAGAACCTTGCCTTGGTGGGTCAGGAGACTATATTTTCATCGATCCCATGAATCCATACAGAAAACCGGAAGGCATGACTATTGAGGAATATACAGAAGCCAAAGTTAGGGAATTTGAAAGAATTGTAAAAAGCAGGGAAGATGTTGCTGGAATTATCATGGAAATAATACCCTTCAATGCAGGTGTGTTGGTTCCGCCACCCGATTATGTGAGGGGAATTGAAAGAGTATGCAGAGAAAATGATGTGGCTATGATAGTAGATGAGATTCAAACTGCATTTGGATGGTGTGGTGATATATTCGCTTCCAATGTATATGGAATCCAGCCAGATGCAATTTCCTTGGCAAAAGGCATGACTGCTGGATTTCCTGCCTTGGCTGCTACTGTTTTCAAAGAAAAATATGATGTTCTTAAACCAGGTACTTCAGAGTACTCTTTCGGTGCTCAGTCATTGGGATGTGTAGCAGCGCTTGCGAATATAGATTATCTAACCACATCTGGAATATTAGACACGATACCAGAAAAGCACGAGAGGTTCATGTCTCACCTAACAAGGATGAAGGAGAAATATCCATTTATTGGGGATGTTAGAGGTTTAGGTCTTATCCTTGGAATGGAATTTATTCATGACGATGGTAGCCCTGATATGGACATAGGTGTCGATGTTTACCATGCCGCATTTGAACGTGGGCTCCTGATCAACATTCCTACGACTGAACGGGGAAGACATAGTGCAATTAGCATTAAGCCACCAATAATCATTACACCAGAAGAAATTGGTGACTCTATGGAACGTTTGGATGAAGCCATAAAATCTGTTTTATAGTTAATCTGATTTTTACTTCCAAGTAGATAGAAGGGGAATTCAGGTGCCATAATAGTGACGACTCTACCTTTTTAGCTAGGAGGGCAAGGGCATAGGCTATTGGATTATCAAAGATAAAGCAAAATCACTTCCCTGACAAAATTAACAAAGAATGCTCCAGCAAGCAGCCAATAAGCAATCTGGTAGGTTCTGGTGTATTTCCTTTTCTTAAAACCGAAGTGGCTTGCGAGCAGAATGAAAGCTGCTACTGACATGCCATAAATCCATGCTGAGATAGTGCTTCTGCTGAACATAAATCGCATGATTGGATTTGCTTCGACTATGCGGCTGCCTTGATAGGCTATAGTAGTCAAGGCCATGGATCCTAGGAAACTGATGGTGAAGATTGTTAATGGGATATGCCTGGACATGATTATTGTTATATCTTTGTCAATAAATTGTTAATTGATTGGTAGAAGAAGTGAATAGCTTTAACAATAAAATGTAAATATGAATTGGAAGCTTTACTCCTTTGTTATCAGATCTAAGAAGAGAAAGGATATTCTATTATCGTTGGAAAAGGTCAGAACACCTACAGAAATAGGTAATAAGGTCAAGACGAGTGTTTCCCATGTCTCGAGGACATTGTCTGACTTTCAGGATAAAGGCATAGTTGAATGTGTTACTCCAGAGCAGAAGGTAGGCAGAGTCTATAGACTGACTAAGAATGGTAAGGAGATATTAGACTATCTGAAAAAAGAACGGGGAAAAGCATAGTTTCTATCGTCCAGAAAAAATGTTTTTGCCAAAAAACCCTATGATATCCATTTAAAAGTTTTATGTCCAAGAAATATACCATATGGACTATCTAACAAAGCAAAGGGTAAAAAAACTGATTCCAGAAGGGCCTATGAGAGGCACAGCAAGATTTCTTTATAGAAAATTAAGATTAGCCTGCCATCAGATTTCGCCTAAAGATTATAAAATAACAAGATCATCTGGAGACGGATCATATTCTTTGGAATTCAATAGGGGTGAATTAGCAGGGAGTAGAATAATATTCCCGCCAGCAGATTTTTTGGATACTTACTTTTTGTTTAGCGTATCTGAGGAAATGCCCGGTTATTTCAAAAGAAAACCAAGAGAAGCCGATTTAGTGATGGATGTGGGTTCATTTCCTGGGGATTTCGCAGTATTGGCAGCATCATTGATTGGAAAGAAAGTCTATGCTTTTGAGCCTGATCCAGAGAACTATGACTATACGCAAGAGATGATATATGCAAACGGCCTGAGGGGAAGGGTAGAGGCAATCAGGTTGGGAATATTCAATACTAACGGCAGGACCATGTTTAGGTCTGATGGGGTCGGATCAAGAATTTGTTCAGGCCCTGAAGGCAATGGCATTTGCACTGTTGAATTAACTACTATTGATGATTTTTTAAGCGATTTTAGCGGGAGGAAGCCATTCATAAAAATGGATATCGAAGGCCATGAAATTGAAGCAGTTGATGGTGCTCCGAAAACATTCCAGAATGGTTCTGAGTGGTCCATAGCTTCATACCACTTAGTAAATGGAGAACAAACATATCATCGGTTGGAAAGATTCTTTCAAGAATGTGGCTATCAAACAGAAATAGTGCATCCAAGACATCTTACATTAAATGCTTGGAAGTAGATGTAATACAAGGATAAATTGGGGAAGGAGGAGACCTCCCGATATCCAACAGCCCAGCAATCTCCGAACCAAACAATTCTTCTCTAACTCTTCTGATAGCTGCATTTACACTTTGCATAACACTTCACCTCTGATGGAGCATCAAACGGAAGGAAGATAATAATCGTTGCGATCGCTCAATCATCCCCAGAATCGAAAGGATTAATTTAATTCCTGCGAGTAGAGCGACTAGAAGGAGGGAAGTGTGCCTATGCGAAGTTGAATCAACTGAAGAGTAAGAAGAATCACTGAAAAAAATCGTAGCAAGTCCAGTAATCACTAATCCTATTGCTGCAATCCATAATCCTTTTATCGTATAATTTATGGTCTTTTTATTGCTTTCAACGCCTTCTAATATTGAAAGAAAATTTATATAATCATTGATTTTATCTTTTGTTCTTGCTGAAGACGAACTTATTTCATTTTCTTTTTCTGCAATACTAGATAGTAATTGCTTATTGATGCTTATCTGTTCTTGAATCATAGGTTTGAAATAGGAGTTGGAAAATTTATTTTGGTTAGGACTCGGGCTATCCAATCCTCTCTCCTGTATAAACATGAAAATCTTTATTTGTTCAAGGTCTCCCGATGATAATTGTGCTACATTGATGCTGCCGATTTGTTCTTCTAATTTAGTTAAATTACCAATACCATTCTCATAATCTTTCGTTTTTTTGCTTTCGAGATATATATTTTTTGCTTGCTCGTTGATGTAAGAGATGTTCGCATTGGCATTTTTATAAAAATCCTCTGTATTTTTTAGGCTGTTTTCTAGGTAGTCTTCAATTCTTGAATTAACAGATTCCATTTTAAAAAACATCATTGGTATTTCCCATGTGCTGCTAAAACTACCCCCGCCTATTATGTTGCCCCTGTTTATTAAAATCAATAAATTCGTTGAGCCCTTCTCAGCATATGGAAAATAGTTTGATATTCCAAACCATTCGGTGACGCCTACATCGATGGGTGTTAATTTGTAGTTATCATAATTCAATTTTCTCTCAAGGTTTCTAATATTAATGCCTTGTTCTGGAATATTTAGGTGTAGAATCAATAACTCATTTTCGTAATCTGCGCCAAAAACTTCGGCTATTCTTCGAACTTCACCATAGGCTTCCCATGGCGGAGGTAATGAATCATAACAACCTATGATAGATTTACTTGCGATTATGAAACCGTCTTCAATACTTATATTGACATTAGAAGATGTATTGGCATAAAAATCGCATTTATCAGCTTGATTTTCTGGTCTGATGCTAACTGTCATATTAAATTCCTTTTCTAAAGTTCTAACTGCATTATTAATTTTCCATCCTTCAATTGTATTGTTGCAATTTACAATTTTGGAATAGTGTCTGAGAACATCGTCTATATTACTGTTGTAGTCGATATGCATATCTAGGTCTTCATAAGTAAATTGCCTTGCTGCAAAGTATGTCACATCCCAACTGCAAAAACTTTCTGCTTTGGATGAGGGAAGAATAACTACAATCAAGAGAACTACAAAACACGACAAATTTCCCAGCTTCCTCATGATTGACATATGGATTTAACCTTTAAATGTATATCATATAGCTTCCATACAACGAGCAACGAACCCGAGCATAAAGTCCCGAAGGGACATTTAGCGAGGGCGAGTGATTAAAAATCATATCTCTTCAAACTCTTTTTCCAATTTCAATTCTTTAATCACTTTAACTATAACATTAGCGACATAATCGTCATCCTTCAATCTATCAATAACCATAGACACTGCTTTTTCTTTAGCATTCTTTTTATTCTCGATTTCTATAGCGGCTTTTAGATTAAATGGTTTTTTACAATTCTCGCAAAAATCTGATTTCATTTTATTTTTATAACCACAAAGTCTGCATGTTTTTTCTTCATGTATTTCAAGAAGTGCATTATCCACATCATCATTGCATAAGTGATAGTATATGTCTGGCATCTTACTAGATGGCGACCAGCCAAAATGTTCGCTCATTGTTGCGTTTTTAAGATATGGAGCTAGATGTGATGCCTTTGCATGCCGGTATGCATGTGGATTCATTTTCTTTCTCATGTTAAGTTTTTTCTTTATTCTATCTAGGGCAGAAATGACACTATCATGCTTCAAAGGTGCTCCTCTTTGACTTACCCATAAAGGCGCTTCTGGGTCATCTTTATATGGATGAACACTCAGCCAAGCAGATAAGACATCCACATAATCTATGCCTCTAACATTCCTGGGTATAGTCTTGCTTTCTTCCACATCTAAAATAACGCCATGCTCATCAAATTTTATATTCTTTATTTGTAACTGGAGTAATTCTCCTATTCTGCAACCGCTCTCATAAAGCGTTAATATTAGTGCTTTGTCCCTCACTGATGTGGCTTCTTTTGCTATTTTTTCGATATCCTCCTGTGTAAGAATATCTTCACGTTTTATTTTCTTTATGTTTTTTGCTGATGACCTTATCCATCTGACTTCTGGTGGATAGATTTTCTCATCGTCTAATTCTCTGAGCCATCTATAAAATTTCTTCAATATACCCTTGTATGATAGCATATTCCATCCGTCTGAATATTTGCTTTGCAGCTTACTAACTAATTTAATCATATCATCTTTGTTAGCATCATCAAAAGGCTTATCCAACAATTTCGCTAATGTGAGCAATTTCTCAACATTGTTTCTAAGAGTAGCTGGCTCGAATCCCTGAGCAGCAAGTAAGTTATAATATTTTAGAATGATTTCACTATTCTCTTTGCATATCCCTTCACATGCTTTAACCCTTTCAAGCAGTCTGTCCAGATCCCTTTGATATCCAGCATAATCGAATTTCATATTTATCCCTTAGCATCGACAGCTATTATTTGTCAAAAAACTAAGGGTTGATACATCTCCTCTCCTCTGAACTTAAAGGATTCTTCATCTGTTATCAGTCCGCCTGTCAGTCTTCATCGGATAGTTTTAAGGTCCTCTTTCAAGCTCCGGAGGATTTGAGGTAATAAAAATAAAGGGTTTTGAAGATAAAAAGAGTTAGTTGTGGAGACTTTTCCATTAAAGAAACGAATATACTGCTCAAAATTAGTTAGCCGGCACACAAAGAATAAATGATAAATTTATTAATTTCAGATATTATTTATTGGTATGAGAAAATTATTGTTTCTTGTCCTGATTATTCTTCTAGTATCTGGTTGTGTTCAAAAAAAAGAAGCAAATCCGGAATATCAAGAGGGTCCGAAAGAGAGGTTAATTTCACTCCTAGAGAGGCAGGATGACAGTTCAGAGAGTTACATATTCGATGAGATTTCTGTCAGCATGACCAAATTGAACAGCAGGGGAATTAGTTTTTTCGAGGTGATTGACGGTAAAATTGTAGATTGCTATGAATCATATGAACAATATTTTCCTGATTCAAAAGAAGAAGGAATTTGTGATAAAAATGGGGTTCCACCAAGAGAGGCATTTGCCAGGGACCAGTTGAACCAACCATTAGGCGATGTCTCAAGTGTAAATTATCAAAACTGTTCTGAAAGCTTTCATGTGGTTTCTGCTCCTTCAACATATACTCTTATAAGCAAAATATTTTGCTTTGATGACAATAACAGGCTAAGCTCTTTCAGAGAACAGGGCTCTTATCAGTACGGAATAAAAGAACAAAACATTACCATAACCTACACATGATGCAAGAAATTTGAATATGCAAATATAATAAAAGACCCTGTGATATACATGAAAAATAAAACAAAACAAATAGTAAAGAAAAAATATTCAGAGATAGCGAAAAAAAGCAGTTCATGTTGCAGATGTGATTGCTCTACTGGTGATATATCGGAAAGCATAGGATATACTAAAGAAGATCTCAAATCTGTTCCAGAAGGCTCCAACTTAGGGCTAGGCTGCGGCAACCCGACAGCATTAGCAGAATTAAAGGAAGGAGACGTTGTTTTAGACTTAGGCTCAGGCGCTGGATTTGATGTATTCCTTGCAGCAAATAGAGTCGGAAAGAAAGGCCATGTCATTGGAGTGGATATGACAGAAGAGATGATAGATAAAGCGAAAGAAAATGCCAGAAAAGGCGGCTACAAAAATGTCGAATTCAAATTGGGCGATATTGAAGATTTGCCTATTGAAAATGCTTCAGTGGATGTTATAATAACTAATTGCGTGATAAATCTTGCCCCAGACAAATCTAAAGTGTTTAAAGAAGCGTATAGAGTCCTTAAGAAAGGCGGCAAAATTTGTGTTTCTGATATTGTGCTGTTGAAGGAACTTTCAGAAGAACAAAGAAATGACAAAGATCTGCTGACTGGCTGCGTGGCTGGCGCTCTGCTGAAAAAGGATTATATAGATAAAATTAAAGAGATTGGCTTCAGGGTGAAAATAGTATCTGAAGACAGAAAAATAAGCAAGAAACAGTATGATGGGATGCCTCTAGAAAGCATAAAAATTGTAGCGTATAAATAAAACTAATAGCCATCCAAATTAGTCTTCATCGGATTTAAGGTTTAGACAATACAATCTAATCGAATACCAATAATTTATATTGATTAAAGATAAAATGTTTATTCATGGATGAGCAGGAGCTAATTGATAATATAGTCAAAATAAGGAATGAGCTGGGATTAAGCCCTTATGATAACTCTACCCTGCAGACTATGAAAAAAGAAGATTTAGAAAGGCTTTATAAAAGGGTTTTAACTCTGAAAGAGAACAGCAATGCAAAAAAACCTGCGATAAATCAAAAGGTTATTTTTATTTCAGTTGGGGCTCTCTTAGCAGTATCTCTTGTTGCTGGCTTTGTTTTTATTATGCCCAAGCTTATATCAGACAGTCAATCCAAAGCGAATAATACAGCAGATATAAAAAACGAGACAGGGATTGTTTATAGCCTATGCGGATGCGATACTAATCCAGAAATTTGCGATGATCCTATGTGCACCTGCGACCCGTTATGTATGACTTCTGGTGAAAATGTTTCCACTACAACTACCGCTTACATGTCATCAACGACGACCTTAGAGGAGTTACCAACTACTACAACTTTAAATGAGAGCACAACTACTACAATCATTTCTGGGACCACTACAACGATAAATCAAAACACAACCACCACGTCAGTTACTGTATTATCTACTACCACATCAACCTCAACAACAATACTTGGAACTACTACAACTACAGCTGCGTCTGCATCGTCAACTACTACAACAATACTTGGAACTACTACTACAACCATTTCTGGAACAACTACTACATCTACGTCTACAACATCTACAACAACAATAATTGAAACTACTACTACAACTATAGAAGAAGTTTTAGCATGCGGCTGCGATATTGATCCAGAAATTTGCGATGATCCTATGTGCTATTGCGATCCCCTTTGCCCGCCTTAGCATTTAACAAGAAAAAGCAGGGATAATTATTTATTGGATTAAAGTAAAATATCTGATTAAAGAGGAGATTGAAAATCATTACTAAAAAGGATGTTCTATTAAAACCGAAAGATAATTCTAGGGTTATTGTTTGGTCTCTGGTTGGGTTGATTGCATTGACTGTTGGCGGTTTTATCATCTTTAGCATAGTTTCAAAGCCTTATTCAAAAGATGAGTTAGCTTCGACCACGCCAACTACTGCAGAAAATACCGCCACTCCAACAACTATAGAAGAAGTTCTAGCATGTGTTTGCGATGCCAACCCAGAAGTTTGCGATGATCCTATGTGCTACTGCGATCCTTTATGTAATATTCCGGATTAACTAATCGTTACTTTAACATCGTCGAATAGAATCGAATAACTGCTATCTTGTTGATAATTAGCTAAAAACATGACTCTCACATATTTTGTCCCATATCTGAACTTGCTATATGTTGCATCTCCGCCATACTTCCAGCCGCTTACACTGCCTTGGTATTCTGTCCAAGTATTAGGAACTTGAACACTTGCTGCTGCAACATAATTATATCCAGAACCAGCGTACATGTTCGCAACAGGAGTTCCTGCTGGGATCATTGGACCAGACCATTGAATTGTCTGAACACATTGCCAAGAACCCCCCACATATTCAGTTTTACATAGAGTAATAGTATTCCCACTCAAAGTGTTATAATACGCAGTATTTCTTGTATAAGTATAAGCTGGACAAGAGGGATCACAATGAGTTCTAGAATCTAAGTCCCAAAAGCCAATTATTTTCTGATAGTATATAGTTGATGATGGCTTCCAATTAGCTGGGTTATTCAATTTTACAGTAGTATCACCTGGTTTTAAATCTACAGCAAGAGTTGTCTTAGTATTTTCAAAATATTGAACATAGTAATGCTGAATGAAGTTATAATCCTTGTCATACTCCATAAATCCAGCATACAGCCTGCTAAGACCTCCAGCGCCAACGCTTTTTGCATAAAGGTCTAAATTTACAGTTGTTGTATTGTCTTGATAAGGAATAAAAGATGAAGTATAGACTGTCGCACCGCCAGTTCTTTGACCTGAATATAGACCATTATGTTTATCAGAAGAAGTGACACCAGTGAGGCTAACCCAATTATTGGAAGTTCCCTGCTCAAAATCCCCGTTATTAACAAAATTACTGACAGAAAAAGGCTCAACATCTATGATTCTTTTAATGCTGTTTGATGGGCTGACAACCATTATTTCCAGATTAGGCCCGAAATCAGATGGAAGGAATTTCAAGGTAGCGCTCTGGTGCGGCTGAATCGACTGAGGATTAAGAACAGTTGCTTCTTTTCCATTGACAAAGATTTTTATCTCTCCGGAATTGATTGCTTCTGTTCCATCATTGTTTACAACAACCGTGTTGCCGTCTGAATCCGCTATGCTGATTGGCTTAGCTGTCTTTCCTCCGATCATCCCTGAAAAGAAGACGTATGCCGTTCCCACTAATGCTATTGCTATCAGCACGAGAAGAATTGTTGCTATTATTCCTGAATATTCCTTTCATACAATCAATAATTGGATTTCAGTGTTTAAAATAATTATCCCCTGCCGAGTGTCAGGCTATCCAGTAAATTATAAGTTGAAGAAAACTTAAATTAAGTTTGATGCCAGATGATAATCGGGTTTTTTACTGCGCTGCTATTAATATTCGGCTTTTCCATGCTTGCCTACTGCTATTGCAATAAGCTATGGGATGGCATATTCGTTCTGTTGATCTTATTATCGTTTCTGTTTATAATAAGGCAGGAATGGATCGCATCCGCCCTGTCAATCAGCCTTTTGTTGTACTCTTTATTATTTGCCAAGAGGACATCCTACACACAACTAGCCACTTTCTCGATGGTTGGCTCGATTGCTTTTGCCTTCTTCCTTCTTAACTTCTTCTTAAACAACCAGCTATCTCACCCAGTGGCTATGATTATTTTTACGCTATTATTGATGTGTTATCTGACCATTCAAGGCATATTTGAGGATGACCTCGAAAAATACCTTATTATCTCCAGCTTCATTCAAACTCTATTTGTCTTGTTGGATCTAACAGTTGCAAGCCACAGAGGCGGGAGCATAATAGCGCTCGGGACAATACAGATATTCAACTACACCTTCGCGGGAATATTGCTCTTTCTGGCTCTGGGAATATTATCAAAAGACAACAGGAGAATAAAAATCACCCAGCTTCGCGGCTCAAATTACAGGAATCCATTGATAGCAGCATGCGCAATTGTGGCTGCTCTATCGTTGGCAGGCATCCCTGGATTGAATATGTTTGTGAGCGAGTGGCTGCTGTTCCAGAAAGCCTTTTTGATTTCGCCTGTTATCACAATATTCGGAATATTTTTAGCGCTGCTGCTGTTTATCATGTACTTCAAATTAGTCTACGTCTTGTCTGTAAGCGAAAGCAAGATCAAAGAGAGGAGCCCATTGCTATTGAATGTCATCAGTGTTTTGTTGATGGTTATATGCATAGTGTTAGGCTTATTGCCTAATCTTCAGTACTTTATACTTGGGTTGGTGGGATAGATGAGGAAGAAAAGGACAACATATATTGGCGGGGAAGACTACAAACAGTCAGAGCTTATGCCAAAGGATTTCGACATGTTCTTCAGCAAAAGGCTGTTGTATTTAGTGCTGGCAATATTGCTTTTATTGGTGGTGGTGTTGATTTGATAAGGAAGTCTCCGTGGATATCTATTGTGAATACTGGGGGCTGCAATGGCTGCGCAATAGAGTGCCTGCCGCTAATCACTCCAAAATATGATGTTGAAAGGTTTGGTGTTATTTTAAAGCCAAGCACAAGGCATGCTGATTTGCTTCTGGTAACAGGCCCGACAAACGAAAAAACCAAGCATATACTAGAAAGAATTTATGATCAAGTCCCAAAAGATAAAAAGGTCATAGCTATAGGCAATTGTGCGATAACTGGATGCATCTTCAAAAAAAGCTACAATGTAAAACAAACAGTCGACGAAGTTGTGCCTGTAGATATGTATATCCCTGGATGCCCTCCAAGGCCTGAAGCTATAATTCACGGCATAGTAAAATTATTAGGTGAGATGGATAAAAATAAAAAAACTAAAGGTTGAAAATCTTAAAAAAGAAATCGAGAAAAGAAAAAATAGAAGATTGATAGCTATAGCTGGGGTTGATGAAGGAAAAAACCTTTCAGTCTATTATCATTTTGACGGGAAGGATGATGTGGAGGCTTTGAAGTTCACCCTATCAAAAAACAACCCAAGAATGCCAACAATAGTTTTTCAGTTCCCATCCGCAGAATTATATGAGAGAGAGACCCATGACTTTTTTGGAATAGAATTTGAAGGGAACCCGCATCTGCACGAAAAATTATTTTTGCCTGATGACTTCAAAGGCAGGCCGCCATTGCTGAAAAAGGAGGGGCATGAGCATGCATGACTTTTCACTTCCAATAGGGCCGATAAACCCTTCAATGAAAGAGCCGACTTGCATAAAATTGGATCTAGACGGAAATATAATAAGGCATGCCAAACTTCAGATGGGCTACACACATAAAGGAATAGAGCAATTGCTGGAAGGAAAAAAAATAGAGCAAGCATTATACATTGCCCAAAGGATTTGCGGTATTTGCTCTTTTTGCCACAGCAACGGATTCAACCATACAATAGAAAAGATGCTGAATTATGAAGCTCCAAAAAGGGTTAAGTTCATCCGCACATTAGTAACAGAACTCGAAAGGATTCAGTCGCATATGCTCTGGACAGGATTTATGTTCCATGAATTCGGCTTCGAAACAATGTTCCAATATTTATTAAGGGACAGGGAGTGCATTCTTGATATATTTGAAAGGGTGACTGGCGGAAGAGTGCATCATGCAATCAACAAGCCAAAAACAGTAAGGTATGATTTGCGGGAGCAGGATGTCAGGTTTATCCTCGAGAAAATGAAAACAATCGAAGAGCAGATTAACCGGTATTTGGATATTGTAAAGAAAGATAAACTCACCAAGGAAAGATTGATGGGCGTTGGTGTAATCACAAAACAGACGGCTAGAAGATATTGTTTGGTTGGGCCTACTGCCAGAGCTTCTGGATTTAATAATGACATACGAAGAAGCCATCCCTATGACGCTTATCCATATCTGGATTTTGATGTAATTATGAGCAAGCAGGGGGATGCTTATGCAAGAATGATTGTCAGGTTAATGGAAGCGATTGAATCAGTCAAAATCATCAGGCAGCTTATGAAAGATCTGCCGAAAGAAGAAATCCCCAAGCCGCAGATAGTGTTTATTGAAGAAGGAGTAGCAACATCGCAGGTAGAAGCGCCAAGGGGAGAAAATTTCTATTTTACAATTATTAAAAATAACAAAGTAGACAGGATAAAAATCAGAACCCCGACATTTGCAACAATAAATGTATTGCCTGCTCTTCTTGAGAACAAGCCTATCGGGGATGTTCCTGTAGTTCTGCATTCGCTTGACCCTTGTTTTTCCTGCATGGAAAGAGTGATTGTTGTTAAAAACGATAAAAGAGAGGTGTTGGATGAGCATGGATTTATCCACAAATATTGCGATCAAAGCCATTGAGATGATATTAGTATTGCCTGTAGCCATGGTATTGGATGGAATATTCAGAAAGCTGCTTGCGAAGATGCAAAACAGGGTAGGCCCTCCGATCATTCAGCCGTTTTATGATGTAATTAAACTGTTTCAGAAAGGAAAAAGCGATTCTAAAGGCAACCAAAACATTTTTTTCAAGCTGGTGCCATTGTTATACTTCATCTCAACATATGGACTGTTCCTTTTTGTTTTAGGGATAATCCATTTCCCTTTTGACTTCATCCTATTCATCTACATAATCATTCTCAGCAGCGCGATGTATATCCTTCTTGGTCTAGTGTCTAATTCCCCTTTTGGGGCGATGGGGTCTATGAGAGATATGCTGCTTATGGTTTCTTACGAGATTGTTTTGACGATCTGCATATTCAGCTTTGTTGTTTATTCGCATGCATTATCATTGAACCAAGTGACAGGAAGCTGGCTGTTCCTTAGGCTGCCTTTGGCAAGCCTTTGCATGTTTGTTGTCGCTTTAGTTGAAACGAGAATTACTCCATTTGATACAGCAGAAGCCGAGCCAGAGATAATGGGAAGTGTGGAGTCTGAATACAGCGGAAGAGGTCTTGCTTTCATAGAAATGTCAAAATACATGAGGCTATTGTTCTTTATAGTTATGCTGACTAGGCTTTTGTTCAACCCTTCTGGATCAGTGCTTTTCATCCTTTCATTTATTTTGGTTTCATTTATTTTGGTTTTCAGCGAAGCGACTACAGCCAGATATAGGACAGACCAGACATTCAGGCTGTTGATCATGGTTTTGATTATCTCTGTAATAGAGTTTATTAGATTATATTTGGTGGTGTAGTAAATGGGGTTAAAAAAAGAAGTTTTCAAGAATCTGTTTGAGGAGGCATCAACCAAAAAATACCCCTTTCAAAAGATCAAGCCTTATGAGAGATTTAGGGGAAAGATAACTTTTAATAAATCTGAATGCGTCGGGTGCGGCTTGTGCAGAGCTTACTGCCCTGCTGAATGTATCAAACTGTCATGGAAAAAAAAGAAAATAATGGTGAAGGGAGTGGAACACCAAAAGATCATCCACCCGATAGATGAAATAAATATCGGCAAATGCATTCAATGCGGCTTGTGCATAGATGTCTGCCCTGTTAAATGCATATGGTTCACTCATGAGTTTGAGCTTGCTGACAAAGATAAAGAAAAGTTGATTAGTGAGACGGTATGAGCACTAGAACGAATAAAAGAGGAAAAAAGAGAATAAAAGAAATGCATTTTATTGATACATGTGTTTTTCTTGAATCTTTAATAAAAAAGAAAAGTTATCAAAAGGCTGATTGTGAGCGGTACCTCACTAGGATAAATAAAATCTATAGAGGTGTCATTTCCATCCCAGTTTTGGGTGAATACATGGAAACTGCGTTGGAAAAGGAATACACAGATTCTCTAGATGTATTCGAGTTTTTATTTGAATTTGTTAAAACTGCTAAAGTTAGAATTATCTCTGTAAAAAGTTCTACACTCGAAATATTTCATGAAATTGAGAATATAGATTCAAAAATAGAATTCATGGATGGCTTGCATTTGGCATGTGCAATAGAAAATAATATCAAGACATTCGTTACTATTGATCATGATCTATTAGGAAACCAAAAAATAGAGGAAGAATTTAAAATAAAAATAAGACATCCTAAAGAACTTTTTTAACGTCATCTTCTGTAATTATACCTTTTTCCTGGATACGCCTAATCAAAGCATCTAACTTTGGGTTGATGAACATCTCTTCCTTTTTCTTCATAACGATTCACTGTAATATCTATAGTAGAAAAGTATATAAATATCTATTAGGGGGAGGATATGTTTCGCTCAGGAATTTGAACTGGCTAACAAGAATAAAGAAAAGTTAATTAACGAGACTGCGTAATCCAATAAATTTAAATGCTTGGTTTTTATACTTATATCTGATAAAGTGAATATTATGAAATTAAAAGTTTCTGTCGAAAAAGAAGGTAACAGAATTCAATTACCTGTAGTTATAGATAAGGAAGATAAATGGCTCGTTGCTAGGGTTCCTATGTTGGGCCTGGCAACACAGGGTAAAACATTAAAAGAAGTTAAAGAAAATATAGTCGATCTCCTTAATTTATATTTTGAGAATCCACACACACCTAAGCCAGAGCTGCAAAGTTTAAGCAACATTGATGTTATATTGACTACAGTCACATTAGTTATCCCTGAAGGTGCTATTAATGACCAAGCTCGTGCCGTTGCAACGACATAAAGTTATGAAAATTCTAAAAAATAACGGTTTTGGTATTACACGAGAAGGTGGAAGGCACACTGTGATAGAAAGACAAGATAAAAATGGTATATGGTTGACAACTTTCGTCCCTCGGCATAATGAGATTTCTATTGGTGTTGTTCAAGAAATTATTAGGCAGACTGGAAAAGATAGGGAAGAATTCTATTAGAACTATTTAATCATAGAATTGAATATCAAGAAAAAAACTTAATTAACAGCAATACAAATTATTCTTTGTGATTTAATGAGCGTTCAAAAAATCCTAATCAACGGTGAATGGATAGAATCCAATTCTGGCGAAACATTCGAAAGCATAAACCCAGCAACAGAACAGTCTTTAGGAACATTTCAAAAAGGAAATAGGGAAGATGTTAAGTCAGCAATAGATGCAGCCGAAGATGCATTCGAAAAATGGTCTAATTTTCCAGCGCCAAAAAGAGGAGAAATCCTGCTCAAAGCTTATCAACTCCTTAAACAAAACAAACAAAGACTCGGAGAATTGGTAACAAAAGAAATGGGTAAAGTTCTCCCAGAAGGATTGGGGGATGTTCAGGAAGCGATTGATATGACCGCTTACATGGCAGCGGAAGGCAGGCGATTGTTCGGGCATACAACTCCATCTGAGCTTCCAGACAAATTTTGCATGACTATCCGCCGTCCTATTGGCGTAGTTGGATTGATCTCGCCATGGAACTTTCCTGTTGCGATTCCATCCTGGAAAATCATGCCTGCGTTGATTTGCGGAAATACTGTTGTGTTTAAGCCTGCATCTGACACTCCGTTGTGTGCGATAGAGTTTGTTAAGATTCTTGAACAAGCCGGCTTGCCAGATGGCGTTGTCAATCTAGTCACAGGGCCAGGCCAAGAAGCAGGAGATGAAATAGCAACCAACCCAAAGATAAGGATGGTATCATTCACTGGATCCCGTGATGTAGGGTTGGATGTGACTAAAAAAGCTGGGCTGAAAAAAGTTGGGCTGGAGTTAGGCGGAAAGAATGGAATCATAATCATGGACGACGCTGACCTTGATTTAGCTTTAGAAGGTGTTGTTTGGGGAGGTTTTGGAACAACTGGCCAGAGATGCACTGCTGCTTCCAGGGTGCTTGTCCATGAAAAAGTTAAAGGCAGATTTATGGATATGTTTCTTGAAAGAACACAGAAGCTTAAGTTAGGGGATGGACTTAAAAAAGATACAGATGTCGGCCCTTTAATAAATGAGAAAGCCAGGGAAAAAGTTGACAAATACACACATATTGGGTTGGATGAAGGTGCTAATCTTGTTTATGGCGGGAGAAAACTAGGAGGAAAAGGTTTCTTTTATCAGCCGACTATTTTCACGGATGCTGCGCCTGACATGAGAATAGCGCAGGAAGAGATATTTGGGCCGACTGTTTCTGTGATTGAAGTCAAAAATTTGAAGGAAGCGATTGAAGTGATGAATTCAGTTAAGTATGGATTATCCTCGTCGATTTACACAAGAGACATCAACAAAGCATTCAAAGCCATTCAAGGAATAGAAGCTGGCTTGACTTATGTTAATTCTAGCACGATTGGATCTGAAGTTCATCTCCCGTTTGGCGGTGTTAAAGATACTGGCAATGGAACAAGAGAGGGAGGTATTCTAGGAGTAGAGGAATTCTCTGAAGTAAAGACTGTTTATGTAGATTATTCTGGGAAGCTGCAGAAAGCTCAGATAGATGCTGAGTAGTTATTTTTTTTCTTTTGTAAGAAAATACGCTATTCCAACCACTATTATTACTATAACTACGATTACTCCAACTGGTCCGTTTATTAAATTTACGATAGCCAATTAATCACCTAGGGATTCAATTTTACTTCTAATATTATTGAACTTTCTGTTATATAAGAACATTACAAAACCGACTCCGACAAAACCAAAGAAGAGACCTAATGAAAGCGCTGAGAATAATCTAAATTCTATTGTAGATTTTGTTAATATTGAAATTATGACTGCAAAAACACCAGTTACTAGTGCTGTAAGCAATATTTTAAAGCTCATAGAAAATTCTTGATGTTCCAATAAATAAGATTGCAATAAATATTCTTTAGTCTTTGCTCTTTTTGTTTTTGCCATAATATATCTTTTCTTTTTCATATAAAATATTTTTCACTTTAGTATAAATACGATCGGAATCAATATCTTCTGACAATCTCTCGCCATACCCAACATCTTCAGGCTTAACTCCAATCACATAAATCTCAGCGTCAGGAAAAAAATCTTTGAAGACTTTAACAGATATTCCATGAGTGGATAAGCTCTGGTTGAGGACATCATCTATGCTAAAGACTCGAACTTCTCCTATTTCACCATCAAATTCAACAGCATCAACAAAGCAAATAATATCAGGGTCGAATGACTTGACTTTGCCGACAAAATTTTCTGGGTTAGTCTCTGCTCGAATGAAAAGAGTGTCTTTATTTTTAACTGTTTTTTTCATCTCATCAACAACAAGATTGCCTATGTTGTCATCTCCCTTCAAAGGATTGCCCATACCAATAACAGCCTTTCTCATAACATTAATTTAACCTTTCAAAATAATAATTAATGCCATGCAAATCAACTTGATAATAATCCTCTCAACATTAATTGTAAGCTTAATCTCTATTGTCGGGATGGTAACACTAACATTAAAGAAAAAAATTCTAAAACAAATCCTTTTTATTCTGGTTGCATTTTCTGCTGGGTCTCTGTTGGGGGCAGCATTTTTTGACATACTGCCTGAAGTTGTTGAATCGTCAGGAGCTGCTGGTATTAGTTATATTCTTGCCGGGATAATGATATTTTTTATCATCGAGAAATACATCAACTGGCATCACTGCCATGAGGGAGATTGCGATGTCAAGCCGCTTGCTGTGCTTAATTTAGTCGGGGATGGAATCCACAATCTGATTGACGGGGCATTGATAGCCGCAAGTTATCTTTACAATTTTCATTTAGGCCTGATCACTACTATTGCTGTTATTCTTCACGAAATTCCTCAAGAGCTTGGTGATTTTGCGATACTTATCCATGCTGGATTAAAGCCTAAGAAAGCATTATTCCTTAATTTTCTTTCTGCATTAGTTGCTATTCTTGGGTCTGTGGCTACTTTGTTTTTTGCGAAAAGTTTTCAGAATATAGTTCCTATTCTTCTTTCTATTGCTGGGGGCGGGTTTATTTATTTGGCGTTAGTTGATATTATTCCAGACATGCATAAGGAACTCGATAAAAAGATTGTAGTTATTCAGAGTGTTGCTTTGTTCTCGGGATTGGCTGTGATGTTTTTGCTGAGCAGGGTTTTGGGTTGATTTCACATCCCTTCCACAAACTCGCTCTTCACCTTGCTAACCAAATAAGCTCCAACAAGAACAAGACCTGACCCAATCAATTGAAAAATAGGTGTAGGTTCATTGAACATGATTATCCCAAGTATCATCGATATCACTGGCGACAACAAAAGAATAGCTGCTGCTTTGGAGACATTAATCAGTTTTATAGAGGAGTACCAACAAAATACATACCCAAAAAGAATACCAGTGGAAATAAAAAGATTAACTATCTGCACGAGAGATAAAGAAAATATTGCGTTAAGATTTCCCACCAATACCAAAACACCAAACAAAAACAAAGACCCTATGAGCATTCTTGCAGCGGAGACAACAAAATTTGATTCCCCATTTATCATAGATTTCTTTGCTATTATATTTTCAATCGCCCAAAGAACTGTGGCCAAAATAACGAGCACATCCCCGAGAGAAGGATTTGACCAAAGATTGGTTGGAGTAATTTTGTCAAAATAAATTGCCACAATTCCAAGGAACATCATGCCCAACGCAACAAGCTGTTTTTGCGGTATTTTTTCCTTAAGAAACATGAACGCAAGAATAGTTGTATATATAGGAAGGGTTTTGTGGAGGAACGCTCCCCGGCTTGAGGTTGTTATTTGTAAGCCTTGAAAATACAGCAAGAACGCTAAACCCCCGCCTATCAACCCAATCAAAACCAAATAAAACCATTTCTGTCCTTTCAATATATGCTTGGTTAGTTTTTTACTCCTCCAAGAGATCGCGAGAAAGATTAACCCGATGATCAATGCTCTTGTTGCTGTGAATACGGCGGGATTCATATCTACTACAAAGAATTTGTTTACTGGAATGGCTACACCACTAATCAGTGCAGCGGCAAAAGCTAATATTGTTCCTTTTGCTTCCTTATCCATTCTTCAACCCCCATAACTTATTGAATTCGTCTTCAGAAATAACTTCGCATGCATGGTAATAATGAATGGCCACATGCTTATTTAGTAAATTCTTTTCTTTCAGGAATGCTAGGCTGATCTGCCTTTCTCCTTTAGGCGTTTCAACTAAACCTTCTTTGCCGTGAACCTCTTTGACTTTGCCTGGAAGAATTAAACAGTAGTCCTGCCTCTCAGGGTTCATCCTAGATTTGACAACCGAGTCATGGTCATGCCAGAAGTACTGCCTTATCACGTCCCTGTCAACTGCAATTTCATCGTCTTTGATTTTGTCCAGCTTTTTTGCAGACTCAGGGATAAAGTTCATGGCAACTGGAAACAGTTTGTGCATCTCCTCGTCTGATACTTCTTTGCCTTCAGCAAGGTCTTCGCAATACTTGAGGAATTCCTCTTCTGTGAATTCACCCCGCCTTACTCTTTCGGCTATGCAGGGCATCGCGTAATTCAGGAATAATCTTTTATCCTTGAACTTGTGCTTCCTAGCAATCTTCTGTTTCATCAGTAATTATTGGGATTGGATTGATATAAAAATTCTGGCGGCGAAATCACAAGAACTCTGAAACTATTTAAATTCTCCTTGCATAGATTGGTATAGGTGGTGCTATGAAAGTTATTCAAATCGATGAGCATATTGTCGCTGACCCTGAGATATGCCATGGGAAGCCTACCTTCAAAGGGACCAGAATCATGGTGGGGGATATCGTCGAGTTGATTGCTGCCGGCGAAAAAGTAGAAGATATCCTGAAAGAGTATCCAGGCCTGAACAGAGGTATGATCAAGAGTGCTTTGAGGTATGCTGCAAGGCTTATCGGAGGAGAGCGTTATGTCACCTTCAGAATTTCTGCTTGATGAGAACATACCAAAGTCTGTAAAGCAATTTATCGAGTCAGCCGGGTTTAAAGTTAAATATATGCCAAAAGGCGTTATGAACAGCAAGGCTGCTTCATTGGCAAGGGAAACTGCTTCTGTATTTGTCTCGCGGGATTCAGATTTCCTCAATACATCTAGATTTCCTCCCAAGCAATTTTCAGGCATGATAATTTTTGCAATACATCCCCCAAAACCAGAAAAACTCGTCAGGACTTTATCTTTATTTTTATCGGAAGTTAATGAGTTTGAAGGCAGGCTATTCGTTATTGGAGAAGAAGGATTTGAAATAATTGAAGGTTAATTGTTAAATCCGATCAAATTGACACAGCAATCTCTATTACTTCTCTCAACTCAGCATCTATAACATATGATTGGATTGATATAAAAATTCTGGCACATGTCAAAAATATTTAAAGAGACAAAACGAATACCTGTCATGGGAATTTTAACTCCAAATAAATTCAAGCTTGTTTTTACTATTGTTGTTTTCCTGTGGATTGCGGGAACTGTTTATTTCTTAGATCCATTCCTGCCGCAAAACATATTCCCAAAAGGTCCAGGGGGCGAGGTAAGATATTACGATCCTATGCTTTATCTGAAATTATTACCGACTATAATATTTGGTGTTGTTCACGGTATTTTTGGGGTTTTTGGTTTGACTATAATTGGTTTCTCTGCAAGCCTAGTTTTCTTGTTACTTATCATTTATCTAATTTCTTGTTTCTTGGCTGCTGTTTTAAGAAAATCCTGATTATCAAATGAATTGATATAAAAATTCTACAATCTAATCTCTTTCTCTAACCAATTTATTTTCTTCTTTTTGTGCCTCCAGAACAAATCTGTGAACAAGCAGTGAGCTGCAAGCATCTTATACTTGCCATATTTTTGATTCAGAAAATCCAATATTTTCTTTGACTCCGCTAATTCCTTATCAAATAATATTTTCGAATAAATTTTTTGTTCCCAAGGCGAAATATAATCTAAAGCATCATATCTGTGGAATACTTCAAAAAGCAAATACCAGACTGAAGCTGGGCCAATACCATAAATTTGAATCAATTCTTTTTTTAATTCTTCATTTGATAATTTTCTAAGTTCTATTTCATTGAATTCATTTTTTGAGAAACTTTCTGAGACTTTTTTTATTGATTTTGCTCTATAACCTAGCTTCAATTCTCTTAATTTATCTTCGCTGACTTTATTTAATTGATCTGACTTCCAGAAAACATGAAATTCTTTGTTATCGAATTTAACTTTAGTTCCGAAATTCTCAAAAAGATTGTTGCTCATTTGAACTGTTCTTCTGACAGTAGCATTTTGGAGAATTATGTAAATTATTAATGATTCGTAGAGCGAATAGCCACATTTTATTCTCATACCTTTCCATCTTCTGAGAACTAGTTCAAGGAGTTTATCATTCTTGAATTTTTCACAGAATTCTGATATATCTCTATTAAATTCAAATCTGTAATTCAGTTCACCTGTTATTATTTTAAGCTTTTCTTTGGTTAATTTATTTTTTGAATAGATTGTCAATTTCACTTCTGGGTTGTTTGTTGCCCCTTCATTTTCAAATTTCAATCCAAACTCTTCATTGAGAAATCTCATAGTCTGCCAAAAAATACCATCTTCATATTTTTCTGTTGGTGTTGGAAAATGACCAGGATTATATATTGTTCCCTCAAAATTAAAAGGTGGGGTTGGGGTGATCATTATTGATTTTTTATTTGCAAGACCGATAGCTAACGACATAATTATAGATTGTGTAATGAAACTTTAAAATGTTTGAAAAAAGAAATAAAATTCTATAGAAATGAGCTTTGGAAAGCTTGATAAATTTATGGAACAAAGTAAAAAGTGATGATATGGTTGAGAAGTTTAACGGTTGGGTAGAGGAGATAAGGAATTTAGGAGGAATAAAGTTTATAAGCTTGCATACAACAGATGGCAATCGCCAAATAACACTAGTCAAGAAAAACACCCCTGAAGCTTTGTTTAAGTCAGTCGATTCAATAACACGCCAGTCTGCAATATCAGTCTGGGGAGAGGAAAAAGCTAATAAAGAAGCTCCTGGAGGGAAGGAGATAATACCGTCTAAAATAGAGGTTTTGGGCTTATCTGAAACTCCGCTCCCATTCGACCCAAGCGGCAAGACGCCTGCAGAGCTGGATACAAGGCTGGACTGGAGGTTCCTAGACTTCAGGAATAAAAGGACTCTAGCCATCTTTAAGATCCAAAACCAAATCCTAAAATCATTCAGAGATTATCTTTTCAGCGAGAATTTCATAGAAATACAGCCTCCAGCAATAATAGGAGCCGCAAGCGAAGGCGGGACAGAAGTCTTCTCAGTGCCTTATTTTGAAAAGCAGGCTTATCTGGCCCAAAGCCCCCAGCTGTATAAGCAGATGGGCGCCATATCATTTGGCAAAGTCTGCATGGTTACGCCAGTCTGGAGGGCGGAAAAGCATAACACAGTCACGCATCTGAACGAAATCAGGCAGATGGATATTGAAATGGGATTCATAGAGTCTGAAGAAGATGTGATGAAGATTGCCGAGAACACCTTAGTCAAAATTCTTCAAAACATCTCGAAAAACTGCAAAGCCGAACTAGAGCTTCTCGGAATAAAGCCGCACATCCCAAAGCTTCCTTTCAGGAGAGCCACTTACAGTGAATGCATTGAGGGGCTGAAGAAAAAAGGGGAAAAAATAGAATGGGGAGAGGACTTCTCAAAGCTGCAGGAAAAAATGCTGAAGGAGATTTTCGGCGAAGTTTTCTTCCTGAAAGAGTGGCCGAGCGAAGCAAAGCCTTTCTATACAATGCCAAACAAGGATGGAAAAACCTGCCGAGCGTTCGATATAATTTACCAGGGCTTGGAAGTGCTTTCTGGGACGCAAAGAATACATATTCCAGACCTCCTTATTCAAAGGATTAAAGACAAAGGGCTTAACCCAGAGAGCTTCAAGCCATACATAGACTGCTTCAGGTTCGGGGCTCCGCCTCATGGAGGATGGTCTTTCGGTCTTGAGAGGCTGACAATGGTAATAACAGGCCTAAGCAATGTCAGAGAAGGCTGCATGTTTCCGAGAGACAGAACAAGGCTTAACCCTTAGTAAAGTTTATTTAAACAGAAAACTAATTTTTAGTTCATGAGAAAACAGATGCTGTTTTTGGTTTTTTTGGTTCTTTTTCTAAGCTTCGTAAGCATAAGTGCCAATAGTACAACAACTACTACCATTCTGACTACAACGACAATTCAATCGACTACTACTACAGTGACAACTACGACCATTCCAGCAACCACCACTTCAGTAACCACAACTACTAGCCCATCAACTACAACGATAATAACTACTACTTCAGTGAGTATAACTACGACCATTCCTTCGACTACGACTACACTCCCTGATTTTCAAGTCGGAATTTTTACATGGGAGCCAATCAATCCCTATCCTGGGCAAAATTTTATAGTATTCTCAGACATAACTAAAACTGGTGAAAGCGACCAGAATATTACTGTTCAATGGAATATAAGTGAAACCACTGTATGTAATGAAAATATCAGTGCTGATTCTTTTGTTAATTCAATAAAACGAGTTAATTGCAATTTTCTTGGATTTCCTGGGCAGAAAAACATAAGCTTGAAAATCGACTCTGAAAATTCTGTTGCAGAAGCATCGGAAGATAATAATTTTTACTCCAAAATATTATCAACTGACTTAAACATCACAATTCTTAATTATAATGGAATTCAATATAACAGCAGTGACATACCTTCTATAAACCACAATAATATGCTAAACTTCAGTATTTTAGTCAATTACTGGACAAATAATAATACGAACATTACTGATTTGGATGCAAGTAGCTTTAATTTATATGACAAATGGGGATCAAGAAACCCAATTGACGTAGCTAACAAAATTTCTATGGAATTTACAAAAAGCTCTTCTGGAATTTATTTAATTAATTACACAGTCCCTGAGATATCAAATGATATTCTAGAATATGGTGAGCATGAAATAACAATTCAAGTAAACAAGAGTATTTATCACGGGGAATACCAGCCATTGAAATATTCAATGAATGGCCCTAATCTTGCTATCAGTTTTGACGGCATCAATGATTTTGACCTTGACAATACAGATAATGTAAACTTTAATGTAAGTGCCACAAATAATGGAAACCAAACTGTCTATGGAGTAAACCTAACATCAATCATCAATACATCCCCTGGAACACTTTCAGGAACCAGCGGTTGCGATTCCGTAAACAAACAAGTGGACTCCAGCCAAAAGGTTGTGTTATGCAGTGTTACATTTAAATCATCAGAGTCAGGGGAATCAAAAATAACAGCATTAGTTAAGGGTTCGTATGATAATAAAACAATCAAGTATGAAAAAAATGCTACCATTACTGTAGACCCAAAAAAAACTAGCAGCACCCCCGAAGACAGTGATATTGATCAAAAAGATATAGAAGACAGCTTCGGATCATCGTCTCCAAAAACAGCAGCAGCTAAAACCAGCGACTACCTAAAAATAGATTCATTCCCTGAAAAGGTTGAATTGCAGCAGGGGGAAAGAAAGACTGTAACCGTGAATGTCAATAATGTAGATGACTTTGAATTTCAAGATGTAACACTAAAAGTTACTGGCATTGATTCTTCCTGGACAACTGTCATACCAGCAGAAGCAGCTGAAATAGAGCCGCTGAAATCCCAGGAATATAGGGTGGTGTTTGAAATACCTGAAGATTCGGAGATTAAGGATTATGACGGCGTGTTCGAAGCATCCAGCTCATTGAAGACGCAGAAGCAGCCTTTTGTCTTGTCAGTACTGCCAGGTCCAGAGCTTCAAGCAGCAATCAACCAGACTGTCCAGGATTATCAGAACCAAATCCAGCAGCTAGAGAATGAAATCAGCGGGAAGAAAAGCAAAGGCTACAACACAACTGAAGCAGAGCAGAAGCTGCAGGAATTGAAAGACGAATTCAATAAAGTCCTGTCCTACAAGGATGAAGGAAATTACAAATCTGTTTATGGTATGCTGAATAATACTGGAAGCCTATTGAATCAGACATCCAGCCTATTGTCCGGCGCTTTTGCCCTATCTGCGCAGCCGCTAGCTGGCATTGCCGGGTCGGAAGGGATATTATTTGGCTTGCTGGCTTTATTGCTTGGGGCGGGGACATATACTTTCTGGGGAAGGCACTTCAAAATAAAAGAAAGGATTGCTGGAAAAGTAATGGCGAAGAAGAATGAAAAGCCTTGGAGCAGGGATTTGGATATTATACTAAAGAAAGCAGTGAATGGGCAAAAGGCAGCCGAGGATAAACCAAGAACGGAAGAAGTTAAACCCCAAGTCTCTGAAAGGATGAGAGAACTGAATGCAATAAAAAGCCTTGCTGTAAAGGGAAAATAATTAGCATCCGCATTCTCTGCATGGAGCAATAGAAGGGTATATGTCCTCATGCATTTTGCAGATCAAATGAGCCTCCCTGACTTTTTTGCAGATATCGCAGAACCGCTTGTTTATCTCTCTTGCATTTACTTTCTTGTCGACAATATCTTTTGTCAACAGATCTATCATTTTCATCAGGCTTTTTTGGCTTTCAAGCATCTTCACCTTCGATCCTCTTGACTGGCGGCTGTATTGGGATACTGCTGCTTGGGTTATTCCGAGAATATCAGCCGCTTCCTGCTGGGTCATCTTGTAGGTGGTAAGCAGCTCTCTAGCCATAATCGACCTTACTGCAGGCAGGACTGATGATGTGATCACTTCACAAAAGGGCTTCATAGAAAGTAATTGTTTAGTTAGGTATAAATATATAACAGTGTTATAGTTCTGGCCATGGAAAAAATTGATCAACTCTAGAAAAAATAAATTCCAGTGCGCTTGTTATCAAGACGACCTTAGCAGAATAGAAATCTTTAAATATACCTAGGTATACTATAGTATACGTGAATAAATATGGAAACTACGACAATAAAATTGCATATGGACACAAAAGATCAACTGGATCATTTTAGAGAGTACAGAAACGAAAGCTATGACGAGGTAATTAGAAAAATGGTATTTATAGCTAAAACTTTGGAGATAGACCCCCAGCTCAGCAAAGAAACTGTTAAGGCGATTGAAAAAGCCAGAGAAAGAGTTAAAAAAGGCAAATTCTTAACTGAATCAGAAGCAAAGAAAAGGTTGGGTTTGTAGTGTATAAAATAATTTTTGATGAAAAGGCTATTGATTTTTTGAATAAATTATGTAAATCTAGGAGAGAAAGAATATTTGATAAGATAATAATAACGAAAGAAGATCCATTTCATTTTTTTGAAAGATTGAAAGGAAGAGAAGATTATAAGTTGAGAATTGGCGAATATAGAGTTATCGCTGATATTGAAAAGAAAAGCAAAAAAATAAAAGTTACAATTATAGGCCATAGAAAAAATATTTACAAGAAGATTTGAATTATCCCCTATGATACTTCTTCCCGTCAATTATGCTGAAAGCCCGATACAGCTGCTCAACCAAAAGCAGTCTAGCCATCTCATGCGTGAACGTCATTCGGGAAAGAGCGAGAGTATGGTCGACTCCTTCTAAGATAGATTTATCAAGACCGTCAGGTCCGCCAACAATGAAACACAAGTTCTTGTTGAAATTGTTTTTAATGAATTCTGAGAACTCGAGTGATGTCATTTCTTTTCCATGCTCATCTAAAGCTACTGTCAGGAACCTGTCAAGTTTCTCGAGCTTTCTTGTTATTTCTATGCTTTCCTTCTCCTTAGTTGAGTCTTTTATCTCGACTATCTCTATTCTTCCTTTCATCCTCTTCAGGTATTCATGCATGCCTTCAAGTATGCAGCTCTCTTTTATTTGCCCGACTGCTAGAATTTTTGTTTGCGGCAAGATCATCAACCTAAGCATAATTATTTATTAGGCTAAAGTAAAATATCTGATTAAAGAGGAGATCAAAAATCATTAATAAAAAAGATGTTCTGTTAAAGCCGAAAGATAATTCTAGGATTATTGTATGGACTCTGGTTGGGTTGATTGCATTAACTGTTGGTGGTTTTATCATCGTTGGCATAGTTTCAAGGCCATCTACCCAAGACGAGTTAACCTCAGTCACAACTACTACTGCAGCTAATACAGCTGCCCCAACAACTATAGAAGAAGTTTTAGCATGTGGTTGCGATATCAATCCAGAAATTTGCGATGATCCTATGTGCAGCTGCGATCCGCTTTGCTTAATTTAATGTTTTTCAATGAAAATAAAGAGAGTAAGTTATATGGCTGAACCAACCAGTTATCTTATCCAAACGACAATATCCGCACGTTCATTATATAGTATACAAGCACAACAATGGCTCATAGATGGACCAGATTCGCACCCTGCAACCCATGTTGCAAATCCACAAGAATCTTTCCGTTCATTTGACCAGCCATTGACCGCACAAGAGCACCCAGTACTTTCTGAATATATTGCACTTCCCCATGGTTTAGCATAAGCTTGCTCTGATATTGGAATTATATCAGCATTTATTGAAGACACATAAGCGTATTTTGAATAAAATTCTTTTCCTTGACTCCCGCAGCCACTAGATGACCAGCTATTTGGATCAGTGATCCGATTAAATACCGCGGCAGTAATAGGGTTGTAACCATTATATTTATATGTTTGCCTCCAATAAGTGCGAGTTAATTTTTCACCACTATTTAAAATAGCCTTTATATCCAAATCTGATAATTTTACTGAAGCGGGAGAATTAGGATCATTTGTAACTCCTTTAACTCCTGCTGTGAAGCAGTTATTAGCTTCAGATGATTTACAGACAGCTGCTAATGTCCACCCTCCACCATTATTAGACATATCGCAATAAACTTGTATATCTACGCCATTAGGATTTATAAAATATATACCATCTCCTACAGATCCACCGGACTGATAAATATTCCGGCAACTTGGTCCAGTACCACCAACTAAATTTGTTTTATAACTGACAGCATTGCTGGGGCTCGCTACTGTAATGGAAACACTTCCGCCTTCTGGTGATGCAATCTTCAAGGCAACACTCCCATGAGACTGAATCATCTGCGGGTTAAGAATAGCCGCTTCTTTTCCATTGACAAAAATCTTTATCTCTCCTGAGCTGATCGCTTCTGTCCCATCATTGCTTACAACAATTGTATTGCCGTCTGAAGCCGCTATGCTGATGGGCTTTGCTGTCCTCCCTCCAATCATCCCTGAGAAGAAGACGTATGCTGTCCCCACTAGGGCTATTGCTATCAGCACGAGAAGAATAGTTGCTATTATCCCTGATATTCCTTTCATATAACCAATAATTGGATTTCAGTGCTTAAAATAATTATACCTTGTTAAAGTTTATCTGGCCTTCTTTTCTCTTCTTTCATCATGAAAGCAAGATACATCAAACCTTTTCCACGTTCTGTAAACAAGAGAATAGGTCAGTGGCTTGGTCTCATTTCCGATATAGTCGAGGATAATATGGCTGATAAAGCCAACAAGTACCCCATAGGTTATCAACTTCCCAAAAAGAAAAAAACCTGCCAAAGCTATTATCGGAATGAACTCAACTGAATGAAAAAGTACTGATGCTTTTTTGTACTGATAAGCATAAAAATAGTCAAAAAAATCTTTGAAATCAAATGATATTCTTTTCTTCGCTATCCAGTAATCGATGAAATGGTCTAAATCAATGAAAACCCCGACTAGAATCAATGAAACAGACCCAAGAATAGACTCAGTTAACAAATAGAATAGAATAGACAATGCTGCTGATGCTGCAAGATGATATTCAAGCCTCAAAAAATTACCTAGGGAAAAGATAGGGGAATGTAAAATAAAAATCTTTCCTTAAGCTATTTAAATCTAAAAAATATAACACTGTTATACAAAAAGTTGATAATTATGAATATAAAAAAACTCCGCAAAGATTTCCCTATACTCCAAAAGAAGATCAGCGGCAAATTTCCAATCTACTTTGACAATGCCTGCCAGACTTTAAGGCCGAAGAATGTGATAGACAAGATACTCGAATATTACACACAATACCCAGCCTGCGGAGGAAGGAGCATCCATAAATGGGGAGACAGGACAACAAAAGAGTTCGAGCATTCCCGAGAAATAATCGCCAAACTCATTGGAGCAGAGGACTCAAAGGAAATAATCTTCACCAAGAACACAACCGAAGGGCTAAATCTAGTCGCGCATTCACTCAATTTCAAGAAAGGGGACATAGTCCTCGGGTCGGACAGAGAACACAATTCCAATCTTATACCCTGGCAGATCCTAACAAAAACAAAAGGCATCAAGCATAAAGCAGCCCCTTCAAAGCCAGATTCAACTTTTGACTTGGAAAAATTCAAATTCATGGTGAAGGGAGCAAGGCTAGTTTCAATAATTTATACGTCGAACATAGACGGCTACACTCTCCCTGTCAAAGAGATAATCAAGACAGCGCATGATCATGGCGCTTTAGTTATGCTGGATGCAGCACAAACCATTCCGCACAAAGAGATTGATGCCAAAAAATTGGATGTCGACTTTCTCGCTTTCTCAGGCCACAAAATGCTTGGCCCGTCTGGGACAGGCATACTCTATGGCAAATACCATTTGCTTGAAGAATTGAATCCAATCTTCACAGGAGGCGGAGTAGCAAAAAACACCACTTACACTGGACATGAATTGCTTGAACCCCCTGAAAAGTTTGAGGCAGGATTGCAAAACTATGCTGGGATGATTGGTTTAGGCGAAGCTGCAAAGTATCTGATGAAAGTAGGGTTGAACAACATAGAAAAGCATGAATTGGAGTTGAACAAAATCGCAACAGAAGGCCTTCTAGAAATAGATGGCTCAAGAATAATCGGTATTCAAGATTATAGGCTCAGATCAGGCGTTATCAGCTTTGGATTAGATGGAATCCACTCGCATGACATTTGCATGATTCTTGATGATACTGAAAATATAATGATCAGGTCAGGGTCGCATTGCGTCCACTCGTGGTTTAATTCTCGGGGGATACAGGGATCAGCCAGAGCCAGCTTCTATTTGTACAACACCAAAGAAGAAGTTGAGAAATTTGTTGACGCTTTAAAAAAGGTTAGAAAAGCTATTTGACCCCCCACATTCCCTTGATCTTCTGCATGGAGATGCTGGCGTAGTCCTTGTCTTTAGTGAATATCTCAAAAGTTATTGTTTTATCATATTTTTTCTTTTTCAGGAACTCAACGACCGACTTATAATCTATGCTGCAAGCGCCTATAGGCAGATGATCATCCTCTTCGCCGTAATTGTCATGGAAGTGAAGATGGTCTATTTTTGGCATGAATGCTTTGAGATACTTGAAGACATTATCCATCCCATAATAAATGTGCGCATGGCCGATGTCGATCAGGACTTTTAAGCCGTCAACATTATCAGCCAGATGCTTGAAGTCGCCAAAGCCAAAAACACTCTCCTTCCTCGGGACGTTCTCCAGCACTATTGTCACCCCATGATCTTTTCCATAATCATTGATTTCTGTTAGGCTTTGGATGTTATTCTCTCTCATCTCCTCTTCAAATGATTCGCCTTTCGGGTATTTTTTAGTGTGCGGGTGGACGACCAGTTTTTTTATCCCAAGCTTCTGGGAAATTTCTATTGACTCCTTGTATTCGTTGACCCATGCCTTTCTGATGCCTTCGTGCATAGAAGCTATCTCACCCCAGTGGGGGGGATGCCCCAACAGGAATAGGTTGTTCTCCTTAACAAATTCTATTATCTCTTTCTGCTCCTTCATTAATTTACCTGGAGTCCCAAAAGGCTCTTGGACAAGTATCTCAAAGAAATCGAAGCCGTATCCTTGCAATTCTTTCATTCCTTCTAATGCAGTTTTGAAAAGATCTGTGCTTGCTCCAAATTTTGGCAGAGACATAAGAATAGTTGGGTTGATAGAGTTAAATTAATTTCACCTTCCTAATTTTCATCCACCCGCTATTAGCCTTATCATCCCAAATAATTTCACTGTCGATTGTCTCTAATCTCTTCTTAAAAATGGGCCCATCTAAACAAATGGATTCAAATTCTCCGCCCTCTCCAACCAAACTAACTCCATACTTACTATTCAACTTAATCAACTCTTTGAGAGACTGCTCATCCAGTTTTCTTCCCAGCCAGCTCTTGTCAAACCCGTCAGCATAAACGCCAACAAACCTGACATCAAATCCCAGCCGAATAGTCTCTCGCATAAATTTTTCAGGATCAACTCCCCAAAATGGAGCAAGCAACTCCAAGCCTAACTCGTTGCAAACTCTCTCTATTCTTGTCTTCTGGTAATTGCTTGCTATTCCTCCGCATGCCACGCAATCCACATCCAATCCACTCAAAGCTTCCTTCATATCATCAACTTCCTTTTCTTTGATGCCAGATGACGGCTTTTTCACAAGCGGTATTCCAATTGCTTCTGCCAGCTTGTCGACCAGATTGATATTCGGGACATGATACATCCATGAGTCATCCCTTTCAGGAACAAGCGTGACCAAGCATTTGACGTCATAGCCACTTTCCAAGCACCAGTGGATTGTTCTTGTTGAGTCCTTCCCGCCAGAAAACAGAACTGCTGCCTTATCCATGTTAAAACCCCATAATATCATGTCCCTAAAACTTATTACCTTTATTGTTTAAAATAACTGAAATGCAGCAAACAGAGCCGGAAGAGGAATATCAAAAACTCCAGAAAAAATACTCTTTGCCCAGCCTAAAGGAACTGGCGAATAATTTCGGCGTGCCGTCTTCAAGCGGGGCTATCCTAAACGATGTGATGGAAAGTATGCTGGAAAAAATAGCTGAAAATGCAAAAATGCTTGAATCTATGGTCTTTGTAAATAATTCTGCTTCTATTTCCGACATGTATGAGAACCAAATGCTGAACGACGAAGAGAAGTTGTTTGAATTCTACAAGGGCCTGATGTCAATGCATTGGGAAGGAAGAAAAGTAAAAATAAATGGAAAGGAAGAAGAAATGGCAGAATTTATCAAAAAAGCCAATAAAAAATGGGAAAAAGACGTGAAGCCTGTCCTTCTCAAGTTATGCGATTCCTTGAATAAAGGATGGAAAGAAGCTGAACTTCACAATTCTGAATCTGACTCTAATATGACTTACCATGGCTGAAGCAAGAATGAGTTTACTCTACAATTTCCACTTTAGTGGTAACAGCCTGGCCAGGGAGGTTTCTCTCAAACTTAGCCCTTAAAACACCCTTTCCGCCATGCACTGCGGTTATTTCCCCTTTTATCTCTTTATCTCCAGGGCTCTTCCAGACTAGTTTCTTGCCTATCATTTTCTCGGCTTTTTCCTTGCTGTCTACCCCTTCCAATTCTACTAGCATCTGGTTGACATTTTGTGTGTGTTTTCCTCGCCTGTAGCTTAAGATTATGCCTTTCATAACTATCAATTATGAATAGATATGTTTTTATTATTTAGCATGAAACCATTTATTTAAGCAAAGTTTAATATTTCTGGATATTATGCTTGAGCTTGAACTATTCCAGTTGCTTTACCTTTTTATAATCACTATTATAGTCTCTCTCATAGCAAAGCAAATCAAATTCCCGTATACGATAGCATTAGTGCTGATAGGCTTCCTTATAAGCGTTTTAAATTTGCCTATAAAATTTGTCTTTAACCCAGAAGTAATCTTTTTCATTTTTCTGCCTCCACTCATATTTGAAGGGGCGTATCATATGGACTTCCAAGAGCTCAAAAGGAACATAAAGCCTATATCAGCATTTGCAATCTTTGGAGTGCTTTTGTCTACTTTTTTTGTCGGCTTTTTGTTAAACAAATTTCTTGGTTTTCCTTGGCACACAGCATTTCTTTTTGGGGCAATAATATCTCCGACAGACCCTATATCAGTCCTTGCAATCTTCAAAAAAGTCAGGGTTCCAAAAAGGCTTTCTGTAATTTTGGAGGGAGAAAGCATATTTAATGACGGAGTAGGCATTGTTCTTTTTAGGATAATTTTAGGATTGATAGCTACCGGAACTTTTTCCATCATAAACAGCATTTCAGGATTTTTGGCTTCCTCTGTAGAGGGAATTGTGCTTGGGATAGCCGTAGGCCTTTTAGCGGTGGAAATAATCAAAAAAGTGGATGACCATCTTTTGGAGCTGCTGATAACAATAATAGTTGCATATGGGTGTTTCCTTCTTGGGGAGAGTTTTCATATCTCTGGAATAGTCGCCATAGCCGTTGCAGGACTGATTATAGGGGACAAGAAAACAAAAATCATGAAGCCCTCGGCGCAAATATCAATATTCACATTCTGGGAATTTGCCGTTTTTATCGTTAATTCTTTAATTTTCCTATTAATAGGCTTGAAGCTGCGGATAGGGACTTTTATCAGTAATTTTAGTTTAATTTTAGCAGTTTCGCTGATAGTGCTTCTTTCACGCTTCCTCAGCGTCTACCTCTTAAGTGGAATATTGAATAGATTCAATCAGAAGATAACCAAGAAATGGAAATTTGTGATTTCTATGGGGGGCTTGAGGGGCTCAATACCGATCGCGCTTGCGCTTAGCTTGCCTATAACATTTGAATATTATGATATATTCGCTTCAGTAATATTCGGGGTTGTTGTCATTTCAATAGTCTTTGGAGGATTGTCATTAATACCCATAATAGATAAGCTGAAGCTGAGAAAGAGGGCTGACATAGAGTTTGAATATGAGTACAATGTCGGAAAAATAATAGGCTATAGAAGCAGTTTGGAAGAGCTTGAAAGGCTCCTTAACAGCGGCAGAATCTCTAAGAAGGTCTTTGAAAATATAAAATCAAATTACATAAAGAAATTAAAAGAAACTGAAGTGAAAGTTGATGACCTTTTTCTAAAGGAGGAAAATATAAATAAAAACCAAAGCCTTATCATAATGAGAAGCCTCCTTTTAAGCCAAAAAAGCGCCATAAAAGAAGCTGAGATTAACGGATTGATATCGATAAAGATTTCTAGGCAGCTGATAAACGATATTGATACAAAACTCAGTGAAATTGAAATCAAATTGGAAGAATTGCTATAATTTACCAGTTTTTTAACTTAATATTATTCTGTTTGCAAAACTTAGTATAATCACTGTCATCAGTTAAAATCGCATCGCATTTCATTAATTTAGCCGTAGAAGCTATTATTGAATCAACTGTAGGTATGCCGAAACTAAACGAAATCTTACCAGCTTCTAATACCAGCTCTTTAGTAGTATTCGATATTTGTGTTTTATTGATTTTTTCTAATTTTCTGATACTCTCATATATTTCTTCCATCTTTTTACCTTTATGAAGCAATATTCTTGTCAACTCAGTAAATGTTATAGAAGGAACAACTAAATGATCTTTTCCATCTCTGCTCTCCTTTAATATTCTTTCAGCTTTTTCCTTCTTTTCTGACAACTGAATAAGAAACCATGTATCAACGCAATACCTCATCTGTCAGCCTCTCTTCGCTCTTTTTTTATTTGCTCCCAATCTTCATCAGTTAATTCTAATTTTGCGAAAGAATCCATTATATCCTGGACAACATCTTCATTTCCTTCAACTTTATCAACAAAAATCATATTTGGCACATAACTGACTCTGACAAAATCATTTGGCCTGATGCCTTCTAGCTCTCTCATTTTCACAGGCAAAGTTATCTGGCCTTTTTCATTGACTTTTATTATCTGGTCTTCCATAAGAAATTAGATGAATTAACTAGCATTAATATTTTACTATTTTCCTACTTTCAGAAATTCCTACTTATTCTTTTCCTTCCTCTTTCAGAACCCTAGACAAGTCCCTTATCATTGTTCGGACATACTCCCTCATCTGGTAGACATCCTTCTCAGGGATCTTGTCGGCTTTCCCTTTGCCAGCCAAGTCCTTCATTATGCCGACTTTCTTCCAGACATCCCAGTAGTAGCCGTCTATCAGCTTGTTGTCGATGAACTGCTTCCTGAACTCCTGAGGAACATCCTCTTCCTTTTTCGGGAGCTTGTTGACAGACTTTAAAGCGGCAGCAGCAGCCTTTCTCATAACATCCTCTGTCCTCTCAAGGACTTTAGACTTCTTCTTTTCTTCGAGGACTGTAAGCAGATCGTACATCTTGTCTATGAACTTGTCGGATTTGTCTATCCAGTCATCCACAAACTGGCCTGCTGCGTCCATCATCTCTTTGTGCTCAATCTTCTTCCTTATTTCAATGATTTCCCTTAACTGCTCTGCATATTCCTCTTCAAGCAAGCCAGGCTCGACCAGATACTTGTTGACAGTATCATAAGCCTTGTTTGGCACTGGCGGCTCCACCCCTAGAAACATGAGCACAGCCTGAGCCGAATTTAGCATGGCATAAAAACAATCTTCTGCCAGCATGAGCAGCTTGACAGTCTTCGCCCTCATCAGCTTCTTGGGAGCGCCGTCCATGTAAGCCTCTATAGCTTCCCTGGTCATCGGTATTCTCCCGTCGTTCAACAGCCTTTGAAAAGGCGTGAAGAAGCCCACGTCAAACACGGCATGCCCCTCCTTGATGAAGTTGTAGATGATAGGGTGCCCTATTCTTGCATAATCCATAAATTCGGTCAAAGTGTAAAGCGGCTGGAATGATAGATTAGGTGAAATGTCTTTTGCAATTTTCAGGATATCAGAATCCATGTTCTGTTTCTGGCCGAAGCTCATAGGCTTCTCAGTATCATCAGCAACAATGAATATGTCTATGTCAGATTTCGGCTTGAACTCGTCCCTCACAACCGATCCCATAACAACAATGCACTTGATCTTGTTCTCGTATTTCTTCAGAACCTTGTCTTTGAGCTTGTTGACCCTATCCATCCTTTCTTCTTTCGTCTTCAATTCCTCAAAATTATCCCTGTTTTGCTCTTCCTTTTTTCTTTCCATTTACATCAAACCTGGCATATCTATCTCCTGCAAATCCTTCGGCAGAAGCTTCCTCATCCTTTCTATTATGCCCCTGGCAAGCTTATCTGCTTTTGCCACATACTCTGGGTTAGGAGTCTCAATGATTTTATGATCTAAATCCTTCCATAGCTTGTTTAAATCCTGGTATTTTTGAATATACTCCTTCTCTAGGCCTTTCTCCTTCACAAGTTTCTCAAAAAATTCTGCCATTCTCTTATGGTCGGGCATCTCTTTGTAGAAGTGCATTATAACCGCTTGGCAAATGTCTGTGGCCGCATACCTTAAGTCGAAGACATCTGCTTTCCATGAGGCTTCCACTCGCTTGACTAGGCCTTCGCAGGATTTTGTCTTCAGGCTGACAGTCTCATCGCTTGGCGGGAACAATCCCATCTTAAGCATTCTTTGTACGGGTTTAATGAACCCAGTGTCATAAATTACTAACCCATCCCTCAGGAAGTTGAATAGCTCGGGTGACCCTGTTTTCATCCAGTTCCAAAACTCAGTGAGGCCGTTCATCTGAACATGGATGTCTTTCATCTCCTGGCCAGTCAATTGCAATTGAGTCCTTATCTTGAGCAAGTCTTCTGTCCCTTTAGTAGCAGTATCATCAGCAACAACCCAGACATCTATATCAGAAGTTTTCTTCATATCATTTCTTGCTGCCGAGCCGAAGATTAAGACGGACTTGATTATGTCGCCGTGCATTTTCTTGATTGTTCTTGTGAATTGAATGACTTTTGAGTAGTTGCCTTCATCACTCATATCCAAGGCTTCATGTTTTTTTTGGTAGGCTTCTTTTTTTGTGTCTTTCTCTTTTTTAATATCATTCTCTAGGAAGAGCGGCTTCTCAAGCTCCTTTTCAAAATCGAACTGAAATGACATGCATACACCTTTGTTTTTCCTAAATTAATAAGTTACCGATTATCTTAATTCTTCTTTCTTCCATTCTTCAGGCCTTTTTCCAGCCTTTAAGGCAGATGCCCCTAATAGGGTGTATTCTTCCTCTGGAAATTTCAGCATTCCTTTTATTGGGTCAAATGTATGCTCGAAGATTATTACTTTCTGCCTAGCTGCATCCTGCTCTTTTGGTATGACAAAGAAGCTTTCAGGCAACTTGTCTGGTGGAACATTTTCTCTCATCAACTCAGCCATAGCTTTCAAAGCCCTCACACTCCCTGCAAATGGATCTTTGAATCCCCCTCTTTCGAAGATTAAGTAGGTTAAATGATCCTTCCCCAGGCCTGCTTCTTTTAATAGCCACAATAAACGATAAATAATCTCCCTATCCTCTGGCCCTATAGGCTTGTGTGAATGGAGAGGCGTTGGCACTCCTGAATGCACAGTCTTGACATACCTCCCAAAGTCGCTTGTCAGAGGATTGTTTTTTAACTCGGTCAATTCCTGAAGCGGATCAACGCCTTGAGTTGCCAGATGCTCAAAATCTATAAGCATGAATATTTTGTCCCAGTGCTTGTATTTTGGCTCTCCGTCCCCTTTAAGGTTGTTTCTAGTGTGCTTGATTGCCAGGTATATTTGTCTAGGCCTCCATAACAAAAATCTTCCGCCCTGGCTGGGGTCTCGGGCATCTGGATTTTCTATTGCTATGCAGAGTCCATCTAATGCTTTCAACAATTTTTCCTGCTGTTCTTTTATCCTGCCCTTGTCTGGCTCTGTGATTTCAACTTCTTTTTTTATCACATCTTTTAATTCTCTTTCCATCCAATCTACTAGTTTTTCTAAGTGGCCCTGAAGGAATTTAGCCGCAACCACCCCATAATAGAATTCTTTGAATGTTTTTATCAATTCCTTGTCTGGGTTTCTTTCAATGTCCCTAAGTGTTCTTTCCAGCCAGTTCAACCTTCTTTCTTCTCTGGCAGCTTCATCTATGCTCTCATCCCACCCGTCATCAATTCTATCCTTTGTCTCATCATAGGGCTGATAGCCTAGCTTTTCCAAATCATCCAAATACAGCTCTACCATATCCTTCCATATTTTGTCATCATTATGAATGTAAAGCTGGTGGGCAATAATATAATACGCCATTTCTAATGTGGCTCCTGTCCTTTCTTTTTCATACCAGTCTCCCTTCTGGGTAAGCTTATCAAATACAGCCGTCTTTATTGTCCTTTCCCGCTTTTTCTCTATCCTTCTTCTGATAATTTCATCTGTCCTTTCTCCAAGTATCCTGAGCCTGTTCAATAGGTTTATTTTAGAATGGTATGGGTCTCTTTTCAAATCATTTATAAAGCTCTGGAAATAGTCTGAGTAAGCTTTGGTGGCTTTAACCTCTTCAGGGGTCAGTCTAAGTACTTCCTCTATCGGCTTATTCAATTCCCGGGAAATATCTGCGGCTATTACACGGATTACTTCATTAAAGCTTCTCTCTACTAAAGCATCTTTTATTTTGCCAAAATTGTCGTCTATTATCCTGTCCATCTCCTGATCCATTGCTGTCTCCAGTTTCAGGTTAAGCTCCTGCCCGACTATAACCCCGCCAAAGGCGCTCCAAAACCTGTACCTGCTTTCGTTGACAAACCAATTAGCGAGCTTTTCATTGTTCCTGAACACTTCCCCAATAAAATTCCCTTCATGATCAGACATTATTATATGCAGCCTAGAACCGGCATACGTAAATAATTCCAGCCACTCCCTTAAGCAGGAATGAAAGTCAATATATTTAGCGCCGGCATGGACCGCGGATTTGATGGATTTTTGCAAATGCTCTTGGGCAGTGCTCCACTCTATTATCTCAGGAATGGCCATCTGTACTGTGAGGCTGCCGTGAAAAGTGATGTCGACGCCCTGCCTCTCAGCTATATACCTGATTTCCTTCCCCTGTGTGTAATTGACTTCATGGGGAACATCTGATGCAAGCTCAAGAACCGCAGCGCCCCTTGTCAGAGTGTAAGAGACTTTGCTGATGATGTCTGCTAATTCTTCGCCTCTAGCCACTCCATACAAGCCGCTAGTAGTCCCAACCCTGAATTTTAATCCTTGTTCTTCTGTTTTCATTTGCTCTGGAGCTATTGAAGTCTGTATCTTTTTCAGGGAAAATTTTTCTTTTAGGTTTTGCAATATTCCCATTCTTATACACCAGGAACTCCTGCTTTCTGCTTAAGCCATGCATCAAATTCCAAGAAAGCGATGCCAGGTCCCCTCTGCATCATTTTTGACATCCTCTCGTACATCATCTTTTCGTAAGGGGTTTTATAAGCAAACATCAGTTCATTCAGGCCTAGTTTCGCAAGCACGCCTTTTGTCTTGACATTAAATTTTTCCAGCCTTTCCCTGAATTTATCAAAGTCTTCTTTTATTTTGTTGGATTTTTCTTTTTTCTTCTTTTCATCTTTCTCTTTCAGCCATTCATCGCTTATTTTGCCTTGATCAAAATTGAATTCAGGGTATTCTTTTTTGAGTATTTTGTCCAGCTCGCTTATCCCGCCTTTTGAATCCAGCTCCTCGTAGCCAAGCAATAATGTGATCTCCCTTCTTTCCTTTTCCCTTATAGCCTGCAATTCCAGCATATGGCCAATTATTATATTTTGAGTCGCATTAAAAGCCTGCATTCCTGTCCACATCATATCCTCCATCATTCCCCCATTCGGAAGTTTTAGAACGTATCTCAATATAGGTATTTGCATGAAAATATATTGGGGGCTGAATTCCCATCTTGGGCCAGCTTGTATCGCTTCTTTCTGACCTGTTTGAGCATTACTATCATAAAGTTCTGGGTTTGAGAATTTTCTGTGAAGCTCTTGAATCTTTTTGGCGACATCAACTGCAGTCAATCTGACGCCATGCTCAGCGTATATCAATTTGAGTATGTTCCTCAAATGCCTGTCCATCATTGGAACTGCAGGAAGAGTTGGGAGGCTTGATATACCCTTATCCTTAAGAAGTTTTTCTTCTTCTTTATTAAAACCTGCTTCCTTTAGCGTGACATCCTCTGCTATTCTTGGATTAGGATAAGGCTCTTGCTTCACAACAAAGGGCTTCCATACCCATACTTTCCATTCGTCTAACGCAATAGCCTGGGCGTCTAACCTATTCCAGTCATATGTCTGTTCTGCAGCATCTTTTGGGTCACTTCTCATTTCTTTAATGGATTTAAACTTAGAAATCAATGGGATAAGATCTTTTCTTGTATCTTCTATTGAGAATTTCCTTCCCATAGCCAGCTGCTTAAGCCTTTTGTATCTGCTGATGATGTTGGTTAAAAATCTTTCTTTCCAATCCAAATAAAGCTCATGTTTTGTTTTCAGAATTATAGCTTCTGCTCTTGGTATGTCTAATCTTTTTTGAATGTCATCTACGCTAAGTTTTTCATCGTACAAATCCATGAAATCTGCTATTATTGTCGGCCATCTTGGGGCTATTCCCCTTAGGCTTACACCCTCGCCTGTATGCGCATCCACCTGATCGATAAACATAGCCTTAATAACATGCTGGGTTTCCTTGCATTTTTTTTCAGCTTCTTTGATTCTTTGCTCATCTTTCCCTTCCTTCGCCATATCAAGCTGTTTTTTAGCGCGTGTAAGCTCTTGAAACCATTTGAGGTATTCAGCGTACTTCCTGAGATCGTGGTCGATCAGTTCAAAATCTTGGACTGCCTGAACTAGGCCAGCGAACCCGCTGCTTATCTGGCTGTTTAGCCGCTCTTTCTGCTCCATCACAAGTGAATAATACTCTTTGTAGACAGGGCTTACTTCTATTTCATGTGTGACTTCATGCCTTTCATACCCCCATTTTCCCAACTGGAACATCATAGCTATATAGACCCCGCTTCCAGTCCCCATTGGAAATTCTAAATCAAGGTTCTTGACACTTTCAAAAGGCTGGGCAAATATCCCCTCCCCAGGAAACATTCTAAGGTCTATTGGCTCTGTATCTTGTTCTCCTTTTTTGTTGTAAATGGGGGTTCCTGTAGATGGATCAAATTTTTTGATTTTTATTTTTTCTTGGCATTCAGGCGGGCATGGACCAGATGGATATCTCATAAATATAATTGGTTTTATTCTAATAAAAACTTACAGCTTAATCAGCAAGAACCCAACACCAACCATTATTATCCCAAGAACTACCCCAGCTTTTGCCATTTCATCTGGCTGGTTTTTTGAATTAAAAGGAAAGGCCACAATCATCATTGCCCCGAAAGCTAAAAGACCCCATCCTATCAGTTTTAAAAGCCACATTCTCTCAGATATAATTTAGCAGTTTTAATCCTAAATAGATTAGCACAGGTCCGCCTAACAAAGTGACTAAAAATACATTTTTATCCCTGTCTTTTACAAGAAAAACCCCGCTAAAAATAAGTATGCCTCCTATTGTTAAGCATATGCTCCCGACAATTTTATTTATTAGCATATTTTCCCTTTCCTGTTAAGACTCTTCTAGTTCACTAAATTTATGAAAAATTATTCTTAGCTCGAGCTTCATATTATCACTTTTTATTATAATATTATCACTATTAGTGACAAATAAACCTTTCTTTTCAAATGTAAAACCCTTCGTATTACTAAATCAGGAAATTTATATTAACATGATTCTAAATAATATAAGGATATTCCAGTGATGCTATGCCTATATTTGCAAGAACCAAGCTTATAATTCATGACGACTGCTTTGAGCCTTCAGCCTTTTCAGGCCCTGACATGTCCTTTAAATACAAGGGAAAAGACCCGCATCTTGCTTACAATAAAATAAGGGAGATGTTCTGGACTGTTTTTGGAGTAAGGGAGACTGAGCGCGTCCAAGAGAAGAATTATACATGGGATAAAAAAGGCAACAGGGAGACTTTTTCAGTTGCATGGTATATAAACAAGGACATGGACAGGTTATCATACCTCCTCTTCAACGTCAAGATGAAAGGCTTTATAGAAACTACAGAAAACGGAAAAGAAGGGGAGCTGAATGTTGAAATAGCTGGTGTCATGAGAACAGAATACCCCCAGGATAACATGTGGGAAAGAACAATATTCTATGAGATGGCAAGGGTTTTTTGGCATAAGGTTTTCTACAATGATAAAAGGGAAAAATACATGGAGATATGTAGGGAAATATCAACCAATTTCACAAAAGAGCTTAAATCTTTCTTCAACCTATTGCCGAAGAGCGGGTGAAATGATTGGCTAAAATAACAATGGAAGATGATTGCCTAGTCCCAGAAGGCCAATTAATAATCAAGTTCAGCGGGCCTAATCCTTTCAGGGCAGTTCAGGGGACGGCAAAATTTCTCAGAAAAGTTTGGGAAGTTGAAGCAAAAGACTACTGGGAAAGGGATTTCAGGTATAACCCAGATGAAGATCCAAGGGGATTCTTTCTGACTTCATATATTAAGAAAACCTTAGACGGCTTCACTAGTGTGATTATAGAAACGATAATTCAAGGCAAACAACCATCCGACCCAAACAAAGAAGGCTGGTGCGAGATAAAAATAAGCGGTGTTTTGAAGACTTCATTCGGCGGAAGCACAATTTTTCAAGATACAAAAAATCCGATTGTCAGAAGCTTCTACTGGTTCTACGACAAATATTTCCACAGAATGCAGAGAATGAAGTATTTGGATTATTGGTGCAGGCATAAATTAGGCGAATTAAAAAGATTATACCAAGAAGCATTAGAAATAACGCCAACAGGGGAGGCAAGAGTACTATGAGCATCTTCAGCAAGATTAGGAATAAGTTTAGGAGAAAAAAGTATGATAACCTCGAGGATTTGGAGAAGTTGACAAAAGGATTGCCGCCAGCCCCTCAAGAAATATCAGCGCAAACCAGCCTGCAAGAACAAGATCAGAGAATACACATGGACAATGTCAAAGCCAGGCTCGACTTGATACTGACAGAATTAGACAACCTTAAGATGCAGAGCCAGATGGCAGCTGAACGCCTGAAAAACATCGAAAAAACATTAGCGGATATGAGAGGAATAAAATACTACTAAGCCTGCAAGGAAAAACATCTGCATCATTCCGAATAGAGTGAATTCCGGCAGTGTTACTGGGAGCCCGCTGGAATTGCCGCTGGAAATATCAATAGAACTTGTTTTTTGCATCCCGCTATCAGATGTTACTGTAAATGTGATTGTTGCGCCTGGCTGAAAGACCTGGCCTAAAAGTATTATTGCCCCTTGGGTGTCTCCGATTTTTTCAGCACCAAGATTTTCTATTGTGTTGGATGCTAAATTAACATGTATTAGATGAGATAAATCAACTCCTTGAAACATATAATCTACTTGAGGCTCGCTTATTGTATAGCTGTCAGAACTAGACCCGGTGTTATGAACATATATCATGAAAGGGGACGGCCGCCCTATTGTGAATACTCCTCCTCTTGCTGACCAAGTTTCAAAGTCATATGGAGCTGCTGCAGCATTGGGAGTGGAATATATTATTCCCAGAAGAAAGAATACAATCAAAATATAATATCCTCTCATAGGCTAACACTTCTTCTTTTGATTGAAATATATCGAAAAATTCCAACTAACAAAATTAAACTCAGGAAACCCAGAATGGAAAACTCAGGCAGGCTCAGATAGTTGTCAGACTCTAGGATATACAATTCAGCAGATTTCTGGACGGCTGGCCTTGCCTGGGATGCTGCAGTGAATATCACTTTGCCTGTTGCGGTGCTTGAAAGAATGGTTATTTGAGGGTAGACCCTTTTCGTTTCTCCAGGGTTGATATCCTTTATTAATGCTGCACCTGTCATGTCTACTAAGATCAAGTTTGGACTTGTTGAGATTATTTCATAAGACAGATCATAGCTGTCTGCATAAGAGCCTTTGTTTGTAATATAAACAATGACTGGAGATTTTTCCCCTACTTTAAAGCTCCTTTCGCCGGAAACGCCGATTTCAAAATCATAGCATGAAGGATACCATATGCCAGCATCGGTGCAGCACTCTCCTGTATCATAGCATTTTTTCTGGAGCGTGACTGGGTCCCTGCAGCAAAAGCCAGCATATACGCCTGCAATAAGCATCAGAAAAACAATTGAAAAGATTATTCCTCTCATCCGCACGCCTCTGGCTTTATTAAAAATCTTCTGCATATTTCTCTCTCCAACCCTTCTTTTGTAAATTCGTCAGCATATTCTTTTCCATTGACTATTATCTCAGGCACTCCGATGACTTGGTATTTTTCTATCAGCTGCTTGTCTTGTGCGCTTAGGCTTTCATCGCCTATATTTATTGTTCTTATCGAGACTTTGTCTTTGAAGCTGGTTCTTATTCCGTCGATTATCTGGTCTGTCGCATTCACAACAATGCAGCTCGAGCCCTTAAAATAAATTATCTCCACAATCCTGGTTTTTCCTCGGAGGCTGATGACAAGAAGCGTGGCTGCAATAAGGATTATTACGACAAGTCCAATGCCTGCTTTCTCGTCAATAGCCATACCACCACAACTAATATAAGCGCTAAAACCACTATCAATGCCTTAAAAGTATTTGTCCTGGCGAAAGATAAATCTTCTGGCTGCTTTGGCGGGATGTATTCACCCCCTGTCCCTGATGATACTTCAATTTCAACAGAGTCATATGCCCCTTCCAAGGATCTTGCTTCTATCAGATGATGGCCTGGCTCTAAGGTGATGGATGCTTCAATTCCTTTTGTTGGGGTGAGGTAGGCATTAATGGTTTTGTATTTTTGTCCATCCACATACAGGGTTATATTTGATGCTGGCGCTTCGCCTGTGCAGTGTATTGTGAACTTGGCTTCCTGGGGTGTCTTCCCGTATCCGAAGTGATTTAAATCGATTTCAGCTTCCTGGGCTATAACTAATGGCATCAAAAACAGAACCAATGCTGCTGTTAGTTTTTTCATTTTTCTCGCCTTTATGGAGGTGTATATGCCGGACACGTCATATAGTTGTGGCACGCCCATGAATCATCCCTGCATATTTCACTTATTATTGCTTTCTGGTTTAAATCTTTTGTGTAGCAGAAAGCATCATCTGAGGAAGGACAAGACGAGCCTTGGCAATAGTCGTAGTAATTGCATCCAGTCATTTCATTTCTGAAGTCGTAGCATGTGTTCGTGGCTAAATTGCATGTCTCATAGCATTCGCAGTCATCATCAGAAGTGCAGCATCTTGAATCCAAAACACATCTGCTTTGAGAATCACATCCGGATGGGTTGCATGTCCTTGCCTGAAGCATTTGATTTCCCGAGCAAGC
>Ga0210049_1000164_pt1 | contig 47811 bp, 40 predicted proteins | sample CryGeyCG2014_300_2_FD_183964 | JGI IMG/M metagenome (GOLD analysis project Ga0210049, IMG submission 183964) | Groundwater microbial communities from aquifer - Crystal Geyser CG06_land_8/20/14_3.00 (SPAdes) (version 2) | ecosystem: Environmental > Aquatic > Deep subsurface > Groundwater | place... | reverse complement strand
GTGCGGGGCTTTAAACCCTGCGCAATTTCTTTGTAATAAATAGGTGTATAAACGTTTCTTTAAAAGCTGTGTATAGATTTTACTTTCTGAGATGCCTGAGTCTTGGCTTCCCGCGCCTTTTTATTTCCGTAAGAGAAGTATCCGGAGTTTTGCCGCTTTCATGCATCATAAAAATCCGCTGAGAGTATAGCTTGGAAAGAAAACATTTTCAAAGCCAGATAAAAAACTCATTTTGATTAGTGTTTAAAATGCAGAAGAACCTAGTTTTCTTTTGCAGCTTGTTTTATTTCTTTTTTTAAAAGATTTATTTATAATATTTTCGAATTTTATCGAAATATTTATAAATAAACGATTATTTATTTAGAAACATGAAAAGAACAGAGGAAGTTTTCAGGGAAATTTTGTACCAGTCCATTGAGAAGAAAAACAAGGTTCTTACGCAGATACGTCTCTCAAAAGAGCTTAAGGTGTCCTTAAGCAATGTGAATCTTGCTCTGAAACAGCTGGAGAAGATGGGAGCAGTAAGCATAAAACAGCGGAACTTTCATGTAATAAATGCAAAGAAAATTCTGTATTGCTGGGCCTCTGCAAGAAATGTCGGGAAAGACATTATTTACAAAACAAGAATTGAGCTTCCTGTTCACGAAATTGAAAAGAAGATGCCTGCTGATATTGTTTTTGGTGCATATTCGTCCTGCAGGTTCAAATTCAAGGAGTTGCCTGCTGATTATTCAGAGGTTTATGTTTATTCGGATGATTTAAAGGAAATAAAAAAAAGATTTCCTGAAAACAACAAGGTTCCCAATCTTTTTGTCCTGAAAAGCGATTCAAACATCAGAAATTATGGAAATACCACAACAATCGCTCACACTTTCGTTGACTTGTGGAATCTAAAGGAGTGGTATGCTGAGGAATTCATAAAATTTCTGGAGGGAAAACTAAATGGATTACTGGAATGATGCGATAACTGAAAAGAGCTGGAAAAGATTGCAGAGCATAAAGGAAAAATTCAAGTTCACCCTTATAGGCGGCTGGGCAGTCTATCTCTGGACTAGAAACATGAAATCAAAAGACATTGATGTGATTGTGAACTTTGAGGGCTTGAACTACTTGAAGCTGCACTATGACTTAAGAAAGAACGACAATTTAAAGAAATATGAGATAAAAACAGAGGATGCAGACATAGATGTTTATGTGCCCCACTACTCAAAACTTGCAATTCCTGTTGAGGAAATTGGAAAGCACAGCAGTATCATAGAGGGCTTTCGAGTAGCAAATGCTGAAATTCTTCTGATATTGAAACAAAATGCCGAATTGGAAAGAAGAGAAAGCGAAAAGGGAGAAAAAGACAGAATAGACATCATGAATCTGGTGTTAAATGGGGATGTGGATTTTGAGAAATATTCTGAAGCGATAGAGCAATACAATCTTAATGCATTAAAGAGCAATTTGATAAAAATAATAAGAGAATTCAAGGATTACAAATATCTCAACCTGAATCCAAGAGAATTGAAAATAAAAAAGGAATTGATTTTGAAAAAATTAGAGCGATTATGAATCAGAGAATTATCAGGACAATAAAATTATAAAGTTTTTTTATTAATTCTAAATCATTTCTGATTTCATTTTGAAATCTGAGTGAAATGCCTTTTTAACAGAAAACTATAATCTTTATTCCTTTGTGAAAATGGTTGTTGAACTCATAAAAAATGGTTTTAGTTGCGGAAATTCCTTTTTCCAAATCTCGGCCTTGGCTTTCCGCGCCTTCTATTCCTATCAGAGTAGCCGGTGTATCCTGCCCTTCCCGGCGCTTCAGATTCTTTCATCCTGTTCTCAAAGCCCTCGCGAGAAGGTGCCCTGCTGAAATCATTTCTTGAGGAAAATACTCTTGAGCCCCGCTCTCTTGGGGGGAATTCTCTTTCCCTGCCTGTTCTTGGCCCTTCTCTCGAAAAGCTTCTTCCGCCCTCTCTTGAAAAGCCCCTTCCTTCAAACCTTCTTCCGCCGAATCTCTCATCCCTGCCGCCCTCTATTCTTCTTGTGAACGGCACCCAGATGATTTTCGGCATCTCCTGCGGCTCGATATTAAGCTCGTGGTCGCGAAGCACTGAATCAAAGTTTTCATAGTCCCTTTCAGTGAGGATTGTGATTGCCTCTCCGCTCTTTCCTGCCCTTGCTGTCCTTCCAATCCTGTGCACATATTCCCCTGATGTCTTCGGGACGTCATAGTTGTAGATGAATCTCACATGGGGGATGTCCAAGCCGCGTGCTGCCACATCTGTTGCTACAAGCGCCTCAATCCTTTCATCCCTGAGCTGGTTCAGGGCAATAAGGCGCTTGCTCTGTGTGAGCCCGCCGTGGATTGCAGCCACCTTTATCCCCTGGCTTTTGAGATTTCTTGTTACAATGTCAACTTCTATCCTTGTAGCGCAGAATATCAGCTTCAGGCCAGGACCCTTTGATTTAAGGAGGTGCACGAGCAGTGAGAATTTCTCTTTGGGCTGCACATTGTAGTATACCTGCCTCATCTTGTCCTTGGAGACATATGCCTCTGTCATTATCTTTATCGGAGAATTGCTGTGCCTCTCTGCCAGGATGTCCACCTCATCAGAGAGGGTTGCGCTGAAGAGCAGGGTCTGCCTCTTTTTCGGGACATGTATTATTATGTCCTCAATCTGCTCCATGAAGCCCATCTCAGCCATCTTGTCCACTTCGTCCACAATCAGGAAGCGCACCCTTGAGAAGTCAATTGTGCCTCTTTGAATGTGGTCAAGTATCCTTCCCGGGGTTCCTACAACAATCTCGCATCTCTGAAGCGCATCAAACTGGGGTGTGATTCCAACTCCGCCGTAGATGCTTGCAGTCTGCACTTTCATTGCCCTTCCGAACTGCCTGAATACATCTGAAACCTGGACGCAGAGCTCCCTTGTGGGCGTAAGCACGAGAACCTGCAGCCCTTCTCTCGGCTTTATCTGCTCAAGCACAGGAAGCCCGAAGGCAACTGTCTTTCCCGAGCCTGTTTCTGACTGTGCAACAACATCCCTTCCCTGCTTTATAAGGGGGATGCATTTTTCCTGTATCAGCGTCGGCTCTTTGTAGCCGGCTGCGTACACCTGCTTTAAAAGAATTGGGTGTATGTTTAATTCTTCAAATTTCATAGATTTCACTCTCTTATACTTTTGTTTGATTTTTAACAGAGGAGATGCCCTGTGCATTCCAATTGTAAATTCTCCCACAGGACACGCCTAATGCGAGAATTTGCTATCTGTCTGAAGTTGGGAATCTGGCAGTGGTATTTAAAGTTAATGGAAAAATGGCTTTGTGTTAAAATTCTGTATGCCGGAAATCCTCCGGAAAAACCTGCTGAAACTATTTATCTTGACTTATTTGCCTTGTCATCATGGATTCACAAGACACATTACAATATCAGATTAATATACCCGAGCGAATGATGATATTTATTGATGCCAGGAATATCTATGAAGCTGAAAAAGAGTATAATCTGCGGGCAGAACAACATTTTGTCTTTGGGTATAAAGAAATGATAAATTTCTTTGCCAAAAAATACAAAGTTATTCGCGGTTATTTTTATGATGGGGCTCCTCACCCGAGTCAAAGAACACCGGAACGTGAACAATTCTTCAGAGATTTGAGACAGAATGGCATAACTCTACGGCTTAAGGAAATAGATTTTACAGCAATTTCAAAACCTTCACAAAAGGGGGTGGATATTTTCCTGACTGCTGACATGATTAGTCTAGCTTACGAAAATGCATATGATATAGCAGTAATACTAAGTGGAGATGGGGACTATGTCGCGCTTATTGATTTGGTTAAATCAAAAGGCAAGAAGGTATGGGTTTTATCATTTGATTCTGCATTATCCCCAAAATTAAGAGAATGTGCAGATAAAGTTTTAGTAATTGATAGGATGTTAGATGTATTTGGAAAACAACGTCTTATAAAACCTGATATGCCTAATCAAAATAAGCAAAAAGCCGATAAAAAAAGCGAAAACCTTATAAATAATAAAACGCCACACACTTGATTGTCATAACGGACAGGAAGCTCGGTTGTTCCGATAAAGCTTCCTGTTCATAGCTTCTCATGAGATAATCTGATCAACCGCTTATTCTGCCAAATCTTAATTTTTGAGAATATAGTTCGGCTGTCGGAACTCTTCCGAAAAAATCTGTTAAACGCTTAATAATATGTTCACTGATTCAAGAACTTCAAAAACAGAAGGTTTATATATAAAATACATTTTAATATTAAAATATATTGTAGGTGGTTGAAAATGGAAATATCTATTACTAAAATGTCTGAGAATGGTCAGGTGGTGATTCCTGCTGAGATTAGGAGAGATGCGGGCATTAAGCCGTCAGCCAAGTTCCTGGTGTTTAATGAGAATGGCAATATAATGCTGAAGCAGATAAAGAAAGAATCGCTGAGAGAGGATATGCTTCTGCTGGAAAAAATTAGAAGAAGTGAACAAGAGATAAAGAAAGGCAGGGTTGTTAAGGCAGACAGTTCCATGAGCGATGAGGAAATTGATGACTTACTGACGGCCTAAAATGGAGATTATTTTTTCTGAGGAATTTAAGAATGAATTTAATAAAATCAAGGATAAATCAATGCGGATTAAGGTTATCAAGCACATTAAAAAACTGGCGGCGTTGCCTGAATCAGGGAAACCTTTAAGTTATGAATTAAAGGGGCATAGGAGCGTTAGAGTTCCGCCTTTTAGGATTGTTTACAGATTGGAAAGGGAAAGGATAATAATAAATTGCTTTGACCATAGAAAAGATGTGTATAAATAATTAATGTTTATTGCTTTTCCAGGAACTCTTTCAGCTTTGCATAGAAAATTTCTTTTTCAACATCCAGGTATGGGAGATGCCCGGAGTTGTTCATGATGAAGAGCTCGCTGTTCTTTGCATTATTGTGCAATCTCAATGAGCCACTCTGAGGCGCCCGTATATCTCCCTTTGACTGCACTATTAGTATGTTTTCTGCCAGGTTGAGGTTGAGAGTTTTTCTGTATTTCAGCTGCTCTCGCAGGAGATGAATTGGATACTTGCGGTAGCGGAGAACCTCAGGCAGCATTGAATTGTTTTTCAAAAGCCCTAAGTCGAACCTGTAGAAGTATGGCAGGGGGAGGTATGCAAAAATGAGGGGAGCATCAAGCGGGATGTTCATCAGCGCAGCAGGCATGTGAAGCTCACCTGCCAGGTCAAGCGCGAGAAGCGCCCCGCTGCACTCACCCATTATTATAATATCTCCGGAAGCATTCTTAATCTGGCTTTTGAGCTGCGCCTTTATTTCAGGAATTGAAGTGCTTTTGAGCGCAGAGAGCTTTCCCCCATGATTCTTCAGCAGGGGCACATAAACGCTGTATCCGTCTGCGTTAAGGCGTGCTGCAATCTCGCGGTAGGGATTGGGCGTGCCTGTGAGCCCGGTTATTATGAACAGTGTTTTCCCGTTTGTCCCAGTCAGGTGTATCTCTGATACAGGAACATTCAGTGATTCATCAAAGAAAAGAAATGCGATGGCGATAATGAAAATGAGGGATATTATCAGCAGGATTATCCAGAGCAGGTGCATCTTATACCTCTATTTTCACCTTTGCAGCCAGCGCCTGGTTGAGCTGCCCGTCGTTCTGCTCAAATGATATTTCTTTTACCTTTCCTGTTGCCTTTATCTGCTGCTCCACCTTCCTGATTTTTCCCTGCATTGCCTCGTCGCATTCAACTGCTAATTTTGAGATTTCCGTTTTCAGGGACATTCCCTTCGAGGACTTGAACTTCCTTATCTCAGAAACAAGCTCAATTGCTATGCCGCCGAGCTCCTCAGCATCAGGGCTTATGAGCTTCTCGTCTGCAGAAGGCCATCCTGCTGCGTGTATGCTCCTTGCATTTTCCTTTTCAGAGTAGTGCAGGCTGAATATTTCCTCAGTTATGTGCGGCATTATCGGCGCGAAGAGCTTCAGCATTGTCAGCATGGCTGTGTAGATTGCGTATTTTGCGGAGTTTATCTCGCTTGCAGTGTAGCTGCCCGGGTTGTATATCCTGTCCTTGACCATCTCAAGGTATTCGTCGCAGAACTCGTGCCAGAAGAAGTTCTCGGCATCCAGCCTTACCCTGACAAAATCGTAATTGTCAAACGCTGTCATGCATGCCTTCACAAGGCAGTTGAGTTTTGAAAGGAGCCAGGCGTCTATTGTCTCAAAATCCTGGGGCTTTTCAGGAGAGTATCCTGCTATGTGCTGTATGCAGAATTTTGAGGCGTTCCAGAGCTTGTTCATCAGCCTGCTGGCAACAGTGAACTCCTTCTCTGAGAAGCAGATGTCATCTCCCAGCTTTGCGCTTGCAGCCCAGAACCTCAGAGCGTCTGCAGAGTATTTCTGCATCATCTCAGCGGGCTCTATGCCGTTGCCCTTGCTCTTTGCCATCTTCCTGCCGTGCTCGTCAAGCGCCCAGCCGTTTATCATTATCTCTATCCAGGGCACCTCGTTGGTGTGTAATGTTCCCTTTACTATTGTGTTGAACGCCCAGAAATTGATTATGTCGTGCCCCTGGGCCCTTAATGACATCGGGTACATCTTCTTGAAGAATGAACTGTCCTCCTTCCATTTCAGCATTATTTCTGGAGTGAGAGAGCTGGTTGCCCAGGTGTCAAATACATCCCTTTCCGGCTCGAATTCAGCTGAGCCGCACTTGGGGCAGGGCTTCTCAGGCATTGACTCTGTCGGGTCAACAGGCAGCTGCTTGTCCTCTGCTATTATTATCTCTCCGCACTTCTTGCAGTACCATAGCGGGAATGGGACGCCATAATAGCGCTGCCTTGAGATGCACCAGTCCCACTGGAGCCCGTTTATCCAGTTCTCATAGGAAGCTCTCATGTGCTCAGGATGCCAGAGAATCTTCCTTCCCGCATCGATGAACTGCTCCTTCATGTCGAGGTATTTCACGAACCACTGCTCTGTAACAAGGAATTCTATCTCTGTGCCGCACCTCTCATGCACATTCACTGTGTGCTTCATTGGCGTCTGCGACACAAGGAGGTTGTTGCTTGCGAGGTCCTCCGCTATTTTCTTCCTCGCCTCTTTTATGGCTAGCCCCTTGTATACGCCGGCAAGCTCGCTCATTGTGCCGTCCTTGTTTATCGCTATCTTCAGCGGCAGCTCATACTTCTTCCACCACTCTATGTCTGTCTGGTCTCCGAATGTGCAGCACATGACAATGCCAGTGCCCTTTTCAGGGTCTGCCTTGGCATCTCCTATTATTGGGACTGAATAGCCGAAGAGCGGCACCTTTGCCTTTTTGCCAATAAGCGCCGAGTGCCTGCTGTCCTCTGGATTGACGAATATTGCAACGCAGGCAGGAAGGAACTCAGGCCTTGTTGTTGAAATATGGATTTTCTCCCCATCCTCAAGCTCAAAGAGTATCTCACTGAACTGGGACTCTGTTTCCTTGTCAGTCAGTTCTACTTGCGCTATCGCTGTCCTGCACTCAGGGCACCAGAGCGTTGGCGAGTTCTTCCTGTATTCCCTGCCCATATTGTATAATTCTATGAATGAGCGCTGGCTCACCCTTCTGCAGTGCTCGTCAATTGTCCTGTAATTAAGAGTCCAGTCGCATGCTAGTCCCAATGACTGCCAGGACTTCTTCAGCAGTTTCTCTGCGTCCTCGGTCTCCCGCAGGCAGGTTTTTACAAACTCTGTCCTTGGCATCTCTGTTGAGCGTCTCCCAATCTTATTCTCAACAAATCTCTCAGTTGCGAGTCCGTTGTCATCAAAGCCAAAGGGATAGAAGACATTCTCACCCTTCATTATGTGGTACCTTGCGATTATGTCCATCTGGGTGTAGGCAAAGGCGTGCCCCATGTGCATTGTTCCTGAAACAGTCGGCGGAGGGGTGTCTATTGAGAATATTCTCCTGTCTGAATTGGGCTCAAATCTTCCGATGCCCTCCTTTTCCCAGTATTCCTGCCACTTTGGCTCAGAAAGGTGAGGGTCGTAAAACCTGCTGCTCTCTTCCTTTGAACCTTCTTTTGAATTTTCAGGCGCCATACACTTTTTAGGTGTAAGATTTGGTTTATAAAACTTTTGCGGAATTCGGGGGATAATCTGGTTAAGGAATAGTTTAATAAATCCCGCGGGGTTTAATTAGTTCTGGAATGAATGATAACAAGATAAAATCTTTTGATAAGATTGCAAAGAGATACGGGCGCAAAAGCTATGATGATGTTGAATATTTTATCAGGGAGAAAACCTTCAATGAGTTCAGAGAAATTATCAGGGAGGACAAGATAAAAGATGTTCTTGAGGCGGGCTGCGGAAATGGGCGGCTTTCAAGGAAACTTGCCTGCTTTAACATTAAGCTGGCATGCACTGATTTTTCTAAGGAAATGCTGAAGGAAGCAAAAAAGAGAATTGGAAGTGGGAAAAATGTGAGGTTTGTCCAGGCAGACCTGAGAAAGATGCCTTTCAAAAGCGGGAGTTTTGACCTTGCAATACTCTCGAATGTCCTCATAAATTATGATGACAAAAGCGCGGAAGATGTTATAAGAGAGATGTCAAGGGTAGTGAAGAGAGGCGGACTGTTCCTGCTGAACTTTGAAAACCTGCTGAGCTTGAGTCAGAGCTATATGACTCTCGCGAATTATAAAAATTATAGGCAGGGCAAGTTGTTTTCAAGAACTTACCTTTCTGGAAAAATAATGAAGATGCTGAAACGCAATGGCTTTCACGTGGATAAGATTGTTCCTGTAAGATATGAGAAATTGTCTCCCATTATGAAAAGGGAGCCGCTGGGCAGGAAAGCGGCAAGAATAACTTCAAGCAGGCATGCCTTTGTCAGTTCCTTAAGATATTTTTTAAGCAAAATTTTAATAATGGCTGATGCAATTTTCAGGGCAAATGCTGCTTACATCATAGTTGCAAGAAAAGAGGGCAGATAAATTGAAAAATGAGAATGTTCCCTGGACAAAGAAGTATTTTCCCAAGAGAATTTCTGAGGTTTGCGGGCAGGATGATGCACTGAAAGCCCTTTCAAATTTTATATCCAAGTTCGGCAGGGGAAAGGCAAGGGCAGCGATACTCTACGGTCCCTCAGGCACTGGCAAGACAGCTGCTGTGTATGCGATTGCAGCTGACCTGGGCTTTGAAGTGCTTGAGGTGAATGCATCTGATTTCAGGGGAAGCGATGAAATCCGGGCAGTTGTGGGGAATGCATCAAGGCAGGCCTCGCTTTTCGGGAGGCAGAAGCTGATTCTTGTGGATGAGGTGGACGGCATAGCTGGAAGCGAGGACAGGGGCGGAATCCAGGCTCTGGCAAAGGTTATTGCTGAGACAAGGTTCCCGATTGTCATGACAGCGGGCTTCAAGCAGGACCCCAAGGAGGTGCACTGGGACTCAAAGTTCACTTCAATAAAAAAGGGTGCTGTGCTGATAAGATTCGGGAAGCTTGAGACAGAAAGCATCTACAGGATTCTATCAAAGATTTCAAAGAGGGAGGGCATTAAGGTTTCTGATGACTCGCTCAGGAAGCTTGCGAGGCATGCCTGGGGGGATGCGAGGGCAGCCATAAACGACCTTGAGACATTCGCCCTCGACTCAAAAAATCCTGATGAGTTCATAGACGCTCTAGGTGAGAGGAACAAGGAGGAACCCATGGCTTCTGCGCTTGTCAAGGTTTTCAAGACAGTCAATCCCAAAATTGCTGCCTCTGCATTCAACAATGTTGCAGAGGACCCTGACATGCAGTTCCTCTGGGTTGAGGAGAACATCCCCAGGGAATACAGGGATTCCCTGGACTTATACCGCGCCTATGACGAGCTCTCAAGGGCTGATGTTTTCAGGGGCAGGATAAAGAACAGGCAGTACTGGGGCTATCTCAGGACAATTGAGCTGATGATAACTGCGGGAATCGCGATAGCAAAGGACAGGAAGTATGATAGCCCTGCTGATTACAGGGAGCCCAAGCGCCTTCTTGAGATATGGATAACAAATGCAAAATATATAAAAAGGAAATCAATTGCCCATAAGTTTGCTAAGAAAACCCACTGCTCCTCAGCAGAGGCAACCCAGCTTCTGCCTTACCTGAAAGTGATATTCAAGAAAAATAAGAAGCAGGCAGGGCTTATTGCAGAAACGCTTGAGTTGGATGACGAAGAGGTGGAGTGGCTGGAAAAATGATAAGGAGGATTGGTAGTAATGGAAGATAAAAAATTTGATTTTTCATTCAGATATGTAACATCCCTCTCTTATGAGATGGGCAGCAGGTTTGCAGAGGTTTCTGAAATTATATTAATCACAGCAGCTTCATTCCTCGTACCTTTCCTTATCGGACATCCGCAGCTGATTGTAGGAATCGCTGTCAATGTTTTGCTTATTGAGTCTGCACTTCACATCAAGGATTACAAGCTCGCTGCCCCGATAATACTGCCGAGCATAGGAGCCCTTTCAAGGGCTGCGCTTTTTGGCGGCTTAACAAAATATCTGGTGTTCATGCTTCCCTTCATCTGGGTTGGAAACTCAATTCTTGTGTTTGCTGTGAAGGCATTAAACCTGTTCATGAAAAAGAATTTTCTGCTTTCGGGCTTTTCAGGTGTAATCCTGAAATCCGGCTTCCTGTTTGCATCAGCATATCTGCTCTTCAGATTCGGGCTTGTTCCGAAACTATTTTTGAGCGCATTTGGATTTAGTCAGGTAATAACTGGAGCAGCAGCTGTGCTCATAGTTTATCCTGCATTTTTGCTGAAAAGAAAATTGAATGGGAAAGAAAAGAAAATTAAGAGAAAATAAAAAAAATATTTTTTCTTTTATATCATTTCTCCGATTTCAACGCCTGTTGAATTCTCAAGGATAATGTCAGAATCAATTTGGGATTCTGCATTTCCTGAAACCTCGTTTGCAGATGATGTTTTATTCTCTGCTGGTGCTGAAACCTTTGCGCAGCCTGCAACGAGCGCCAGGGCAAAAAGACCGATGAGGATTAAATAGGTGTATTTCATTTTAATCCTGCCTCCTGTTTCTGTGCTCTTCTATCTGCGCGGAGATTTCGTCAATCCTTTCACTCAGCTGCTCATGGCGCTGGCTGAGGTTCTGCATCACCTGGTTCATATGCTGTTCCCTCTGGTTAAGCCTTTCTGACTGGTTTGCAAGCACCCTTGCCCTGACAGCTTCTTGGTAGACATTGCGCTTTGCCTCTGCTTCGCGAAGCTTTAGCATTGCCTGCTGCCTTTGTTTAGGGGTTTCGTTTCTCAACGCATCTCTTACATAATTTTTTATCTCTCCGACTTTTGCATCCCCATTTCTTACTCTTTCCAGCAAGGCAGAGTTGTTGAGCCCAAGGTGTGAGAAAGTTGCATTCAAAAGGTCTGCATTATACCTGTGCCTTGCGTCCCTTATCTCATCGTCTATATTCTTTAGTTCAGTCCTGTCAATCTCTTTCATGTATTCCCTGATTATCTGCCTGTCTGTCTCCTTCAGGAGTGGCCTTGCAGCATCCCTGAACTCTTTGGAGAGATTTATTGCTTCTCTCTTGATGTCCACAAACTGCTGTGCAAGCTCTTCTGAGGTTTTATTCAGCATTGCTGTTTCATTCACAGTGATTGTCCTAACTTCATTTCTTAGTACGATAAGCTTGTCAATTATACTAACAAGATTTGTTGTGTTTGCGCTTGAGTTTCCTGCTTTTATTGCAGCGATTGTCTGGTTTCCAACAAGTATGTTTCTTGTGATTGACTTCTCAAGCTCAAGCAGCCTTACCTGCGCTCCATGAGGGAATCTCATAGGCCTTATCTCTTCTTCTTCAGTTTCGTTGAGCTCTGTCTCGTTTTCATGCTCTGTCTCATTCAAGTCATGCCCTGTCTCATTTGTTTCTGAGGAGTTCCCGTCTGCCCTTACTCGAGGCAATACAAGTATTGCCGCGGCAAGTAGGATGAGGAACACTCCTAATATTTTCTTGTTCATCTTTCTTGCCTCCACTTTGCTTGATACTTTTATTCTTAATATTTTTTATTTTTGTAAGCCATTAATCAGCTTATTAAGAGGTATAAAGGCGGAACAACCCATTAATTTAATCCGGAACAATCCGGAACAAGGCGGAACAATCTTGGAAAGCCCTAATTCCAGTATTTTATCTTGCTTTTACCGCTGTCAGAATCAGATTCCTTTTTTTCCTCTGCTTTTGGGAAATACACAAGATTTGACATTCCTCTGCTTTCTTTTTTTATTATTCCCTTCCTTGAAAGTGTTTGTATGTTCCTGGAAAGGGATGCCTTGGGTATCTTCAGCTCCTTTTCAAGGAGGGCCTGGGTTGAGGAGCCGCCGTGGCTTTCTATGAACATTATTATCTTCTTCTGCCTGTCAGTGAGCGCCTCCTCGCGGTAATTCTTTAAAGAATGTTTGCCCTGGACTTTTTTGCTTTGCCTTGATGCGAAAAGGTAGAGCGCCAGCCCTGCAAGGGCTATTGCCCCAAATATTATCATTGGCCTGAAGTCCTGGTTCTGCGGCAGTATCTCATATTGTATTATAAGATACGGCTTCTCAGAGTTTCCTGCACCAATTATTGTTATCCTGCCTGCCTCTTCTTCAATCCTCACCGGGGCAGATGACTTTATGTAATTCACAGATGAAGAGGGCGGAAGCCTTGCAGAGTATATATAATCGGAAAATGAGTCATTTATGGTTAGATTAAAAAGCCAGCGGGAGCCCTTCTTTGAGGTATAATTATCATAGAGTCCTGGCATAAGCATCAGATGATTTGTTGTGCCTGAAACTTTTACCTCTCCTGAAGAAGATATGTCAAGCGTTACATCTGCATAATATCCCGCAGCATTTGCTGCTATAGGACATAAGATAGCAAACAGCAAAAGGGATGCTATTGCAACTGGCTTTCTGCTCATGCAGGCAGGTATTTTTTCAGTGTTTATAAATTTTATAGAATATTTTATAAATATGTCTGGCTACTTTTGCCTTTAGCATACTGAAAAAGAGGATAATCAAGGCAAGGTGTCATTGTCATGGCTGAGAAAAAGGATTCACAGATAAGCATAAACGAGCTTGCGGTTTTCTGCAAGAAAAAGGGCTTTGTATTTCCGAGCTCTGAAATTTACAACGGGCTTTCCGGCTTCTGGGACTTCGGTCCTCTCGGGGTGGAGCTGTTCAACAACATAAGGGCAAGCTGGTGGAGGAACTTTGTCCACAACAGGCGCGACATGGTGGGGCTTGATGCCAGCATAATCTCGCACCCGAGGACATGGAAGGCGTCAGGGCACCTTGAGAGCTTCAGCGACATCTCGATACAGTGCAGCAAATGCAAGAAAATAAACAAGATTGACAAGGCGGAGATAGGAAAGGCGGTTTGTGAGTTCTGCGGCGGGGCCCTTGATGCTTCAACTGCAAAGGAAATAAAGCTCCTGTTCCCCGTCCCAATTGGCTCGGACAGCATGACCGCATATCTCAGGGGCGAGACTGCGCAGGGCATGTTCACTGACTTCAAGCAGGTTGCAGAGACAATGCGGATGAAGCTTCCATTCGGGATTGCTCAGGTCGGCTCCTGCTTCAGGAATGAGATTGCGCCAAGGGACTTTCTTTTCAGGTGCAGGGAATTCCATATTGCTGAACTGGAATTTTTCATAAATCCCGAGGAGAAAAAGTGCGCCCTTCTGGACGATGAGCACAGGAATCTGAGATTGAGGCTTCTTGATGCAAAGTCGCAGGAGAGCGGCTCGGCTGCCCTCGGGGCTCTCAGGGATGCCACAATCAGGCAGATGGTTGAGGAGGGGCTGCTTGATGAATGGCATGCCTACTGGCTTGCTGAGCAGGTGATGTGGTATCTCTCAACAGGGCTTGAGCTGGAGAGGATAAAGATAAGGCAGCATATCAGGTCAGAGCTCTCGCACTATTCCTCAGCCACATTTGATATTGACTATGAATACCCCTTCGGCTCAAAGGAATTGGGAGGGATTGCAAACAGGGGGCAGTATGATTTAAGCAGGCACATGAAGGAAAGCGGGGAGAGCATGGAATATTTTGACGAGGCGGCAAAGAAGAAGGTGATTCCAAGGGTAATAGAGCCGACATTCGGCATGGAGCGCGCATTCCTCGCAATCCTCGTAAGCGCCTATAATTATGACAAAGAAAGGGGAAACATCGTGCTGAAGATAAAGCCGGAGCTTGCCCCTGTGAGGGTTGCGGTCTTCCCGCTTCTCTCCAACAAGCCGGAGCTCACAAATATTGCTGCGGCTGTCTACTGCGAACTTGCCAGGGATTTCAACTGCATCTATGACAGGTCCGGCTCAATTGGGAGAAGATACGCGAGGCAGGATGAAATCGGGACTCCTTTCTGCATAACTGTTGATTTTGACAGCATTGAAAAGCGGGATGTAACAATAAGAGACAGGGATTCCACAAAACAAGTCAGGGTTTTGATACCTGAATTAAAGGGAACAATAAGGGCCCTTATTTCGGGGGAGAAAAAGTTTTCAGAACTTCTTTAAATTATCTCTTATTCTTATAAATATCAATAAATTTATAAATATCCCCTTGATTTCTGCAGCACTATGAAAATCAGCGAGATAAAACCAAACCAGGGAAAGATAGATGTAACAGGCACAGTCAGCGACAAGGGCGAGCCGCGAACCTTCAACAAGTTTGGAAGGGAAGGGCGCGTCGGAAATGCGAAGCTCACTGACGATTCGGGCTCAGTCAAGCTGACGCTCTGGAACGAGCAGGTCGACCAAGTGAATGACGGCGACACACTGAGCGTGAAGAACGGATATGCAAGCGAATACCAGGGCGAGACCCAGCTTTCCACAGGAAAGTTCGGAAGCCTTGAGGTAACTGGAAAATCCCCATCTGTCCCCAAGGAAAAGGAAGAAAAGAAGGAAGAGAAGAAGAAAACGGATGAAGAAGAGTCCGTTAAGGAAGAGTTTGAAAGCGCCGATGAGGAAAGCTTTGAGGATTTCTAGAACCTGGTTTTCCAAAAAATTTATAAGCATTCAAAATTTTTGGATTTTGTCCTTTAACGGGTCGGTAGCTCAGCCTGGGAGAGCACCACGCTGAAGACGTGGGCGTCCGGGATTCAAATTCCCGCCGACCCAGTTTATATTTTCTGTGAGTTTCTGCAATCAGTTAAATTATTAAAAGGGCTGCGCCTTTTTTATGCTTATCATGGCAGAAAGCGGACAGAAGACAATCCCTGAAATGGTGAAGGAGGAAGATGCGCCTCTGCAAAAAGCCCAGGAGAGCGTGCTGATAATCTGCGCCCATCCTGATGATGAAATATTCGGGGCAGGCGCCAGCATCGCAAAATACGCAAGGGAGGGCAAGCGCATAAGGGCTGTGATATTCTCATACGGCGAGAAAAGCCACATGTGGCTTCAGAAAAAAATCAGTGTTGGGATGAGAGTTAATGAATCCAAGAATGCTGATAAGATTATAGGCTGCACAGAGTCTGCTGTCTTCTTCGGACTGGAGGAGGGAAAGTTTCCCGCCCAGATAAGGGAGCGCGGGCTTGACCAGAAAATAAGGGAGATAATACTTGCCGAGAAGCCCTGGAGAATTTTCACTCACTCCTTTGATGATCCGCATCCCGACCACAGGGCAGTTTATAAGGAAGTTTCAGAAGCAGTCAAGGAAACGGGCATTGAAACAGAAATCCTGATGTTTGAGGTGTGGAACCTGATAAACCTGAGCAATAGGAATAAGCCGAGCACCTACATCAATGTCTCGGACACGTTCGGGCTGAAGCTGGCTGCGCTGAGGGAGTTCAGGAGCCAGTGGCTGACAATGTTCTTCCTGCTTCCAAAGCTCATATTTTCAACTTTCATGAACGGGCTCTCCTGCGAGTGCAGGTTTGCCGAGAAATTTTACAAGGCGTGAGAAAGATGCAGAAAAAAAACCTGCTCATTGCAGCAGATACCTTCGCCCCGAGGATTGACGGGGTGAGCAAGTTTCTTCAGGCAGTAGTGCCTGCCCTTGCCTCTGACTTTAACATTACGATACTCGCGCCTGATTTCGGTCCCGGCTGCTCTGACCTGGAAAGCACTCCCGGCGTGCGCGTTGTGAAATTCAGGATTGGCAAGAAGCAGTGGGGCGACTTCAAACTGGCCATTCCCGCTTTCTCAACTATAAGGAAAGAAGTGAGGAATGCCGACCTTGTGTTTGTCCAATCAATAGCGTCCATCGGAATAGCAACTATATTCTGCGCCCATCTCATGAAAAAGAAGGTTGTCATCTACACCCATGTAATAGAATGGCAGCTGGCGCTGAAGAACGTTGGCTTCAGGGGAATAATGAAGTTTTTCTCCAGGATTATAATAATGGGGCTTGCAAAGATTCTATACAACTGGTGCACGCTGATAATTGCCCCGAGCGCCGAGATTGCGGAAATATTCTCAAACCATAATATAAAGGTGCGAAAGCTGATAATCCCGCTGGGCGTGGACAACTCAATGTTTAAGCCGCCGCGCAACAGGAGGGCTGCCAAGAGCGAGCTGTCCATAAACCCGGACAACATTGTAATCGGCTACTGCGGAAGGCTTTCCAAGGAGAAGGACCTTCCGACGCTGCACCGGGCATTCATGCGCCTGCAGAGGAAATACAATAATCTCACGCTCATGATAGTCGGCGACGGGCTTCCTGAGATAAGGGCTCTTTTCAAGGACAAGGAGCACATCTATTTTGCCGGCATGAGGAACAATGCCATTCCATTCTATCAGGCAATGGATATTTTCGTGATGCCCTCGCTGACAGAGACATCCTCGCTTGCGACAATGGAGGCAATGGCCTGCGGGGCTGCAGTGCTCTCCACAAATGTGGGAAACATCAAGGATTACCTCAAGAATTACAGGACAGGCATATTCTTCAAGAAGAAGAACTCCTTTGACCTTTCCAACAAGCTGGAGATTCTGATAAGGAATCCAAATCTGCGCGAGCAGCTCTCATCCGGCGGCCACGGGGAGATAGTTGAGAACTATAATTGGAATAATACCATTGACGAGTTCAAGAAGGTGCTCATACCGCTCTGCTATGAGGAGCCCGAGAAACTTCTTTGAGGAGCTGGGCGGCAGGATAAGCGATGCCTCTGGAAGGATAAACAGCGGTCTGAAATCTGGCTCAGAAAAGATAATCTCTGAGGGGAAAGAAATCCTGACTTTGGAAAAGAAAGGGAAGTAGCGCTGATTCTTCAGTTTTTCTGCTCTGCCTGTTTTTTCTGTGAGCTGGCCACCATCGCCCTTGCCTCTGGGAAATTCATGGAGACAGCCATGCTCATAGCGCGCTCCGGCTCCATGGATATGCCATAAAGCACATCTCCTTCTGAGATTATGCTGTCGTTGTGGCTTATCACTATGTACTGCGCCTTTTCAGAGTATTTCCTGATGAGCTTTGCCAGCTTCTCAGAGTTTCTCTTGTCCAGCGTCGCGTCAACCTCGTCGAGTATGTAGAATGATGCCGGCTCGAATTCCTGTATTGCGAATATGAAGGCAAGGGCTGTGAGTGTCTTTTCCCCTCCTGAAAGCGACCTGATGTCAAGGAACTTGTTCTGGGTTATCTTCACCTTCACAAGCACTCCTGAATCCTCTGCCAGGGGGTTTTCCTTGTTCTCAAGCTCGAGGAATGCCTCTCCCTGGACAGTCAGGGCTGAGAAGAATTTCTTGAAGTTGGCGTCCAGCAACTCGAAGGTCTTCATGAAAATCCCCGCCTTCTTTGTCTCTATTTCCTGCATCATTGCAAACACAGAGTTCTTTTCCTCGGAGAGCTTTGCCTTTTTGTCAAGAAGCTCGTTGTATTGCCTTTCTGCGGCGTCATAGACGTCCAGCGCCTTCAGGTTTATCGCGCCCATCTCCTGAATAATGTGCTCGTATTTCTCAAACTCATACTTGAGGTCCGCCTCCTGCCTGGCTGTTATCAGCACCACATTCTTGAATGGCTCGAACTCTTTCTCCAGCCCGGTCAGCTCCCCTGATGCTGTTGCCTTCTTGAGGGCGATGTTGTTGATGTGCATCTCTGTGTTCCTGTTCTTGTCCTCTTTTATCTGTATGTCCGCCTCTGACTTTGAAATCTCCTCTGATATCTTCTGCTGCTGCTCATATAATTTCTTGAACTTTATCTTGAAGCCCTTCTGCATCTCCTCCTTCTCTTTCAGCGATGATGATTTTGACTTTGAATTGCTTTCCATCTTTTTTGTCTCTGCTGAGAATTCCGCCTTTTCCTTCCCTGTCTGCTTTATCACCTTGGATGCCTTTTCATTCCCTGCTTTTATCAGCTCAATCTGGTTTGAGAGGGTTCCCATGCGTATGTCAAGCTGGGTGTTCTCCTCCTTTAGGGATGCCTTTTTCTGGTCAAATGCAGTGAGCTCTGCCAACAGCACTGGGTCTCTCAAGCCGCTCATCTTGATGCGCAGCTCCTGCTTCCTTGTCTTTATCTCTGCCAGCTTCCTGCTTGATAAGGATATTGCCGATTCCTTCTCCTTCAGCTTCTCTTCGGCCTTCTTCATGTCCTCCTTTGCGAGCTCCTTGTTCCTCTTTGATACCTCAAGGTCAGATGACTCCAGATGGAGCCCTCTCTCTGTCTTTATTATGTCGCCGTCGAGGGTTGCCTTCTTCTCGCGCAGCTCCGCTATCCTGTCCTCTATGGCTTTCTTCTCGCCTTCAAGCTTTGTTACAAGGGACTCTGCCTCTGCCGACTCCTTTTCAAGCCGGCCTAGCTCCTGCGTCGATTCCTTTTCCGCAAACCCGCCCCTGTTTTCCTTCTGGCGGAACCCTCCTGTAATCAGCCCGCTCTTCTCAAAGAGGTCTCCCTCAAGGGTCACCATCCTTGCATTGCCAATTCCAAGGCGCTTTGCAACCTCAGCATTCTCTATTACCAGGGTGTCTGAGAATACATACTGAAATACCCTCTTGAATTTCGGCTCGTATTCTATGAGATTGCATGCGAACCCGAAGACGCCCTTGGCAGATAAGAGCTTTTCAACTTCTTCGCTTATTGCCGGCGCCTTTATCTTGGTAAGGGGTATGAATGTAGCAACGCCAAGCTTGTTTTCCCTCAGGTATCTTATGCAGTTTGTCGCATTGTCCTCATTCTCGACAACAATGCTCTTTATCCTGTTGGCTGCTGCAACCTCAAGGGGGAGAGAGTATTTTGAGGGCGCCTTTCCAAGCTCCGAGACTGTCCCTATTATGCCGGGCATCCTGCCCTTCTGCTCGATTATCCGCTTCGTGGCAATGTTTGCCTGGGAACTTTCCCTTGCAATTGTGCTCTTTATTCTTGCGCGCTGAAGCGCCTGGCTGAGAGAGCCCAGATGAGCCCTTGCATCGGCGAGCCGCGCCGCCACAGAGGATGCCTCTGAGAGGAACCTGTTTATTCCAAGGATTGTCTGCTTGAACTCGCTCTTTTTTTTCTTCAGCTGCTCAATCTCCTCCTTGTGCTCCTTTTCTATTTCAGTGACCTTCTCAATCTGCTGCTCGATTGTGCTTATCTGGATTTCAAGGCGGTCCTTCTCCCTCAGCAGCGACTGCTTTTCCTCATTGAGCTTCTGGAGCTCCTGAAACGCCTTCTCGCTTTCAGAGTCGATATTTTCTATCTCCTTCTCTATTGCTGTGACATCATCGAGGTTGTGCTTCTTCCTGAACTCCGCTATGCTGGCGTCAATCTTGGCCATCTGCTTCTCGTTGTCCGCCTTCTTTGCTTTCAGCGAGTCCGCCTCGGCAGAAATCTCCTTTATTCTGGAATTGTCATCCTCAATCTCTTTTTTTGATGAGGCAATCTTAGCATCTATCTTCAGCAGCTCTTTCTTGTGGTTCTCAATTTTTGTGTTGAGGGTTGCAATCCCTATCTTCAGCTCCTCAACCTCCCTGTTGAGCGCCAGCTCGTCGGTCTCTGCCTTCTCGTTGATTTCCTTTCTTATGTTCTCAATGAGCTTTTTCTTCTCCTCAATCTGGCTCCTGATGGCAGTTATCTCCCTGCCGGTATCCTCAGTCTCCTTTGAGAGCTCTGCTGTTTTTGCATCTGCCTTGCCAACTTCCTTTTTCTTCTTCCTTATCAGGATGCTGAGGTATGACGCCTTGTTCTGGTCTATCTTCTCCTTAATCTCCTTGTATTTCAGCGCCTGCTCCCTGTCCTTTTTCAGCTCAGACAGGGCCGCCTCCTTTTCAGAAAGTATGATTTCGGCCTGCTTTATGCGCTCATCCACCTTCTGCAGCTCCAGGAGCGCCTTCTGCTTCTTGTCCTCATATACCGAGATTCCGGCAATTTCCTCCACAAGCGCCCTCCTGTTCAGGGGGCTCATCTCTACGAAGTCATTTATGTCGCCCTGAAGAACTATGTTGTATCCCTCAGGGTCTATCTTTGAGGTGGAAAGAATCTCTATTGTCTCGCCCCTTGTAACCCGCTTGTCATTTATTTTGTAGACGCCCTGCCCGTTCTGCCTGACTATCCTTGTTATCTTAACCTCTTTTGTGTCAAGTGGGAAAACCTTGTCTGAGTTGTCAAAGAACACAGAGACCTCTGCCTTTGATGCGGGATTCTTCAGCTTTCCGCCGTTATAGATCAGGTTGGCGCTCCTCTCAGCCCTCATGCTCTTTGCAGATGTTCTTCCGAGCACGAAGCAGAACGCATCAAGAACATTCGACTTGCCAGAGCCATTGGGCCCGAGTATGACGTTGAACTTCTCGTCAAACAGGAATTCGGTCCTTTTTGCAAAGGACTTGAAGCCTTCCAGCACCAGCTTTGTTATTCTTGTCATTTGGGATTTCACTATTCTTTTCAGGGGATTATAATTGGTTGTTTAAAAATTATTTGATTTTCATATCTGGAGGGAGTATTTAAAGTTTGTTCAATGCTTAAAAAGATTTAAATATATATAGAAAAAGATTAGTCTTATGAGGGCCCAGATTCAAAATCAGGTGTTCATCTACATCATGGCAGCCCTCCTGATAGGTGTAGTTTTCTATTTCGGGTACAAGGGAATTGTCAGCATTGGAAACACTGCCAGCACTGCCGCGCTTGTGCAGTTCAAGGCAAAGGTTCCCCAGGACATTGCCTCTCTTTCCACTGGAGAAAGCAGGGAATATTATGTCAAGGTGCCTGCAGGGTATTCTGTGTGCTTTGTGAACACGTCTTCCCCTTCGCCTGCGCAGATTAGTGATGCCACTGTGAGAAATTTTCTTTCAGATGCATACAATTCAACAGGTAAAAATTTGTTTCTGATAAATAAAAACACAAAGAGTGTTGAGCCGATAGCGACTGTGGCGCTTTCTGTTCAGGAAAATGTGCTCTGCCTGGACAGCTCAGGAAATGTAATCCTCGAAAACACTGGAAGGACTATCAAGGTAAGGAAGCACTAAGTTTTTATAATACCTTAATTTCTTGATTTTTGATGACAAAGCCAAAGTATGGCAGGGTTTTGAGTGCTGTTCTGGAAAGAATAACTCCTGACCCTTCTGTGAAAAGGAAATGCGAAAAAGTCCTTTCTGAAATAAAAGCTGAGATAAGAAAGGCCAGGATTTTGGGAGACGCGGTGCTGGGCGGCTCAATAGCAAAGGGCACATTTCTCAGGGATGATTATGACTGCGACATCTTTGTCAGGTTTGAAATTGGCAGATATAAGGATAAAGATATATCATCAATTCTTGGAAAGGCGCTTTCAAAATTCAGCCCTCAAAAGGTGAAGGGCTCGCGTGACTATTACCAGTTTGAGAGGGATTGGATACATTTTGAGATAGTGCCTGTTCTGAAAATAAGGAAGCCGGGGGAAGCGGTAAATGTTATTGATGTCAGCCCTATGCATTCAGCATGGATAAGGAAGCGGCTTTCAGCCAAAAAAGGATTGTCAGATGAGGTGCGGCTTGCCAGGGCATTCTGCAAAGGCATAGGTGTTTATGGTGCAGAGTCATTCATAAGCGGCTTTTCAGGGCATGTGATAGACATAATGACAATATATTATGGCGGTTTCATAAAATTGCTTTCTGCCTCGCAGAAGTGGGATAAGAAAGTGGTCATTGACCCTGAGAATCACCAGAAGGGCAGGGCTTTGTTCAACCTCAACACCTCAAAAACAGCAGGCCCGCTTGTGCTTGTCGACCCTGTTCAGCCAGACAGGAATGCCGCAGCATCGCTCTCGCCAGGGAATATGAAAATTTTCAGGAAAGAAGCAAAAAAGTTCCTGAAAAGCCCGTCAGAGAGCTTTTTCAGGGAGAAAGCGCTTGACATAGGCGCAGCGCCTGGAAAGATTGTCATCATGGCGTTTTCAATTCCCGGGAATAAGGATGTATCCGGATGCAAAGTAAAGAAGGCGTTCGAATTCATCAGGGAAAAACTTGAGGCAAATGGGTTTCTTGTCAAGCGCTCGGCATGGCAGTGGGACCAGGAGAAAAAAGCACATTTTGTTTATTTCATTTACAAGAATTCGCTGAATGACGCTGCAATGAGAAAAGGGATAATCCGGCGGGGTCCGCCTGTTTCCCTGAAGGAGCATGCTGCTGCTTTCCGCAGGAAATACAGGAAAGTTTTCGGTGAGGAGGGATTCCTCTGGGCAGAGGTTCCCCGCAAATATACTTCCCCTGAGAAACTCTTGGCAGCCCTTTCAAAAGAGGCCTATCTGAAGGATAAAATCAAAGGATTCAAGATTCTTTAGGACAGGAAAGATTGGCAAAATACATACTTTTTCTTATTAATAAGTATTAATGTTTAATTATAATAATATTTATATACTAGTAATGATAAGTAAATATTAAATTAAGAGTGCTGTTCCCAAAACATTTATATATAAGTAAATACTAGTATGGTTTTATATGATAAAGTATGCATTGATGCATAATTATTAAAAAAAATAAAAGGCAGGCGGGTCTTTTGAAGAAGCGCATAACAATAACGCTGGATGAGGATGTTTTCTCGAGGTTTAGGGAATATTGCGAGCAGAACGGAATGAAAGTTTCTTCAAAGATAGAGAAGCTTATTGAGGGGCTGATAGGTGAGCAGCTGCCGGAAAAGCATGCCCATTTGCAAAAAAAGTTTCAAAAGCGATAGGATGAAATCATTTACGTATTTGAAGAAGGGAAAAAAGAGGTGCGAAATGCGCAGGGCTAAAGAGAAAGGCATATCAAGAAAAGTCATCGGCGCCCTGGCTGCTGTCATCTTATGCTTTTTCCTGCTCTACGGGATAAGCCCTTTTGGGGAGAAAGGACTTTCTTTCGGATTCAGCGCATTTGCCTACACCTGCACCGTTTCCAGCATAACTGAATCGTCTAACTATGCATACGCTTCAGGCACAGATGTCTATTACACAAACATTGGCACAGGCATTTTCACCACAAACATAAATGCAGCAGTAACTAATGGTGTTGACTGCTACACTCCCAATAACGGCTCGGGAATTGTTTATAATGTCTCCTTCCCGTTTACTGTAAGCGCTGAAGGATATGACACCGCAAGCCCCTGGGCTTGGGACTACACCTTTGACTCAGGAGACACAAGCCCTTATACTTCTGAGACAGTTACCTGCTATTATAAGTGCACTGACGCATTCAGCATTTGGTATCCCAGCATAACCAGCACAAACAACTTCAATGTTTATTATGATGGAACAGCACCAACAGTAGGAGCCCCAACACTCTACAGCGGAACAAGAACAGGAGACAGCTCAGGAAGCTACTTCAAAGGAACAGTAAGCGCAAGAGCAACAATCTCAGACTCAGGCTCAGGACTCGCAGCAAGCACATGCCAAGTAAGCATCAACAGCGGAGCATACACTAGCACAGGAGTCACACAAGACGCAAGCTACTGCTACTACAACAACTATGCACCCGGCGCAACATTCACAATAGCATTCAGAGTCAACGACAACGTAGGAACAACAGGAACAAGCAGCACATCCACATTCAACTACGACGGAACAGCACCAACAACAAATGTTTCAGCTGTTTATCAGGGGACATCAACTCCTTACACATTTGGTGCATGGATAAATAAGAATGTTACAGTAACCTCTCCGGCATCCTGCTCTGACTCAGGCTCGGGCTGTTATGCAACACATGCCTGCGGCGACTATGCAAACACCTGCACGCCATCCTCCAATCCGCTCCCAATTGACTTTACCTGCACCCTGGGAAGCGTCTGCACAGGATACATACGCTATAACAGCAGCGATAATCTCAACAATTACGAAGCTACAAAGAGTTCCACTATAAAGATGGATATGCAAAATCCAACAACATCAGCAACAGCCACAAGCCCGCCAGGCGGAGCATCATACACATTCGGAAACTGGACAGCAAGCGACATCCAAACAACACTCTCCTGCAGCGACGGCTCAGGAAGCGGTTGTTCTTCCACCCAGTACTGCACTGACACAATAAATTCATGCACCCCCTCAACAGCCTACAGCAGTCCTTACACAATCTCATGCACTGCCGGAAATGTGTGCCTGCAGTACACTCGCTACAACAGCACAGATGCAGTAGGCAATACAGAAGGAATAAAGAGCAGCACAACAAGAATAGACAAGCAACTTCCAACTACAAATATAAATCCGAACGGGCAGTCCTGCTCAGCAACCCAGCCCTCTGTTAATCTCTCTTGTTCAGACAGTTCGGGCTCAGGGTGCAGCACAACATACTACAAAATTGTAAGCTCAGCAACAACCTGCGACTCAAGCGGAATGAGCACATATTCTGGAGCATTTAGCGTGACATGCACAGCAGGAACCTACTGCACAAAAAAAATCTGCACCTACTCAACTGATGCAGTTGGAAACTCAGAGAGTGTTGTAACTTCAAGCATTTATTATATTGACCTTGCAGCGCCTAACGCGCCAACAGGGCTTACTCCTGCAGGCGGAACATGCACTGCAACAGCAGCGCCAACACTTTCCTGGACTGCCCCCTCAGATAACGGATGCTCATCTGTAGCAGGATACCAGGTTGAATTATATTCAAGCGCAGATTGCAGCGGAACTGCAATACAAACAGGAACCCCATCTTCAAATTCATGGACTCCATCAGCACTCTCAACAGGCGCATACTCATGGAGGGCAAAGGCAAAGGATGCGCTTAACAACTGGGGAAGCTGGAGCAGCTGCACAACACTTAATATTGACACCAGCGCCCCCTCAACAACAATAAATCCAGACGGCAGAGCATGGGGAAAAACTGATGTCACAGGCATCACCATTTCTCCCACGCAAATCGGCTGCGCTGCTGCATCAGGCACCTATTACAAGATTGTAAGCTCAGGAACAACATGCGACAGCACTGGAATGAGCACATATTCAGGGGCATTCAATGTAACATGCGCAGCCGGCTCTGCATGCACACAGAAGGTCTGCTATTACAGCACTGACTCGCTCGGAAACACTGAATCAGTAAAAACATCAAACATATATTACATAGACAAGCAGAATCCAATCTGTAGCATATCCTCAATTTCAAAGGATTCAGGAGCGCAGTATGAATATGTTTCCGGAACAACAATTTATTATGGAAATTCCGGCTCAAACACAGGCAGCTTCACAGTTAATGTTTCTGCATCAGATGCATCCGGCTCAGGCGTCTCAAGCGTCTATTTCCCAGACACTGTCTCAGTAGGAGCAAATGATTCCTCTGTTCCTTATTCAGTGCAGTATAGCTGGGATTCCTCAGACACCTATTCGCAGGCAGCAACAGTTACTGCCTACGACAATGTCAACAACACAAACACCTGCACTTTCACAGTAACAAGGGATACCGCAGTCCCATCAGGGGGAAGCATTTCATACTTCAACGGAATTACCTCGCAGACCAACCAGCAGATAAATGTCAGCGCAGGCACTGATTCTGGCTCAGGGCTTGCAACAGCCCAGCTCTACCGCCAGAATGCCATCTTGACAGGCACGAGCTGCGGCTCTTACGGCAGCTTCACTGCAGTCGGCAACAGTTCAACCTCAAAGACATATGTAATTGACACTCTCGGCTCTGGCTACTGCTATAAGTACATCTATAATGTAACAGACAATGTTGGAAATGTTGTAAGCTATTCCTCTTCAAATGAAATCAAAGTTGACACAAGCACTCCTGCAATAACTTTTGTTTCTCCAACAGATTCTGACAGCGCAAAAGTAAGCAGGAACTGGACTTACATAAACATTACCGCAGACAAAACATTGACTTCTGCAATTCTTGAATGGAACGGCTCAAATGAGAGCATGTCCGGCTCAGGGACAAATTGGTATAAGAACAAAACTTTGTTATCGCAGGGAGTATATACTTACAAGGTCTATGGAAACGACTCTGCGAACAATTGGGGCGTATCGCAGACAAGAAGCATAACTATTGACTGGACAGCGCCCTCAACAACACCAAATCCGAACGGGCAGTCCTGCTCAGCAAACCAGCCCTCAGTCACTCTCTCATGCTCAGACAGTTCGGGCTCAGGATGTAACACGACATACTACAAAACAGTGGGCTCAGCAACAACCTGCGACTCAACCGGAATGAGCACATATTCTGGAGCATTTAGCGTGACATGCACAGCAGGAACTTACTGCACAAAAAAAATCTGCACCTACTCAACTGATCTAGCTGGAAATTCGGAAAGCGTTGTCACATCAAGCATCTACTACATAGACCTTGCAGGACCAAATATTCCGGGAAGCTTAAGCCCTGCAAATGCCACTTGGACAAAGGACAGCACTCCCACATTCTCCTGGAGTGCGCCATCTGACAACGGATGCTCTGCAGTTGCAAATTACAATTTTACTATTTACTCTGATGCTGCATGCACCCTTGTTGTGCAGAGCAATTCAACTTCATTGACAAGTTATACTCCCTCTGCGCTTTCAGACGGAAATTATTATTGGAAGGTAAAGGCCTCTGATGCCCTTGGAAACTTTGGAAACTGGAGCGCATGCACAGAGATAAACATAGACGCAACTGCACCAACAACATCCTTCATACCCAGCAGCCAGTCCTGCTCGCAGACACAGCCGGACATAAACCTTTCCTGCTCAGACAGCACCGGCTCAGGATGCAACACAACATACTACAAAACAGTGGACTCATCAACAACCTGCAACACAACAGGAATGAGCACATACTCATCACAATTCAGCATAAACTGCACAGCAGGAAACTACTGCTCGCAAAAGGTGTGCGCATACTCAACAGACAATCTGGGCAATATAGAATCTGTTGCAAGCTCCGGAAACTATCTTACTGACCTTGCGGGCCCGAATGCACCCTCTGGTCTGTTGCCAGCCAACAATACAATGACAAGTGATGACACTCCAGCTTTCTCCTGGACAGCCCCATCTGATGTTGGATGCGGAAGCATTGCAGATTACAACATAACAATTTACAGCAATTCTGCATGCAGCAATATTGTCCAGTCCTCAATCACATCCTCAGCAAATTACACTGCAACAACAATGCCTGAAAATGATTACTGGTGGAAGGTCAAGGCGAGAGATTCCCTTGGGAACTGGGGACAGTGGAGCAGCTGCATAAAGCTCACTATTCATACAAGCGGTCCGAACTGCACTGTAAGCGCGATAAATGAGAGCTCATCATTTGCATATTCTTCAGGGAATATTGTATATTATAATAACAGGTCATCTGGGAGTTATAATGTTACAGCAGATGTGCTGGACAGCGGCAGTGGGATAAAAAATGCAACATTCCCTGACACAACAAGCGCAGGCGGAGCAGTTTCAAGCAGCCCCTATGAATGGCAATATTCCTGGGATTCTGCTGCCTCATACTCGCAGCAGGCAACAATATATGTTTATGACAATCTGAGCAACTCAGAAAACTGCTCATTTATAGTAACCCTTGACAACTCAAATCCATTGGTAAACATTTCAGGAGCGCCTCCTGCCTGGCAGTCTGCAAGCGCATCAATAAATCTTTCCTGCTCTGACTCTGGAAGCGGCTGCGATTCTTCCATGAGATATTATTACCTAAATGGAACAGGCGCCTACTGCCCAGAATTCTCAATCTCAGAATATACTCAATATTCCTCGCCTGTGGTAATATCCTCACATTTATGGTTCTGCGGCTATGTTGCAGATAAAGTAAACAACAGCAACCTCTCCTCGCCCGCTGAGATACTGGTTGACCAGGCTCCTCCTACTTCTTCGATAACAAGCCCTGATGCAGGAAGCTGGTTCTCCTCTGACTTCAATGTTTCAATGGCCAATTCAGACCCTGGCGGCTCAGGGCTTAACAAGTGCTATTACAAAGTTGTGAGCAACGGAACAGAGACCCTGCCTTACACTGAGCATGCATGCAATTCCAATATTACAATTACTGTTGGTTCAGGGATGAACTGCCGGGACCAAGGAATCAATGCCTGTGAGGTAGATGTTTATGCAACAGATAATGCCGGAAATTCAGGCAGTGCTGTTTCAAGAGATTTCAGCATTGAAATTACTGCTCCTCAAATAATAATTGTTGACCCGGGATGCTCTTATGAAGAGTTTGCAGTGGATTACTCAATATCCAATGTTGGCTCAGGGCTCTCCTCCTGCACATATGAGTGGTCTCTGGATGGAGATTCCTGGAATTCAACCGGATTCAGCAGCGGAACATGCTTGGAGGGCGACAACAGCGTAAACTTCAACAGCTCCCTCTGCAGAAACAACGACTTTGGCAGTTGCATCATAAGGATAAACGCCACAACCATTGCTTCAAGCACAGGAAGCGGCAACCTCAGCATCTCTGTTGACAACAAGGCGCCAACAATTTCAATAGATGCCACAAGCTCAACTTATGGTTGGTACAAGAATGGCTCAGTAATGAACATTACATCATCTGTTGCTGCAAACGGGTGCCTGGCTGACTCATGCTATTATGCTTTGAGCAATGAAAATGGAACAAGCTATGAAAGCTGGAATTCCATGCCGTGCAATTCAGTCCAGCCGTTTGAATCAGGGATGGACTGCACTGCAGAGGGAATTGACAAGTGCAGGGTCAAGGTTTATGCAAATGAATCTGCGCATCAGGGAAATGTTGCTGAGATGACAGGAGCATGGGACATTGACTTCACTCCTCCAATCACAACTGACAATGTTGCAGTTCCTCCATGGGACAACTGGATAGTTTACCTAGATACATATTATGCAACTTATTACTCAAACATAACTCTGAACTGCTCTGACTCTGCATCTGGCTGCAACAGCACATTTTACTGCACATACAGTCCTGACAACGAGAGCCAGTGCTCGCCTTCGACAGAAGCGTATTCCAATCCTGCGATGATAAATGTCTCGTGCCCGTTCAACTCGGTCTGCAAGAATGCAGTCAGGTATTACAGCACAGACACTGCTGGAAATTATGAAAATGTGAAGGAGAGCCCTGTTGTCTACATAGTGAGCAACTCTTATGTCAACAACACCAATGTTTCAGATTCGCAGATAATCAACGAGTCAGACATAAGGTATTCAAACATTGAGAACTCAACAGTTGACGGATGTTATGTAAGGAATTCTGTGATAATAAATTCAATGCTGAAAAACGACCCCAATTATGACAAGAAGTGCAGGATAGTGAATTCTGTGGTAATCGGCTCAGTTCTAATCAGCTCAGAGAGCATTGGAAGCACGCTGAATGGCACTTATTCAAAGGGAAGCCACATTGAGGGCTCATCAATTGAAAATTCTGTGGCAGATTACTCGACAATAGCAAACAGCAGCATGCCCTGCGGAGGATTCGCATTCTACAATGCAGGAGTGAATGAAAACATCCTTGCATCAGGGGCTGTATCCTACGGAAGCTACACATATTATGCTCCGAAGAATCTCTCAAGCATTTGCTCGGGAGTGCTTCCGAGGCCTGTAGGCACTCTTTCAGCCTTGCCCTCGCTATTCAGCAACAGCACTACAATTACTCTGCTTTACAGGGGAGTGGACACTGGATTCTATGTCTCTGTGAACACAAGCCCGATTAACTATGATGGAGGTAATGTTGTGCTCAAGGATGACGGCATTTTGCCTGATGAGTCCAAGGACGATGCGATATACACTGCAAATATCACTGTGAATATGGATGGCGACAGCGCAAAGCTGCTCTCTGCAAGGATTGTAGACCTCGTAGGGAATGTATTCTATACCAACACAAGTGTTATTCTGGACAACACAAAGCCGAATGCTGTTATTACTATAAACGGCGGGGATTCAACCACAATAACAAGGCATGTGGTTCTGAACCTGCAGTACAGCGATGCGAATGGAGTGAAGCAGTGCAGGTATGCCAACGAGGACCTGAACTGGACTGATTGGGAGCCCTGCAGCTCCACGAAGGCATGGGTGCTCTCAGCAGGAAATGGAACAAAGACAGTGAATTATGAGGTTATGGATAATGCCGGAAACAATCAGAGCGACCTTGACATAATCACATTGCAGGAAGGCGCTTATGACCTGACTCCTCCGACAAACCTTATTGTTACTGATGACGGCGATTATACTGACAGCGCCACTACGCTGCATGCAAGATGGAGCGCCTTTGACCGCGAATCAAAGGTGTTTTATCTTTACAGGATAAACAGCTCAGGCAGCTGCGTTCCAATAGATGGCAGCTGCGGCTGGCAGGACGCCCTTGACAGCACCGAAGCAACTGTCACAAACCTGAGCCTTGAAGAGGGGCATACATACAAGTTCTGCGTGATTGCCCAGAATGCATATTTCATAAACAGCAGCGAGGTGTGCTCAGACGGCATAATAGTTGACCTTACTCCGCCGGAAATCAGCTCTCTTTACAGCAGCTTTGCAGAGGGGGTCTGGACCAACTCCTCATCCCCATATTTCAGCTGGAATGCAACAGACCCGGTTTCAGCAGGGATTTCAAGCGGAGTTTATGCCTACAGCTATGTGCTTGACGAAAACAGCAACACAACCCCTGATATCGTGCCTGAGGGCGACTTGGGAGCGCTTGCCAACGAAACATACAAGCTTTACAGCTCTCTTGTTGACGGGGTGCATTACTTCCATGTAAGGGCAAGGGATGCTGCAGGAAACTGGGGCCCTGCATCGCATTATGAGATAAAGTCAGATATAACCCCGCCCACAATTCCATTCATGCTCTCTCCAAACCAGAGCACAAACAGCAGCACAATAACCTTCAATTGGGAGCCCTCAACTGACTATTCCAGCGGGGTTGCTGGCTATTACATAACGATAACAAGGGCAGATACAGGGGAGTATCTCGCCGACAATTTGTGGATAGGCAATGTTACTCATTATGATGCATCTGCAATAAATGGGATTACTTATCATGCGAGCGTGAAGGCGAAGGACAGTGCAGGGAACATCGGGCTCGATTCAGACCTGGCAGGAGGCACCTATGACAACCAGGCGCCAATCATCCTTTTCAAGAAGCCCAATGTTCTCGAGACAGTTGTCAGCAACCAGCCCATACTCACAATTGATACAGATGAGATTGCCACCTGCTATTATGAAGGCGTGATTTTTGCCTACACTGACTCAACGCACCACGAGGCAAAAGTTACTGTGCTCAACGGCCAGAGCCCTTCCTTTAACATAATCTGCAGGGACCTTGTAGGGAACCAGGCCTCAGCATCCATATCATTCAGCGTGGATTCCACTCTTGTGGCAACTGGTGTGAATGTGCTCTCTTCAGAAAGTGTATTCTATGCGAACCTGCCGGTGAGCTTTGTGATAGAGGCAAAAAGCGCAGGAGACATAATGGGCGAGATTCCAAAGGAGAGGTTCTCTGTGCTGATAAACGGAACAATAATAGATGACTTTGTGGTAAAGGATAATGGAGGAAACTACACAATAACATTCCTTGCGCCTGCAGTTGAGGGCACATACAGTGTTGTGTTCAGGGTGGACTCTGCCCAGAGCAGCGCTGCTGAAATGCCAGTGGAGAACCTCAACATGATAATAACATATGACAGCTCGCTCTCAGGGACTGTCACAAATGACAAGATGGCATATTCAGACGAGAGCAGCCATATTGTGGGCATTGCGTCTGACAGCAGGGATGTGTCTGCATCCGGCTCGTCTGCGCAGCTGCAGGTTGTTGCAGAGAGCTCAGGGAATGCATACATATTTGTGACAAGGCAGGGCGAGAATCCCGGCTCAAGGGAAAATTATCTCAAGAGCCAGAAGTTCATAGGGCTGCCCTCTTCGTCATTCGGCTACAGGGTCAGCACAGACAAGTACATAATCAACACAGAGCTGAAATATAAGGACATTGCAGTAAGCTCTGACAGAAGCATAGGGCCTGGCGCCCATACGCTGGTGATAAGGAACAACGGACTCACGCCTGATGGCAGGGTGAATGTAACAATAAGCACTGATTAGGCAGGAGTTTGGGAGGAAAAAAATGCTGGCAGGCAGGAGGGCTCAGATTTACATATTCGCAGCCCTTGTGCTCTGCGTGCTGATATACAGCGTTTACTCAAACAGGAACAGCATCTCGCAGGCAGGAAAAACCGGGAAAAGCCTTCCCTGCTCGGAATTCATAAGGGAATACCCGAAAGTTATTGACTATTCGCTGGCTTCCTCAAAAGAAGCGCCAGCGCTCCTCTCAAACTTCACTGAGGATTTCCTGAATTACAGCGCCACGCTTGACAGGGGCTTCGGGCTGATGTATGCGCTGTCATGGAATGGCGCTTTATACGTGAAGGCCTCATTTCCCGAGGAGAGCAGCTGGGAGGCAATAGTTTATGGAAATGAATCTGCGTCGCTCCTCAACCTGAGCGAGGATTACAATACTTCAATGGAGGGGATAAAATCCCTGGAGCTCTATTTTGCAAATGAGAGCTATGAGATGCTTCCTGAAAACAGCCCGGGCATCTCGGTGTTTTGCGTTTCAGAGAACGGCGGGAACAGGGACATCACGTTCAGAAGGCAATGATTATGTGATTATAATGAAAAATGAAATTGGAAGGAAAGGGGACTCTGTCTGGATTTCATGGGTCATGATAACAGTGTTCATGATAGGCCTTGGCGCATTCATCTACGCATGGAGCGCATCCTACGCCAGGGAATCTGCGCAGAATGTTGAGGACAGGGCATACAGGCAGGAATGCGATTCTGTGGCGATAAATATTGTGGATGCATGCCAGAGGAACAGCAGCGTGGACATTACCATAGCCAATACAAAGGACACAAATGTGGACAAGGTGATATTCAATCTTTTTGACATCTTCGGCGGTGCCGAATCAAGGGAGCAGGTTCTCTCAGTCCCGACAGGAGGGCAAAGCGCCTTTCGCGTGCTCAAGCAGGGAACAATCTCCACAATAAAGGCAGTTCCTGCGATGAACAAGAAAGGGAGATGGATTGTCTGCTCAGAAAAGGAGGCAGAGTATTCAGGAGTGAGGTATTGCTGAATTATTTATAAACCAAAAGTAATAAAAAGGAAGAAAGCAATAAAAACAAAAAAAGAGGTGGAAATCTTGAAGGCAAAAAGCCAGCAGGAGCGGTCTTTCATAGAGGAAAAGATAATAGATGTCCAGCTTGAGAAGTCGCGGCTCAACAGGGAGAAATCAATAAACCTCCTGAACAAGGGTGTTCTCCTGTATTTTTCTTTTACTTTCCTTGCGATAGTCGGCTTCGTAAACGGCTACATAAACCATAATTTCCTGAACATCCTGATAACCATGGGGCTTTGCACCCTGCTGATAGGGACTGTTCCCTATTTGTACAACATGAGAAATGAGGAGAAGAGCTTGGACAATATTTATGAGAACTTGAAGAAGATGGAAAGAGGTGAAAAGTAGATGAGAAAATTTTTAATGGTAAAGGGGAAGAGGGGCGTTTCGCCGCTTATTGCCACAGTCCTTTTGATAGCGTTTGCAGTTGCCCTCGGCGCTGTTGTGATGAACTGGGGCAAGAGCTTCACAACTGAAACTATAAATTATGCAGAAACTACCTCAGCCACAAGTGTTGGGTGCACTTTGGATGTCTCGCTTACTGCAGTCCAGATAGGCGGAAATCCCCAGATATGCTACAATGAATCTGAGCACAGGATTGACTTCATAGTAAGAAACAACGGGAACAGGGACATTGATGATATAGAGCTGCAGGTTATAACTATAACAAACGAAAGTGTCTATGAAATCTATGAAAATGCTTCAATATTGGAAAGCGCGCTGAAAAGGGGAAGAGTGGCAAGAAGCTCGTGGCAATGGAATACTTCCATCTCCAATAACGAAACGCGAAACGAGACTTTTGAGCAGGTGATAATAACCCCGATGATAAAGATAAATGATGTTAACACTCCCTGCCCGAATCAGAACCTGGCAAAAGATGCATTAGAGCTGGAAACCTGCTAAGCGGAAAATGGCCAAGCAAAAGAGCATCCTGCTCACAGTAATGCTGATAGGCGCAAGTGCGATACTGATTTTTTACATAATCGGCATGACCTCATCCATCTTCAACAGCGCCAAGGAAAGCATGTTCGGGCAGTACTCGGTTTCGGCCTGCATGAGAATGTCAATAGATGTTAAGGAGGAAAGCATTTCCTACACTGGGAGAAAACTTGAGTTTTCAGTTGAAAACACCGGAACCTCTGCGATAAGTTACATAAGCATTTTTTCAGACACAATCAGGGAGCGGCAGAGGAGAATCAACACAAGCGTTTTTTACACACGGCAGAAAAGGGATATTGTGATTGAGGGATTCATTGCAAACAGCAGCTTTTTCGTTTTCCCAGAGGGCTGCAGCCAGAACGTGCAGGAGGTCTCGCTTAATCCAGCAAAATGAAAATTTACAGGGCATGGAAAAAAAGGAGGGCGCAGATATGGGTTTCTGCAATTCTTTACATACTCATAACTGTAGTCGCCGTGATAATAATACTTGAGGCGGGAAACCCAATTGTAAACGGGCTCAGGGACAGGACCGCATTTTCAAAGACAAAGGATGCAATGCAGGTGCTTGACCAGTATATAATAGACGTCGCAGAGGGCGGGCCCGGCTCCCAGAGGGTGGTTCCCCTGGAGATAAGCACTGGAAATGTCTATATTGACAATGAATCCCTCAGGTGGCGGATTGAAACCGACTCAAAGCTCATGGAGCCGAGGACAAAAGTGGACCTCGGAAATATTGCAGTAATCAGCTCAACCACCAATGAGTCACTTTCTGCAACAGAATCAGAGCAAGGATGCTATTACATCCTTGAAAACTCAAAGCTCAGGGTGAATATCACTGTCTTCGGGAATGTAAGCAAGCAGTTCCAGAACTGCTCGCCCGATGTGAACACCTCAAGTTTGATAAATTCCATAATCCTTAAGGAGAACAACAATGCTGCTTCGGGAACATTCAGCTTCATGATAGGAAATGATTCCTCCTCAGGCTACGGCTTGGGCAGCACATCTCTTGTCAGGAGCGGCACAAACCTTGCCTCTTCTTCAATAATTGTTTATGTGGACTCGACAAACTATGACTATGCAATTGAGCTCGGACTGGACAGCACCTCTGACTTCTTGACAGTCAAGCTGATAAGTGTAAAGGTAAAGTGAGATAAGATGGCAGAAGGGAAAGGCGATTCTTCAGAAGGTGAAAAAGAGGCAATAAAGTTTACCATAGACCTCGCTCCCAGGATAATTCCCCTCCCTGAATTCAAAGATATTGAGAAAATAGATGTGAGATACCCTCTCATCCCGCCATATGCTTTTGCGCACATATACTGGGATGACAAGGCCAAGGAGCTGTTGTATGAGGTTGAGGAGTATCCGCTCGACGCGATTGAAAAGGAGCTCTTCAGGCTTATAATGGCAGGGCTGGAGGAGGTGCTGGACATAAGCCTCTCCAAAGTCAGGGCGTCCAACAATTTGATAGAGTATCTTGAAAAGAATGTCCAGTCAATACTCTCTGAGCTGGGCGCGAAGATTTCAGAGAAGAGCTACATGAGGATAATGTATTATGTCTACAGGAACTCCATAGGGCTGAACCAGGTAGAGCCCCTGCTGAACGACTATTACATTGAGGACGTCGAGTGCAACGGCATAGGCTATCCTGTGTATATTGTCCACCGAAAATATGAGAACATGAGGACAAACGTTGTGTTCAAAAGCAATGCTGAGCTGATGAACTTTGTGGAGAAGATGGCGCAGAAGTGCGACAGGTATGTGTCATACTCAAGGCCCCTTCTCGACGGCGCGCTTCCCGACGGCTCGAGAGTTAACGCCACATATGCCAAGGACATCACATCAAGGGGCCCCACCTTTACAATAAGGAAATTCACAAGAACTCCCCTTACCCCGATAGACCTGATAAAGAACCACACTGCGCCGCCCGAGGCATTTGCATTCCTCTCAATGCTCATCCAGCACAAGTTTAACATCATGGTGATAGGGGAAACAGCATCCGGAAAAACCACATTCCTCAACTCAATAATGGATTTCATACCTGGCGAGGCAAGGATATGCTCCATAGAGGACACGAGGGAGCTTAACCTTATGCACTCCAACTGGATACCTGCTGTGTCAAGGATTGGAATGAGGGGCGCCGGGCAGGAGAAATACGGCGAGATAACAATGTTCGAGCTCCTCAGCGAGACCTTCAGGCAGAACCCTGACTATGTGATTGTCGGGGAGGTGAGGGGCGCAGAGGCCTATGTGCTTTTTCAGGGAATGGCATCTGGACACCCGTCATACAGCACATTCCACGCAAACTCGATTGAGGGGCTGGTGAAGAGGCTGCAGACCCCGCCTATAAGCCTTCCGGCAACGCTGATAGAGTCCATGGACGCTGTCTGCATAGTTACGCACATAAAGGAGCCGGACAAGAACATCAGGCGCCTTGTTGCAATAAAGGAGATAAAGAGCGTGAAGGAGCAGGCAGGCTTTGTGGATGCAAATGAGCTGCTGTTCTGGGACGCTGCCAGTGATGTCTTCAGGTTCCAGAAGAACTCCTTCACATTTGAGAAGATGAGCAAGAAGACAGGGATACCCATTGACGCCTTGTACAGGGAGCTCGAGCAGCGCACAGCCCTGCTGAAGAAGATTTCAGAATCCGAAATACTGGGGCTCAAGGAGTTCAACAGCATAATAAACAACTATTACAGGAATCCGAAAGAAGTGCTAAGGAACCTCAGAGTGAGATAGGATGATAAGAAAGGATAACTGGGAAGAGCTGAAAGAGGTCGAGGGAAGCATCCTCCGCATGCAGGCCCTGCTGAAGGTCTACTCGGACATCGCAAGGGCCGGCCTCACAAGTTTAGAGGTTTTGCCCCTCAGGATAAAAAAGGCTCTCCTCATAAGAAAAGAAGCACTTGAGGAGAGCCTTGAACTGAAAAGCTCTCTTTCCCGCTTCCTGAAAAAGGAGAGAATTTAGGAGAATTTTGAGATGCCCGGCGCATTCATCAGCTTGGAAGAGGGAAAGGAGAATGCGGTTTCTTCAATAGATTATGAAGAGAAGTTATTGTCTGACATTCTCAACATCCTTTATGAGATTAAGAGCTACAAGGAGCTCAAGGAGAAAACTCTGGAGCAGCTCAGGAAGCTCGAGCAGGACTACCAGGCGAAGAGATACAAATATTTCCAGTTCAGGGAGAAGGCGCTGTTTCTTCTCGGAGGGAAGAGCGAGGCAGAGGTAATCTCGGGATACCAGCAGCAGATTGCCGCTCTTGGCCTGGAGCTTGAGAACCTGAACAGCAGGTTCTTTTATTCGCTTTACCAAAACATAGCGCCTGAGCTGATGGGCGAGATTTTGAGGAGAATGCCCAGGCCTGAGGAGGCGCCGGAGAGGGAAGAGAAGCAGCCGGAGCCAGTGCCAGTGCCAGTGCCAGTTAGGGCAATTGCTGAAAGTGCCGTGGGAGAAGTGAAAAAACCGCAGGCAGGCATTGAGAAAGAGGCCAAACCCTCTGAAAAGCCCGGGGCAAAGGCAGGGAAAAAGCCAGAGGCTAAGCTCTCCAGCCTCTCTAAGCCTCTCTCAGTAAATGCTGTTCTCATAAAGGCCTTCAACATCATAAGGGCGCCCTTTGCCTTGGTGGCCGCTTCATTCGCTTCCCTGTTCAGCGGCGAGAAAGAAAAGGAGAAGAAGTTCGAGTTCAGCAGCGGGAACGAAATCAAGAGGATAAAGATAATGCCTGTGCGGCTCAGGGGCAGGAGGGCTGAAAAAAATAAGGCGCCTGAAGCCCAAGCCCAAGCCCGCCCAATATTCAGCGGCTTCTTTAAAGTGCGGCTTTTTGCGAGCATTGAGAACAGGATGAAGAAGGAAAGGGAATTCATCTCAGATGAGGATGAGATTCCAATCTCTGTGGAGCTGATAAGGGAGAACAGGCCAAGCGAGTTGAGGAGGACCAACCTGTTCAGGGAGTCAGAGCGGCTTAGGAAAATAATAGAGCGCGAGAGGGCATACCCTGCATACAGCCCCTCTAATTTTGCCGCATTTGCAAATATCACAGTCAGAAGGATAGGCGGGCTTCTGCTGGACAAGTTCCCAAATTTTTTTAAGTCCCTCTACAACAATCTCAGGTCTGCGAACATAAGAATATTGTCTAATACCTATGTTAATCTTATGGTGCTTTTTTCTCTGGCATCATTTTTTCTCTTATCAATCTTCTCCCTTCCAGTATTCCTCATCCTCGGAAACGTGCTTCTGCTGGCAGTTCTGAAATCGCTGGGCATAGGATTGCTTGCCCTTTCAGTGTGCGCCTACGGATTTTATCAGTATCCAAAAATGGAAATCCAGAAGAGGCAGAAGAGCATAAAGGCCAACTTTCCCTTTGCCCTTAACCACATGGCTGCAATTTCCTCTTCGGGAACCCCTCCTCTCATGATATTCAAGCTTATCGCAGGCTCAAACGAGTACGGCGAGATATCTGCTGAGTTTGAAAGGATAGTTGACTACATAGAGGTATTCGGCTTTGACCCTGTAACTGCTACCAGGAATGTGGCTTCCACAACTCCCTCGCGCGAGCTCAAGGAGCTGCTGGAGAGCCTCACTTCGACAATACAGGCAGGCGCTGAGATAAAGAGCCTGCTCAGGGAGAAGGCAGAGGAGTCCCTCAACAATTACCGCCTGGACCTGCAGAACTACAATGATACAATAGCCACCTATTCCGACATTTACACCGGAGTGCTTATTGCCGCCCCGCTCTTTTTCATAATAACCCTGGCGCTTGTAAGCATACTTGGGGGGAATGTGGGCAACATGAGCGTGGGAAGCATGATGGTCATAGGCACTTACCTGGTGATACCTCTGCTTAACGTATTTTTCATCATATTTTTGCAGATGACACAGCCGAATATTTGAGAAAGAAGAAATGCCGCCATAAAGCCAAAACTCAATCGAGAGAACTAAACCTGTGCGTAGCGGGGGATGTCCCTTACGGGGAGGCAGCACCTTCAAGAAGCACAACAAGAGGTTTGGAGGCGGCATATATAAGAAGATTTGAAAAAGGTTTTAAAAAAAGTTGAGATGAAGAGGAAAGAAGCATGGTTTTAAGATTTGAAGCAAGGCACAGAATAGGGATTGCAATTGGCATAGCTTTCGCCCTGCTTGATTTCCTGATTCTGAAGCAGAGCCCGCTTTTCGTGCCCTTCCTTGCAGTTGCTGCAATCATAATGGGCGTGCAGTTCTTCCTGGACTTTTTCATTGAAAACCAGAGGCAGAAGGAGATAGAGGAAAAATTCCCTGAGTTTGTCAGGAATTTCGTAGGGGCAGTGAGCTCAGGAATGTCCCCTTCAATGGCTGTCATAAGCGCCTCAAAGGAGGACTACGGGGCTCTCACCCAAAATGTGCAGAAGCTCGCCCACCAGATAGAATGGTCTGTGCCGTTCCACAAGGCAATAAGGCGCTTCGCCGACTCAACCAGAAGCCCGATAATCCGGAAGGCCATAGCCACTGTCATAGAGGCAGAGAGCTACGGGGGCAACATTGAGGATGTGCTCAGGTCAGTAACCTCTTCGCTTATGGAAGTCAAAAAGATAAGGGCAGAGAGGCGCGCAAGCATACATTCTCAGATAATGCAGTCATATGTGATATTCATTGTCTTCATCGGGATAATAATAGTAATACAGAATTTTCTCATACCCTACATGCAGAGCGTGAGCAGCAGGTCAATTAGCATGTTCGGCAGCATTGGCCCGAGCATGACCATTTCCAACAAGGTGGTAATCTCCTTTTCATCATTCCAGACATTTGTCATTTCCTTTTCGCAGTGGCTCAGAAGCCTCAACGGCATATTTGTGATGCTTGCGCTCATACAGGGGCTCTTTGCCGGGCTTGTCATCGGAAAGCTCGCAGAGGGTGATATAAGGTACGGGGTGAAGCACTCGCTTATACTGATGATGCTCGCCTTCATATTTATAACCCTCTCGCAGGGATTCCTCAGGTGATGAATATGGTTGAATTTGATATAGACACAAGGCGCTCAATTGAGGAGAATGCATCCCTGTATTTTGAGGAAGCCAAGAAAAGCAGGAAAAAGGCACTGGGAGCAGAGCGGGCAATAGCTGCTGCCAAGAAAAGGCTTGGGGAGCATGAAGTTGCGAGGGCTGCGAGCGAAGAGAAAAAGGCGGCGGTGAAGAAGCGCGAGAGGAAGTGGTATGAAAAATTCAGATGGTTCATAAGTTCAGAGGGCTTTCTCGTTATAGGCGGGCGCGACGCCACAACAAATGACATAATAGTGAAGAAGCACACGGAGAAAGGCGATGTTGTCTTTCATACAGACATGGCAGGAAGCCCGTTTGTGATTGTGAAGGCAGGGGAGAAAGGAGTAGGAGAGCAAACCCTCAAGGAAGCGGCAGATGAGACCGCATCATTCTCCCGCGGGTGGAAGCTCGGGATTTCAGAGATGGATGTTTTCAATGTGAGCCCTGAGCAGGTTTCCGTAACCCCAAAGCCCGGCGAGTACATGGGCAAGGGCTCGTTCATGATTTACGGCAAGCGGAATTCCATGCGTGCCATGATGAAGGTTGCCGTGGGCGTCTGCGAGGGCGCTGTGATGTGCGGCCCCGAATCTGCAGTCAGGAAAAACTGCGAAAAAATAGTTGTGGTGGCGCAGGGCTCTGAAAAGAAGACAGATGTGGCAAAAAAGATTGCAAGGCAGCTCTCCTGCGAACTTGACGATGTTGTGAGGGAGCTTCCCTCAGGCGGATTAAGGATAGTCAAATAATTTAGATAATGATTTAAATAATCAGATGTCAGAAATTCTGCTTTTAGGGAAAGGGATTTTATGGAAGATTCAATCTCATATGAGGACAGGAAGCGTCTTGTTGAGAAGGCCAAGGGGCTCCAGATAAATGTGAGGGTGGGAAAGCTTGGCATAACCCCGGAGCTCATCTCTGAGATAGACAGGCATCTCAAAAAAGACGGGCTTGTTAAGGTCAGGATGCTCAGGAATTACATGGAGGAGCGGAACAGGTTCCAGCTGGCTGAAACAATTGCAGTGAGGACTGGCTCTCTCCTGCTGGATGTCAAGGGCTTTGTCGCCCTTTTTTGCAGGAAAAATCAGGAAAACTGCCAGAGAAATGTTTAAATACGCGTCTCAATAAGGATTACCAGTATTATAAGAATTGCAAAAAAAAGAGTGTTCAGATGGAAGGCGCTGCTAAGAGGCTTTTGAAGGCGGGTTTTGTAAAGAAGAGCAAGTCTGCGGACTGGAAAAAACTGAATGCAGACCAGAAAAAAACCCTTTCTGACAAGGATGCTGAGAAATACGCGGACATTGAAGAGATGGAAGTGGAGAATGGAATAAAGGAGAATACTGATTTTCCCGCCACAAAGTTCAGGCACAGGTTTGCCAGGGAGAGCTCAAAGCTTTCCATGGAAGAGAGCTATTTCTGGATAATGTCGCAGCTGAAGCAGGCGCATTCCTTCCACCATTTCATAAAAGTCAAGGACCTTTTCGCTGCATCAGAACAGTCCTCAATGTTTGGGAACGCCCAGCAGCGCCTGGCTGCCCAGCAGGACAAGGCATCGCAGTTCCTCGCCGTAATAGGGAAAATGGTAAAGGAACTTTTCCAGCTGGTCAGGGAGCTCAGGATACTTGACGAGAGAATCAAGCTATATGAGGATTCCAACAAGGGCGATGTGTCTGCAGAGGTTACATTGAAGGGAATATGGATTGACCTTGTTGAGGGAGGAAGCAAGAACCCTGCCTCTGTTTACGGGATGGCAAGGGACGTGGGATTTGCAACGCTGCCAGACCTTTTCTTCGACATTACAGTTAAATCATCAGATGAAGTTGACAAGAGGGTAGAGGCCACTGACTTCAACAAGAAGGTGAAGGAAGTTCTTAAGAGAAAGCTCAAGACATACATCCTCTGGAGGGAGAATACCTACAAGGAAATTTTTACAAAGAGGAAGTTCACTTTAAGATACATGCGCCAGCACTATGACGCCATAAGGATGTACATGGAGTGGGTCAAGCCCTATCTCGGACAGATAAAGAAGATGATGATGGACACAGACCGCTTAAATGACGCCAGCCTTGTAAGCGCATTTGAGGGCTCGCTGATTGATGTGGAGTTCATAGCTGTGAAGAAGGACCCGAACTACGGCAATTTCAGGCCCTGCGTTGTAGCAACATTCAATTACAGGACAACGCCCTCGCTGAATTACCATGCTGAGGCCTACCAGAGGGGGCCCATTCACGTGGGGCGCGTCGAGTGCACCCTGCGCGGCTATGCCTGGACAGATGAGCAGATTGAGGCATACAGGAGATACAGGGAGGAAGAGGCCTTTGAGGTGCTCACCTCAATTGACAGCTCTCTCAAGGAGGCTATGGACGCCCTTGGAGACAGCATGAAGGATTATTTGAGGGAAGCAGGGGAAAAAATGGAGGAAGAGGAAAAGCCGAAGGAGAAGAAGATAAGGGGCGAGTCAGCGCTTTCTCCATTCCTTTCAATATTTGAGGGTTTTGGCGAGATACTTTCTGCATTCACAGGAGGCATCGGCTCCCTGAAGGGCGGAGGAAAATCCAAGGAAGACGCGTTTAAAGAGGAGACTCAGAAAGAGGAAGCCATAAAGGATGTGCAGAGCAAGCTTGCTAAAACCTACGAAAATTACAAGAGAGCCCACAGCATGCTCATGTGGTGAGTGCAATGGCTGACGAGCTTGATGAGATAAGGAAGCTTTCACCAGAGGAGCGCATAAAAAAAATAGGGGAGCTTGAGAAAAAGCGCAGCAAGGAAAAGCAGGGAATGGAAGAGCTCCTGAAGGAAAGCATCTCCACGATAAAAAATGAGGAGACCATAAAACACATAAAGGTTCCCGAGCAAAAAAAAGTCAATGTTTCAGAGCTTTTCTCAAATGAAGAGGAAGAGAGCCTTGAGAAAAAAACTCACGATGCGCGGCAAGATGAGAAGCCCGAGGGCGTTACTTACAAAATTGACTTTAAAGAAGCAGAAAACATGTACAATGAAATAAGGAACATGGGCGACACAAACTCCTGGCAGGAGGAGGAATTCCGCGAGTTTTACCGCGTGCAGTCAGTCGTGGATGCCGTTGATACAAGGCTTCTCAAGGATGATGTTGCTGAAAGGATTAATTCAACGAGGAGCCTGATACACACCATAAGGAATTACATGAGGGATTAGGATGATAATGGGCGAGGACTACTACAGCTCAATGGACCGCGGCTATGACTCCCAGCCAGAGCCGGGCGAGAAGCCGGACATAGAAAAGCCCCTGGTCGCAATAAGCGAATTAGGGCAGAGCATCACAGAGGGCAGGGCTGGCGGCGGGACACTGCGCGATACATTCCAGGCAGCCATATTCCGGGGAGCAGGAAAGGTGGAGCTTGCGCTGCAGCAGGAGGGCGCTGAGCCCTATGTAGGCGCAGAGGCCTATGGAAAGGAGATGCGCCAGGACATAAGGGACCTCTCAAGAATCAATGAGGTGAAGATAACAAGCATCCACAGCCCCACATGGGTTGGCAACCTGTCAGGATATGCCGGAAAGCAGCAGGGCTTCAGCGACGAGTACAGGGCAATGCAGCTTGAGGAAGTGAAAAAGGCGGTAGATTTCTCTGCAGACACAACAGGCGGCTCTGCAATTGTGGTGCACACAGGAGAGTATGAAAGGCCTATGGCAGGCGAGTCCTGGAACAAGGCGAATGAATTCAAGCAGTATGAGGAGGAGCCGGAAAAGGCAATGTATCCCCTTGTTGACAAGAGAAGCGGGCATGTGATAAGCGTCATAAGGAAAGACACTCCAATAGCAGTTCCAAAGTGGAAAACAAATGGCAAGGGTGAGTATGTCGACTATGAGGGGAATGTGGTGAGCTTCAGGGATCGCGTCCCTGAATTTGACCCGAACAATCCTGAAAAGATAAATATGGAGCAGAAAGATTGGAGCTACTTCATAAAAGAGGCGGAGATGAGGAACCGGGACCTTGAGAAGCAGAGGGGAAGGGCTATCAGTCCTGAAGAGAGAATAACCCCTGAAGAGGCATTTTACATCTCGATGCTTGACGGGCAGGAGAGAAGCGCAAAGGGATGGGCATTATATTATTCGCAGGGAATGGAGGAGGAATTAAAGGAGCTTGAAAAGCTCAAGAAGTTAAGGGTTCATTATGCAGAGCTTGAGAAAAACACTCCTGAAAAGGACATGTGGAAACTCAAGATGCCCCTGGGCTCTGGAGATAACATAATACCGCCTGAATACAAGAAGCCCACTGAATACATTGACACGAGGCTTAAGATGCTTCGCGAAAGAATCAATTCCTCTACAGAAACAATGACAGGACAGCTCCAGAATGCAAAGGAAGCAGAGCTCGCAAAGGAAAACGTTGTTTCATCATGGAAGTTTGCAAAGAACAAGTCCATGCACTCCTATGCAGAACTGGGAATATACGCCATGGACAGGACCAAAAAGGGAATGGAAACCGGAAAAGTCAAGGAGGACATTTTCATAGCCCCAGAGAACCTTTTCCCAGAGATGGGATATGGAAGCCATCCCGAGGAGCTCATAGAGCTTGTGCAGGGCGCAAGGGAGAGGATGGTTGAGTATCTCACAAAGGCGCAGATTCCAGACCCTGCAGGGGCAGTAGACCCTAAGACAGGAAAGCCGAAGCTTATAAACAATCCCTATTACAGGAGCATGAGCAGGCAGGAGGCAGATGAAGAGGCGAAGAGGCACATCAAGGCAACCCTTGACACCCAGCACCTGGGAATGTGGTTCCGCTACTTCACCCCAAAAGAAGGGGAGACAGAGGAGGAGCGCTTCAAGCGCTTTGAGAAGTGGTACCTTGACGAGGTGAAGAAGCTGCAGGAGAAGGAAATCATAGGGCACATGCACATAGTGGACGGCTTCGGGCGCGGACACACCCACCTGCCTGCAGGCGAGGGAATCATGCCCATCAGGAGCGCTGTCGAGTATCTCAAGAAAAAGGGCTACACCGGCTCAATGGTTTCAGAGGGCTACGGCGAGCCGGGAAGGCAGCTCACCCAGACCTGGGCATATTTCGGAAGTCCGCTCTACCACATAGGAGCAGTTGAGCCCTCGGCAGCCAGGAGCTGGACAGAGGTTGAGCACTCATATTTCTCAAGGATGCAGTCGCCCTACTTCGTGTTTGGTGCATATGCGCCCTCAAATGACTGGACGCTCTGGAGCGGCGTTCCTCTGGAATAAATCTTATAAATAACCCGGACTTCTATTCATCATGGCCTTCATAATAGTCTATGTCACGCATGAAAACCTTGGGAATGCGCAGAGGATGGCAGCCCATCTGCTCAAGAAGAGATTGATTGCCTGCGCAAACTTCTTCCCAATTAAAAGTTCTTATTGGTGGAAGGGAAAAATTGAGAATTCCCAGGAAATTGTTTCATTGCTGAAAACAAGAAAAGAGAATTGGGAAAAAGTTAAATCCGAAATCAAGAAGATTCACTCCTACAAAACTCCCTGCATCATAAAAATAGGGGCAGAAGCGAACAAGGATTACGAATCCTGGATTAACAAGGAAACAAAACATTTTCAGTAACCTTTTTATATTCTCAGGAATCTGTTGCGCTTATGGGAAAGAGCAGGGTAAGCATTGTAAGGTGCAATTCCTACAGCCAGAAAGAGGTTTATGACGCTGTAAAGAAAGCGCTTTCTCTAATAAATTTCAGATTCAGAAAGGGCATGACAGTGCTGTTAAAGCCGAATATAATATCCCCAAAAAAGCCAGAGCTTGCAGTCACAACACATCCTGCTGTTGTGAATGCTGTATGCAGAATCCTCAGGGAGAATAATTGCAAGATAGCAATTGGGGAATCAGACGGTGCAGGCACTACAAAAAAGGGCTTTGAGGTCTCAGGAATAGGAAAAGTCGCTAAAAAGTATAGAGCAAAAACCATTGTTTTTGAAACAGATGCGAAAGTAAAGGTAAAAAACAGAAAAAACCTTGTGCTGAAGGAATTCTTTGTTGCAAAAACATTGAAAGATGCTGACTTGGTAATCAATCTTCCAAAGCTCAAAACCCACACTCTGACAAAATACACCGGCGCTGTGAAGAATGTTTTTGGAGTTATTCCTGGGGCAACCAAAACCTTGTATCACAAAAAAGCTCCGGATGTGAATAGGTTCTCGCATCTGCTTTTGGACATCTATCAGAGCGTAAAACCGCAATTAAACATCATGGACGCAATTGTGGGAATGGAGGGGCTTGGGCCTGGCGCAGGCACTCCAAAGAAAACAGGCTACATAATCGCAAGCAGAGATGGTGTAGCGCTTGATTTTGTTGCTTCAAGGCTTGCAGGATTTGTTCCTGAAACTATTCGGACAATTGATTATGCTTTCAAGCGAGGAATCTCCAAAAAAGACGATATTGAAATATTTGGGAAAGATGGAAAAATTAATGATGATAAATTGAAAGGAATGATTGTTCCATACAAAAAGGCGCCTGAGACGAACTACACGCTTATGGCGTTTGGGCAGTGGGTTTTTGCCCTGCTATCGCCAAGGCCGGAAGTCAGCAAGGAAAAATGCACTGGCTGCATGGTGTGCGTAAAGCACTGCCCTGTTAATGCCATAAGCTTCAAAAAATATCCTCAAATAGACAGGAAGAAATGCATAAAATGCTTCTGCTGCGCAGAGCTCTGCGCCTACGGCGCCATGAATGTCGAGGGTCCGAGGATGCTTGAGATTCTGAAGAAGGTTTCAGGCATCATAAGAAGGCGCAAAAGAAAGAAGTGAATAAGGTAGAGAGATTTAATATTCAAAGGGGCAGAAATATGGAAAAAAAGATTTCAAAGGGAGAGTATACCAAGATAAGGAATGATGTCAGTTTCAGATTCTTTTTATTAATCCTTATTCTGGGAGTGCTGTTTTTTCTTCCAGCAGGCACCTTCTGTTACTGGCAGGCATGGATTTATTGCGGGATTCTGTTCATCCCAATGCTTTTTGTTTTTACCTATCTTTTAAAAAATGATCCAAGGCTATTGGAACGAAGAATGAAAATGAAGGAAAGGGAGAGGCCTCAAAAATTGTTTGTCAAATTATCGCTGCTGTTTTTTGTTGCGACATTTGTCGTCCCAGGGCTGGATTACAGGTTTAAATGGTCGCATGTGCCTTTTGTAGTTGTTATTATTGCAGATGTGATCGTACTATTAGGGTATTTCTTTTTCTTTTTGGTGCTAAAAGAAAATTTATATGCCTCACGGATTATTGAAGTGGAAAAAGGGCAAAAGGTAATCTCGACAGGCCCTTACAGAATCATCCGCCACCCCCTGTATTTGGCTGCATCGCTCATCTATGCTTTCAGCCCGTTGGCTCTCGGCTCATACTGGGCAATGCTGCCTCTGGCGCCTCTCGCTCCCTTAATAATCTTCAGAATTCTCAATGAGGAGAAGCTGCTCATCAGAAGCCTTAAGGGCTATAAGGATTATATGAAGAAGGTGAGATACCGGCTAATACCGTTTGTCTGGTAAATAAT
>Ga0210049_1000156_pt1 | contig 48673 bp, 39 predicted proteins | sample CryGeyCG2014_300_2_FD_183964 | JGI IMG/M metagenome (GOLD analysis project Ga0210049, IMG submission 183964) | Groundwater microbial communities from aquifer - Crystal Geyser CG06_land_8/20/14_3.00 (SPAdes) (version 2) | ecosystem: Environmental > Aquatic > Deep subsurface > Groundwater | place... | reverse complement strand
GCCTAGCGGGGATCAACTATGTTTGCGTGAAAATGAACCGCTGCATCCAATCCCGGAGATGCGGGGCTTCACGGATCATTAGTGTTTTGGGGAGGCCTCAAGCCTCCCATTTTTTTTATAAAAAAACATTTGACATCCTTAGATTCCCGGGGCAATATGACTAGGAATTAAGCTGGAATATATCAAATTTCTGGCTTTTTTTGGCTCCCAATTCGATAATAGTTACTAATAAGGACAGGATACGCTAAAAAACCAATCCAAGAAGGAGGGTATCGGAACACATGGAAAAACTGGAAAAGGAAAAGAAAGAAGTAAAACTGAATATCAGCGAGGCTACCTCATGCGAAGCTACGGCCCAGATGCTTAGAAAAGCTGAGAGGGACGGCGTTGAAACCGCCTTCCACCGCGCAGCCAGCATGAAACCATGCCCAATAGGTGCTGAATCGGCATGCTGCAAGCACTGCTCCATGGGGCCATGCCGCCTTGTAGCCAAGGATCCATACGGAAAAGTGGGAGTCTGCGGGGCAACCATTGATACCATCCAGGCCAGGAACTTCGCGAGGATGGTTGCAAGCGGCGCGGCGGCCCATACCGATCACGGCATGAGCATGCTCGACCTTTTCCGCGAGGTTGTAGGCGGCCACATCAAAGATTATCAGATCAAAGATACGGTTAAGCTGGAAGAGGTCGCAAAAGAGCTGGGTATTGAAACCGAAGGCAGAAGCGTTGAAGACATAGCAACCGATCTATATACCGAGCTTGAAAGAACCTATGTGCAGGTGGAAGGCGAGATTCCATTTGCCAAAAGGGTTCCGCCAAAGACCCTTGAGACCTGGAGAAAGAACGGCGTGGTTCCGCGTGGCGCCATGCGCGAGATCATGGAACTGATGCACCGCACCCACATGGGCGTTGATCAGGATTATGAAAATCTGACAAAACAGTGCTCACGGACAGCCCTCTCAGATGGTTGGGGCGGATCAATGGTGGCAACCGAGATATCCGATATACTCTTCGGAACACCCACCCCGGTAAGGGCAGAGGTCAACATGGGCTGTCTCAAGGAAGACCATGTCAATGTGATAATTCACGGCCATGAGCCGAATCTCTTTGAGTCCATGATCTCATCTGTTAATGACCCCGGGCTCATCCAGGCAGCCAAGGACGCAGGCGCCAAGGGAATCAACTTGCTCGGCATGTGCTGCTCAGGAGCCGAAGTATTGTCACGTCACGGAATTCCCCATGCGGGCAACTTCATGTCAAGTGAGGCGATTTTGATCACAGGCGCAGTGGATGCCATGGGCGTTGACGTGCAGTGCATCAAGCAGGGTCTGGGTAAGGTAGCTGAATGTTACGGAACGAAGCTTTTCACAACAAACCCCAGATGCCATATAGAGGGAGTGGAACATATAGAATTCGATGATCATACCCCGCGCGAATGCACTGACAGCATTGTGGAAAACGCCATAGTAAGGTTTAAGAACCGCAAACTGCCCATAGAGATTCCAAAGATAAAGAATCTCGGTATTCACGGTTTTTCTCATGAATACATCAACTACATGCTGGGCGGCACCTTCAGGGCATCATACACGCCTCTTAACGACAACATCATAAATGGAAGAATCCGCGGTGTCGCGGGAGTCGTAGGCTGCACAAACCCCAGGGTCAAACAGGACTATGTCCATGTGGAACTGGTCAAGGAGCTTATCAGAAACGATGTGCTGGTCGTCCAGACCGGCTGTTCTCAGATCGCCCTTGCCAAAGCGGGCCTTTATACGCCTGAGGCCGCCCACCTGGCAGGAGCCGGCCTCAAAGAGGTCTGTGAGACCGTTGGCATGCCTCCGGTTCTGGGTGTGGGATCCTGTGTTGACAACAGCCGCATCCTGATTGCCTGCGCGGAGATGGTTAAAACAGGCGGCCTCGGAGAAAGCATCGCCGACCTGCCGGTCGCAGGGGCGGCACCTGAGTGGATGAGTGAGAAGGCCATATCCATCGGCCATTATTTTGTGGCATCCGGCGTCTATACGATCTTTGGCGTGACCTTCCCCATAGTTCAAGGGACCAAATTCCACAAACATCTCTTTGAGGGGCTGGAGGGACTCGGGTTCGGCACATGGGATTTCGCCTTAGATCCTCATGAAATGGCCCAGAAGATGATAGCCCATATAGACAAGAAGCGTAAGGCCCTTGGCATTGGCAAATCCAGGGAGCGCGTGCTCATGGATATGGCAGCAAGGCAGAAACTGGAAGCTGCATAATTCATCAAACTGTAATCAACTTGAAAAGCCGATTTCCAGCCGGAAATCGGCTTTTCTTTTCTTCCCTGATCTGATAGCCTCCCAAACAATGATAACCGCATCTTCCTACCACACCAAGACATGCTACGAGCGCCACCACATGGGCGGTCACGCGCTCGACTGGGAAAACCAGCCTGACACATTCAAGCATTACAAAGGCATAAAGCATATTCAGCTTCCGGATGTGAGGGATTTTAGCCCGTTTAAAACTTCTTTTTTCTCTCTTCCTCAGAAAACGATCGTTTCATCAAGCGCAAGGATAAATTTCAGCATAGATGAGGTCGCGCGCATCCTCATTCTGACTCAGGCTATTACGGCAAGGAGCAGAGGTGGAGGCACGGATTTTTGGTTCCGGAGCGCCGCCTCGGCAGGGGCCCTCTATCCGACGGAGATCTATCTCGCTTCAAGAAGCGTCGCAGGACTCGATGACGGAATATACCATTACTCTGCTTTCGATCATTGCCTCGCTCAGATAAGACAAGGAAGTTTTGTAAATCTAGAGGGCGAGGCGGATTTCGGGGTTGTTTTCTTCTTCACCGCCATTTTTTTCAGAAGCTCATGGAAATACAGAGACAGGGCCTATCGCTATAACCTCCTTGATACAGGGCATGTAATGGAAAACCATATCCTCGCGCTCAAGGCCATGAATATCCATTATAGAATCCACTACGATTTCGATGACCGTGAAGTGAATCTTCTCCTTGGAATTGAAGATGTAAGAGAGGTGGCTCTTGTTCTGGTTGATATTCCCGGCCTTGCAAGCCTGTCTCTGAAAACCCAAAAAAACGAGCTGGCTCCCCTTCCCTCTCAAATAGCCGAGGCAAGCAGGGTGGCCCGCGTGGAAAAGGACTATGATCTCTTAAGGCAGTTTAACGAATCCTGTATTGAAGTAAGGCCTCACTCGGCAGCGAAAATATCAGATAAGCTGGGCCTTCGGCTTGAGCCGGTCACCGGCATTATTGAAAACCCTGAAGATAAGGTGTTATTTGACTATCCTGAAGTCTTGTTTCAAAGGCGCTCAAAGAGAAATTTTATGGGCAGGGCCATTAGCCCTTCCGCCCTGGCAAAGATCTCAGCCGCCATGATGACTGAACCTTATCCCTATGTCGCCGCAGGAATGCTCCTGGGACCTTCTGAGGCCATACCGTCCGGACTCTATGTATTTGACCAGGAATCGCGGAGTATCTATCGCGCGGCTGAGGGCGGCTTTAATGATGCCATGGCCGACATATGCCTTCACCAGATGTGGATCGCTGCTGCCTCAATTCATTTTGTCTTTCTCTCAAACCTTGACATCATAGACGGCTCAGCTGGCCCCCGGGGCTACAGATATGCCATGATAGGCGCCGGCAGAATGGGACAGAGGCTCTATCTTGCAGCAACAGCCCTGGGGATTGGGTGCTGCGGCATAGGCGCTTTCTATGATCGGGAAGCGGCGGAACTTCTTGGGCTTGATGACAAAAGCCGAATGCTTTATCTTGTTGCCGTTGGAAGCATAAAAAATAGGTCTTAAGGAGCTTTCGGAATGGAATGGAAGCAGCTTTTTACCCTGACACCCTCGATGAATGTAGAGGAAGCAAAAAATTTTATATCAAACCATAATGAGGGAACATACAACCTTCTTGATGTAAGGCAGCCAGGGGAATATGAACAGAATCATATCCCGGGTGGTGTGCTCATACCGCTCCCGGAACTTCAGGATCGCGCAGGGGAACTTAACCTTCAGAAGCCGACCATCGTCTATTGTGCAGTCGGAGGACGGAGCCGTGTTGCCGCGCAAATCCTTGCCGGAAAAGGCTTTAAAGAGATTTATAACCTCTCAGGCGGGATAAAGGCATGGGACGGCTCAACTGCCTCAGGGCCTGCCGAGACCGGTCTGGGTTACTTTTCACCCGAAGATTCCCCGACTGACGTCATCAAGACCGCCTATGCTATGGAGGAAGGACTGAGGTATTTTTATGAAAAGATCTCCCAATCCCAGCATGGCGAGGCCGGTTCTCTTTTAAAGAAGCTTGCAGGAATGGAAGAAGGACACAAAAGAAAGCTGCGCGATTCATATCTCAGTATTACAGGCTTAAAGGACGCAGAAGAGCTTGAAAGATTTGCCTCTGAAGCTAAGATAATGGAGGGGGGCTTCAACATGGAAGACTCCCTGAAAGACGCCCTTCCCAAGACCTTCACAGATGTAATCACAAAGGCCATGATGTTAGAGGCCCAGGCACTTGACCTCTACCTGCGATGTTCAAGGACCCTGCTAGAGCCTGGATCAGTAAAAATCCTCAATACGCTTGCAGATGATGAGAAAACGCATCTCTCCCTTCTGGGGGACATGATGGAGAAGACCCTCTGATTACCTCCGGTCTAATGACACCTTACTTACGGTAAACCTCATTTTCCCAAAAAGGAAGGCTTTCCAAGAAGTCTATCTACTCTGTTGAGCTGCATCACTTATTGTTGTAGCGGTCTCCTAACTACTCGTCATTTTGTAATAAATTCGCTCCGTCTATTCTGCCCCCATAGCAGGCCGAAGAGTAACGATGAAATAGAATTTATCGCCAGTTTGGAAACATTTCATATAAACACTTATCCCTCTACCGTTCCAAAACTGATTTATGCAAGCCAACAAAAGAAGAATTTTACCTCAAGAAATTACTTGACTTGTGCAAGGTATTATTTTATCTTATTTGAAATAAAAGATTTCATATATGAAACAGATGAAAGATAACAAGAAAGCGCCTGCTCTTGACAGGGGCTTGAAGGTCCTTGAACTCCTGGCAGAGGAAGGCTCTGAAATGGGGCTTAGAGAAATAGCACAAAAGCTCGTCATCCCTGTCCCTTCTCTTTGGCGAATAATGGGAGTTCTAAGGGAAAACGGATATGTTCTTCTTGACGAAGACAGGAAAACCTACCGACTTGGCTTTAAGTTCCTCTACCTGGGAAACCTTGTTCTCAATCGCACGGGTTTTCGCTCTGAGGCCAGGGGATACCTCAAGAAACTGGTTGAGCTGACGGGCGAAACAGCGGAGTTTTCGGCCCGCGTGAAAGATCAGCTCATCCTGATCGAGCAGGTTGAAGGCCCTGACGCGGTTCGTCTCTTTTCCAGGGTGGGCAGCGCCTATCCCTATTTACACGCTACCGCTCCGGGCAAGGTTTATCTGGCTCACGTCGAAGGCGCGAAACTACAAAAAGTAATGGCGCGCATGGGACTCCCTCAAATAACCCCGCGCACGATCACAAGCCTTGACACCCTGGAGAAGGAGCTTGAATCGGTTAGGATCAAAGGCTACGCCTGTGACATTGAGGAGATGCGCACTGGAGTTTGCCGCATTGCGGCTCCTGTTTATGACAAAAAAGGAAAGGTCGCTATGTGTCTGGGAATAGCCGCGCCATCCTTCCGTATTTGTTCCGCAGACCGTGACAGGATAGGCAATATAGTCATGAACCTGGCACAGAAACTAACTTCTGAACTCAAGGAAAAAAATGGCGGAGGCTGGATTTCTTTTGAGACAAAGTAGAGAAGTCAGATACGGGAGGACCGGCCAAAAGTCTATCTCGTCACTGCCCCGTTATCAGTTCTTACTTTCCTCAACCCAATGGCGCCTTATCGGCCGCTTTGGAGGTTTATATGATTGAACGCATTGAGGAGCAAAGGATTATGCTTGCCAATCTCAAGCGTCTTGTGAAAGAAAAAATCGCGCCCGCCGCGGCTGAAACAGATAGAAGCGGCGAGTTCAACTGGGAAGTCGTATCCCATCTCTGGGATCTTGGAGCGCTTAAGATAATGCTCCCACCGGACCACGATGGATGGCCTGGCAATCCCTCGCACACTCTTTGCCTTTGCATAGAGGAGGTCTCCAAGGCCTGCGCGTCTTCCGCCCTGTTGCTTATCATTCAGGCAGTGGGAAGCTATCCGCTTATCTTTGCGGGCAATGAGGCGCAAAAAGGGAAATACTGCCCAATGATATCCGCGGAAAGAAAACTCATGGGATATCTGGTCACGGAGCCGGGCGCCGGTTCGGATGTTCAAGCGATCCAGTGCACGGCAAGGAGATCGGGGGAAAACTTCATCATCAACGGCCGAAAGGCATTTGCCACCAACGGGTCTGTAGCCGGGCTCTACTCGGTCCTCACAAAGACTGGGCAGAGGGAACTGTCTTTTTTTATTGTAGAAAGAGACTGGAAAGGGGTTTCCATCGGCAGGATTGAAGATAAGTGTGGATTCCGGGGAAGCAATACTGCGGAGGTCATCCTGGAAGACGTTCTCGTGCCGAGCGCCAACCTTGTAAGTGCGCAGGGCCACGGTTTTAAGATAGCAATGGGCGATTTCGACATGTCCCGGCCCGCAGTAGCAGCACTTTCGTTGGGTCTGGCCGAAGGGGCCCTTGATTATGCCATCGAGTATGCAAGAAATCGTCATACCTTTGGGAAACCGCTAATTCAGCACCAGGCAATCCAGTTCCTGCTGGCCGACGCCTCAACCTCTATCGAGGCTGGCAGGGGGCTTATGGAAAGGGCAGCGATTGCCTTTGATTCAGGTGAGAGAAACACAAAACTCGCGTCAATGGCCAAGCTTTTCTGCAGCGATACGGCCATGAAGGTGACCACGGACATGGTGCAGGTACTGGGCGGCTATGGCTATATCAAGGATTATCCAATAGAAAGGATGTTCAGGGATGCTAAATTGACTCAGATCTTTGAGGGAGCCAACCAGATCCAGAGGATGATAATCGGAAGAGAGATGAGCAAAGCATAAAGAAGCCTGCCAAGCCTCTCGAAATCCGAAGGGCTCGCGATCCCGGTTCGAACTCATTGCGAGTTAGTGTCCATTTGTAAATGAGATAGTTTCGTCGAGTTCAAGGCGGGCGATAATTTTAACCATAGGAATACATTGAGGTATTTCGAGGATTAAAATTTGAGCCCAACGCAGAAATCGGTTAAAATAACCATTTACGGATGGACACGAGTTAATCAATGTTCTCAGGAGAGGACACAATAAATGGATTTTTCTTTGACCAAAGAGCAGAAGGATATTAAGAAGGCGGCGGCGGAATTTGCCAGGGGCGAATTCAAAACCGATCTAGTTCTCGATTGTGAAGCGAATCACAGGTTTCCCAGGGAGATTTACAAGAAGGCCGGTGAACTTGGTTTTATAGGATTGGATTATCCGGAGGATTTCGGGGGCGGAGGTCTCGGAATCATGGAAAACGTGCTTGTAATCGAAGAGTTCTGCAAGGCCGATTCGGGTTTTGGAATGGCCCTCCACCTTGCCTTCCTGCCAGCCAAGATAGTCAAGATATTCGGAACTCCCGATCAGAAGCGTAAATTCCTTTCTCCTCTGATAAAGGGGGATTGGGTCTCGGCCGTCTCCTTTACCGAGCCGGACCACGGAAGCGATCTGACCAGAATGGAAACGACCCTGACAGAGTTGGAAGACGGATATGTCCTGAACGGCACAAAAGTCTTCACCACGAACGGAGGATATGCGGATTTTTTTATCGTCCTTGCACAGGAAGATGAGGCTGCTCGCCCTGGAAAAGGCATGACCACGATCCTTGTCGAAAGGGCGCCATCCTCCTGGCTGGGCGGAAGCCTGGAGATCAATGAGATAGGGGGCAAGATGGGGCTCAAGATGACCTCTAGCAGCGAATTGGTATTCAAGAATCTGAAACTGCCCAAGGAAAACATCCTGGGAGAACGCGGGCGTGGGCTTCAAAACGTCCTTGATTTTCTCGATGAAAGCAGGATTGAAATAGGAGCCCAGGCGTTGGGAAACTGCGAGGGGGCGTTTCTCAAGGCCCTTAACCACGCAAAGAAAAGGATTCAATTCAATAAGCCTATCATGGATTTCCAGGCAATCGGCCATAAGCTCGCCAGGATGTGGAGCAGGGTACAATCCCTCAAGTGGTTGAACTACTACGGGGCCTGGATCTGCGATCACAAGTCCTATAAACTCTCAGGAACCGTGCCACTTTTTACATCGGTGATTAAGCACCATGTCCCTGAAACAGCCAAGGGAATCATAGACGACGCCATGACCGTCTTCGGAGGTTATGGATATTTTCTGGATCAGGAGGTCGAGAGAAGATACAGGGACAACCGGATTGTCGAGGTATATGAAGGAACCGTGGAGGTGCAGTTGAACAACATCACGCGCATCCTTAAAAAACTGAATCCGGGATTTCTGGAATCAGAGCTTTTGTGACATCGCTTCTGCGGGTCGTTCCGATTGATGGGTTTCATCCTCAGCCTTTTTTATGAATTCGAGTTGGCCTTATCGTTATTTTTATGAAAACAGATAGTCATAGCACCATAGGCCGCTATCGAATCCTTGTTCTTGCCTTAACCGGAATGATGACCTGGATTCCGGATCAAGTCGGCAATGACATGGGCCATTTTCATCTTTCGTTGTTCGCTGCCGGGATATGAACTTTAGTGTCCAGGATACTCCTTATCTTTACGGCAAGATCCTTGAGCAAAAGGGGCTTTTGAATGAAACTGACTCCTTCCTTCAAGACCCCGTGCCTGGCTATCACATTGGCGGTGTATCCTGAGGTGAAAAGGCACCTGATACCGGGTTTCAAAGAACATAGCCGCTCGGAGAGTTCCATGCCGTTCATCTCAGGCATGACCACATCCGTTATGAGAAGCGCTATATCCTTATCGCAACGCTTTACCGTCTCAAGGGCCTGGCCCGGTCCATTGGCGGTAAAAACATCGTAGCCGAGCCTCTTGAGCATGATCTCCCCCATCTCAAGGAGCATGGGTTCATCTTCAACCAGAAGCACGGTCTCGTCCCCTCCAATGATTTCTTCTTCCGCGTCTCCGATTTGCCCTTGAGTTGCATTGTACCCCTGGGCCGGCAGATAAATCTTGAAGGTTGTTCCCTTGCCTGGCTCGCTATAGACATTGATGTAGCCTTCATTCTGCTTTACTATCCCGTAAACCGTAGCTAGTCCCAGCCCTGTTCCCTTCCCTACCTCCTTTGTCGTAAAAAAGGGCTCAAATATTTTCTCAACAACATCCTTTGCCATGCCGCAGCCCGTGTCGCTCACGATAAGGCTTACATATCTCCCTGCGGCGGCGTAGGGCTTATCCTTGAAGTCCTCGTAGGTAAGCATAGCGTTTTCAGTCTCTATGGTAATCTTTCCCACATCGTCTATGGCATCTCTGGCGTTTACACAAAGGTTCGCCAGAATCTGATCCAGTTGAGCAGGGTCCATCTTGACCTGTCTGACATCAAGTCCCGGAAGAAAGGCAAGATCAATATCTTCCCCGATCATTCTCCTGAGCATCTTAAGCATTCCTGATATCGTATCGTTGAGGTCAAGAACTTTCGGTTCTGTGGTCTGTCTGCGGGCAAATCCAAGGAGCTGCTTAGTTAAATCCGCTGATCTTCTCGCAGCCTTCTGTATGTCAAGTAGATCGCTGTGGAGTTTACCCCCTGGCTCACTCCTTGAAAGGGCAAGCTCCGCCCTTCCGAGGATTACCCCAAGCATGTTATTAAAATCGTGAGCTATGCCTCCCGCTAGTCTTCCGACAGATTCCATCTTCTGGGCCTGTATGAGTTGGGCCTCAAGCCTCTTTCTTTCTTCATCCGCCTCTTTCATGGCTGTGATGTCACGGGTAACCGAAATGATATGAGGCACCTTGCCAAGGAATATTACTCTTGAGGAAATAAGACCAGTCCCTACAGTTCCGTCCCTTCTTCTGAAAACCGCCTCAAGATTCTCGCAGAAGCCTTTTCTGGTAAGCTCTTTTATCATCTTGTCTCTATCCTCGGGGTTGGCCCATATTTCAAGCTCAAAAGATGTCTTTCCGATTACCTCCTCCCTTCTGTATCCGGAAAGCTTTGAAAAGCCTTCGTTTATGTCCACCCACATGGCATCCTGCATCCGACCAAGGATTATGGCATCGGGACTGGAATAAAAAGTGAGCTTGAAGCGCTCTTCACTCTCCTTTAGGGCCCTCTCGGCCTGTTTCTGCTCGGTTATGTCGCGGATGCATTCAATGGCGCCTATGACTTCGCCTTTTCTGTCATATAGCGGGCAGGCGATGTTCAGATAACAGTTGCCACCGTAAAGATGGGTATAAGGAGGTGTCTCCGAGATGAGGGTTTCACCCTCCCGTCTCACATATTCATACTTGGATAAGATATCGAGATCGGAATTATTGACAAGATCAATAAGAACAGGTCTTTTCACGTTGTAGAAGGCAAGAGAGTATTCGAGGTCCCCTTTACCCAGCATATCTTCAGCCTTGATCCTGGTCAGGCGCTCCATGGCCCTGTTCCAGGCTATGACTACCCCCTGCCGGTCAATGACAAAAGTAGCGTCTGGGAGAAAGTCAATGATCTGCTGAAGAAGGACACGAGCTTGGGCATCTCCCCCTTCGCTCATGATCCTTACCCCTGTTTGGGAACTTTCAATTACTCTCGATTGATTTCCACATTTGAGTTCATCATCTTCTTCCATAACATCACTTCTCCAAAGAACTAAATAACATGTGCAAATCCCGGCTTATCCTAAAGAAAGCTCGATCGGATGAATTATCCCGTCTCTATCAGTGTCGGTTCAAGGTCACCGAAGGCCGAATCATACGGGCTTATCAGACCGTTGAAAAAGGCGTAACGAATATAACTCAAAAACAAAATGATTATAATCTCATGTCTCAAGGCAAATCAACCATTAAGGCCTCAGTCAGCGCTTCAATGTGTTCTCGCTTCCAGGTGGAGATTCTTCTTTGCATCTCAAATAGGTCATTGCCTACATAGAATTGACCTTATACCTTTGCACCCTCCGTCAACAAGATCAGTTGATTAGCATGTGAACTGGAATGAGTCTGAAGGGGCAAATGGGGTCCTTTCCATGGAGGGTGTTTCTTTAAAGCAGCCTTGTAAAGCCGTCAGAGCGTCTCTATATTGCCTCGAGCATGGCTGCTAGTTAGTGTCCATCCGGAAATGGCTATTTTCACCGATTTCGGCGTTGGGCTCAAATTTTAATCCTCGAAATACGTCAATGTATTCCGGTGGTTAAAATTATCGCCCGCCTTGAACTCGACGAAACTATCTCATTTCCGGATGGACACTAGTTATGGCTGGCGCTAGTTTATTTTTCTGAAATAGCTGAAAGATGATGCCAATTAGAAAACACAAAAAGCAAGTAAGGCCGGGAACCCTGGTTGGCTCTGATCTCCCAAAGTTTCATGCTGCCAGGGCCTGGGCGATTTTTGCGGTTGCGGCAAGCGGCTTTCTCCTTTCCATGTTTTTCAGGGTCTCAACCGCCGTCATAAGCCCATCTCTTGCGAGGGATCTGACTCTTACCAGTGATCAGTTAGGAGAACTATCAGCTGCGTTCTTTTACGCCTTTGCCCTGTTTCAGATACCAGCCGGCATTGCGCTTGACAGGATCGGCCCTCGTCGCACCATGGGCCTTCTTGGGCTCACCGGATCGGCCGGTGCAGCGGCATTTGCCATGGCTGAGGGTTTCTCCGGCGCCTTCACCGGCCGAATTCTTCTAGGCGTAGGCATGAGCTGCAACCTGATGGGAGCCCTGACCCTTTTTTCAGTCTGGTTTCCGATAAACCGCTTCGCTTTTCTAAGCGGAATTGTAGTAGCGATAGGCATGTTAGGGAGCATGCTCGGGGCAACTCCCCTCGCTGCAATTTCCCTGGCAATCGGCTGGCGGGCGGCATTTTTTGTATTTGCCGCCGTAAACACTTTACAGGCAGTCCTCCTTTTCCTGGTTGCGCGTGACAGGCCGGCGGGAATGCCCGCAGCCGCAAGAATGAAAAATCCTTTCAGGGGAATCAGCAAGGTGTTTCTCTCTTACAACTACTGGGCCATGAGCGCTGTGGGGTTCTTCAGATACGGTTTTTTCGCGGCAATACAGAGCCTGTGGGCAGGACCTTTTCTCATGCAGGGGCTTGGAATGGACGCAATATCGGCAGGTAATGTTCTCATTACTTTAAGCCTTGGATTCATTGCGGGACTGCCGGTCTCAGGGATTTTGAGCGACAGGATTCTTAAATCCCGCAAGAATGTGATCCTGCCATCCCTCCTGGCTCTTTTCCTGATAATAATTTCTTTTCTTGCCTGGGATAAAAATACCGCGATCTGGCTGATACACGCCACGTTCTTCCTGTTAGGATTTGCCGCTGCCCCCGGTCAGATAATATTCGCGCACATAAAGGAGCTGGTTCCCGAGGAGATGAGTTCCACCTCCATGACCGGTGTCAACCTGTTCACCATGCTCGGCGCCGGATTCCTTACCCAGGTCCTGGGTACGCTGGTAGAGGGCGATCCTTCATCCATAACAGATCCCTCAGGTTTTCGTTTCATCTGGTACGGGGGAGCTGCCTCTCTCCTGGCTGCTTCCGCTCTTTATGTCAAGGTACCCGACAGCAAAGCACTCAAGCGGAAATCAAGCTGAAACACGGCTTTTCATGCACAAGAAGTAAATCATATTTTAATCCAACTGCAACTTCAATGAGTTAAGGTTTAGGATATTTTGTCAGAAAAAGAGGCAAATAAATATTATTTCTTTTTCTTGCATTTCTTGTATTGATGGCGTAATATGCTCCTTTGAAAAATGCCGGTTCGATATTTTCGGGTGTTCGAGAGGCCCGCCTTTCCTTGAAAGATGGCATTCTTGGATGGCTCTTAAGTAACGTACCGCGGCAGATGTTAACGTTTAGCTGAGAGAGAGGAGCCTTAGGAAATGGCGGAAGGAAAAGTGAAATGGTTTAACGCGAGCAAGGGTTACGGTTTCATTCAGGCCGACAGCGGGAAGGACATCTTCGTGCATCATTCGGCGATTGAGGGAGAGGGATTCCGTACCCTCGAAGAGGGCCAGAGGGTCAGCTTCGAAGAGGAGATGGGAAAGAAAGGACCTGCGGCGGTAAAAGTAAAGAAGCTTTCATAGAAAAACACTCCAGACGGCCGCGGCTATGGCTCCGGCCGTCTCAAACACAATCGAAATTGTTTTTATACGAAAATCGGTGGTCATAGAAGCGTAGGCCTCTATCCAGCCCTTGGTACCTGGATTCCGGATTGAGTCCGGAATGACATGCAGCATTTTCATGTTTCGTTATGCCCCTTTCAAGGCATGGCGGTTAGAGTCTAAGTGGAATTAAAAAAGGGATGCCGGGGAATTCCAAGTCCCTTGCCTCCTTCTTAGTTTCCTGGTTAGCTTCCAAGCCTTAGAGCAAAGACCTCCAAACTATATTTTATCAATCTAATGTTGAGGCGGGCGCCTGCGGGTGTTTTGCCGAATGTCCGCCCTGTAGAATGACCTGTAAGTCTGCGGTGGCATTTTATTCCGATCTTCGGGGAGATCATATATGGAGACGCGAAAAGATCTTAGGAACCTTGCTATAGTTGCCCATGTTGATCACGGCAAGACCACCCTGGTGGATGCGATGCTCTGGCAGAGCGGAGTATTCAGAGATAACGAGCAGGTGGTCGAAAGAGTTATGGACAGCCTTGATCTTGAAAGGGAAAAGGGCATCACCATCATGGCCAAGAATACGGCCATCGTCTATCGGGGAGTGAAGATCAATATCGTTGATACCCCTGGCCACGCGGATTTCGGTGGCGAGGTGGAGCGCACCCTGAATATGGTGGACGGCATCATGCTCCTGGTGGATGCAACCGAGGGTCCCCTGCCCCAGACAAGATTCGTGCTGGGTAAGGCCCTGGCCAAGGGCCTTCCACCGATAGTGGTGATAAACAAGATAGACAGGCCTGACAGGCGAATCCAGGAGGTCTTAAACGAAATCTATGATCTTTTTATTGACCTGGACGCCTCCGAGGATCAGCTTGGGTTCCCGATCCTCTATACGAACGCGAAAGCAGGTATTGCTCTAGCGGACCCGGACGGCAAGGGAAACGGCCTGATACCGCTTTTCGACGCGATACTGGAACATATCCCTGCGCCCGCATTTGATCCAGCCTTCCCTCTTCAAATGCTTGTCACTACGCTTCAACACAGTGATTATGTTGGAAGGATAGCAGTCGGGAAGGTGATGAACGGGATACTTCAACGGGGCCGAGAAGTATTGATGCTCAAGCCTGACGGCACAAGGAAAAAAGCCCTCTTGAGCATGGTCTATAGCTATGAGGGCCTTGAGCGCGTTGAGAAAGATGAGGTCGGAGCAGGCGATATAGCCGCAGTGGCTGGTGTTGAGGGAATTTATATCGGAGATACCCTGGCAGACCCGCTCGATCCAAGACCGCTTCCGGTCATAACCGTGGAGGAGCCGACCATATCCATGGTATTCTCAGTCAATAGCTCGCCTCTGGCCGGCAAGGAAGGCACTTATCTTACCTCGCGCCACATCAAGGAGCGGCTTGAAAAGGAGCTGCTCTATAACGTCAGCATAAGGATGGAGCAGGCCGAAAACAGGGACTCCTTCAGGGTCAGCGCAAGAGGCGAACTGCAGCTCGCGGTACTGGTTGAAACCATGAGAAGGGAGGGTTTTGAGCTTTCTCTTTCAAAGCCCTCCATCATCACAAAGACTGTGGACGGTGTGGTCACAGAACCAAGGGAGCTTGTTGTGATTGATGTGCCGGAGGGCTTCGTAGGGATAGTTACCGAGATGCTCAGCTCCCGCCGGGGGGTCATGACCCGGATGATCAATAACGGCTACGGCAGGGTCCGCATGGATTTTGAAATCCCCTCCAGATCTCTTATAGGATTCCGGAGCCGCTTCTTGACCGAGACCAGGGGCACAGGAGTACTCAACGCAACCGTTTCCGGCCGCATGAAATTTGCGGGAGAGATATCAGGGAGGCCAAACGGGGTATTGGTTTCCGACCGATCCGGCAAGGCGGTCACCTATGCCATCTTTCACCTTCAGCCCAGGGGAACCATCTTCGTTAAACCTAATGATCCGGTTTATCCCGGAATGATCGTTGGGGAGAACTCCCGCTTAAACGACATCCGGGTAAACATCACAAAGGAAAAACACCTTACAAACATAAGGGCCGCAGGCTCCGATGAGGCCCTTAGGCTGATACCTCCGCGCCAGTTCACCCTTGAGCAGGCGATGGAATACATAGCCGACGACGAACTGGTGGAGGTAACCCCAAAATCCATAAGGCTCAGGAAAAAATAGTCCTATCTGCCTTTTTTCTGGAGGATGGCCCCTCCTCCAAGTTCTCCCATGCCGGCCTTTTCAAGATCGGTCCAGAGGGTGCCTTCCCCCGCATGGATAAGATTTACCTTTATCTCAGGATTCAATCTTCCTGCAAATTCCCAGAGGGAAAAGGCCTGAGGGTCACCAAGGGCCTCTGCCCTTAAGATAAAGCCCTTCGCCTTTTCGCCCTCCACCTTTTTTACCACCTCTGCCCGGGCTTTGCCGATTTTCATGGTTTTCTCGGCCCTTATGGCGGCGGCCCCCTTCTCTATCTCCGAAACCTTTTTAAGTGTCTCGCCAGCTATCTCGGCAACGCTTTTTTCCTGCTCAGCCATAATAACGGCCTTGAGGCGCTCGGTCTGCTGGGCCACCTCCTGACCCTTCTGTTGTATCAGGCTGATTTCGGTATTGAGCTGGGCCTGCTTTCTCGCCGTATTCTGTTTCTCCTGATTTGTGAGATCTTCTTCCTGGGCTATACTTGCCTGCTGGATGGGCTCAAGTATCTGCATAGGAACGTTCACGTGCCTTATGAGCGCGTTGTGGATTACGATCTGCCTTTCCGCCAGCGTCTTGGCAAGCGTTTCCTTTAAGTCCACCTGAAACTTTTCTCTCCCCTCCCCCACGATAAAATCAGTAGCCCTGTAGGCCGAACCCTTGAGACGGGAGACGCTCAGTATCTGAGGCATGATGATCTTGTCAACCACAGCGGGAAGGTCTCCGAATTGTCTGAATATCCAGGCTATAGATTCAGGCTTCAGCTCAAATTCAACCGTCATATCAAGGCTGATTTCAAATCCGTCTCGCGAAGGAAATGTAACGAACTGATCCAGGACAAATCCTGGAACAGGCGCTCCGGCTCCGGCAAGAGGTTTGGGAGGAGGGAGTCCCTTCCCGGGAGGAAGCTTCTTCAATAGCGCAGGTGAAGGCTGCTGCTCGACCATCCCGGGCCTTGCCTTTTCAAGATAGTCCCTCCTTCTCTCCTGCTGCTCTTTCAGGGCTTGCTGCTGCAATGCGCCTACTGCAACATTAGCCTGCTGCTGGAGAGCGACCTTTTTTGTAACAACTGCACTCCCCTCTTTCCCCAGAAGCGAAACCTGGTTTACCCCTATCTCAAGGACATCAATCCTGAACTCCTTGGGGTTTGCATAGTAAAGACCCGGCTGAAGGATGTCTGCCCTTACCCCCTTCTGCCCTTTTCCGGCAAATTCCCCCTCCCGTGCCTGGCTTCCCGATAGAGAGGTGACCACACCCACATAGCCGATAGGGATGCTTATCGCATCCAAGAGATCTATCTGATAACCATAGGGGTTAAGGCGGTAACGCCCTGCGCCCAAAAGCCTTCTCCAGATACCTTTCTGTCCCGGCTCAGCTAGAAAATCCTCCTGGGGAAGCTCCTTACCTATCTTGGAGGTCACCAGTCCGATCTTGCCCGGCGGGACTGTGACGGCAGATCTCATCTCAACATCATAGAGGAATGGGTCCCTGAAGTGGCGGCCCTCGCCAAGTACATCTTCCTGGATGCCCTTTTGCCCTTTCTTTGCCAGAATCTGGCCCGGGGGAAGGCCCTGGCCGGTTTTTGCTATCACTATGGCCATCCTGCCCGGGGCCACGTAGAATCGGCAAAAAAACCATTGGTAGGCGCCCCAGAGGAGGCCCAGAATCAACACTATACTCAAGAAAGCGGAAACGGACTTTTTCATGGTCTGCCTCCCTGCCCTGATGACGAAGTCGCCTTCGCATCCCCTGGGGGCTTTCCGGTCCCCTGATCCCTGAAGGCCTCGAAAACCCCGCCCAGTGTATCGGAGCGATCCGTTGTAATAAGCGACCCGATCCTTGGGGCAAGATTTGTATAAAGCGTGTATCTGGCAAGCCCCATGCCTCCTCCGAACGCGGAGGCCTTCTCTTTAAGCACCTGGGCCTGGGCCTCGTTCTGCATCCGGATCACCTCCGCGTCGGCTCCTGCCGTAAGGAGAATGGACTGAACCTGAAAAGATGCCGCGTCATTTTCAAGTTTTGCAACCTCAAGCTCCTTCATCCCGGCAGTTATCTTTACGTCCTGTTCCTGCCTTGCCAGTATCACGGCCTTTATTTTCCTGGTCTCGGCTTCCACCTTTTCCTTGTTCTGCTGTGCCAGCATCTCCTGGCGGGTAAGTTCGGCCTTGCTTCTTGCCTGTTCTATCTGCCGGTCGTACATCTTCGAGGTCTGCACCGCAACCTCCCGATCCCTTATGATGCGGGCTATTTCATCCGGAGGAGAGATATTTCGAATGAGAACCGACCTTATATTGACCCCCCAGTCACTGCTTCGGTCTTTCAGATGCTGCTCGAGATTGTTCTGGAACTGCTGTCTGGTCTCACCTACAATATAGGCTATCGCCGGATTTTTACTTCCCTCTATGCGGCTGAAACCCCTTGCCCTCGGAAGAATAACCTTCTTCAAGATATCCTCCATGTCTCCCACCTTGTGGGTGAGAAGCGCCGCATGTTCCCTTCCGATAGAATATTCAATCGTTCCTTCCACTGTTACATTAAAGCCGTCCAGAGTAAGGAAGTTAATGGCATCATCCCCGCTCATCTCAAATCTCTGGCTCTGGAGGGTCATCTCCACAACCGAATACATGTAGGGATTGAGATAATAGGTGCCGGGATCGAGGACGTCTGTCACCACCCCTTTCATACCTCTTTCAACCATGTATTTATTTCTTTTTTCCTGAGGAAGCTCGGATGTATTGACGTCCTGGCCTATAAGGGAGGTAACTATTCCGACATGGCCCGGTCTCACAGACACCGCGTCGAACATCTGAACCATATAGGCATAAGGGTTTATACGGTATTTCCCGGGTCTAAGGACATCGCCCACTATGCCCTTTGTCTTTGAATCGGCAATGATCAAGCCGGGCAGAAGATCGTCTCCGTAAAGCCTTATGAGCACCCCCAGTTTTCCTGCAGGGATGTCTGTCACCTGCCGTATATGCCAGCCCCAGGTATAGGGATTTCTGAAATAACGACCTTCAGCAAGGACATCCATCTGCACTCCCTTTTGATGGGAATGGTCAGCGACGATCTTGCCCGACGGCAGGTCTTCACCTGCCTTCCTGATAAGCACGGCTATCTCGTCTGAGCCGGGTTCTATCCTGCAGAAGACCCAGAACCAGACACAAAGCACCACAAGGATAAATGGCACAATGAGCCAACCAGGCGGTTTAGGGGTAGGAATCTTTTTTATTCGGCGCTCTGAGGCGCCTTTTTTCTGGATTGACACTATGCGGCTTTCTTCGCCTTCCTGATCCGGGGGCATGCCTTGCTACCTCCTTCCTGCCATTGCGCGGCAGCCTTCACTGGCAGCCGCAAGTTGACGATGAAAGTGACTTTTCGCCCTCCATGTTAACTCGTTTCGCCCGCAAAAAGCAAGTCAGTTTAGCCGGAGTAGCAATTCTGCGCTACCTGCCTTGAGCAAACTTCTCTCTGCCGAAAGCCTGAAATCAGCCTCTTCCGGCCCCCTCAGAAAGCACTGCATAGCGTTATTAGACCATTACGGCGAAAAAGCCTCTTTTTTCGTCTTGACAAGCAAGAGGTATCCGTGTAAGGAAGTCCTGCAATGCGATAAGAAATCGCAAGCTTTTAGAAAATCCTGATTTAATCAAAGCCACGAAGGCTTCAAGGGCTTAAGCCCCTAAGAGCTTTCGTGGCTTTTTTGTGATGGAGGCGGTCCGTTTAGCAGGCAAGCACCGCAGACCGCCTCCATTTTTTGGATGCACCCTGTTTCGGGCACCCGACATCGAGGATAACCTGCCGTCGTCCTCCAGTCAACTCCCGGCAGGAGGCGATCACATACGGCGCTATTCTCCGCCTTATGCGGAGGCGATTATCAGAGCGAATAAGGGAGGAATGAGAGATGAAGATGCGGATAACTGGAGTTAGAAGGTGGGCGCCGGCTGCGGCCATTGCGGCATATCTTTTCACGCCGCCTCCGACCTGGGCAGAGGAACAGCAAGCCTTCAAACTTGAACCGGTGGTGGTGACTGCCACCAAGACTGAAGCAAAGGCGGATACAATCCCATTTACTACTCACAGCGTGGATAGAGAGACACTGGACGCACAGCCCAGTTTTTTTATGAATAATGTGGGAGAACTCATAAGGGATCTGCCCGGCGTGCATGTGGGCCAATACTACCCTTGGGGGCCTCCCTGGATACATCTCAGAGGCACAGGCTATTTCATAGGCAGAACAGTTTATCTTGTGGACGGTCTTCCCACATGGTCTTTCATGTCAACCACACTGAATCCCAACGACATAGCGCGTGTTGACGTCGTGCTTGGGCCGTCTTCGGCTCTTTACGGGGCAAACGCCTCAGGAGGAGCTGTAAATTTCATCACCCGATCAGGCACAAAAGGCATGGGTGCAAAGGGTCAGATCGCCTACGGCTCCAACAATACTATACGGCCCCATGTCAGCGTTGGAGACGCCGTGGACAACTGGCGCTACTATCTCTCCTACTCGGGTGACTACTCCGATGGCTACAAGATGAAGCCAGTGGAGGATGCCCTTCAGCTCTGGAGCCTGGGAAAGAAGCAATATCTGAAAGAGGCCTCCCTGGAGGACAATAGATATGAATCATCATACGCAAGCGGCAAGGCGGACTGGGCTAACGAACACGGGACAAAATTTTCCGTCGCAGTCAACTACGCCCAGAGATACCTCTACGGCGGGCAGACCAATCTCATTCTGGACGACAATGGCGCTCAGACCATAAGCACCATCAAAGCCGAAACCCCGATTGGCAGCATCGGAAAACTGAAGTTCTCAGGCGCCTTCCAGTATTACGACCACCCGCAGCAATATACAAAGGGCCTGAGCCTCTCAGGGGGAAATGTTGTTCTTGATTCAACAATAACTCAAAGGCGTGAGTGGGAGGTGAAACGACTCCCGGCTGAGCTTCAGACAGACTGGTATCTGGGGTCAAACAATACCCTTACCGCCGGGGTATTCTGGAGCCGGGAAGATGAGACCCGGGATGATTCTTTTCTCCTCTCAGGCAAAAAAAGCCTTTTCAAGGTCACTACCGACCAGACCGCTTTCTATCTTCAGGATCAGATGCTGTTTCTAGATGACAGGCTTTCTCTCGTAACAGGGGTCCGTTACGACCGCTGGCAATACAAAGATATTTTTGACACCAGCTCAAACCCGCAAACACCTGAGGATGTTTCCAAAGAGACCTGGACTTACCGAGGCGGGGCCAAATACCGCTTTAACGAAAACCTCGCGGTACGATCATCCATCGGTACAGCTTACTGGCCAGGACTGCCTCTCTGGTTTTTCCAGAACATAACCAGCGGCAACACCTGGAGAGAGGCCAATCCCAATCTGGAGCCGGAGGAGACCTGGATGGTAGATCTGGGCTTTGAAGTTGATCTGCCCAGGTTCGGCACGTTTATCGGCATAACAGGCTATTACGGAAAGATTGATGAAGTGGTATCCTACCGCTATGATGAAAACCCGGCAGTGCCGGGAGGCAGCATCGCTAGAACCCAGAACCTTGGCGGGGCGGAGATATACGGTGTCGAGACATCACTAAAGCAGCGGATAATTGACAAGCTCTGGTTAATGGGCTCCTTAACCCTCAACCACTCTGAGGTCATCGACGACCCGGTTAACGGAGGCCACCAGCTCAGAAACGCCCCCGATTACTGGGGGAGCCTGGGCCTGAGGTATCTCAATGCCGATATCCTAAACGCCGATCTCCTCTTCAGATTCTCGGATGAAAGATACTATGACGATAAAAACACGGAACTTCCCTTCTTCCACATGCGAGCATACGAGACCCTCGATCTCAGGGTATGGCGTGACTGGAGGCTTGCAGACAAATGGATAATGACGACCAGCATCTCAGGAGTGAATCTCTTTGACAAGTATTACGAAACGGAAATCGTTTACGTCAATCCCGGCCGCTATATCGAAGGGATGGTCGGGTTCAGATATCTCTTCTAGGAAGACCTTTACCGGTCGCCCTGTCGTGCGGTTCCTCAAGGCTGCGGCTCTGGCCGCGGCCTTGTTTTTCTGCGCATCCGACCTATCCGCGCAACAATACCTCTCCGCATCCGAAAAGAGCTTCGTAATCGGGGTGGGAAGGGACTTCTACGAAGGAAGCGACAGCAGGGGCTATCTCCACGGCTCGACAGGCATGTGGGAGGCCCTGACCTACCTTGATGAAACAATGACGCCTGTCCCCTGGCTTGCTGAGTCTTGGGAGTCGCAGGATTCAAACCAAAGGTGGGTCTTCAGGCTCAGGGACAAGATCCTTTTCCACGACGGCTCCCGGCTTTCAGCCGGAGACGTGGTTGAGAGCATGAAGCGTATTATGAAAAACCCCAGGTATGACCCGGCAGGGAGCCTTTCGTATGTTGAATCGGTTAAGACCTACGGTGACCGCGGGGTTGCCTTCACCCTTTCAAGGCCCCTCCCCCATTTTCCCAAGCTTGTCGCATACTACGGAAGCCCCGTGTTCAAGCCGGAGTGTTTTGATGATATGGGGCGTATAAAGGAGCCTGTAGCAACCGGCCCTTACAGGCTGAAGAAGGTCTTGCAGGGCTCCCGGCTTTCCCTTGCAGCCTTCAATGGCCATTGGAACGGGGTCCCGCCCTATGAAGAACTCGTTTTCATGTCCATCCCCGATGCCCAGACAAGGGCCATGGCACTCATCGCCGGGCAGATCGAAGCAGTCGCGGACGTGGGAGGCATCCTTCCCGAGCAGGAAAAGCCCCTTCAGAGGAATCCAAATTTACTACTCAAGAAAACGGAGGTTGCGACCACGCATCTCCTCGTGTTCAACTGCGCAAGGCCCCCCTTTTCCTCCACTGAGACGAGGCTCTGGGTGTCCGGCGTAATTGACAGGGGAAAACTCCTTGATGTCTTTGCCAAGGAAGCAGGCGTTGCAGCAGCCGACCCCTATACCCCCATGGCAAAGGAGTACGCCTTCGGGCTCATAAAGCCTTCGAGACATCCAATGCCCTCTGAGATAAGGAACTACAAACAGAAAATAACGATCATCCTCCACGGCGCCACTCTTCAAAGATGGCCCTACAAGGATATCGCGCAGGCCCTCCAGGCCCTGTTGCAGGTCCACGGCCTCAAAGTCGAGATACGCATCATGGAGCAGGGGAGTTTCCACGATTCCATAAAGGCAGGCCGATTCGACGTGGCTCTTCAACCCTACACCCTCATGACGGGTGACCCGGATTTCTTCTATTCCTACTGGATGCTTTCGGATGCTCCAAGAAACTGCGGCTGGCGAAACCCCGATGCGGACAGGCTCATCAATGAGGCAAGGCATGAAGCGGACGGCCAAAGACGAAAAGACCTATACAGAAAACTTCAGGAGATGCTCAATCAATATCTCCCGCTTCTTCCCCTTTATCACGATGTGGCCCTCTACGCCCACAGAAAGGAAGTCCGATGTTTTCAAATGGACCATTTCTTCAAACCTGTCTTGAAGGTGAAGGGCTGTGAATAGAACACTCTTTGCCGACATCCTGGACATACACTCATGGGAGAGGGCCTGGGCCGAGGCCCGATCAGGCTTCCCGCTAGCCCTAAGCCAAAAGACCGCCCCTGATAGATGGCTGGCCTTCTTTGAAGCAATAAGCGATTCCTACCACGCCACGTGGGGGGATCAGGGAGGTCTGGGGCCCAATCTGGCCGATTTCCTTTTTTCAGAGGGCATTACCTTCCAATCGGCGCTTGTGCTGGACGCGGGATCCGGTCCGGGGACCCTTGCCATACCTCTTGCAGAGAGGGGCGCAAGGGTCACGGCCCTTGATTACGCGGATGGGATGCTGCGGGCACTCTCCGCCAGGGCGGCTGATATAAATATTGATACTATTGAGACCGTCTGTGTCCCCTTTTTTGAATTCAGACCTGCCGTTAAGTATGACCTGGTACTCTCCTGCTTTTTCCCGGCGGCGTTTTCCCCTGAAGGCATACGCCGGATGGAGTCCCTGAGCCTCGGCCATTGCGCCCTGGTTCTGGGCGCCTTCGGCGAACAGATACCCTTCCGGAAGGCCCTCTGGAGGGAAATCATGGGCCATGATCCCCCATCAGGGGCGTTTCATCTCATATACGCCTACGGGTTTCTTTTCTCCGCAAAAAGGGCGCCTAACGTAAAACACCTTTCCTGGCCATATACCTTCAGAAGGCCCCTTGAGGAAACCGAGGCCTTTTTCAGAAGGTATTTCCAAATATTCGACAAGAAAGGCCAGACGGTTGAAAAGCTCATCAGAAGGGTGCTAAAGGACTTTGTCAAAGACGGTTTCGTCACATGCGAAGCCGAGGTGAAGATAGCCGTGATATGGTGGAAGGCGGGACGCAGGTGACGATCGCACCTTCGCTGAGCGCCGCTGTGGGGTTTCTTTTCCGACGTCTTTTCCGGTTCACCTCAGTCCTTTTGGGCATAGCCCTTATTACATTTTCACTCCTCGACCTCGCACCCGGGGATCCCGCGGAGCTTGTACTCCTTGCGAGGACCGAATCTCCCACCCCTGAAAAGATTGAGGCCGTGAGAAAGGACCTGGGGCTTGATGTCCCCTTTTTCTCCCGCTTTACAAACTGGGCGTTCTCGGCCTTGAAGGGCGATCTGGGAAGGTCCTTCAGGACAGGAGACGCCGTGGCAAGGGAGATCTCGGCAAGACTGCCGGTCACCCTCACGCTTGCGGCCTTAACCATGGTTTTCGTCATGGTTATTTCCACAGTTACGGGTCTGGTTTCAGGCCTAATGCACGGTGGCGCCCTGGACAGGGGCATGAGGGCATGGGCGGTCTTGAGCATCTCCATGCCGGATTTCGTTCTGGGCATCAGCCTGATCTTCCTTTTCAGCCTTAAGATAGAACTTTTTCCGGTAGTCGGCCTGAGTGGAATGCATTCCTATGCGCTTCCGGTCTTTACGCTTGGTCTTTCAATCGCGGCGGTGCACGGGCAGGTCCTCCGCGCGGGGGTCATGGAGGTTCTCAATACGGATTATGTGCGTTTTGCCTATGCAAAGGGTCTGGGACCCTGGGCGGTCATAAGGAGGCATGTGGCAAAAAACGCGCTTCTCCCTGTTGTGATCCTGTGGGGCATGTCCCTGGGCCATTTGTTGGGAGGAGCTGTCATTGTCGAGAATGTCTTTTCCCTTCCCGGAGTCGGAACCCTGCTGGTTGAATCCGCACTTCAAAGGGATATCCCCATGGTCCAGGGAATCGTTCTTTTCACAGCCCTTTCCTTTGTGATCGTAAACCGGCTTGTTGATGCTATCATGCGGTTCTTTGTCCCATCGCTTATCTCTCAATCGGGTGAAGGGCGATGAAAGGAGGATGGGCAAGCATTCCGGCAAGGCACCTCCTGTTAGCCCTGGCCTTCCTGATCCTAGTGCTTGGCGTCCCTCTTCTTGCGCCAAATGATCCCTTTGAGATGGATCTGGACAACCGCATTCAGCCGCCCTCCCTGCGATTTCCCATGGGAACGGACAGCCTTGGGCGCTGCGTGCTGTCCCGGACCCTCTACGGAGGGGCTGTGTCCGTGGGCCTTGCTCTTGCGGCGACACTCTCCTCAGCAGCCCTGGGCATGGGACTTGGTCTTTGCTCCTCCTCAGCGGGAGCAGTCACGCGAGCTGTCGCCATGTGGATGATTGACGTGATGCTTGCATTTCCTTTCCTCATCCTTGCCGTGGTGATAGCCGGGCTTCTCGGAGGTTCCATGCTCACGACATGGCTTGGACTTACCGCGGCGGGGTTTGTATGGTGGGCTAGGTTCTCATCCGACCTTTTCATAAGGGCGGGAGAGTCTGATTTTGTAAAGGCAGCGAGGGCAATGGGTATCCCTGCCCTGCGCCTGGCTGGAAGATATCTCCTGCCGCAGGTGATGCCGCATGCGACAGTGGCGCTGTTGCTCCAGATGGCCGCAATGGTCACAGCCGTCTCAGGCCTAAGTTACCTCGGTTTCGGAGCCCAGCCCCCCACGCCGGAATGGGGCACCATGCTCAAAGACGCGCAAATCTACATGATTGATTACCCATGGCTCATGATAGGGCCGGGCCTTGCCATAACCGTCTGTGTGGCGGCATTCACGGCCGTAGGTGAAGCCCTCAGAAGGCGCTTTGCCCTCAAGCCTCTGAACAGGTGGTAAGATGAACTCCATCGCTATCGAATCCCTCGCAATCGAAACCCCCGGCTCAGATACACGTATAGTTGAAGGGCTTTCTTTTGCCATACCGCAGGGAAGAAGCCTCGGGCTTGTGGGTGAAAGCGGAACAGGAAAGACCCTTACGGCCCTAGCCCTTTGCGGCCTATTGCCTGAGCCATTGCGGCTTGTGTGCAGCGGCATCAGTATCAACGGTAAGAAACTTGAATGGGATAACAGGCTGTCCTGGCGGGGTGTGAGGGGGAAAGGCGTCTTCATGATATTTCAGAGCGCATCCCTTGCCCTTGATCCAACAATGCGAATTGGTGCCCAGATCGCGGAGACGCTCCATGAGACAAAGGGCCTGAAGCGGAAAACGGCGCGGGCCAGGACCGCCCGACTGCTTGAAAGGGTGGGCCTGGGCCCTGAGACAGAAAAGTGCCTCCCCTTCCAACTGAGCGGCGGGATGAGGCAAAGGGTTCAGATAGCGATCGCCATGGCCCTTGAGCCCTCTGTCCTTATCGCGGATGAACCAACAACCGGGCTTGATCCCTTAATCCAGATTCAGATCCTCGGTCTCCTGGATAATCTGAGTAGGAGTTTCGGGACATCCCTTCTCATCATATCCCATGATCTGAGGGTGATTGCGTGAATGGCGGATTCCGTCTGCGTGATGCACAAGGGAAGAATGGTTGAAAGCGGGACGGTTGAGGAGGTATTCCGAACTCCTCGCTCTCCATATACGAAACTGCTGATCGAATCCGTTCTCAGGCAGGAGGGCATCGGATGACCGCCCCCTTTCTCGAAGCAAGCGGCATTTCAAAACGCTATATAAGACCTTCAGGTGACATTGTCGCGCTTGACGGCATTGATATATCCCTGGGGCGCGGGGAGTCAATCGGCATAGCAGGCCCGAGCGGCGCGGGGAAGAGCACCCTGGCAAGAATACTTTGCGGCATGGAGTCTCCCACAGAAGGCAGCATCAGCCTTGAAGGAAGGGATATTCAAAGGGATAAGTCCCTTAGAAGACGCATCCAGATGATATGGCAGGATCCCGCAGCATCACTCAATCCCTACATGACCGTCGCCCAACTGATATCAGAGCCCATGGAGGTATTCAATACAGCAGGCAGGGACAGGCTAAAGGAAAGGCTTGATGAATTGTCGGGCCGGGTTGGTATCCCAAAGAGGCTTCTTTCCATGAAGCCCCACGAACTGAGCGGCGGCCAGTGCGCCAGGACCGCCGCGGCAAGGGCCCTTGCAGCAGATCCCATCGCGCTTGTCTGCGATGAGTCATTCTCAAGCCTAGATATCCCCTCCCAGGCCGAACTCATGGAGGTCCTCGAAGGCCTGCGGGACAGCCTCAATCTCTCCCTTGTCATAATCTCCCACGACCTCTTTCCGATGATGCGGATGTGCAGCAGGATCGAGGTTATACGAAACGGTAGGATCGAGGAGACAGGGAAGACGGGCGAGATCCTTTCAGCACCTCAAAGCCCCTGGACGAGACAACTGGTCTCAAGCCTTCTGCCCTGGCCGTTTGATCCTCAAAGGAAGGCCGGATATCATCCCGGCGGGTCGTGAATGCAGCGGACATACCTCAGTTACCAGCGGCGCCTCCCACATAGATGTTCTTAAGAACCACGGTGCCTTTGGTTATGGACATGGTTTGAACGCCCGAACCCATGGCGCTCCCAAAGTAGTCGGCGTCAAATCCTCCCTCCAGATAGACAGTGATGGACCTGTCAATGAAAAGGCCCTCAGGGAAATAGCCAGCCTGGGCCTGGATGACGTCTTTGTCTATTGCAGCATCATAGGCATCCTGGATAGAAGTCAGGCATTCGTCAGGGGCGTTCAGTATCCGAACCGCTGAATCAGCTCCGCACAATTTCAGGATCACGATATCCCCGTCTCCGCTATGAGCATTAAGGGGCCCTGTCGCATTTACGTTCCATTCGGCATAACTATAGCCGGTCACATAGACTTCGGTCCCTGCGACTGCAATGCCGAAGCCACGGTCTTCAACCCCTGATCCAAAGAAGCTGTGCCACTTATAAGCCCCTTCCGTGTCGAGCTTGAGCGTCACAATGTCCTCTCCGCCGCTATGGGCGTAAAGAGGCCCTGTCGCGTTTACATCCCATGTGCTGCCGCTGTAGCCCGTTACGTAAACATCATCCCCTCTAACCGCGATGCTCATGCCCCAGTCAGCACCATTACTTGATCCGTAGAAGCTGTGCCACTGATAGGCACCCGAATGGTCGAATTTCATAATGACTATGTTGCTAAAGCCGCTATATGGATGAAGAGGTCCTGTCGAGCCTACATTCCATGTGGAGGCGCTACTGCCGGTCACATACACGCCCTCATCCGTAACCGCGATACCAAATCCTAAGTCGTCAGAGGCCGAACCGTAGAATGCGTGCCACTGGTAGGTCGGGTCAATGATGACCGGATATCCAGGATTATATACGCCTAAACCAAAGCCCACGGTTCGATCCGCATAGACCTTGAACCCTACCTCCACAGGCACCCGCTTTTCCCCTATCTGCTGCCAGGCAACCGGCCGGCTCACCGTAAAAGAGCCCCTCCCGGTCGGATGGAAGAAATTAAGCCCTCCGTCTTCCCGGATGCTGAAATCCATATTGTATCTCACCCGGATTTTTCCGGCATCCGCCCCAGGCCGGATCACATAAACACTCTCGGCAACTCCGCCCTTGACTTGCTCGTAATGCAGCGTGATTCCATCCCAGAGTTCCGAATATGTCACCCCGCGAAAGGCCGGAGCGCCCCCGCCGGATTCTGCTTCGTTACCGCCTTTCCAGGAATCCTTACCGGCCACGGGCTCCACCCCGGATCCCCCCACAAACTCCTCGATCAACGCAAATCCAAGCCCGACCCATATAGACCTTGTCAAGGGCAAAGCCGAGGACATGCCCCCCGGCCCTAGACTGCATGATCCTTCCCTCATCTCCTGAAATGGAAACGCCAATGCTCCGATGATCTCTTGGCAGCTCCGCCGCCTCAACCCCGCACACCGCAAAACAGAAAAACAGAAAAAATACACACCCCGGTCCAAAATGAAATCTCAAATTCCTCATGCATTGGTCTCCCTTAACTCTAATCTTTTCAGAATCTCAAATACTTAAGTATCCTACCCTTCACGAAAACCGGAAAACATGCCTAAAAACCGTAAATCTAAAGGGCGTTCCTCGCTCAACCCACTCAAGTATTGATCTCCATCCCCGGAAAATCAGCTCTGCAAACTGCAAGTGCAAAGAGCCCACGCATCTTTATCGCCACTGTATCAGTTTCTTTTCGCCCTCGATGTCGCCTATGATCACAAGCTCCGAGTTCTCCCTGATAGGCTCTCCGGGATCGGGGTTTATCTTCATGGCGCCTTCCGCCTTGATTGCCACAACCGAGCATCCCGTAAGTTCACGGATTCTTGATTGAGCCAGGTTTTTGCCGACAAGGGCCTTTGGCGCCTTCAAACGGAAGACGTTCAGGCCTTCGGCCAGCATGATTATATCTTCGTTCCTGAGGAAATTGAAAATAGCAGTGGCTCCAAGAGTGGGATAGGACATCACGAAATCAGCCCCGGCGCGATGAAGGGTGCTCACGTTCCTCTCAAGATTGGCCCTGCTGAGTATGCGCATATCGGGCCGAAGGCTCCTCAGATACTTCGTAAGATAAATGTTTGTGGCGTCATCGTGTGTTGTAAGAAGAGCCGCAGGAGCGTTTTCAATCCAGGCCTTCTGAAGCGTGCGGATATCGGCGGCGTCCCCGAAGACATAATGCTCCTGTTCCTGAACCCTTCGAGGGTTTTTCTCGATGATCAGATACTCTATATTCCGTTCTTTGAAAAGCTCGGAAATGGTCTGCCCCACCCTGCCTCCTCCGAGTATGAGAACCGGATTCGCGCTGGTTCTGCACACATGGTAAAAGGAATATACATCATCAAAGGCATCCATATTCTTCTTAGATCCGGCAAGTACCAGAACGCTGTTGGCTTCGATAAGGCTTTGCGGGTTCACTGTGGTGAAATGTCCCCTCTCCCAGATCCCCACGACACTCAATCCGAATTCCTCCCGTATTCTGCTTTCCGCAAGCCGTTTCCCCACAAGCGGAGTTCCATAAGCGGATGACTCCGCTATTATCAACTCATCGAACCTGCTTATGACCGTTGAACGGCAGTCCCCCCCGACCGTCCAGGCGGCCAGTGATCGGCCCAGCATGTCGTGGAGTTTTATAACCTTTGTACTCCCCGCCATATAGAGGATGTCTTCGGAATGAGGGGAGTCGGCAGTGGTGATTATGGGTACACGCTCATTGAGTTCCCTTACTGTGAAGGCGATGTTGGTGTTTATCTCATCGGCGTTGGTCGCCACAACAAGCGCCGCGCGCTCAATCCTCACCTTCCGGTATGTTTCAGGATCGTCTATGTCTCCCACCGCTACGCGGATGCCTGAATCGTAAAGCTCCAGGGCCCGTTTGAGATCATCAACGATCAGTACATACTCCAGACCGTGACTTTTCAGCTTCTCGATGAGGGCGGAGGTCACTTGGTCATAAGCGGTAACGATCACATGATCGGCTGTTTCAGGCGGAAGTTCCCTGGGAGCGCGGTTCTTGGCCTCCTCTTCCATCCAAGGGGCGTAAAAAAACTTGATAAATGTAAAGGGGAGAAGGGTAAGAAGATAGATTACCCCTGTAAGGAGAACCATTATAGAAAAGAGACGGCCCAGATCGGTATGAAAGGTAATGTCCCCGAAGCCCAGGGTGGTCATGACAGTAAGGGTCCAGTAAATACCTGTTATCCAGGAATAGCTCTTCCCCTCGAATGCCATGATGGAATGGAACAGCACGCTGTAAAGTGCAATCAGCAGCAGCAGAACCAGTATAAATCTGGAAAGCAGCCGGAAATTTCGTTTTACGCTCTGATGACGCGCAAAGTAGCTTATTATAGAAGGCAAGAACTTCAAGGTCTTTTTCTCATTCCACCAGGTCTGTTCTCCCTGATCTCAAAATCCACCGCAAATCGCCGGTCTGCCTTGTAAAGCAAACAACGGGGCTTAAGGCCCCCTCCGACCTAGAATCTGCAAATATCAACAACGTCCCCAAAATGGCGCATGCCCGAATGGAGCACAACGAAGCATGAAAATAACCCCCACCCCTCCCTCCCCCGTCGAGGGGGAGGGAATAATGAGGCTTCATCCCGACGTTTCTACGGTAAAGGGGGAGGAGGAAAGGGAAGGGCCATTTTCATATAAAAGCTGCACACAGAAACACATTTCATTTAAGAGCCGTGTCTGATGCACTCTCAAGGCATCCCGCGACCAGGCGTGCGAATTCTTCGAAATCGGCCAGATCGCGCTTCAGAACCGAATATACCTGCGAATCTTCAATTCGCGCATAGTTGTGGATTATCAGGTTCCGAAACTGAGCCATCTTCACTAACCTTGAAAGCAAGGAATGCGGGATAAGCCCTTTTTCGGCCAATGACTTAAAGACGTCCCTGTTATCTTCAGGGAACCGGAGGCCTTTTTCCGAAATGATCCGCCTTCCGATGTCCAGGCATGCCTCAATGGCAACCTGCAGAGAACGTTCAACCGCCCGCCGCAATCTGGGGCTTTCCAGATAATCCTGGAGCCGGGGGACGCCTTTCTCCTCACTCTTCAGATACGCAAGTTCGTTTCGAAGCAGTGCGAGCCTTTCAATGATGATTTCATCATCCACCAAGTCTGTTCTCCCTTATTTCCCTCAAAAGGGCCTCGCGAAAAAACCGCCTTGAAGGGCCAAGATCCGCATATATCTTTCCGGCCATTACCTCAAAATCCATCCTCGCCCCGCGGTCGCGCTCATGGAGCAACCTTCCTGTTTTCAGTATCTGATGCGTCAGGACGCACGGAGCATCGTTTAGTATAACCACATCGGTTTCGATACCGGCAAGTAGGCTCATCTCGTCGGCCATTTTGAGGCGCCGGTCCAATCGCGCAGCGGAATCATCCTCTTTCAGGAGCACGGCAATATCGAGATCGCTTTCAGAGCGTTGCCTGCCGGTTGCCTGCGAGCCGAACAAATAGGCGGCAATAATATCCTCCTGCTTGGAAAGATAAGCTGTAAGCTCAGCCTTGTTAAGTTCCTCTTTCATGTCATCCAAACCGGACGGGTGAGACACCTGGCCTCTTTTCTCATCACAAACAGGGGAATGGCCACTATGGGCCATCTCCGGCTTTTTCATTATTGCTCATTTTCTATTATAGCTGATTGGCAGTATAAAACCATTGATAGCCGGAGTCAAATAATGACCCACCCGGCCGACCATATCCGCACCTCCTCAATAGGCCCGCTCCCATGGGTTACGCTTGCAGGCCAGATGAACTATCTTCTTTGCCATTTGAGGGTAGGAATAACCGGCGTATTCGGCTGCGCAGGCCATGCTGGCGTCTTCGCTTATGTCAGGGTTGGGATTGACGTCGAGCACGTAGAAGACCCCATCTCTAAGCCGGACATCCATCCGGGCGTAGTCCCTGCATCCAACAGCCCTGTAGGCGGAGCGGCATCTCGCTTCAAGTTCCTGCAATTGAGAAGCGGTGAGTCGCGACGGAATGGTGGTGCGGATACCTTCATAATGAGGCGAGCCGGGGATGAATTTTGCCTCGTAGGTGCAAAGACGGTCGTGAATATCTGAAAAGGATGAGAAATCAAACTCAGCGGGCGGCAGCATCTCCACATTGCCGTTTCCCCAGAGAGATACGTGAAATTCCAGCCCGTCAATAAAATCCTCCACAAGGGCGGGCACCCCGACCTCCTCAACAAGATAGGATATGCGCTCTGAGAGCTGGCTTTGGTTCATTACCACAGAATCGGACGAGAGCCACTCGCTGCAGTGGCCGAAGGCGGGCTTGACAATGGCGGGAAAGCCGCTCCAGCCGTTTGCCTCAGCAGCGGAGTAAAGGCGCCATTTTGGGCTCGGCACTCCCTCGTGTTCAAGCAGACTCTTCACCCTTCGCTTGTCATAACTCAACTTGATGGTCGAAGCCTTAGACCCGGTGAAAACAAATCCCATCTCCTCCAGGCTGCGGGCTACGATCCACTCGGCATGGCGGAGGCCCGGGATGCCCTCACACCAGTTGAATACGATCCATTTTCGTGGGTCGTAAGAGGAAAGGCCTTCTCGAAATCCAGTGTCGGTTACGGGAAAAAAGTCCACCTGAAAGCCGCATGAAATAAGCGAATCGCAGAGACGCTCATGGGCATTTGATACCTCTTCCTTTTCCTGTTCCGACCAGCTTGAATCCGCATCGTGAAGAAGAAGGACATAGATGTCTGGTTCGGAAGGCAGTGAGGTCACCTCCACCTCCAAAAATGAGATCATCCATTAACGATGGATGCAATGAATCACAACATGGAAATATTGGATCAACAAACGCTGCCTGGGCAGGCTTGTTGGGTATCTCGAAAAGAAACGCCCTATCGTGTCCGGCAGGCGCTCTATCCGGCTGCGGGGCGGCCGGCTCACCGCTGTTGACGGCGGTTGGTTGAATTACCAGGCAGCGCCTGTTCATGAGGCGAAGGGATCGTGCTTGGAAGCATCCCCGGATCACTCAATGTTATCGAAAGCCTATATAGAAACGAAAAAAGACTGTCAACAGAAAAATTGATAAAGTGGGGTAAATACTCAGGTTCAAAGTTCAAGTCTTCAAGGTTAGAGAGCGATGAAGATTGAACGGTATGGGGATATTGAGGCATTGCAACCGGCACGTGAATTGACCCGGAAAGTGTACCGTTTAACAAAGAAGCCAGGATTCACATTCGTGAATTCATCAACTATCTCAAGAAATATGAAAAAGCCAACTAAGCAGGAGGAAAAATAGGAGGGGTTGCTTCCCATCACAGCCTTCCACAGCCCCTGCGTCACCTCCGTCTCCCCTATCCAGTAGTCCTTTGTTATGCGCACACGGTGCTGGGTTTCGTCACTATCTCTTTCCGATTCGCTTGAAGGACTCCCCATCATGAATTCGCCCGCAGGCACACGGATCATGGTGAAGGAGACACCGTTTATGGTAAAGGTCTTTTTGGCCCCGCCGCCCGAGCCCGCGCCTGAATCCGTTAAAGAGCCTGCATCTGTTCCCTCTATCGGCCTCCACTCCAGGTCCAGCCCGATCTTTGGCTGGGAGGCCAAAGATATTGCAGGCAAGACCGTTAGCAACGCCACCAGCAGACCCAGCGACAGAACCGGCATAATTTTAAGTCTTTTCGTCATTCCGCCTCCAAATCTCATTCAAAGATTCCCCCCCCCTACAATTTTAAAAAGAACCCGCAGCCTTTAAATCCCTCAGGAACCAGGGTTAAAGATTTCGCCCAGGGCTTGACGAGCTTCTTGATAAATAAGGTGGGAAAGCCAGAGATAAGACTCCTCAAGGGCATCCAGAGCCTTCTCTGTTTCCTCATGGGAAATATTTCTGCGGGCCGCGTTCCAAAGTATGACTCCCAGGGACCCGTGAACTTCAATCCCAAGAAGGCCTACAAATAGTCGCGTTGCCTAGTCATCAGTCAGAAACCAGTCAGCCTTTATCCTTCGTGCTAATACGATGGCCTCGGATTCTCCGGAATGGAGGTCACCGGATTCACTCCACACAAGGCTGGGCAGGAACAGACTGCCGGTCTGTCTGAGCAAATGCAGACAACGAGCCTCGTATAGATTATCACAGGTCCCGCGTCGCAAACGATTTTTCTCATTCCGGGACATTAACCTCTTTTTTTGCCCATTCGATATCTTCGTGTGCGAATCGTTCCATCAAATCAATCCGATTGCGGCGCACAAATTCCGACATGGCCGCCAGGACCACGTCAAGCTCTGAGACAAAAAACCCGCCCGCACATATTCCTGGATTTGCGCCGCAAGATTATCGGGAACGCTCACAGATAATCTCTTCATCGCCAATGACCTCCGTTACCATAATTAGTCCTTCTATACGATTGTTCACATAGGGGAGTGAACCTCGGAAAAGCGCCTCTTCAGAGAATCCATTCCTCACTTCTAAATGAGAGTCGAGAGTGAAGATGAAGCCATCACGACCCTCGGAGGAAGACGCGGCTCAATATCTTTGCCATCTCTTCGGAAGTGAAGTCCTTGCCATGGAAGCGGACAAAGAGCCTCTGGCGGAGTTCGATATCCTTCAAGTCTTTCCCCTCCGCCCTGATTCCGGCAGTTGCAAGAGCACTGGCGGCGTCGAACATACCGGATGCCATACGCATACGCTCAGCAGGGGTCCTCGACATGATCATCTTCTTGTAGATGTCGGATATTTCCTTCGGTGTGTCACTCATGTTGAGCCGCATCGGTTAAGCCTTCCCTGACTCCCAGGACCTCCGCCCACATCCGGAGATATCCCCACTCCAGGCAATCCACGGTGGATATTATCTGCCTTACATCATACATCTGAAGTTCGGATTGTGATTCAGTGCGCCAAACAAGCTTGGAAAGAATCAAGTCCTCAGGAGAGACGACGAAAACATTGCATCCTTCAATGTCAACTTTTCTTCTTCTATTGAACTCTTCTATCCTATATGGATGATTCTTCCTTACTATGAAATCAGCCTTCATAAACCAAGTGTTATGAATTATGTTAAACATGCCTTCTGTTTTAACCGCTTCTTTCACGCTATCGTAATCAATATAGCAATCCTTAGCAAATTTAGATATAATATCATCTACTTTATCTGATGCAATCTCAACAATTAAATCTATGTCACGGGTCATCCTTGGGACTGAATAAATAGTCATCGCCATCGAGCCGGTGATCATATAAGGAATGCCGCTCGAATCCAGCCTGCTAGCGATCAACTTAACCATTTCCAGTTGTTCATTCATTGGTGATCCGTCTAATGGATGCTGCATGGGTTTTTGGGAGATATTCGCCCATTTTCTTATCCCTATCGGAAAAAACCCATGTGTATTTTAATATGATAGTAAATATACACGGTTCTCTTTTGATAATCAATGCGGCTATATGGAGGGGCTTGCGTGAAGCGGAGAGCAGAAAAAAGCCCGGCCCTTGCGGGGAACGGGCACGGAGCGCTGGGCCGCTATGGGTGGAAACACCTTGTTTAAGCGGCTAAAAAATTCGCCTGCTTTAGCCGCTTATATTTTTTTACCGTGAAAATACACCCCCCACCCCGACCCTCCCCCGCGCGGGGGGAGGGAAGTCCTTGGCCTCGTAAAGTGTAGAGCCGGGGGAGGATTTTCATTAGCGGGGGCGACAAAATATTTCTGTCATGAGCGTTTGATAAAAGAATAGACAGCAGACCAAGAATAATTCCGCAGAGGTAAAAAATGCATCGATCAATCAGGCTGAGATGATGGGATTGTTCGAGGCGGGGTTGGAAAGAGGGCCCGGTTTGCTCAAGGCCGGGCCCAGCACGACTACTTATTCTGCCAGACGGGTTTTCGCTTATTCAGGAAGGCATTGAGTCCCTCCTGGGCGTCTGCGGTCTTCATAAGTTCGTTTAAGTACACATCCTCAATGGCCTTGAGGGAGGGCTCGAAGTCATCCATCAGACCTTTTCCGATGGCCTTTTTGGTCTTTCTCAATACCTCGGCGCTTAAGCCCAGGTAAGGTTTGATGAACTCAGTGGTCTTTGCCTCAAGCTCGGCAAGGGGAACCACTTTGTTTATGAGGCCCAGGGAGAGGCTTTCCTGCGCGCCAAGGAGTCTGCCCGATAGGATTATCTCCATGGCCGCCTTTCTTCCGATTATACGGGGGAAGAGCTGAGCTGCGATCGGCGGAAATACCCCCACCTGTATCTCCGGTTGTCCGAACTTGGCGTTATCCGATGCAATCACAAGGTCACAGAATATGGCAAGCTCGCATCCTCCGCCCAGGCATGAACTGTAAACAGATGCCACAGTCACCACGCCCATCGCGTCCATAAGCCGGAACATCCTGTGGAATGCCCCTATCATCTTGGGGGCCAGATCCCCCATGTGCTCTCCCACATCCACCCCGGCGGAAAAACACTTACCCTGTGCCTTGAAGAGCGCCACCTTCAGGTCCCTATTTCCCTTCCAACCCTCAAGAACAGAGTTGATCTCGTTCATCATGGCGATATTCAGGACATTGACCGGGGGTCTTTTAAGCGTAATCGTTCCCAGGCCGTCTTGAAAGGAAACTTCAATGTTTTCATAGCTCATAATCACGTGTCTCCTTTAAACTTAAAAGGCGGCAGGCGCATCGAGTTCATGGATGTGCCTGCCGCCGGTATCATGATGGTTTATCTTTTGAATCGCCTACTTGGCAGGCTTTCCAAGCACCTCGGAGAACATCTCTATATCCCAGTTCTTGCACTCCGCGATGTTCTGGCGGAACTTTATAAAATCAATGGTATCCTGGCCGGTGATCTTCTTGGTGTTGAAGGCTCCGAATCCGAGGAACGCCTCTCCGCCCATGTTGGCTGCAAGCCAGTGGCGATGAGAGTTTTTCATGGTATCCCAGAAGAACTTCTTTTTCTGGCGCACGCTGTCAACGGACTCGATCAGGCAGCCGGGGAAGAGATTGGCGAAGGTCCAGGTGATCTTGTTGACTTCCTTATCCAGCAGTTCAAAATCGGCGTTGGCCTGATGCTGTTTTACAAACTCGCGGGCCTCTTTGGCCTCGGCCCCAGTCTTGTATTCCCCGTAAACTATCTCCCCGTCCTTTACGTAGGTATCGGTTATGATCTGGGGATTGCGCACCCATTTGCCGTCCACCTTGAGCACAGGAACGACCTTGCTAATGAGGTTTTTGCCCTTCATCTTGTAAGCTGACCACATCTCGCAGGAGATACAGTTCCACATCGCGTCTTCAGCGCTCAGATACCAGGGGAGAAAATCCGAAGCGCCCCCTACCGGGGCTGAGCCGTGCCGCGGCCCTGCCTGGCCGAATATGGCCAGATCAGAGGCAATCGCTATATCGCACGCCATCCCGATCTCCTGGCCGCCGGCAACCCTCATGCCGTTTACCCTGCAGACGACGGGTTTTTTGCACGCGAGTATGGAGTCCACCATGTGGTTGAAAAGCTCCATATACTGTCCGTATTCATCGGAGCGGAGGCTGTAGTATTCGCTGTATTCCTTGGTGTTCCCGCCCGTGCAGAAGGCAAAGGGGCCTGTCCCGGTAAAGACAACGGCCACTACGCTTCTATCCAGGGATGCGTTTTCAAAACCCGCGATGACGCCCTTGACCATCTCGGTTGTATAGGAGTTATACTGCTTGGGGTTGTTCAGGCGGATCCAGGCAATGAACAATCCGTCAACCACCTTGCCGCTCGGATCTGTAAGAGGCTTTTTCTCATATACCGTGCAAGGGGCCTCTGTTCCCCAGTGCACATTCGCATGGAGCGCGTGATCCTTTTTTCCGTCTTCCCTTGGAAGCCAATCCAAACCTTTAATAGTCATAATCTTGTTTCCTCCTTGATTTATAGGATTTCTGGGCGAGACGCTCTTCTGCCTCGCGTTTCATTATCAGTTATTCGCCTGACGCATCAGAAGTCGGGCGTAAGCACTATCCTCTTCATGGGCGGCACCTTGTGGGCCTCGGCGAATGTTGAGGCTATGCTGCTCATGGGCCGAACTTCCACAAAACTTTCGATATTGATCTTCCCCTTCAAGACCATGTCAAGGACTATGGGATAGTATTCAGGCAGGCAGCCCCAGGTACCTATGATCTCGGCGTCAAAGGCCATAAGCCGTCCGATGGCGTATTCCGTCTTGGCCATCCCGAAGCCTACCACTATAAGCTTGCCGATGAATCCCAGAAGAGACAGCGCGATTTCCTGGCCGCCCTTGGCGCCCGTCACTTCGAAAATCTTCCACCCGAAGTTGGGAAGGCCGTTTTTCTTGCAGATATCCTTGAACTCAGTTGACACGGCCTTGATATCCTTATCCTTGGAGTTGATCACAAAGTCGGCTCCGAACTTGAGCGCCCTGTCCAGTTTCTCCTGGTTGCGGGCAATCCCTATAACGGTCTTGGCGCCCAGGGCCTTGGCGGTCTGGCCCACGTACTGGCCGACCCCTCCTGTGATCCCGATGACCACCACATTGTCTCCCGGCTGCAAATCCGCCCTCTTGGCCGCCTGATAAGGGGTGGTGGCGGCATCAGCCACGACAGCCAGATGGGAAAGCGGGATATTGCCTCTTCCCTTGACCTCGCAAAGATCAATGCCGGGCACTGGGATGTGGCTTGAAAATCCGCCGTAAATACCGATGCTGTTTCCGGGCATCTTCTGATCGAGACATCTGTTTCCCCTTCTTGTCTTACAAAGGATACACTGTCTGCAAGGCATGACCGCCGGGACGATTACTTCCTTTCCGATCCATTTGGGATCACCCGCCACAACCGTGCCTGAGATCTCGTGCCCCAGGGTCAGGGGCGGCTTTGACACGGTCGGAACTCCGTCATAGAAATAGCCCAGGTCCGTGTGGCAGACACCGCAGCCCGCCACCTCAACCAGCACCTCTCCCGCCTTAAGCTCAGGAACGGGGATCTCTTTTTTCTCAAGTTTTCCGGGAATGGTTTCCTTGGTCTCCCTGTTATAAACCGTGGGCTGGACCATCTGCCATGTCTGAATCTTATCCGGTATTCCTGCCATCTTATTCCTCCTTATGTTACATGTTCATCTTGTTGACAACTTGCGAACCACTCGCCTGAATAACCTGCACTGATCCTTGCGCCGCCCGGCATTATATCATGCCGTAGCCGCCGTCCACGCACAGGAGCTGACCTGTAATGTAGTCGGCATCATCGGAGGCGAGAAAAACAAAAGCCGGGGCTATGTCCTTGGCCTCGGCAAACCGTTTGAGGAGTATCCGGTTCATGTAAATCTCTCTCAGTTTCTCATCACTTCTGATCTTCTCCGTCATATCCGTTGCCACGATTCCGAGGGAAATGACATTAGCGCAGATATTGTATCTGGCTAGTTCCCTCGCAATGGACTTGGTCATGCTTATTACACCGCCCTTTGCGGCGCTGTAGTTTATCTGCCCCACGGTTCCCACAAGTCCTGCTACCGATGTCACGTTTATGATCTTTCCGCTCCCCTGATCCTTCATCATGTTGCCCGCGGCCTGTGAGCACATGAAAGCTCCCTTAAGATGGATATCAACGACCTCGTCCCACTGCCCTTCGGTCATCTTGAGCATCATGGAGGGCCTGGTAAAGCCCGCGTTATTGACCAGGATATCGAGCCTTCCGAACTTCTCCTTGCAGGCGGCAAAGATGTGATCAACATCCGCCTTTTTTGCCACATCCGCCTTGACCGCGATCGCATCACTTCCAACGGAGCGGATAGAGTCCACCACCTCAAGGGCGGCTTTCTCACTGGAAGTATAGTTGACTACTACTTTAGCCCCCTCTTTCGCGTAGGCAAGGGCAATAGACCTGCCTACGCCGCGGCTGCTGCCGGTAACCAGAGCTATCTTGTCTTTGAGTTTCATCTCATCCCTCCCCTGCTGCATCTTGATAATACTGCAAAAACTCTATTCATTATATCGAGCCCCATCTGCTGCCGGGCCGGGCCGCATCCCCCGTTGTATCAGATCAGGATCGGCTCTTGCCTCCTCTCGGGGATTGTGCGTGCGGCTTTGTCAATGACTACATTGTGATTATAATGTAGTTATAAGGGAAATCTACGGTAATGATATAGCGGTGTCAAGAAAAACTTTGTGAAGTATTGCACAATATTTCATTCATATTCTGGTTCTGAACCGTATCATCTCAATAAATCGTGGGAGGCCCTTCGCAGATCAGGACACGAAGAACAGAAAACCGCATCTAGCCCGGATTTTTGAGGACTTTCCACATGGCCCTGAGACAACTGAGAATACCGGCGGAAAACTCTTCATCGTTTATGTGGCACGGGAATATCTTTAGTATGCCGGGGTCCTTCAGCCTATCTGTCAGACCTTCAATAAATTTGGCCGGGCGGGCTGGATTATAGAAAGGTCCTCTTTTATCACCGAAGGCGGAAAAGCCCCGGGATGGGACCAGGATGAAAACCGGCCCGTGAGCACCTTCAGATATTTCGGCAAGGCGGCCTCCCAGTTCTGCCATCTCAGCGGCGCTTGTCTCTGTCACTGTGATAGCGGCGTTATGTGCATGATATCTTCTGGATGGAAATTTTATCCTGGCATCGGCAAGAGGCCCTGTGACGATGAAATCAACATTTCCGGGGACAAGGATAGCAGGGATTCCCTTCCTGAGAGCCGCTGTGCCCCTCAGGGCACCCGAATCATACTCGCCTCCGTAGAGATTATCCGCTATTTCATGGAGGGAAAGGTCTATGACCATGTCAAATTCCCCCTCCTCAATCATCTCCTCCATGGCCTGGCCTCCAGCGCCGTTTGTGTGGAACGTCACCACTTCAAATCCCCCGGCTGCCAGGGCTTCCCTGAGCCTCGCCGCGCATGCCTCGGTGGTTCCAAGGGTGGAAAGCGCTACCTGCCGCAGATTACCCCTCTCCTGTTTTATCCTGCCCCCGGCATTCACCATGCCTGCAACAGCACCGGCACCGTTTGCGATCACCCTTCTGGTCATAGGATTAAGGCCTGCAATATCGCATACCGAGTGCATCATGACTATGTCTCTGGTTCCAACAAAAGCCCTGGTATTTCTTGAGGCCATGGTAGAGATCATGACCTTGGGAAAACCGAACGGCAGAGCCCTCATGACCGCGCTTGCCAAGGTAGTGCCCATGGAGCCTCCCAGGGCTATGACACCTCTAATCATGCCCTGATCGCAAAGCTCCTTTACTATGATTACCGAGCCTGTGATCATGGCATTCAGGGCATCGCCCTCATGAGGAATCATCTGGACCTCTGAAAGAGTCATTCCGCCTCTTTTGGCTACCGTGTCTCTTGAGACATACACGGGGAAATCAGGGTTTCCCCTTATTCCGGGATCCATTATCAGAGGCTCAAGCCCAAGCTCCTTCAAACACTTTGATAAATACAGGGCTTCTTCTCCCTTTGTGTCCATGGTCGCTATTATGAGAACCGAACCGTTATTTTCAGCCGCCATATACGCCTCCAGAGGTTATTTTTTTAAGGAGGATGAACACCTCCGCTTTCCCCTCTTTGGTAAAGAGTATCAGCTCAATAAAGTGGGGCAACTATTTTTTTTTGCCGTGATATTTCTAGATTCCAGCCTTCGCCGGAATGACGAATAGTTGGCTTGTTCCGTCTTTACGGCGAAAGCCTGAATCCAGTGGTTTTGCCCCCAATCATTGAGCTGATACGGTAAAGAGGGAAACTTTCAAATACACACAAAGTATTTTCTTATATCAGAGGAGCGACGCGCAGTTCAATAAGGTAGCTCTTTTTTATCGCACGGGAAGTCAGATTATGGGGGCCTGTCAAGAACTGTCCGTCAAAGGGATTCTCTGCGTTCGCAGCCCGTTTTCTTAGCGATATGTTGACACGGTAACACAACCCCTGATATCCTGATGATTAAAGCGGCAGGGACGGTTTATAGAGGCGGCCTAAACAGCGTATTGAAGAACCCGCGCTGCCTGCAGGCATAGTAATAAGCCCGGATGCCGGGCCCGTGTGATATCCCTCAAAACGAGCGGCGTTTGTCAGCATGCGCAGGGACGAGGGATGAGTAAAGCCAGGCAGACAGGGGTTTTTTCAACGGCCTGTTAAGGGCGGCCCAAGGATGTCAATCTAATTTCCGGAGGATGATTATGGAGACAAAGGGTATGACCAGAAGGGAGTTTGTTAAGGCAGGGCTTCTCACCGCGGCGGCGGCCTCTCTTGGGGCTGGGGTTTTCAAGCCTACCGGCCTTTGGGCCGCTACGCCAACGATAAAAGGTCCCGTTAAGCTCGGCTATCAGGCCATCATGTCGGGAGCGCTCGCAGGATATGGAGAATTCCACAAGATGGGCGTTCAGATGGCGGTTGACGAGATAAATGCCGATAAGGGGATCGCCGGAGTGAAGGTGGAGGTTGATTTCAGGGATTCAACCCTTAAGGCGGATGAGGCAATCAAAAATGCCCGCTACTTCGTGGACAGTTGGGGCGCTGATTTCCTCGGAGGAATTGATTCATCGGGCCAGGCACTTGCGCTTGCACCTGTCATGGCGGAGCTTGATAGAATCCTGATGGTCACACACGCCGCTACCGAAAAGCTCACCGAGCAGCAGGTATTCAAAAACGGCATCAAGCAGGTCTTCCGCATCTCCACCCCGACATATCAGGACGGAAACGCCGCAGCCTTTATCGCCAAAGATATTCCTGCCAAGACCTGGGCCACCATAAGCCCCAAGTACGAGTATGGCTATACCTGCTGGGAGATGTTCAAACAGACACTCGGTAAGCTAAAGAAAGACGTCTCTTTTACCGGTGAGTCCTGGGCGCCCTTCGGGACAACAGACTTCAGACCCCATATAAATACCATAATGGATGCCGCTCCCGACGGTCTTTACTCGACCGAATGGGCCGGCGAACTTATAACCCTTGTCAAACAGGCCAATCAGGCCGGTCTCTTCCAGAAGATCAAACATGTGATGTTCCCTGTAGGAGCGGCCATGGATGTGCTTGAAGGTCTCGGTCAGGAGTTGCCGGAGAACATCTGGATTTCAGGCAGATACTTCTTCCTTTATCCCGCTGACAACAGAAACAGGGCGTGGGTTGCCGCCTTCAGGAGCAGATGGAATCACTTTCCCGCCTATGTCTCAGAGACAGGCTATTCAACCCTTTTCGCACTCAAAAAGGCGATAGAAGCGGCAGGCTCGAAAGACACTGCAAAGGTCGTACAGGCCCTCGAGGGCATGGAGATTGACACGCCCGCCGGCAGAAGGGTCTTCAGGAAGGAAGACCACCAGGCTATGTATGATGTACCCTGGGGACTTACCAAGACAGATGCCGCATTTCCCTTCAAGGTCATGGGCAAACAGGTCATGGTCCGCGCGAAGGAATGCTTCAACAGGCCTCCTTTTGAGGGAGCCGGGACAAAACCTCCTTTCTGATAGGAAATACACCAGGCCCCCGCATTTCAAAGGCCGGGGCCTTTTACCGTAAGGACCGCCGGATATGCTTGAATCCATTGTCCATGTCTGTCTTGCCGGACTATCCATTGGGATGTTTATATGGCTGGTGGCAAGCGGACTCACCCTTATTTTCGGGGTTTTAAAGGTACTTAACTTCGCCCACGGCACTTTCTACATGCTGGGTGCTTACCTTTGCTACTGGGTACTCGGGCGCATGGGGGAAAACTTCTGGCTGGGCCTTGCCATAGGGCCGCTTGTGGTCTGCGCGGCAGGGTTTCTCATAGAAAGGTTCTTTCTCAGACACGTCTATCACCTGGCCCTTCCGTACCAACTTCTCCTTACCTTCGCCTTTGTTCTGATATTCGATGATGCAGTCAAGATTTTATGGGGAGCGGGTTCTCTGGGTTCCCCTAACGTTCCGGGGCTTTCAGGGTCCATATCAATACTTGGCCGCAATTTCCCATTATACAGCCTTTTTATGATAGCAGTCGGACCCCTTGTGGCCCTGGCCATGTGGACCTTTCTTGAGAGAACATGGTGGGGCAGGATCATCAGGGCATCCTCATCCGACAGGGAAATGGCAGCGGCCCTGGGAGTAAGGGTTCCGGCCCTTTATACCGCGGTTTTTGTGCTGGGCACCTGGCTGGGGGCTTTGGGTGGCGGTCTTGCGGTTCCCTACGTTGGGCTTCTAACACCCGGGATGGGAGAGGCGATAATCATTGACGCTTTCGTAGTTGCGGTTATAGGAGGACTTGGAAGCCTCAAGGGGGCGTTTTTCGGTGCCCTGATCATAGGTCTTCTTTCATCATTCGGGACGAGATTTCTCCCGACTTTCGACATGTTCCTGACCTTCATCCTCATGGCGGCGGTCCTTCTGTGGAGGCCGCAGGGATTTTTCGGGGAGGCAAAGTAGATGCGCAGATATGCCTTACCGCTAATTGCCTGCCTTATCCTGGCAGGGCTTGTGCTCGTGGGGATATTGGGAAGCAGGTTTACGGTCTATATAACCATGAGGGTTATGATACTTGCGATCTTCGCCCTCGGCTATAATCTGCTTCTTGGTCGCACGGGACTCCTGTCTTTCGGTCATGCGGCGTTTTTTGCGGGCGGCTCTTATGGTGCGGCACTCTTCTTCATTCATGTAAACAGGCATCCCCTTCTCTGTATCGCTGCCGGAATCGCCCTGGCCATAGTGCTGTCCGTCATAATCGGTTTTTTTTGCGTAAGACATACGGAAATATACTTTGCCATGCTAACTTTGGCCTTCGGGATGATGGTCTTTTCCCTGATATGGAATATGAGGGAAATAACAGGAGGAGATGACGGTCTGGTGGGCATCGCGCGTGCTCCTATATCCTTATGGCTTGTATCCATATCGCTCGCAAAGCCTTCCCATTACTATTTTCTCGTCATGGCCTTTTTTATGGTTTCCCTCGCGCTGGTTTACGTTATCAGACAGTCGCCGCTTGGGCTTATCCTTTCAGGTATCAGGGAAAACGATAAAAGAATTGAGTTTGCCGGTATCTCTTTGAAAAATTATCGGCTGGCGGCCTTTGTGATATCAGGAGGCTTCGCCGGGCTTGCAGGCGCGCTGGCGACCTTTCTCAACAGCAACACCACCCCTTTTTCAGCCCACTGGACTCACTCAGCCGAGCCGGTTCTCGTAAGTCTGATAGGAGGCCTCCAGACATTTATGGGGCCTGTCGTGGGGAGCCTTATCTATGTGGTTTTGCGCGAGGTCATTGAGAGGTTCACACAAAATTGGATGCTCTGGTTCGGGATCATTCTGCTCATTATCATAATGGGATTCAGGGGCGGTGTGGTTGGCTCGATGGTTTCCTTGCTGGGGCTCAAGAACCGGCCGGATGAAAGAAGTGAAGGAGTAAGCGCTTGAGTAGGCCCATTCTGGAAACACGAGCGTTAAGGAAGGCATTCGGAAGGGTGCTTGTCGCAAACGGCCTTGATCTGGCCTTCGAGGAAGGGGCTATAACCTCCGTAATAGGCCCGAACGGGGCTGGCAAATCCACGCTCATAAACATGCTCTCAGGCCTTATCGCGCCCGATTCCGGGGATATATTTTTCCTGGGGCGGCAGATCACGCGTCTTCCCATCTACAGGCGAGTGAAGATGGGACTCTGCCGCTCATTTCAGGTTGTAAACGTATTTCCTGAACTCACTGCCTTTGAGAACATAGAAATCCCCGTGCTGGCCGCCCAAGGTAGGGCAGCGAGGCTTCTAAGTCCTTTAAGCGGTGAGACGCCGGCCGGAGAAGAGGCCAGCGCCATTCTGAGCCGGGTCGGTCTCAGCCATGCAGCCCGGTCCACGGCCACAACACTATCACACGGGGATCAGAGACTCCTTGAGATCGGCATAGCTTTGGGCGCAAGGCCGAGACTATTGTTTCTGGATGAGCCGACGGCAGGCATGAACCCGGTTGAACGCACCAAGATCCTCGATGGGATAAAGAGGATATCTGCCGAGGGTAAAACCACCTTCGTGATAGTGGAACACGACATGGATGTGGTATTTTCTCTTTCAGACAGGATCATAGTCCTGCATCACGGAGATATCATAGCCGACGGCACAAAGGATGACATACAATCGAGCAGCAAGGTAAGAGAAGTCTATCTCGGCGATGAGGTTGAAGAATGATCCTGAAGGCGACATCAATCAACACCTACTACGGGGGCTCTCACATACTTCAGGATGTATCCTTTGACGTTAACAAGGGTGAGGCTGTAGGGCTTCTCGGAAGAAACGGCGTTGGAAAGACAACTACCTTGCGTTCAATAATGGGCCTCACCCCACCCAGAAAAGGATCAATTGTTTTCAAGAACACCGAGATCGTGGGGAAACCAGCCTACTCCGTATCACGGCTCGGCATAGCCTATATGCCCGATGATCTGAGGATATTTCCCGATCTAAGCTGTGACGAAAATCTTGAAATAGCCGCCAGACTCTCAATGCTCAAGGGATACTGGAACAAAGAACGGGTTGAGGAACTTTTTCCGGTGCTCAGGGCAAGAAAAAAACAGAAAGGGCTTAATCTCTCTGGTGGAGAGAAAAAGATGCTGAGCCTCGGAAGGGCACTCATGGCAAACCCTGAGCTGATTCTCATGGACGAACCTTCTGAGGGCCTTGCCCCCCTGATCGTAAAAAATCTGGCTGAGGTCATACGGACAATCAGGAGCCAGGGAATGACCATCCTTCTAGCGGATCAGAATCTGAAGTTCTGCAGAAAGGTGAGCGATCGTGGCTACATTCTGGAAAAAGGCCGCGTGGTCTACTCAGGCGCCATAGCCGATATCTGGGGGAATGAAGAGGTCATAAAAAAATATCTGGTATTATGAGAGTGCATTGACCCATCCTTAAATACCCCCCGCTCAGCCTTTCTCCGATCAGGTTCTTATCCGGTAATGGGCAGGGGCATTAGCAAAGGCCCGATCTTAAAGCCCCGTATCAAATAATATCGTCTCGCCCTTTTTTATCTCTATTGCTTCACCCGCGAGCATCGGCTCCTTCATCCCGGTGACATGAACCAGGATGTCATAGATTCCAGGCGCGACCGGAAAACTCTCCCAAAGTGGATAATCGTTGTCCCATCTTCGTTTGACCTCAAGCACCGGTTCATTCGACCCGTTTGGGACTATGTCCCAGCCCTGGATTCCTGAAGAGGTCTTCTTTATGGCGATACCTGAATCAAGTGTTGCGACGGTCTTTTTGCCCGCCTTGACTATAAGTCCCTTTGCAACGATGAAAGGCTTCTTGCCGGCAGAATAGGTAAAAGCAAGGGAATAAGTTCCCTCAGGAGCGGCCTTCGGCTTCATCAGGTAATAGTCGTTTCCATGAGATTCAACCTGAAGATATAACTTACCCGTCTCCTCATTCAAAAGCCCTACCTGCCATGCGGCCTTTCCAAGCGGTGAAGCCATATTGATCACCACTGCCCCCAGAGAAATCTCAGAGGTCTCTCCTCCCTTTATCTCGCTTTCTCCTATGGATACATCGGTAGGGGCCTTGTAGTTCGAATTAGCAAATCCGAGGACAAGGCCGTATATGCCTGCCGGCAGAGGATGAATTGCGGAGACATCCTTTGCCTCCTTGACGACCGAGTTATCGCTCGGACGGATAATCTTAAGGTATGCCAGCGATGATATCGCCGCTTCGGGCATCTTTACGGAAAGCTTCCCGAGCCTTGATGAGGCACGCACAGCCTTTGTCTTAGCCTGTTCAACCTTTGCCTCCACATTCTTTCTCACGGATTCAAGGGCGGCCAGGAGACTTTTGGCGTCTCCTGCTGGAAAGTAGTTTCCCCCTCCTGCCTCGGCGAGGCATCTCAACTGCTTCTCCTCGTTAGCGGTCACGCCGAATCCGATCACATGGAGAAGAAACTTCATCCCGGAGTCCTTGAGGCCCTTCACAAATCCGCAGGGATCTTTGTGGCAGGTCTCCTCTCCGTCTGAGACAAGGACTATGAGGTTTTGTTTCCCGCTGCCCGTCATCGCCTTTGCCACCAAATCAACGGCGGCAGCTATGGGAGTCATCCCCACAGGTGAGATATTTCTTATCTGTGAAAGAACCGCATCCCTTGCGCCCTTATCTGGAGTAACAAGAATCTCCATATCTGAGCAGTCCCCTTTTCTGTGGTGGCCGTATGCGGCAAGTCCCACAGCGACATCCTTGGGCAGGGCTGGAACCGCATATTCCATTACCTCCTTTGCCACCTGTATCTTCGTCCTGTCTCCCATCTTTGCAGCCATGCTTCCTGATCCGTCCAGGATAAATATCACGTCAGGGACCTCGGAGGCATATCCTGGAGGAGCTGGAGGCAAAACCGAGGTAACAAAAATGAGCAAAATGAAATAAAGGTAATATCTCCTGTTCATTTCTCGCATCCTCCATCAGTTCTTAGGACAGAAATAGTCGTTATCAGTTCCATGCCTATAGCGCTCAAATAAATTGATACGCTTTTGCTCAGATAAAATGAGGCGTTGGTTCACAGGAGAGGCAGGAGGCAGGCGTTACCCTGCGACCCCGCAAGGTCATTTATAGATCTACCCCGCATGTT